>Ga0316220_1001734_pt1 | contig 22533 bp, 22 predicted proteins | sample TBH18005metaG_FD_203632 | JGI IMG/M metagenome (GOLD analysis project Ga0316220, IMG submission 203632) | Freshwater microbial communities from Trout Bog Lake, Wisconsin, USA - TBH18005 | ecosystem: Environmental > Aquatic > Freshwater > Lake > Hypolimnion/Profundal zone | place: USA: Wisconsin...
TCATTCGCCCGCATCTTAAGAGATTTCTCTTTTTTCTCTGCTGCTTAAGCTGGTCTTTGGCGGTTGGTGCAGTTTCGCTCGGCTCACCACAATTACTCTCCCATCCAGGTGAGCCGCTTCGTGTGCAAATTCCTATACGCCTTAGCGCAGGGGACAATGCAGATCTTGATACCTTGAAGGCAGCAATGCCTTCCGGGGATGTTTATGAGCGTCTGGGTATTTCACCCAAAATACTTGATTTCAATGCTCAGTCGATGGTGTACCGGAATTCTAATGAGCAACTTATGGTCTTGGTTGAGACGGTTACACCCGTGCCTGCTCAAGATGATCCATTCGTAGATGTACTGGTTAACTTAACATGGTCTTCTGGCAGCATAACCAAAGCATTTACCCTGCTTGTGGGGGATGCACAAAGTTTGCTTGTACGTCCAGGCCAAACCCTCTCTGAAATTGCCGCGCAAATGACGCCTCAATACGATGGGGCTAGCTTGGATCAAACGATGCTGGCCCTATACAAAGCAAATCCGGATGCATTTGCTAGCGGCAGCATTAATCAGTTGGCGGCAGGCACTCTGCTCAATATGCCTAGCCAGGCTCTGCTTCGTTCTATCAACCCAAGCGAGGCAACCCAGTTTGCTATCCATGCAAATGAAGAATGGCAGGCTAACCATAACGATGGTACAGGGGCTAACGGGCATGATGCCTTATCAGGCGGTAAAAATTTAGAACAGCCAGCGAGGGATCGGTTAAAAATTGGGTCCAGTGCAGAGGGTGATGCTCAAGAAAAACGATATACCGAAGAATTGGTTGCTCAAGAAAAGGAATTGGAGCAGGCTCAAGCGAAGGTAGCTCAGCTTGAAAAAAATATTGCTGAGATGCAGGCTTTGATTGATCAGGCCAAGGGCACAAAGAAGTTAGATGCCCGCTCAGCTTTGGGAGTGCTAGGACCTGCGTTATTGGCTATTGGTTTAATTGCGCTAACTGGGCTTTTACTTTGGATATTAGCGCGCAATGCCCGTCGCTCCGAAGTGTTTGCAGCACCCATTACCCGAGCTGAGGATTCTGGTGTTCATCCATTATCTGCTCAGCAACCGATTCCAGAGCGTGCCAAGGCTTTATTAGCTGGAATTGATTTGGATCTTCCAAAATCAACCGTAAACCCAAGCAAGATATTGCAGACTAATCACCCTCTTGCCGATACGCTGCGGGTTAAATTAAATCTCGCTCGTGCCTATATTACGATCGAAGATTTTTCTGCTGCAAAACGCTGTTTAAACGAAGTGGTTGAAATGGGGAATGCTGTTGACCCTATGCTAACGATTGAAGCTCAAGCCTTAATCGCTGAACTCACACATCGAAATATCTAGAATTACCATGCGCATCGCTTTGGGTTTGCAATACGACGGAAGCCCTTATTCAGGATGGCAATCGCAGGTAAACCGCAATACCGTTCAAGATGAGTTGGAGCGCGCTATTGCTTTGTTTATTGGAGCCGAATCCCTAAACGATTTCCCTATACGCGTTAGCACCGCTGGCCGCACAGACGCTGGTGTTCATGCATTGGGGCAGGTGGTTCACTTTGATACCAATGTTGAGCGGGACCATTGGTCTTGGGTTAGGGGGGTTAACTCTTTTTTACCTGATGCTATCGTCGTTAATTGGGCGAAACCAGTACCCGTTGAATTTCATGCCCGATTTTCTGCGTTTGAGCGCACCTATATTTATGCTTTGCATGCTGGCCCTTGCAGATCCCCGATGACAGTTTCACGTGCTGGATATCTGATGCTGCCAGCAGGGCGCTGGCTCGATGTTGATGCTATGAGATTAGCCTCCCAATGCTTGATTGGCGAACATGATTTCTCGGCATTTCGATCTTCCGAGTGTCAAAGTAAGTCTCCCATCAAATCGATTTACTCGATCGATATTATTTCTAGTCAACCTTGGCTGTATTTTCGAATTCGAGGAAATGCTTTCTTGCACCACATGGTGAGAAACTTGGTGGGATGTTTTCTGATGATTGGTGCAGAGAAACAGCCAGCAGATTGGATGTCAGAGGTTCTGGCAGGTAAAAATCGCAACAAGGCGGCGCCCACTTTTTCTCCCGATGGGCTCTATTTAAGCAAAATAGCCTATCCCCAGGAATTTGCTATTCCAAGTCCCATGCTCGCCAATTCATGGCTGCCGCCAAATGTGATTCAAGATATTTAACGGCTAAGGCACTATTATTTCAATATGGGCTTACTCAATTACTCACCCAGCAAAACCAGAATTAAAATTTGCGGCTTAAAGACGCCCGCAGACATCGATGCTGTCGTAGCGGCTGGGGTAGATGCCGTAGGATTTGTATTTTACCCGCCCAGCCCTCGTGCAGTGACTCCCAATATCGCTGCAGCACTGATTTCCCGTTTGCCTGTCGGCGTAGATGCGGTTGCTTTGCTTGTAAACCCCTCCAAACAGGACGTGGATGCCATTCGTGCAGCTGCTCCCATCACTTTATGGCAATTTCATGGCGATGAGTCATCAGAGGATTGTGCTCGGTATGCAGCAGGAGACCCCTGGATGAAGGCGGCGCGAATTGGCCCAGCATTCGCCTTTGATGATTTTTCCCTACAATATCGGGATGCAGACGCCTTTTTGCTCGATGCCTTGGTAGAGGGTTATGGAGGAGGGGGCGTTCCTTTTGATTGGCAAGGAATACCACAACAGTGGCTATACGAAAACGCGCATCGGGTCGTTTTGAGTGGTGGATTGAACGCACGCAATGTTGGCGAGGCAGTTGCTCGCCTTCAACCTTGCGCGGTTGATGTTTCAAGCGGCGTAGAAAGCAGTCGCGGAATAAAGGATCATGCTCTGATAGATCAGTTTGTAAAAGCTGTTCGCGCTGCAGATGATGCAAGATCACACGAGGAATAATATGCAGTATCCAATCAAAAGAGGTAGTTATGTACGATAAGCCAGATGCAAGAGGACACTTTGGTCCTTATGGCGGGGTGTTTGTTTCGGAAACACTGATGTTCGCTTTGGATGAGCTTAAAGCAGCTTATGCGAAATATCAGCACGATCCTGAGTTTATTGAAGAGTTCCATTACGAGCTCAAACACTTTGTTGGCCGACCATCTCCTGTCTATCACGCCAAACGCTGGAGCGAGATGTTGGGTGGGGCGCAAATTTACCTCAAGCGAGAAGACCTAAATCACACTGGTGCCCACAAAATCAATAATGTCATTGGTCAGGCCATGCTTGCAAAACGTATGGGAAAGCCCCGCATTATTGCTGAGACTGGTGCTGGTCAGCACGGCGTTGCTACTGCCACAATCTGCGCACGCTTTGGCTTGGACTGCACCGTTTATCAAGGTGCTGTCGATGTAGCTAGGCAGGCTCAAAATGTATTTCGGATGAGGCTATTGGGAGCAAATGTAGTGCCCGTAGAGTCTGGTACGAAAACATTAAAAGATGCCTTGAATGAGGCCATGCGCGACTGGGTAACCAATGTTGACAACACCTTTTACATTATTGGTACGGTAGCCGGGCCGCATCCATACCCTATGATGGTTCGTGATTTTCAAAGTGTTATTGGGGAGGAGTGCAAAACCCAAATGCCTGAATTAACCGGTCGCCAACCAGACTATGTATTGGCTTGTGTTGGTGGTGGCTCTAATGCCATGGGTATTTTTTATCCTTACATTGACCACTCTGATGTTCAATTAATCGGTGTTGAGGCAGCGGGTCATGGCCTCAATAGTGGCGCTCATTCTGCTGCCTTATGCGTTGGCAAACCAGGGGTATTGCACGGCAATCGTACCTATCTCTTGCAGGATGAAAATGGTCAGATTTCAGAAACTCATTCTGTATCCGCTGGCATGGATTACCCAGGTGTTGGCCCTGAGCATGCTTGGCTTAAAGATTCTGGCAGAGCTCAATATGTTGCTATTACCGATGATGAGGCTTTGAGGGCATTTCATGATTGTTGTCGTATTGAAGGTATTATTCCCGCGCTAGAGTCATCTCATGCGATTGCCTATGCATGCAAATTAGCGCCGACCCTCGGGAAGGATAAAACCATCTTGGTTAATCTTTCCGGCAGAGGCGACAAGGATATGCATACTGTTGCGCAAGCGACTGGTTCTGAAGGTTAGGTTGGAAGCTCTTTATGTCAAAAATTCATACACTATTTAGTGGGCTCAAAAAGACTGGTAAAAAGGGGTTGATTCCTTTTATCACTGCCGGGGATCCGGATCCCAGTCTGACTGTCGATCTAATGCATGCACTTGTTCGCGGGGGCGCCAACATTATTGAGTTGGGGGTGCCATTTTCTGATCCGATGGCCGATGGTCCGGTTATTCAACGGTCATCCGAGAGGGCCTTGCAGCACGGAGTCACACTGCAGATTTGCTTGGATATGGTTCAAGAGTTTCGTCAATCCGATGCGAACACGCCAGTGGTATTGATGGGATATGCCAATCCAGTCGAACAAATGGGGGCGGAGCGTTTTGCCAAAGAAGCCAAGTCTGCAGGTGTTGATGGGGTTTTGATTGTGGATTACCCCCCTGAAGAGTGCGTTGATTTTGCTGCCAGAATGCGCATTGCCGGTATTGACCCGATCTTTTTGCTTGCACCCACTTCATCACTAGAACGCATAAAAGAAGCCGCCAAAATAGCTTCTGGTTATATCTATTATGTATCTATGCGTGGTGTAACAGGTGCATCACACCTCAATACCCAAGATGTTGCTAGCATTCTCCCCAAGATCCGAGAAGAGACGGGCATTCCGATAGCCGTTGGTTTTGGTATTCATGACGCTGTGAGCGCAAAAGCCGTCTCTAAAACGGCTGATGCAGTGGTTATTGGAAGTCGTATTATTCGCCTTTTGGAGGAATCCCCACCAGGGCAAGCAGTACAATCGCTGGAAACCTTCATTCGCGAAATTCGCGTTGCTTTAGATAGTTAATGCATTGGATACTCAACACTAATGAGCTGGATCGATAAACTACTCCCACCGCAAATTCAACACACAGATCCGGCGAATCGAAAATCGGTTCCGGAGGGGTTGTGGGTGAAGTGCCCAAGTTGTGAAACGGTGCTCTATAGCACCGATATTGAGGCGAATCTCTCAGTTTGTCCAAAATGCAGCCATCATATGCGGATTGGCGCACGTCAGCGCCTTGATAGCCTATTAGACCCAAAAGGGCGTTTTGAAATTGGTGCCGATATTTATCCGATAGACCCCTTAAAGTTTCGGGACTCTAAGAGGTATCCTGATCGCCTCAAGGAGGCTAATGACGCCTCGGGTGAGTCCGAAGCATTAATTGTCATGGGTGGGAAAATTGAAGCGATTCCAGTTGTAGCGGCTTGTTTTGAATTTCAATATATGGGCGGCTCAATGGGTTCTGTGGTTGGGGAGCGTTTTGCTCGTGGGGTTCAGACTGCCATTGATAAAAAATGTGCTTTTATCTGTGTCACTGCCACAGGTGGTGCACGCATGCAAGAAAGCCTCCTATCGCTTTTTCAGATGGCTAAAACCAACTCCATGCTGACCCTTCTATCAAAAAAAGGGCTTCCTTATATCAGCGTGCTCACTGATCCCACGATGGGCGGGATTTCAGCTAGCTTTGCATTTATGGGTGATGTTGTGATGGCAGAACCTAAGGCTTTGATTGGCTTTGCCGGACCCCGAGTCATCGAACAGACTGTTCGCGAAAAACTCCCAGAAGGATTCCAAAGGGCAGAATTTCTGATGCAGAAGGGTGGCATCGATATGATTGTGGATCGTCGTCAGATGCGTACTGAAATTGCGCAACTACTAGCATTACTCCAGCAATTGCCTGAACCTACCTTAGCAGGTAGCGCAGCTGTTTAAAGCGCTTGAATACCGACTTACACCCCCCGATTCTATTTACCAGCCTTGAGGCTTGGCTTAAACACCTAGAAACAGCTCATCCTGTAGGGATAGATATGGGTCTAGATCGTATTAAGCTTGTGAAAGCTGCGCTTGACCTAGACTTTTCTTGTCCGGTTATCACGGTTGCTGGAACTAATGGCAAGGGTTCTACTTGCGCCTATCTTGAGAGCATCTTGCTGGCCTCTGGATATCGGGTTGGTTGCCATACCTCCCCACACCTTCTTAGCTTTAACGAGCGTGCACGTATTAATGGAGATGTTGCTAGCGAGGCACTCTTACTGACGCATTTTGAGGCAGTAGAACGGGCACGTAGCAGTCTGATCAGCCCCCCAACATTAACCTACTTTGAATTCACAACGCTTGCCATCATGCATTTGTTTGCGGAGTCAAATTTGGATGTGGTCATTCTTGAGGTTGGGATGGGCGGTCGTTTAGATGCTGTCAATTGTATTGATGCAGACTGCGCCATTGTGACCAGCATTGATATTGACCATGCTGATTTTCTAGGTTCAACACGAGATGCAATTGGTTATGAGAAGGCCGGTATTTTTCGTGCACAAAAAATCGCCATTTGCGGCGACCCCGTTCCTCCACAATCCCTCATTCAATATGCCGAAGAGTTGGGATGTGATTTATGGCTTCTCGGTCGTGACTACAACTTTCAAGGCGATAAACAACAGTGGGGATGGACGGGGCGCTTAAAGCGTTTCAGTGGCCTGGGTTATCCTGCCTTACGAGGGGCAAATCAAATACTAAATGCCTCGGCCGTGGTTGCTGCGTTAATGGCGCTTCATCAACGATTGCCAGTGAGCGCCCAGGATATTCGCAACGGTTTTGCTATGGTTGACTTACCGGGCCGCTTTCAAGTTCTCCCCGGGCAACCTACGGTTATTTTGGATGTTGCTCATAATCCGCATGCAGCAGCCACTCTTGGCCAGGGTTTGGATAAGATGGGTTATCACCCTTATACCTATGCTGTTTTTGGGGCGATGGCTGATAAAGATATTGCTGGAGTCATTAAGCCATTATTGGGACTGGTCGACTTTTGGTACTGCACAGATTTGCCTACGCCTCGAGCTGCATCTGCATCCTTATTGAGAGAAATGCTAGTGGAACAGGGGCTGCCCGCAACCAACGAGGCAGACCGTGGAATAGAATGCTTCTCCGACCCTGCAACAGCGTATCAAAAAGCACTGTCGACTGCCGGTGAGGGTGATAGAATTGTGATCTTCGGATCCTTCTATACCGTTGCCGGCGTAATGGCTTATCGAAACAACCAGGCGCATTGATCCATGATTCGTTTACCGAAGCTTTTTAAGCGAAACCCCCAGGCTGATGACCTCAATAGAGTGTCAGCTGGTTCTAGGCGCACCGCTCGTAAATTACCGATTAGACAGTCACGTCGACCTTCGGAAAATGAAGATTTGCCTCTGACCGAAGACCCAGAGCAGCAACGCGCTCGTCACAGGCTAATCGGAGCGGCCACCCTAGTGCTGATCGCCGTTATTGGTCTGCCGCGCATTCTGGATAGCAAACCAAAGGCTGTGAACAACGATATCGCTGTGAATATCGTCACCAGCTTGCCAGCCCCCAATGCTATTCAACCTGCCCAGGATATGAAGCAGCCTGAGCTTGCCAAAAATACTGCTACCCCGGTCAATCCTGAACCAAGTCCAACTCCGCCCCCTTCAGTAGATAGTAAGGCTGAGAGTAAGCCAACTGTTGTGAATACTCCAACTACCAATACCAAGGGCGCAGCTCTAGGATTGGCTGCTGGAGAAGAGGTTGTGGCAACCAGTGCTGCTCCGAAGGCTGATCCCAAACCAGAATCTAAGCCGACCAGCCCAGCAGCTAAGACAATCTCCGGTAATTCCGGAAAATTTGTTATTCAAATTGGTGCATTTGCTTCAGAGGACCGTGCAAAGGGATGGACGGCCAAAATGAAAGAACAAAAAATTCCAAACTACACTCTGAATAAAACGGGTGCTGATGGTGTGAAGTTGCATCTTCTCAGGGCCGGACCTTTCTCCAGTAAAGAAGCAGCTGATGCTGCTGAAAAGAAATTAAAGGCGATGGGCTTAAGTCCTCGCGTAGTTGAAGTGGGCTCCAACTAATGGAATTTCTATCAACCCTTCAACTCACTACAGTGGACTATTGCGCCCTTGTTATTTTGTTGATCTCTGGTTTGATTGGTATTTCACGCGGGCTATTTAAAGAGGTGTTAGCACTAGCCTCTTGGTTTATTGCTGCTTGGGTCGCCTATCGATATAGTAGTTATCTCTCCCTGGAATGGCTCTCAACTTTTCATTTGGACGATCTTTTGACCTTGGGGCTGAGTTTTTTAATCCTCTTTATTGCTACGTTAATTCTATGTGGCTTATGTGGAAATGTGATTCAAAAAATTATTCTCTCTGCTGGTCTGAGTTTGACAGATCGTTTCCTGGGTTTGGTATTTGGCCTCCTGCGCGGGACTTTGGTGGTTGTGGTGTTAGCAACGCTCGCGGCATTAACCCCTATCCCTCAAAGCATTGCATGGCAAAAAGCCATTACTCGACCAACTATTGATGTCGCTACTGGCCTGATTAAAGGTTGGTTACCGGCCGACTGGGCAAAGCAATTGGGTGAGGCGTTGCCAAAAATAACTCCACCTACAGTTACACCAACATTAACAATAGGGATCTAGGTCTATGTGCGGCGTTGTCGGAACAGTTTCCCATTCTCCAGTAAATCAGCTGCTCTATGATGCTTTGCTGCTTTTGCAGCATCGCGGTCAAGACGCGGCAGGCATTGCCACCATGAATGGTAATTCGTTCACTATGCATAAGGCCAATGGCCTAGTGCGTGACGTGTTTAGAACCCGCAATATGCGCAGTTTGCTTGGTAATGCTGGTATTGGTCAAGTGCGCTACCCAACGGCCGGCTCTGCTAGTAGTGAGGAAGAGGCTCAGCCTTTTTATGTAAGCGCTCCATACGGCATTATTTTGGCTCACAACGGTAACCTCACTAACGCAGCAAGTCTGCGTGTGGAAATGGCTTATCGTGATCGTCGTCATATCAATACTAGCTCAGATACAGAAGTGTTATTGAATGTATTAGCTGATGAGTTGCAAAAAGAAACCAATAGCGTAGCCCTTGATGAAAATGCGATGTTTGCAGCAGTTACTGAGGTGAGTAAACGCGTAAAGGGGTCTTATGCTGTCGTTTCTCTGATAGCAGGATACGGTCTACTGGCGTTTCGTGATCCCTTTGGCATTCGGCCATTATGTATTGGCCGGATTGATACTCCACAAGGGCCTGAGTGGATGGTTGCATCTGAGTCTGTAGCATTGGAAGGTCTTGGTTTTACCTTTGTACGCGATGTTAATCCAGGCGAAGCAATCTATATTGATTTGGATGGTAATTTTTACTCCCGTCAATGCGTTCAAGGCGCTGCCTTGACCCCGTGTATTTTCGAGTATGTATATATGGCTAGGCCAGACTCCACAATCGATGGTGTTACGGTTTACAACGTACGCATGCGGATGGGGGATTACCTTGCTGAAAAGATTCGTAAAGAAACTAACGTTAGCGAAATCGATGTCGTCATGCCGATTCCAGATTCCAGCCGCCCGGCAGCAATGCAGGTTGCTAAACGACTGGGCATTGACTATCGCGAAGGCTTCTTTAAAAACCGCTATATTGGCAGAACCTTCATCATGCCCGGGCAAGCGGTACGCAAAAAATCTGTTCGCCAGAAGTTGAATGCCATGCGCATTGAATTTAAAGATAAGACGGTTCTGATCGTTGATGATTCAATTGTGCGCGGCACAACCTCATATGAGATCGTTCAAATGGCTAGAGAGTCTGGCGCCAAGAAGGTGATATTTGCTTCTGCAGCACCTCCGGTTCGCTTTCCAAACGTTTATGGAATTGATATGCCAACCCGTAGTGAGCTGGTTGCTTATGGCCGTACGGATGAAGAAATTAATAAGATGATTGGGGCTGATCAATTAATTTATCAGAGCGTAGAAGATATGAAGCAGGCTGTGAGGGATATCAATCCAGCTATTCTGAACTTTGAGGCATCTTGTTTTGATGGCCACTACATCACGGGTGACATCAACGATTCCTATTTGGATGCGCTAGAAGCCGCTAGAAACTCATCAGCAGCAAAAGCTGATAGGCAACGCGATCCCAGTGATTTTGCACGTTCCCAACTGCATCTCCATTTGGCTAGTGAAGACTAAAAAGCGACAGAGAATTGTCTTGTTCGGGGCAATTCTCAATTTCGGTGTCAAAATAGCGCTATGAAGAGCACATCTAAACGCCAAAAACCTGATTTTTCCAAGCTTGCACTCGAAACTATTGCAGTACGCGCGGGCACTCGTCGTACTGCTGAATATCAAGAGCATTCTGAAGCACTGTTTCTAACCTCTAGCTTTTGTTTTGATAGTGCTGAACTGGCTGAAGATGGCTTTGCGCATGCGGATCAAGGATTTATTTATTCGCGCTTTACCAATCCAACCGTCAGCATGTTCCAGGATCGTCTGGCTGCCCTAGAGGGGGGCGAGGCTTGCATTGCAACTGCTTCGGGCATGTCTGCTATCTTGACAATGGCGATGGCCCATTTGCAAGCTGGTGATCATGTTGTTTGTTCGCGTTCTGTATTCGGTGCCACCATTCAATTGTTCTCGACAATTTTAGGTCGTTTTGGCATCAGCACTACATACGTTGATGTTACGAATATCAACGCTTGGAAGGCGGCTGTCCAGGCAAATACCAAATTGTTTTATTTAGAAACGCCCTCGAATCCACTTACTGAGGTGGCCGATATTAAAGCAATTTCGAAGGTTGCAAAGAAAGCCAACGCACTGTTTGCGGTCGACAATTGCTTTTGCACCCCGGCGTTGCAAAAACCATTGTCCTTGGGTGCTGATGTGGTTATTCATTCAGCGACAAAATACCTCGATGGCCAAGGCCGTGTGGTGGGCGGCGCTATTGTGGGTAGCAATGAATTTATTACGGGGAAGGTTTTTCCATTTGTACGAACGGCTGGTCCAACCTTGTCAGCATTTAATGCTTGGGTCTTTTTAAAAGGCCTCGAGACCCTTGAATTGCGGATGAAGCAGCAAAGTCTGAATGCTCTAGCGCTCGCGCAATGGCTTGAAAAGCAAGCTGGGGTTGAAAGGGTCTATCATCCAGGGCTCAAATCACATCCTCAACATGCATTGGCTAAACGCCAACAAAAGCAGGGCGGCGCAATCCTGTCATTTACATTAAAGGGTGGTAAAAAGGCAGCATTCCACTTAATTAATCAGACTAAGCTATGCTCGATTACGGCCAATCTTGGGGATACGCGGACAACCATTACTCACCCAGCTAGCACAACCCATTGCCGAGTAACTCCTGAAGCCCGTAAAGCGGCAGGTATTACCGATGGCTTGATTAGAGTTGCAGTTGGTTTGGAAAATATCAATGACTTGATTGCTGATTTACAGCCCGGCTTAAAGGGTCGTTAGATATTTCAAGTCCCAATTGAGATTCCTACATGAGTTTTAATGACGCAACCATCTTCTGGAATGAGCGCTTCCAAAGCGAAGAATTTATCTTTGGTAAAGAGCCTAATCTGTACTTAGTTAATCAGGCGCAATGTTATCTCAAGCCCAATCAAAGAACACTGTGTATTGCAGATGGGGAAGGTCGTAACGGAGTGTGGTTAGCCAAGCAGGGATTGGCTGTTGAGGGCTTTGATGTTTCTGATGTAGCTCTTGCTAAAGCTCGCCAATTTGCAAGCGAGCATCGGGTAACCATTGACTACTCCTTTAGTGATGTAGATTCTTGGCGCTGGCTACCCAATTCCTATGATGCAATAGTTGCAATCTTCATTCAATTTGCCGACCCTGAAATGCGTGCGCGTTTATTCAGTAATATTGTTGCAGCGCTTAAGCCTGGTGGTATGCTGATTCTGCAGGGATATACTCAAAAGCAATTGGAATATAAGACCGGTGGACCCATTTCTATCGAATATTTATATACCGAAGAAATAGTTCGTGAGCTGATTGATGGACTCGAAGTGCTGGATCTTCAGTGTTATGACGCTGATTTAAAAGAGGGGAGTCGTCATGTTGGTCTATCAGCTCTATTGGGTTTGGTTGCTCGCAAACCGCTCTAGCATATATCGTTACCCCTGAAAACGTCGAGGATCGTTAATTGATCTAATTGGCATGATATGAATTTTTTCCTCATCAATTTCTAGATGCGCGAGAGAGCCCAGTTCCACACTAAGACGCAATACTTCTGCCGAGGAAGCTTCCCAGTTGACGATGTGCTGACTACCCTCGATTTGTAAGTGCATGGAGGTAATTTGCCCTATCGATGAAATCTGCGTAATGCGCACTGGAAAGCTCGTTGCAGACGCTACCTTGTGGAGGCTGAGTGCTCCCTGTGGAATGACCCAGTTCACTGCGTGTCCGGCAGGTATCTTACCCTTATCAATGACGCTAAATATATGGTTGCTGCCATCCCAGCTAAGTCTTCCGCTATCGAAATGGCCAAAATACAAATTGTTTAAGCCGACCAATTCTGCTACTCGTGAATTACGAGGTTTGCTAAATAGGGTTTGGGGTGGAGCAGTCTGCAAGCTAATGCCATTATCAATAATCGTGATTTGATCAGCTAATAGTTCTGCCTCTCGCAGATCATGCGTAACCAAAATGATAGGGATGCGCATCTCTCTTCGTAATTCGCCTAATATCTTATACAAACCTTTTCTGGTTGGCATATCAATTGCTGAAAAGGGTTCATCAAGCAATAAAGCGCGTGGATTGCGAACTAGCGCTCTGGTTAAGGCAACTCGTTGCTGTTGGCCTCCGGATAATTGATGGGGGAAGCGATTCCAGAGGTCTGCTATGCCGGCCCTTGCTAGCCATTCCTGGGCAAGACTTATTCTTTCGGATTTTCCCAACCCAGAATTCTGGAGTGCAATCGTAATGTTTTGCAATGCATTCAGGTGTGGAAAAAGAGCATATTGCTGAAAAAGAAAACCGCATGGTCTTTGGGCTGCCGTCAAACGTGCGTTATTTTCGGATGGTTGATTTGCCGAAAACCAGATAGCACCATCATTTTCAATCAAGCCAGTAGGGGGGCTGCTAAGACCAGCAATCATACGCAGAATAGTAGTTTTTCCACTTCCCGATGGGCCAACCAATGCATGAAGCGATCCCGGCTCACAATCTAAATTGATTTGGAGGGGGATTGGTGAGTCCTGAAATAGTCTTACTTTAAGCATGGTGTTGACCATCTCGAATAAATCGTGGTCGCCTAAGTACGCCATAGGACAGCGCAATCGCAATCAAGGACACTATCAATAAAGAGAGTGATAGTCGACCTGCAGTTGCACCATCAAAAGTCTGCACTCGATCGTAGATGGCAATGGAGATTGTTTTTGTTTCACCTGGAATTGCGCCTCCAATCATCAATACCACCCCAAACTCACCTAAAGTATGAGCAAAAGTCAGTACAGCAGCGCTAAGCACGCCACTCCATGCTAAGGGCATCTGAACTAATCTAAAAATTTGCCAATTTGAAAGTCCGCTAACTTGCGCAGCCTCTAAAAGATTGGGGTTGATAGCCTCAAATGCACGTTGAATAGGCTGTATGGCAAATGGCAAATTTACAACTAACGATGCAATTAATATTCCCAAAAAAGAAAATACTAATGAGTGACCAAGGATGCTTTTTCCACTCAAGCCCACTAAGAGGTAATATCCCAGGACCGTCGGGGGCAATACCAGTGGGAGGGCAAATAGCCCTTCGCACCATGGTTTAAAACGATCGAGTTTAGTGAGGTGGTATGCAATCAAGATGCCTAAAGGCAGCAACAGGAGTAGCGTCCACAATGCCAGCTTAAGAGATAGAAGAATCGGTGTGGAGTCGATCACAGTACGAGGGATGTAAGGATTGATAATCCCTTGAGTGTACCGAATATTTATAGCGCGTAGAGTGCCAAGCAAATCATTGCAGCATAAACATGAACCGCTATCAAATTGTTAATAATGATTCTTTTCAGATCATGCTGACTATTCGGGGATTTTTTTAGGCAGTAGCAGCAATGTATAAATGCAGGCAAAACCACTAGGGAGGCCAAGCTAGAGCTGGGACATAAGGCGGTTATCACCCCAATAGCTTGTATCGTATAGGCGATCATCACTAATAATAGGTAGATGGCCCAATAGTGCTTTGGGGAACATGATGCCGCGAGCGTCCTCTTCCCGGCATGCTTATCTGCCTTTATATCTGGGATTTGGTTTAGATAGAGGATGTTTGCAACCATTAGGCCGTATCCTAAGCCCAGTGGCGCTGATTTTGTCAGCCACTGCAATGACTGGAACCCAGCAAATCCAACTACCAGCAAAGACCATGCCAGGGCAATCGCTAGCTCTCCAGCCATACCGCGAGACATTAGTTGAAATGGGGGAGCAGAGTAGGCCCACACAAGCAGCAAGCCAAGCGCTCCAAGCGGCAACAATGACATACCTGTTGCGTTAATTAAGTAAGCTCCGAGGAGTGCGGCAATAAAGAATAAGAGCAGTCCTGCAAAAAGCGTTTGCTTTGGACTTACTAAATGGTTTTGAATGAAGCGACTGCCACCAGTAAATGGATAAATTCGGTCAACATTTACAGCATCACTGTGATTCAAGTGATCAAAATAATCATTGAGCACATTGGCTGATGCATGGGCAATCAATGCCAGCAGCAATGCTAAACCGTTCAATGCGGGGCTGCGATGTTCAGAGGGCGGGACTAGAACATAACCCATTAAACAGCCGAGCAGAGTAATTGATAAAAATGCTGGGCGTGTTAAGCGAAAGTAAAGCAAGCAATCCCTCATCATCATTTCATAAAGCCCCTGATGGGTGAATGCTAAAACTTTAAAGGGCTTTAAAAATTAAACTGATAGCCACCAATAGTGTGAATGCAGAGAAGATCTGTTGCACTCTCGCCCCACTCAATCTTTTTTCCAACGCCTTGCCAATAAAGATGCCGCCCAATGCCCCTAGTGCAAACGGTATAGCAATTGGTAGATTTAGTGTGCCAGAAGCAAGGGAGATAAAAGCGCCACCTGCAGAAACTAGTGCTAAAACGCCAAGAGAGGTGGCGATAATTGCTTTCATTGGAAGATCGGTGAACTTCTTAAGTGAGGGGACAATAATGAATCCACCTCCTACACCCAGCAACCCCGATAGCAAACCAGCGATAGCACCCGCAAACATTAATGCTCGAGCGCAGGGCATTGTCCAAATTAATTTTCCAATCGATAAATCGAGTTGACAGGGCGGGGCCTTTGTACGTTGAGGCGCCTTGCCAGATAGCGTTTGGCTAGCCTGCATCCACATGCGCACTGATACATAGAGCAGCACCAAAGCAAAGAGAACCAGCAGAGGGGTGTTTGGTAGCTTTTGAGCGAGCCACAGACCAAAGGGCGAGAATAGTAGCCCGAATAGCGACATAAAAATCGCCGCCTTATAACGTAGCTGCTTTTCTTTGAGGCCATGCAAAGCGCCAATACTGGTTGACAAGCCAATTGCCACCAAGCCAATTGGACCAGCCTCAGAAACAGGCATGTGCAACCCAAACACCAGTAATGGCACCGAGACTATCCCCCCGCCAGCACCAGTAAGGCCCAGCAGAAGTCCAACAAATGCGCCTAGTGCGCTGGAGATTAAAAAGTGTAGATCAATCATTAGTTCTCAAATGGCCTCGCCAGCCACTCCCTGCCTTTCAACATTGCGTTCCAATACAGCCATGGCAAGATATCTTTCTTCAGAATCCAAGCTAAGCGCGTTGCTTTTAATGGATTAATGAGCCATGGGAAGGTTGGCATGAGTTTTCCGCCAAAGCCAAATTCTGCCAGGATTATTTTTCCTCGTTCAACCGTCAGGGGGCACGAACCATACCCATCATATTTTAGCGGCAGTGGTTTATTGGCTCTGGCTGCCAATAGATTCTCGGCTACAACAACAATCTGTTTGCGAGCGGCGGCAGCTGTTTTGGAGTTTGGTGAGGAGCAGCAATCGCCTAAGCCAAATACATTGCTATAGCGCGTATGTCGCAGTGTATGTTGATCAACCTCAACCCAGCCATCTGCATTTGCAATAGGGCTGCCCTTAAGGCAATCTTGGGGACCTTGTGGGGGAACCGCATGCAGCATATCGAATGCTTTTTCTATTTGGGTCACATTGCCATCACTATCTTTGACGGAAAAAGTGGCTGTTTTGGCTGGGCCATTGACTGAAATGAGGGTGCTATTGAATTGTAAGGTTGCCTTATATTTATTGACATATTCCATTAACGGGGGAACAAAATCACTAACACCAAATAATGCCGCGCCTGCATTATTTAATTCAACGTCAATATTTTTTAAGCACCCTTGTTTCTCCCACTCATAGCAAGATAAGTACATGGCTTTTTGCGGTGCGCCCGGACATTTAATCGGCATTGGAGGCTGTGTAAAGATTGCCTTTCCTGTTTTCAGCTTCTGCACTAACTCCCAGGTATATGGAGCAAAGTCAAAGCTGTAATTTGATGTCACACCATTTTTTCCAAGGGTCTCAAGTAAGCCTGGTATCGCAGCCCAATTTGACTTTAATCCAGTAGCAACTGCTAGGTACTGGTAATGAACGGGGTTGCCTTGCGTCAGCACAATTTCATTTTTATCGGGATCAAAACTGCCGATTGAATCCCGAATCCAGGTTACGCCATTTGGAATGAGCTGTGATGTCATGCGCCTGCTATTGCGAACATCAAATGCACCGCCTCCTACGAGCGTCCATGATGGCTGGTAATAATGCACATCAGATGGCTCAATGATTGCAATTTGCAATTGCGAATTTCTAGATCTTAAGCTTGCTGCCAAGCCAATTCCTGCTGCACCGCCGCCAGCGATAACCACATCAAATTCCGTGTTTCCCCTTTGATTCATTGCTATCTCCTCTCATAGAGTTCAATGTTTATATAGTGTTAGAAGTTATATTACTTTATGTTATATGCATATAAGGGTTTGTTATTAGATAATTTTTTGCAGTTTTACTCAATAATTAAAGAACAACCACCCAGAGGAAAATGTAGATGAATCCAGTAGTAAAAGGCTTTTTTGATCCAGCAACTTGGACGGTTACCTATGTCATTTATGAAAAAGAGGGTTCAAAATGCGCCATCATCGATTCTGTCCTAGATTACGACCCAAAATCCGGTCGTACGCATACTAAATCAGCCGATCAAGTCATTCAATTCGTTACTGATCACAACCTCGATACTGAGTTTATTCTTGAAACGCATGCTCACGCTGATCATGTCACTGCTGCCCCATATTTAAAGTCTAAGCTTGGCGGAAAAATTGCTATTGGCAACCACATAGCAGATGTTCAGGGTGTATTTAAAAAAGTATTTAATTTAGAGTCCACATTCTTAAGCAATGGATCTCAGTTCGATGTATTGCTAAAAGAGGGTGATTCACTGTCGATTGGCAATCTAACCCTCAAGCCACTTTTTGTGCCAGGTCATACACCGGCTTGCATGGCATACCAGGTTGGTGATGCCATTTTTGTAGGTGACACGATGTTTATGCCGGATGTGGGAACGGCACGCTGCGACTTTCCAGGCGGCAACCCCCGCACGCTCTATCAGTCAATGAAAAAAATATTGAGTTATCCGCCAGAAACTCGGTTATTCATGTGTCATGACTATCCGCCGAGTAATCGAGAGGTTCAGTATGAAACCACTGTTGCTGAGCAGATCAAGTCAAACATTCATATGCATGAGGGGGTTTCAGAAGAAGCGTTTATTGAGATGCGCACTAAGCGTGATGCCACTCTTGAGATGCCGGTATTAATTCTTCCGGCAATTCAAATTAATATTCGGGCCGGAGAATTTCCGCCGGCTGAAGGCAATGGAATTGCCTACTTGAAGATTCCATTAAACGCACTTTAATTGTCAATTTGCAATCACACTTAAATATATTGGGGTGAAGTCTATGACCAGCAGAGAACATAAAACTAAGGGGCAGATCAAACAAGCACCCGAAAATTTTTTGTCGCCAGAATTAATTGCAGACCTGAATCAACATGGATTGGATGATACCCGTCGGGGTTTCTTGCGTACCGGCTTCATGGCTGCCTTTACAGGCGCTATTGGAGTTGGGTCGGCCAATGCTATAGCCTCTGCTGACGGAGATCCGGCAATTCTAGAAAAGCAAGTCTGGCAGACAACATTGGGGAAAAATGTTGCGACGATGCCTTATGGCACACCATCAATCTACGAAGCTAATTTAATTCGACGCGAGTCGCCTGGTTTGACGCGCGTATCTGCAGCATCCGTAGCATTTACACCTTTGCAAGGTCTGTTTGGCATCATTACCCCAAATGGTTTGCATTTTGAGCGGCAACATCAGGGCTGGTATAACGTTGACCCCGAAAAGCATAGGCTCATGATTAACGGACTTGTTAAGCACAATCGCGTGTTTACGATGAATGATTTAATGCGCTTACCTTCGGTATCGCGTATTCACTTCATTGAGTGTGGGGCTAACACCGGTCTTGAATGGGGTAATGTTGCCGTACCAACTGTGCAATATACCCACGGCATGCTTTCTTGCTGTGAATTTACTGGCGTGCCGCTAGCCGTATTGCTTGAGGAGTGTGGTGCAGATTTGAAAAAAGGGAAGTTTCTGCTGGCCGAAGGTGGCGATGGTTCCGGCATGACTCGCACCATTAATCTTGAAGATGTGCTTCATGAAGCCATAGTGGCGTGGGGTATGAATGGTGAAATGCTTAGGCCTGAGAATGGCTTTCCTTTGCGTTTAGTTGTTCCAGGAGTGCAGGGTGTGAGTTGGGTCAAGTGGTTGCGTCGCCTTGAGGTAGGCGATATGCCATACGCCACAAAAGATGAGGCCGTGCATTACAACGATTTAATGCCAAATGGGCAGTCTCGGCAATACACCTCGATTCAGGAATGCAAGTCTGTAATTACAACTCCTTCAGGCGGTCAACAACTTCTAGATAAGGGCTTCTATAACGTTAGTGGTTTAGCTTGGTCTGGCAGAGGCAAGATAAGGCGGGTAGATGTTTCTGTTGATGGTGGCAATAATTGGCGTACAGCGCGCCTTGAAACTCCTGTCTTAAGCAAGGCATTAACCCGCTTTAACATCGATTGGGTTTGGGATGGATCGCCTTCAATATTGCAATCGCGCGCTATTGATGATACGGGCTATGTTCAGCCCACCATCAAAATGCTTAGAGATGTACGGGGCACACGCTCGATTTACCACAATAACGCTATTCAGTCCTGGAAAGTCGATTCCAATGGGGAGGTCAGCAATGTTCAAGTTGGATAAATTTTTGGTTGGTTTTGCTGTCCTGTATACCAGTCAATTTATGGTTTCAGCAGCCAACGCACAAAACGTGGGAAGTGTACATTTTCCCGGTATCGGTCGAGATGCCACGCCAGCAGAGGTTGCGGCATGGGATATAGATGTGCGGCCTGACTTCAAGGGATTGCCAAAGGGATCGGGGTCGGTTGAGAAGGGGCAGACAGTTTGGGAAGCGCGTTGCGCTGTATGTCATGGCACATTTGGCGAGTCTAATGAAGTATTCACACCTATCATTGGTGGCACAACTCCTGATGATATTAAAACAGGTCATGTAGCCTCGCTAACAGATCGTAAGCAGCCGCAAAGAACGACGATCATGAAGGTGGCAACAGTTTCATCGTTATGGGACTATATCTATCGAGCCATGCCATGGAATGCGCCAAGATCAATGTCTGTTGATGACACTTATGCAGTTGTTGCGTATTTATTAAGCATGGCAGAAGTTGTGCCAGACGACTATGTTCTTAGTAATGAGAATATTGCAGAGGTGCAGAAGCGTATGCCTAACCGCAATGGCATGACAACTAAGCATGGTCTTTGGTCTTCCAAAGGGGCGCCTGATGTTCATGCCACTGCTTGCATGAACAATTGCGTCGCATTCGTTCAAATAGGCTCTACCTTGCCGGACTATGCAAGAAATGCTCATGGCAATATTGCATTGCAAAATAGAGAATATGGGCCATTCAGGGGCGCAAATACTTCAGCGCCCCCATTAGCAAGTCTTCCTGGGGATACGGTCATAGCAACTGTTGCGGTGGCCCCTACAGTCAAATCTAAGACCCCGGAGGACTTATTTAAGGACAATAATTGCTCGGCATGCCATGCCAAATCAAGTAAATTGGTAGGACCATCTATAGCTGATATTGCTAATAAATATCGCGATCAAAGTGGCGCCGAGGATAAATTGGTGGCAAAAGTTAAGGCAGGAGGTTCAGGTGTTTGGGGCTCCATCCCTATGCCCCCACATCCAGATGTCTCAAATGAAACTCTGCACACCATTGTTCATTGGTTTCTGACTGGGCAATAATGTTGTTGCGATCTAGGTATTTAGTATTTCTTAAGAGTTTTTGCAAAAATGATTTGACTAAGGAGTGTTTATGAATCAACAGCGTAGAGCATTACTAAAGTATTCAGCGGTATTCGGTTTGATGGCATCGACCGGTTTGATTTCTATTGCACAAGCAGAAGAATGGAACAAGGCCGCCTTTGAAGGCAAGAACTTAGATGATGTATTTAAGGTGCTAGGGGCGGGTAGTCCTGATAAGTCATCTGCCGTTACGCTAAATGCACCAGATATTGCTGAAAATGGAGCCGTGGTTCCTGTTGGCATCACTAGCACCCTCAAGGCTGAGCAAATGGCCATATTGGTTGAGAAAAATCCAAGCACGTTAGCGGCCCAGTTTTTCTTGCCGGCGGGAACCGAGCCGTTTGTTACTACCCGCATCAAAATGGGGCAAACATCCAATGTTTATGCATTGGTTAAGGCTGATGGAAAGTGGTTGATGGCGGTTAAGGAAATTAAAGTAACGCTGGGTGGTTGCGGCGGCTAATGTTGCTCCAATCAATACATTAATACTTCAGATAAATATTCAATAAGGATAAAAAATGTCAGATCCAATGCGCGTTAGAGCAACTGAAAAAGATGGAATTGTGGATGTAAAAATTTTGATGAAACATGATATGGAGTCTGGTCAACGAAAAGATGCATCAGGCAAAGTCATTCCAGCATGGTTTATTAATGTCTTAAATGTAAAGGCTCAGGGGAAAGATGTTTTTAATGCTCAATTTGGCCCGGCCGTCTCAAAGGATCCATTTTTGAACTTTAAATACAAGGGTTCTAAGGGTGACAAAATTGTTGTTAGTTGGGTTGACACCAAAGGCGATAAACGTACCGACGAAGCAACTGCATCTTAAATTCACTAAATGATAGGTATCTCCATGACTCCTCCTAAGGATATTTTTAAGAGATTGCTCGTTCTTTGTGCCATGTTGTGCTGTGGGCGGATGGCTTTGGCGCAGTCTGCTTCAGATGATATTGCCAAATACCGAGAGATGCTTGCCGACGGCAATCCCTCTGAGCTCTATGAAATGTCTGGCGAGGAGTTGTGGAAAAAACCTAATGGCCCTAAAAATGCCAGTCTAGAAAAATGCGATCTAGGCCTAGGTGCGGGAGTAGTTGATGGCGCAGCCGCACAACTGCCAAAATATTTTAAGGATACTAATCGTGTCCAGGATTTAGAGTCTCGACTGATGACCTGCATGGAGAGGTTACAAGGAATTCCTGCGCAAAGTATTATTGATGCGAAGTTTGGAGTTGGCCCCAAAAAGGATATGGATGCAATTGTGGCTTACGTTGTCACCCATTCCAAGGGCAAAAAAATTAATGTCAGTGTTGCTAACCCAAAAGAGAGAGCGATGTATGAAATGGGTAAGCGCGCCTTCTACTATGAAGGCGGCCCTTTTGATTTTTCTTGCGCATCCTGCCATGGATCAAATGGAAAACGGATTCGATTGCAGGATTTGCCAAATTTAACCACCCATGATGGTGCCGTTGCTGGCTGGGGGTCTTGGCCAGCTTATCGCGTATCTAGCGGGCAATTCTGGACGATGCAACAACGGTTAAATGATTGCTTTAGGCAACAACGTTTTCCATATCCCATTTACGGTTCAGATGTCACTATCGCTTTATCCATGTACATGGCAAAGAATGCAAACGGTGGAATTATTCAAACACCTGGATTGAAGCGCTAAGAATAGGAATTTTCATCTCATGAACTCATTAAAATATTGCCTCTCGTTACTTTTAGCAATTGCATCAATAGGATTGTTTGGTGGGGCACAGGCTCAACAAAGGCCAGACCCCCAATTTAATAAGATGATGGCTGATAGTTTTCGAACCGAAGGAATGGCCAATATCGATCGCATTACCCAAGATGCCACTCAAAAATTTTGTTCTGATCCTCAATATGTAGCTAGCAAAGCAGGTAGCGCCAAAGCAATTGAAATTCAGAATTTAAATATGGCCACCATTCAACCTCCATCGGATGGGATTTATCTAGGCGATTGGAAACGGGGGGAGGCTATCGCTCAGAGCGGGCGTGGGGAGACTTGGACGGATACCCCAGCTACTCCGATAGGCGGCGGTTGCTATAACTGCCATGAAATTGATAAAAAAGAAATTTCCTTTGGCAATATTGGCCCTAGTCTTTGGAATTACGGCAAGAACCGA
>Ga0316220_1001744_pt1 | contig 22494 bp, 27 predicted proteins | sample TBH18005metaG_FD_203632 | JGI IMG/M metagenome (GOLD analysis project Ga0316220, IMG submission 203632) | Freshwater microbial communities from Trout Bog Lake, Wisconsin, USA - TBH18005 | ecosystem: Environmental > Aquatic > Freshwater > Lake > Hypolimnion/Profundal zone | place: USA: Wisconsin...
TGATGGAATTTCCGCCACGAAAAGTGCAGGCATAGACGTTTTTCGCCTCATCCACTGCGATGCCGGGTGAAATCTCATCGTTCCCTCCGTTTGGTCCCGGCCAACTTTGGAGACCAGCGATTGTGGCGACGACGCGGGCCAGTTCGGGAACTGGCTGAGGCAAGATGCTACTTGCTGGATTGATTGGGGCTGACTTTTCCTCTCCGCTTTTTGGCGTAGTCGCTGCATGGGCCGGTTCTTCCGCATGGCGGCCGCAACCTCCCAAAAAAAGCACGGCAAGTAAACCGACGGAGACTAAACCGAGGCAAAAGAATCGGGAGGGGGAGTTCATGGCGGACATGGCTACGCATGGCATAGCGCCCGGTTCTTGGCGAGATTACATGCCATTCGGCGGCTCTGGCCTCAATGACTTACCCTGGTCGCTTTCGAGGGGATTCTAGCAGCGCTGAAATGGGATTGACCGACTTGCAAAGTAACCCTTACACTGTAAGGGTTAAATGAAACTAACCTTCATCGAACTGCCGCTGTTCACCAGCCTCGTCATGCAGGTCACCGATGACCATTTCCTCAACCAACTTCAAAACGACTTACTGAAAGACCCGGAGAAGGGCGATATTATCCCGCGATTGCAGGGCCTGCGCAAGGTGCGGATGGCTTTGCAGGGCCGGAGCCGGTCAGGCGGCGCACGTGTCATCTACCTCTATCTTCCCCAGCACCACACGGTCATTTTCTTTTACGTTTATACCAAAGCCAAGTCGGAGAACCTCACCCCGGATCAGGAGAAACGGTTGAGGGCCGCCGTCGAAACCATCAAACGAGAATTCAGACATGAAAACCAAGGACATTGAGTTCAACGCCGACGACCTTGTCGGCAGCGTCGAGGCGTTCGCCCATCACCTGACGGGCAAGCAGAAGCTTACCCTGCGCACGGCGACGATGCCGTTGCCGCCGCCGGTCAAATCGCTGACGCCCTCGCAGGTGCGGTCAATCCGCAAGAAATTGAACGTCAGCCAGCCGGTTTTCGCCGCGATGATGAATATCCCGACGGTGACCGCCGCGAGTTGGGAGCGCGGGCGCAGGAAGCCGACCGGCGCGGCGTTGCGCTTGCTCGACATCGCACGTAAACATCCCGAGGTATTGGTCGCCGGCTGACGCTGCTAGCGCCCATCCGCACCAGCACGTCCGCCACACGCCAGCCATTTCCCAGAGGTATCCTGTCAAAAAATTCGGTTTCCAAAAACAGATTTTATGGCGCGCAAAACACCGAAGTTTGATTTTTCCCCCGTCCTCGATGCTGCGCGCCTCTGGATAGACAAGTGTCTCATTGATGACCAAGCGATCTTTACGAACGAGCAACTGTGGACTCTGCCGTTGGCACAGGAGTTGGATCGAGTTTTCAATCAATCCCTAGACGAATCGGAAGGGAAGTTCCTCGAAAAACTCAGTGGCCAGCTACAGCCGGCGAGCCCAGCCAGCAAGCGGCTCATGACCGAGATTCTCTGGGCTCTCTGTTTGTTTCCTAGCCAGTCGAGACCGCCTGCAAAAAGAACGAGGCTTTTCGACGTTTGGAAAATCGGCGGAACGGCACCCGTGGATGAAAAGCATCCGATGCTATCAGACGCGGTTCTTTCTTCAATCGGTAGTGCCGGCACCGCCTACTCGACCCACCATTGGCGAGAGGTGAGATACCTCATACTCCTACTTCTGAAGTTGAAGGCATTGCCGAAGCAGAATCGGGAAGCTATATTTGCCTCGTATGGCCAACTGGCCGATTGGCTGGAAACCATGCCGGACACCGCGTCACGGCAATTTCCACACATGCTGCGCTACTTCGCGTTCCCTGATCAGGTGGAGCGAATCTCCTCTTCGGATGAAAAACGCAAAATTCTCACCGGCTTTGGTATTGCCCCGCAAAAGAACTGGAATAGCCGGAAATTCGACGAAGAGCTTTTGAGCCTGCGCCAACGGTTGGAACAGGAGTTTCCCGGTCAGTCATTGGACTTCTACGAACCTCCGCTCGTTTCCCGCTGGAAAAAGGCGAGTGATAGCGTTCCGACGGTGAATGAGGATGCCGCCCACCATGAATTCTTGCTGGCTCCGGCAGCGCCACTTCCAAGTTCCCCGACAAACCTCATCCTCTACGGCCCTCCCGGAACCGGAAAGACCTACGAGCTTCAGACCCGGCAAAAAATCTATACCGAGATCCCGCAAGCCCAGAATCGTTCGGCTTGGCTGCAAGCGCTCTTGGTGGGTTATGGTTGGCGTTCGGTGATCGCCGTCGCCCTGAAAAACTTGGGGCCAAAACCGGTGCCTGAAATTCGAGCGCATGAACTCGTTCAGGCCAAGGCCGTGGTTAACCAGCGAAATCGAAATCTTAGCCAGACGATTAGCGCGACCCTTCAACAGCACACCCCAGAGATGGTGGGGACGGTGCAATTTAAGGGACGCCGGTCACCGTTCATTTTCACAAAGAGCAAAGAAGCGGTTTGGTCGTTACTCGGGGACTGGACTGACAGCGATGACGAGGCGGCGGAGCTTGCGCGCATCTACGCCGCCGGGCCGGTTGCGAGTTCACCTCCGATCAAGCGTTTCCGGCAAGTGACATTCCATCCTTCGTTCAGCTATGAGGATTTTGTTCGCGGAATCCGCCCTGTGGCATCCGATGACGATGGTCGCACCGAGTTTCGCCTGGTGGATGGCGTGTTTAAGCAAATCTGCGATGAAGCAAGGGCGAATCCCAGCAAGCGTTACGCCCTCTTCATCGATGAGATCAATCGAGGCAACATTGCCAAGATTTTCGGTGAACTCATCACTCTCATAGAGGCAGACAAACGGCTGCGCCTCGCGCCCGACGGCAGCATCGTCGGCGGCATGGCGGTCCAACTCCCGGGAAGTGGAGGCGAAGTTGCCGAGCCGCCGTTCGGCGTGCCTGCTAACCTCGACCTTTACGGCACGATGAACACGGCCGACCGCTCGATTGCTTTGCTCGATATCGCCCTGCGGCGCCGATTTGAATTCCGAGAGATGGAGCCTCGTTACGACTTGCTCGCCGCAGTCGGAAAAATCGACTGCGCCGCGTTGCTTCGGCGCATTAATGATCGATTGGAATATCTTTTAGACCGGGACCGCCGGATCGGTCATGCCTACGTGATGAAGGCTGGCAGCCTCGATGATTTGCGGAAAATCTTTGCCGCTCAGATAATCCCTCTGCTCCAGGAATATTTTTTCGATGACCTCGCGAAAGTTGCCCTGACACTTTCGGTCGCGGGCGGCTCCAGTCCGTTTGTGGAACAAGAGAGGTTTCAGCCCGAACAACTCTTCCCCGGCGCACGCCACAACATGGCGGGAGCCAAACGGGAACGATTTACAGTAACATCGCCGGCTGACTGGACGGAAGACGACTTCATGGCGATCTACTCTGCTCCTGCGCAAGTGCTCGAAGAGGAAGAAACCGAAGAAAGCTGAACCGCTGTCGTGCTCTCATCCTCACTTTCCGTTTTCGAGCACACGGACGTCCCCGTCGCTTCAACCGCGGGGCCTACCACACTCTCCGACAAAGAGGCCGATCATCTTTGCTGGCTTGGCGAGCAGTTGCCCGGTTTCTGCGCCCGCGGTTATCGCAGCATCAAGCTATCACAGCATTGTGGTCTGCTAAGCTTAGGCGAGCGCGTGCTCGAAATCTTACCGAAAGTCGGCGAAGCAGAGAGCCCCGCTCAAAGCCGTGGGGTGCTTCTTCGTTTCCTCCGGGCCTCTCCGAATTTCCCGTTGCAACGCCAGTCGGCGACTGGCCAAGCCCATCGCTCCGCTCCATTGTTAGACGTTTTCATTGCGGCTTTTTTCGACGAAATATTCGGTCTCATGAAAGGAGGGCTAGTGCGGCGTTATCTTGAGAGAGAGGACGAATGCCTAGCGGTGCGTGGCTCCATCCTGCTTAACCGCCAGCTCACCACGTTGGCGAATCGCACCGATCTGATCTTCTGTCGCTACGACGAATTGACCGGAGACAATCGCTGGAACCGGATTCTCAAGGCTGGGCTGCGTGCTGTGCGACCGTGGATACATAGCGTGAACCTGCAACGAAGCTGGATCGAATTGATGGCCGGCTTCGATGAAGTGACCGACGTTCCGGATGCACGCCTGCTAATTTCTGACCTTACCTACGATCGGCAGGGCAACCGCTATCGTCCCGCGATCGAATGGGTGGAACGCATTCTCAATCTCTTGTCCCCGGATCTTCGAGCAGGGCAGAAGGCGGCGCCCGGCCTGCTCTTCGATATGAATCGCCTCTTCGAGACGGTAGTAACGCAACGGATGGATCAATGGGCCCAGAATCATGGCTGGGATGTCGAGGCGCAGAATTCGACTCGGCATCTCGCCGAAATTGTCGATGTGCCAAAGCGCCGAGTGCTCAGGGTTCGTCCCGATCTACTTCTCACCTATAAAGGAGCGACGGTGGCGATTGCCGACGCAAAATGGAAGCAACCCATGCTCAGCAGGCGGGGCTTCATTTTCCCGGATCAGGGGGACCTATACCAGCTGCACTCGTATGCGGCTGTTTTCAATTGTGAGCACCTAGCACTGATCTACCCATGGGGCGACGGCTTGGCGGGAGCCCGCGAAACAACATTCGAATTACCCCCGTCCGGAACGCTTACGCCGAAAGTTTCCGTGCTTTGTCTCGACGTAACGCAAGACGACTTGCCGTTCCGGTTGAACGCAGCGCCGAGCGTTTGGAGTGAAAAAGTTTTTACGTGATCCGGGAAACGCGACGGCAGCAGGTTGCCCAAAGGTTGCCAAAAAATCAGTTTTTGGCTTCAGCTCGCCGCATTTTTCTGCTCTCATCTTCTCGTTAGAAAACATTAACCATCAACTAAGTCCGCGTGAATTAAGCGACTTAGCTTCGAGGCGCTGAAGGGTTCGAATCCCTCCCTCTCCGCCAATTTTCCCCTCTGAGGGGAAGAACCAACAACCGATTTGCCAGTTGACGTGGCAAATCGGTCATGAATCAAGCCACCGCATTCGTCATCTCACAGTTCACGAATCCCTCCGGGGAGATCGTCTTTCGCGTTTCCGGCTGGTTGGACGGCAAACGCATCCGGCAGAACTTCCAGACCCGAGCTGGGGCGGAAGCCCAGAGCCAAGTCCTCGAAATCCAGCGCCTCCAAAAAGACACCGGTATTCGGGCCACTGCCACCCGGCTTACGGAAGACCAGCTTCACGAAGCCGAGCTCGTGTTTCGCCGCCTGTCCGGCCGGTCCAACTCCCTCTCGTTTTACGTAGAATTCGCCCTGGCGAACTATCGCGAGCCATTGACGCAAAAGCTACTTACGGAAGCGGTCACAGAGTACGTCGCGACTAAACAGCACGAACACGAGCAAGACCTTCTCTCCGAGCCTCATTTGACGCGCGTGAAGCGCGACCTCAGGCGCCTGATAAAGCATTTCCCCGGGGCGACGGTCGCGGATCTGACCAGTACTCGCCTCGCCGGATATCATCAATGTGAAGGCGATACTCCGCCCCAGACTTGGCAATAGCTCGAAGCGCGCAGGCCACAAAATCGCCGAATGATTCGTTACTAGCGGTAGCAGGACACTGGCCGAAAAAACTAAGCACCAAACGGCATAAACTTGGGCAAATAGATAGCCTTGAGCAGGAGTAGGAGCGGGAGCCAGTAATGGTGGGACGACACTCCGTGGTGCAACGGGAAGCCGAACTAATAATCCAGAGGGGGGCGGGGCAGGCTCAGTGGAATCCACGGGGGCGGGTGGCGCAGCGGGCTTTGGTTCAAACCACTCTCCGCAATAGCGGCATTTGACAGCCTCTTGCCGGACTCGCTCGCTACAAAACGGGCAGACCTTGAACTCGGATGCGTCGTTCACGAAGTGGATACAGTCCCCGATTTTTGTTTAAAATGCTAGCTTCCGCTCTTCCCGAAGTGCGTCGCTAAATTGGCGTAAGGTAGGACGGCGTTGCGACGGCGTTACCCCTTGAGCTTATCGGAGTGCCGCATTTGACACCACTGCATATACCCGTCATTCAAGGGACGCTTGGATGCTACAGACTATTCGCTGCCTAGTATGCCGATTAAGCTGATAGTCGCAACTTGGCTTCTTTTCGGCGCCAGTTTTATCCCTTACGTAGGTTACTTTACTTCGATTCCATTCCTGGCGTGCGCAGTGGCCTTGTTGTTCTCGAAGAACCCCCGAGCTCGAAAGCACGGCAAGATTTCAGGCGCGATTGCTCTCGGGCTACTCGTCATCTTTTTTGTGATTGGCGTCATCTTCTATCACGAGATACCTCCGCTGAAGTGAAGAGTACGTCCAAGTAATATATGCGCACATGAAAAAACTCACAGGGTTTATTTTCGCCAGCGGTTCGGCATATTCTTTTAGCTTCGCATTGGACCTGGTAATCGGCGGGTTACTTAAGGTGTACTCATCAAATGTTTTCGTTGCAGTCATCACATGGTCGGTGATTGCAACCGTATGCGCTGTAATTGCGCTGAAGATCGCCCCAAACTTTCGCTGGCTCAGTCTTCCCTTCTTCGGTTTTGCCCTTGTCGCACTCTTTGGTGGGGTTGTGGGCCATCGCTACAGCCTATTGGTGGGCTTCTTCATGCTTGTTCAGGGCATTTTTGTTTATCGAGCAACGTCCCGCGCGAATCGTTAATCCACTGGATGACGGTTGAGTCTTGCCATCCCGCTTGACCGACTATCATCAGCCCCGTCAAACCCGCATGATGGCGCGCGCGGTGATCCTCCGGCAGGTACACCCCGGGCCTTACTTTGCGACCAGCTTAACGTCTGTCGCCCTGCTTCCTCCGTTGTCTCTCTTGCCAATCCATTTCTCCGATAAACTTGCCCAGGAAAACCTCCGTAAGCTCATCCGGTTCCATGCCTAGTCCGCCGGCCAGCAAGAAAATCGTCGTGATACTGGGCTGCCGCTTATTGCGCTCCAGAAGGGAAAGGGTTGTTGGGTGAAGCCGGGCCAGTTCGGCGAGCTTCTCATGGGTCAAGCCCTTCTCCTTTCGAATGCGGCGCAAGACAACGGCGAAGGCTTTGGTGATTTCCAAGCATCCATTTTAGTTGCGCCTAGGGGCGAATAACACAGACAGTAGTCAGGTAGGTCCTGCTCTTGTTTTGCCAATTCAACCTATGTTCCGATCAAAAAAGAAAAGACCCGACATAGATCAAGCCTTGCGTGAACAGCGGGTAATATTCGCCGATGGTTTGGCAAAACTGAACAATTATCAAAGACACTGTTTCCGTGCGGATAGAATTGGAGAAATCCAAAAATTACACGAAGTGGTCGAGAAAACCCCTTCGAAGAGCCAGGAACGGGAAGCGGCCCAACAGAATCTGGATAAATTCAATCTATTCCATGCCAACTGCGAATTGGCCGAGGCCCAGTATGAGGTTAATATTTCCCAAAACTCAGTAGACTTCCCACCATATGAATCGGTCGCAATTAAAGGGATATTTCTCGTTGGGTTGCTGGCTTACGGGCTAGGTCCGGCATGGGCGGTGGTTGGCGCGATAGGTTGGATATTCCTAGGTCTGGCTGAAATTAATCGGCATCGCATAAATGCTCTTAGCGACATGGAAGCGGCAAAGAAAGCTTTTGAGGAACACAAAGCTCACTATGAGCAACTTTGTATTGCGTCTAGGCGCACCGATGATGAGCACTTTGATAAAGCTCTGGCTGCGTTTAGGCGGTTTGCAAATGCGCCGCTCCCCTAGGGTATTGACTCGATTACCGGCTCAACTGGCTTTGGCTCGCGCTTGTCGATAGGCTCACCGCGCACGAAATACATGCTGAGCGTGGGAGCCCCGCCAGATTCGCTTTTGTCGCAGCCATGAAGGCCGAAATGCCGGAGAGTTCGATCCTGTAGCAATGCCTTCGCACGCATCAGCGAACTGGTCCCGGCGGCGTCTTCGACCAGAGGCCAGCCGTCGCAGAGCCTTTCCGCGTCCTTCTCAAGGGACTCGATTTGCTTGTCCATGATACCCGTCAATTTTTCTGCGTGCCGCTGCCGAGCATCCTCCAGCACCTCGCCAGCCGTCCGCGCCGCCGCTTCCATGATTGCGGACTTTTCAACGGTCAACCCCTGCCGCCAAATCACTTGTCGGATGGTCCCCACTTTTGCCCCGATTTTCTTGGCTATGGCGGCAGGCTTTTGCCCGGCAAGGTAGTCGTTCTTGATTATCGCCGTCTGCTCTTCGGTTAGAGGCTGTCGATTGGTTGTCATGGGTCAGTAGGTGTGGTGTAGATTATTCGAGTCGCCAGTGACTGGCATTTCAAACCGGGCGAGACGGCGGTTGAACCAAATTGCGCCGAATCCCGTCCCGACATTGCGCCCCTTCGCCTGTATCAGCGCGCACCCGTACCGGGGAAGATCCTCAACGTCATCTAACGGATTCTGCTGGCGCTTGGCTATCGGGCATTCGTCGGGCCGGTGGATGAAAATCACCCGGTCGGCATCCTGTTCAATGTCGCCGGAGTCGCGGAGGTCGGACAAGCGCGGCTCCCGGTTGCCTTCATTGACTGACTGCCGGTTCAGTTGGGAGAGACAGACAACGACGATCTGCAATTCCAAGGCCAACCGCTTCAATGCCTTGGTGACAGTGCCCACGGCCTGTGCCTTGGTTTCGCCCCGGCCCGGCTCGCAATCGGCGATCAGGCCGAGGTAGTCGATTACCAGAAGGGCAAGCGGTGTCTGGGCGTGCGTCGCCTTCGTGCGGGCGATGATCCCGGCAAGGTTGCGATCTTCGCAGACCTGAAGCGGGGCGGCCCTGAGTGTGTCGATAGCCTGAAGGTAGCGCCTTTGATCTATCGCCGGCATGCTGGGCAATTCCGCTGCGTTACAGCCGCTCTGCCCGGTGGCCATGCCGTCTATCACGTCATCAGCGGCAACCTCCAGAGATTGAAAGAGAACGTGCCTGCCCGATAACGTGGCGGCAGTTGCGATGCACCTTGCAAGTGAGCTTTTGCCGACACTGGGCCGGGCGGCGATGATGACCAACTCGCCTTTACGGATTGCCTTAAACGCCTTGTCTAACGGCGGCCAGCCCCACGAAAGGAAATCGGCGGCTTTTACCCGGCCGGCAATGGCATCCTGGGCGCGCGCGGTGGCCGCGTCGCAAATCTTGCCCCATGTGCGCGCCTTCGCCGTCTCGGCTTGGGTGGCGAGTAAATCGCCAATGATACCGGGCATATCATCGGCGCTATTCTTCGCGGCATGAGAGAGCCGGGCTGAAAGCGTGATGACCTTCCGGCGCCGGGCAAGGTCGCGCAACTCGGCGCAGAGCCGCGGCAATATCATCATGTCACCGTCCGGGGTGCGGGTGATTTCCACCAAGGCGGTCGATTCTGCGGGTGTCATCGGATTCAACCGCTCCCACATTTCAGCGGCAGCGAACGACAACCCGGCAGCATGCTGTTGCAAAATCGTTTCGTGGATGCGTCGGCAAAACGGGTCAGCGAAATCTGCGGGCGCGATGCCGCTTTCAATGACGGCAAGTAAGGCATCAGTCCCGCGGTCGATCTCACAGGAAAGAACGCGTTGTTCCGTGGCGGTGGATGATGGGGGAGCGGACAGATTCATACGGCAAAGGCCGGGTATTCCCTAGCGGGCTGCTGGTTTGGCTGGACGGATTGCGGCGGGCGGTCGCACGTTGCCCAATGTTTCGCCAAGGCATGCGCGGTGAGCATGGCCCCGGGCATGTGCTGGCGGTAGTGGACGGCGCGGCGGTTGATTTCCTCCGCCGTCACCCCCGGGCAGACTTCGCGGATTTCTTTAAGGGCGGCTGCGATGCCTCCCCATGCCTTGCCTGTCACCTGCGCTGGATCAGCGCCCCCGATTGCGGCAAGGACATCGAGTGTCGGGTTGCGCTCGCGGGTCTTTCTGGGCTTCGGGCCGTGCCTGGTCGATGCTTTCCCGGATTCAACTGCCGCGCCGGCTGGCGCAAGTTCTATAGATTCTTCAGGAGATTCTTCTATTAGTCTCGGCACGGTGGCCTGTTTTGCATCTGTGCCTAACCTTGGGCAAGGAGTGCCTGACCCCGTGCATGGAGTGCCTAACGTGTAGGTGTTGGGACCGCGTTCCTTTGATCCGGGGATGAAGTTTTCAGCAACGCCGACAACGCCAACCCGCTCCAGAAAGCTGAGAACACCGGCAGCCTTCCGGTAGGAAACACCGGCTCGCTCAGCAATGCGGGCTTTCGTTTCGGCAAAAACCTCTTCCTGCTTGTCTGATGCGAGCCATGTCAACGCAAGGTAGACGGCCAGTACATGGGCGCGGTCGGTGCGATCATCGCAAGCCTCAGCGATGCGGCGGAGCGTGCCTTTGCTCTGCCAGCAAAATGGACCGTCTGTAGAATTCCGAGGGGTCACGGTTTGATGCCCCGTGGCGGAAAATTGCGATTCTTCCACCTCCCAAGTGACCGCATTGCGTAGTGTCCCGCACGGGCATCCCCGGCCAAATATCGCCGCATTATCCGGCACCATGCAGGCGCGGCGTTTGATGGCTTGCTGTGCGGTTTGCCATACGCGTCCTGTTTCATTTTGAACCTTCGGCTTGGCCGTGGAGAAAGGTCAAAAGGCTGTTTAGGTCGATCAATCGAATCCCGCGAGCGCGACCTGGGCGTCGGAGAACGATTGATCGAACTGGCGGACAAAAGCCATTCTCCTTAGTTGCCAGAATGAGCCCATTCAAGGTGCTCCTGCGCAAATTGGAGTACGGTTCAGCCTGTCCGGCGCGAGGTAAACGGGCAAACTCGGGCTTCGAAGTCGCGGGATTTCCCGCAACGAGTGGGGCGCTTGTATAGCCAGCGCTGTCTTTGTTACTGATGGTCTTCATCGGGCACCATTATGCGCCGATGACCTAAAAATATCGTGGACACCGTGAAGCGAGTTTGTCCACACCTCCAGAATAGCAAGAAACCTACGTCATCCGTTGAAATAGCAGACGGGGAGAAGTTCGGGATTCGGGGTTGATCGGAAACGAATTTTGTAAACCCTTCAAATCTAGCCCACAGGTCCGGGCATAGCCTTGTTGAACAAGAAAGGTTCTGGGATTGCGGTCACTCCATTTGACGACAACTTGTGTGAGTTTCGGCGGAGTAAGTCCCAAGCCATTCCTATCCCCACGTACGTCCTTTCGATAGCTATCAAGATCGAATTGAGTCAGTTTGGCGAAGGAAAGGGACTCATTCAAAAGAGCCAAAGACGCGCTATCCGTGAAGTAACGTGCCGGAATCGTGAAGGTGTCCCAGTAACGGGCGAGGGTATACATGGCGAAACATCTCCTGTCGCCTTTAGCCGAGGCGAGGGCTTTGCTCCACGCATCTATAAACACACGGTCTTCTGTCCAATTCGCAGGGAATGGTTGACTTTGATTCGCTGGGCCAATGGTAGCCCGTGCGTTTGCATGAAACATTCGGAGCCAAATATCCGCATTTATTTTAGCATCACAAGGAAGGCCGGAACCGATACCGTTGGCTAAGCGCTGTCCAAGAACCCTGCTGATGGCATTGAGCCCTATCCACCATGCGGGTTTGGGTTCCTTTTCTATTACCGTACAGCCGGTGAATAATAGGTCGCGCCTGAAATCTTGAAAGAAAACATCCCTCACCAATTGTACTGTAACAGCTTCGATTTGGCTTCGGTTAATTGGTCCATTAAAAAATGTCTTCGTCTTCCAAAGATGGTAGCTGTTTGCGACCTCTGTGTCGCGCAATTCGCCATATGTAGGAATCCCGCGCACGGCCTGATAATCCTGTTGGTTTGTCATCGGCTGAGGCATCAGGGTTTCCATGTTGGCTACTTAGAAAGGGATGGTATGGAATCTATAGCCCTCCGCTTTGTGGCGTCGGCCAGATGCGTGTACCGGTCGTTCATCGCCAATGTTGAATGTCCGGTCAGCTTTGAGCGCAGTTCAATTGAGACACCGGCATCCGCCATCATGGAATTGAACGTGTGCCTCAGCGAATGAAAGCCGAGACGGTAGAAGATGCGGCCCTTGCCCTGCTTTTTCCCGCCAGCCCGGCGGTCAATGCCGGACTCGCCAAGAAGGTTCCCGAAATCCCGGGACAGTGAGGCGCGGTGCCCTGCCTCTGGGCCTCCCAATGTCGGGCACAAGTAGCCATCGGCCTTATCCGATGAGGGGAGAGCCAGCAAATACGCCTCAACATCGGCATGCATGGGGATTACCAGTTCCTGCTTTTTCCGGCTCTTCTCCGGCGTGAAACGGATTTGCTTGCGGGCGAAATCGACGTTTGACCAGCGCAGGTTGATGCAGTCGCCAAGCCGTGCGCCGCAATAGAGACCGAGGTTAACGGCGGTTCGCCAGTCACGCCTGTGTTTCCGCTCTTGGGCAGGAAGCGCTGCGCCCTCCGCATCAGTTGTAGCGGATAGATAATTGAGCAGTGCGGATAGTTCAGCCTCTGAAAATGGTTCTCTGCTTTCGCCATCGGCCTGCGGAACCTCAACGGCTCCCATCGGGCTTTTGAGCAGCAACCCCTTTTTCTCCGCATCCTTGAGGAATTTTCCGATAGGCTTCAGGTCGTTTTGCACGGTCTTTGCAGCGCGGCCCTCTTCTAGCCGGGTGTCCGTGAACCGTTGTATTTCATCGGACGTTAGGGACTCAATCGGAGCCTTGGCCCTCACCGGTCCTACGAACTCAAGGAAATCCTCAATAACCGCGCTGTACCGTGTATGGGTGGTCTTCCCCCGCGTTTTCTGGACTCTGACAAGGCATTCATCGAACCATGCCTTGATGGTCTTAAATTGAAGCGCTTGGCCGCTGATCTCCTGATACAGGTCGGAGAGGATGGACCGGGCCGCCGTCTCTGTGAAAGAACCGACTTTCGCCTTACCTAGGCTTTCCTCAATCGCGGCAGCGAATGCCTCGGCCTTGGTTCGATCCGTTTCCTTGGTGGAGCGGAATCTCTGCTTGCGGTCAGGGGTGCGATAGGAAACAAACCAAAAAGGTGATTTCCCTCTAGGATCTTTGTGAATCGATGCCATTTCTAAGACATAACATGGTCATAACATTTGTCAATATCCAAGCATGTCCACAGGTGAGCGTTTCATAGGAGAAACGATGAACCCAAAGGCACTGCAAGCAATCGTGAGTTCGAATCTCACCAGCCCGACCATTTTCCCCGCTTCAAACCCCAAGTTGACCATGGGTTTGATGTTTTTGGGAGGCTGTCTCGCAACGGATAATGGCTCGATGTGCGAAACGATATCGTAGGCCTCATAATCAATTTGAGACAGCGCCATGGCTTCATGCGCAGCGCACTACCGAAGCCATGAAGGTCCTGGCATGATGGTTCGGCCCCGTTGCCATCTCGAAATTGACTGCGGCGGGATTTTTTTTACAACGGGCAGATGAAGGATCACCGCAATCTGTCCGCTGCCTCGCATCCGCGGGAACCGCTGCGCTGCCCGGTTGGGAAACGCAGCCGCCTGCGTGAAATCGATCCGTCCGACAAACTCACCGAATGCTTTGTCGAAGAGACCCTCCCGTGTGCGCACTCGATCTCCTACGGTTCGCGTTTTTTCTGCCGGTTGCTGTGGCAGAAACATACGCCGCAGTAAATCGGCCATTCCCTCCTGCGGGCTGCCAGCGCGACCTCGAGCCCTGCCGGTTGTGACCGCCGGGGCCCGCCTCGCCGGAGGTGGCTTCGCCCCACTCCCCCGCACCGCGGGGGTTGCGTTGACCGGATAAGCGGTGACGCGCCCTCCGGCCGTGAAGGCTTGGGCCATCTCTTACCGGTGGGGCCTACAAGATATGCGCGCCCTTGAGCCAGAAACGCGGAGCAGGGCGGTCCTTCCTGATTTATTGTTTCGGTTTGCCCCACGTGCTCCGTTCCAAGTCAAAATCCATTTCCCCGGCCGCACCGACCCCGGCCGCCGTCCACCGCCACTTGGAACACGCTTACCGGAAAAACGTGCGCCGCTACGAGCGCTGTCTGATTTCCTGCCGCCAGCGCCTGTCCCGGAAGCCCGTGCATCAGCTTCGCGTCTCGATCCGGCGCCTGCTCGCTTGTCTTGAATTGCTGGAGATTTCCCGGCCCGCCCGCCCGGCGGTGCGCGGCAACCTGCGCCGGCAGCTCCTGCTTCTGGGCAGCCTGCGTGACACGCAAGTACAGCTTCGTTCCGTCAAAGCCGAGGCCCGGCTTGCCCTCACGCTGCATCCGCTCGTCGAGCTGTTGCGCCGGCGGGAACGCCGTCTGGCCAAGGCCGTGCTCAAGGGCCTGCACTCCGACCAGACCCTGCACCGGCTCAAGCGGCAGCGCGGGACCAGGGAACCCGACTTGCACCATTTGGTCCCGCGCCTGCGGCGCCTGATCGACCATAAACTCCAGGAGGCCTTCGATCCTCTGGGCTCATTCTCCCGCTCCCGGCCGGTGGATGGAAAGGCCCATCACCGCATCCGCGTCCTCGCCCGCGAGTATCGCTGCCAGATGGAGGCGCTGCCCCCGGACTGGCGCCGGGGCGACACCGGGCTGCTCCTCTCCACGCTCGGCCCCTTCCAGGAAATCATCGGCCGGATCCATGATCGCGAGGTATTGCGGCATCGCATCAGTCACTGGATCGATGCCGGAAAACTGCCGGCCGGAGAGTTCCAGCCCTTGGGTGACCGGTTGCTGACAGAGAACGGCGCGTTGCTCGAGGCCTGCGGGAATCTGGACCGGCCCGTGTTTCATGCCGCCATGCTCGCCCTCCGCCAAATCCGCCGCCCCGGGGCCGCGTCCGCAGGCCGGCGATTCTCGGCCGCGATCCCGCCCCCGCCGGAGTGACGGCCATCTAGGCATTTTCCCTAGTGAGGTACAGCCGCGCCTCCGATTTCAATCCCCGCGGCTAGTCGGTACTCTGGACCCATGTACTCGTCCACCGATGCCTCCCTACTCTCCGGCGCTTCCGCCGCGGACAGCGACACGACCCTCCGCCACAACCGCCACATGGTGGCCCAGCTGGAAAAGTCAGACATCTATCGTGATTTTCACCAGGCCTTCGAGACCACAACCGGGCTGCCACTGGGACTGCGGTCCAGCGGATCCTTCCAGTCGCCGCTGCACGGCTCGAAACAGATCAACCCGTTTTGCGCGCTCATGGCGGGCATGAACAAGTCCTGCGCCGCCTGCCTGCAGCTGCAGCAACGGGTCGAGCGGGAGGCCGGCGTCGAGCCCAAGACCCTCGAATGTTTCGCCGGTCTCAGCGAATCGGCCGTGCCCGTCCGGGTCGGCGACACCGTCATCGGTTTTCTGCAGACCGGCCAGATTCGGTTTTCCAAACCCTCCAAGACCCAATTCAACCGGGTCCTCGACCAGCTGGCCGGCTGGAAAATGACCGTCAGCCGCGCCGCCCTCGAGAAGGCTTACTTCGGCACCCGCGTGATTGCCCGGCGCCACTATGACGCGGCGCTCCACCTGCTCGCGATCTTCGGGCAGCAGCTCTCCTCCCTGAGCAACCAGATCGTGGTGAGGGAGTCGCTGGCGGAGGCGCCCGTGGTCACCAAGGCGCGGGCCTACATCGCCGCGCACCAGTCCGAGGAATTGTCCTTAACCCACGTCGCCAAGGCCGTGAACCTGAGCGAGTTTTATTTCTGCAAGATGTTCAAGAAGGATACCGGCCTGACGTTCGTCGAGTATCTCGCCCGGGTCCGCGTGGAGACGCTGAAGCAGCTGCTGCTCAATCCTCACAAGCGCGTCAGCGAAGCGGCCTACGAGGCGGGGTTTCAGTCGCTCTCCCAGTTCAACCGCGTTTTCCGGCGCATCGCGGGGGAGGCGCCCTCGAGCTTCCGCGAAAAGCTCCATCTCCACTCCTCTTCGCCCGCCCTGCTGGCCCGCGCGGCCTGAGGGTTGCGGCGCTTTCGGCACACGCGGCCGCGGGTCAACGCGTCAGCCCAAGGTCATCAGCCTTCGGTCCCCTGGGTTTCGACCCAGCGCACGGCGTAGCGGACCAGGGCCGTGGTGTCCTTCAACTCCAGCTTCTCCTTGATGTGCCCGCGATGCACGTCGACCGTCTTGGTGCTCAGGTGGAGCTGCGCGGCGATGTCCCGTGTGCTCTGCCCCGCCCCGATGAGTTGCAGTACCTCGAATTCCCGATCCGTCAGTTTGCCGATGGGCGAAGTTGATCCGCGCGGGGTGCGCCCGGACATGGCCTCCAGGATGCGGGCCGACATCCGCGGGCTGACATATACCTCGCCCCGCAACACCTGGCGGATCGCCGCGAGCAGGTTGTCGCCGCCCGCTTCCTTCATGATGTAGCCGCGGCCGCCGGCCCGGAGCACGCGCTCGGCGTAGATCGCCTCGTCATGCATGGAAATCACCAGCACGGCCAGTCCCGGCTCGGTCGCCTGTAGGTCCTTGATGAACTCCAGCCCGCTCCGGCCCGGCATCGTCAGGTCCGTCAGCACCAGGTCGGGTATGCCCCGCGCCAGTTCCCGGAAGGCCTCGGCCGGGTTCCCGGCCTCGCCGCAGACGGCAAGGTCCGGTTGCCGGGAAATGAGCTGCGCCAGACCGGCCCGCATGAACGGATGATCATCCACCACGAGGATCCGCCGGGGCGGCGGCGATGCCGCCGGCAGAGACTCCGTTGCCGTGCGGGTGGCGGGGCGGACCGCTGACTTCGCCGGACGCTTTTTCATGGCTTCGACGGCAGCACGCACGAGATGGTGACACCTTCACCGCGCTTCGACTTCACCGTCAGTTCCGCCCCGATCACGTGCGCGCGGTGCTGCATGACGCCAAGCCCGAGACCCTTGCTGTCGCCCGCGTCCTTCGGCAGCCCGGCGCCATCGTCCGAAATCTCGAGGAGGATGCGGTCCCCTTTTCTGCCCAGCCGCAGGTTTACCCGCGTCGCCCGGGCATGCTTCAGCGCGTTGTTCGTCGCTTCCTGGGCGATCCGGTAAAGATGTCCGGCGACTTCCGGGCTGGCGATCCGCACCGGCTCCGCACACTCGAAGGCGCAGTGCACCCGCCCGAGGCTGTGCGTGCGTTCGGCCAATTCCGCCAGCCCCGTCTGCAGGGCGTCCGGTCCACGGTCAACCGGCACCAGACCCCGGGCCAGCAGCCGGGTCTGGGCCACCGCCTCCCGGAGCATCGCGCTGACCCGTTCGAGGCCCTTGGCGAGTTCCGGCTGCTTCCCGGCGGCGTCTTCCCGGAGCCCCGCGCACATCAATTCGATCGCGGTCAGCTGCTGGCCGAGGCCGTCGTGCAGGTCGGCCCCGATCCGGTAGCGCTCGCGTTCACCCATGGCCAGCACCTGGCCCTCCAGCTCGCGATATTCCGACTGCGCGGCGGCGAGCGCTTTTTTCTGTCCCGTCGCCTCGAGCGTGCGCTTCACCACTCCCGGCAGCAGGTCGAGCAGCGCCGTGGTTTTCATCACATAGTCCAGCGCGCCCCGCTTCATGACATCAACCGCCACCTTTTCGTCGCCCTGGCCGGTCACGATGATGAAGGGCACCGGGGTGGACCCGTGCTGCAGCCGTTCCAGCAGGGCGGGGCCGTCCACGTTCCGCATCTTCAGGTCGAGCAGCATCAGGTCCGGAGTGTGCTCTTCCAGCCGCTTCAGCGCCGCCTTGCCCGAGCCCGCCGTCACCACGTCGTAGCCCTCGGCTTGGAGGGTCTCCGCCATCAGCACAAGCAGCCCTTCATCGTCGTCAACGATCAGGATGCGCGGGGACTGAACCGGCGGTGGCACGCAGGCGAACCTAGAGGGCGCCGACCGTGGGAATCAACAATAGCGTCACAAACTGGCCCAGACGCTGGATTGCCTCCGCGAACTTGTCATAATCCACCGGCTTCTGGATGTATTCGTTGCAGCCCAGATGGTGGCAGCGATCCACATCCCGGGCGTCATCGGTGGTGGTCAGCATGATCACCGGCAGCTTCCTCAGGTCCGGGTCCGCCTTGATGCGCCGGAGCACCTCGATGCCGTCGACTTTCGGCATCCGGATGTCCAGCAGGACCAGAAAAACTGCCGGTCAGCCGCCGGGCGGTCTTCCCATCGCGCTCGAAGAGGAAATCGAGGATCGCCTGGCCGTCGCGAAAATGGTCGATGCGATTCCGCAGCCCCGCCATTTCCAGGTTTTCCCGGATGAGGATCGCATGCCCGTCATCATCATCAAAGATCAGAATCGTGGGCTCAGCCTGATTCATGGGAGTTACCCTCTTTCAGAACCGCGGGTAACGCTACATAAAAAACCGATCCCTCGCCCTCCCGGCTCTCGATCCAGATCCGCCCCTTTTGGCGCTCCAGCACGCGCTGCGCAATCGTGAGCCCCAGGCCTTCGCCGATTGTGTGGTCGGGGTTGAGCCGGTGGAAGATGTCGAACACCTTGGGCTGGTGCTCCGGCGCGATCCCGATGCCGTTGTCCGCCACGGCGTAGACCGCCTGTCCATCCTCGATCCGGCCGGTGACGGTCACGCGCAACGGGCGCGCCGGATCGCGATACTTCAGCGCGTTGTCCAGCAGGTTGGCAAAGACCTGGCTGGTCTGACCGCTGTCGCCGTAGCAGTCGGGCAGTGGCCCGACCCGCACCTCGGCTTTCGCCTCGTTGAGCTGAAACTTCATCGCCGCCACGATTTCCGTCAGCAGCGCGTTCATTTCCAGCGGCACAATCGTCAGCGTGATGCGTCCCAGGCGGGAGTAGCGCAGCAGGCCCGCCAGCAGCGACTCCATCTTATTGACCCCGGCCGTGATGAAGCGGAGGGCCTGGGGAATCGTGACGTCCAGCGGCTGCTTCAGCTCGGGCACCGTCCCGGTGCCGCGCCCGGCTTCGAGCGCCGTCCGGATCGACTCGCACGCCCGGCTGAGCTGCTTGCTGAAACCCTGGACGTTGACCAGCGGCGACCTCAGGTCGTGCGACACCGTGTAGACGATCGTCTCCAGCTCCTTGTTCTTTTCGGCCAGGTCGGTCGCGAGCTGCTGCAGTTCCGCCTCGTCCGCCTTCCGGCGCGTGATGTCGGTGCGGATGGCCACGTACTGGACCGGCTTGCCCTCGGCGTTGACAAATGGAAAAATAGTCGTCTCCACCCAGTAGAAGGCGCCGTCCTTCGCCCGGTTCCGGATTTCCCCGTGCCAGACCCGACCGCGGCCGATGGTGGCCCAGAGCGCGCGGAAGAATTCCTTCGAGTGAAAGTGGGAATTGATGATGCGGTGGTCCTGGCCGATCAGCTCCTCCCGGGTATAGCGCGAGATCGCGCAGAACTTGTCGTTGACGTAGGTGATCCGGCCCGCCGCGTCCGTGATCGCCACGATCGAGTGCTCGTCGAGCGCCGCCCGCACGTCATGCAGCTCCTTCACCGTGGCCCGCAGTTCCTGCTCGGCCTGCTTCTGCGCCGTGATGTCGCGGCCGACACTCGCGGCGCCAACGATCCGACCCGCGTGGTCCCGGATGGGCGAGATGGCCAGCGAAACGTGGACGAGCGAGCCGTCCTTGCGGATGCGCTCGGTGTCAAAGTGCTGCACATATTCGCCGCGGCCGATGCGGGCGAGCACGTCCGGCTCCTCGGCCGAACGGTCCGCCGGGATCAGCCGTTGCATCGGCTGGCCCACGATCTCCGCCGCGGTGTAGCCGAAGATCCGTACCGCCCCCCGATTCCAGGAGGTGATGATGCCGGCCGTGGTCTTGGTGACAATCGCGTCCGATGAGGACTCCGCGATGGCCGCAAACCTCATCGAGGCCTCCTCCGCCGCCGGATCTCCGCCCTCACGCCGGCCCGGAGAAAGACCGCCCAGCCGGGCGATCAGTTCTTGCTTGGTCAGGGCGGAAAGATCTTCGGCGGACACGCTACCGAGCGTGCGCAGCCCCGCGGCTGCGGCAAGGCCATCCTGCGGGCGCGGCGCGACCTCCGCCATACTTCAGAAATCCTCCCGTCCCGGACAAATCCGCAGAAAATGGGTGAAGATGGCCAAATTATGCCCAGCAGCGGACACCCTCCCGGACTAGGGTGTACACGCTGGATACGCCGGAAATCCCGGTCCCTTGATCCGCCCTCAACCCGGAAACTGACCATGAACAACAAATACTCCGTCGAATATAGCCTCCACTTCCGCAAGCATTCTCCGTCCGAGCATCAGGTGTACTTCACCGACGACCCGGTGGCCTGCGAGGAGTTTCTCCAGTCCCTGCTGGAAAAGGGCATGGGGCTGCACGCCATCCGCCACAACAGCGTGGATCTCCCGAAGGCGGAATTCGACCGCATGGTGAAGCTCGCCGCCGCGGAAGTCGCCTCCCGGCTCATCTGCACCTCCCTGCACATCAAGCCTGAGGAGGAACGCTACCGCTTCGGGTTCGCCGCCTGATTTCGGCCGGAGCCGCCGCCCAACGCCCCGGCGGCCGCCCGTCAGCGCGGGCCTTCCGTGACCTCCACCTTCATCCGGCTCAGCCGCGATAGCAGCGTGCCGCGCCGTTTCAACGGCCACCAGTCGTAGAGGTAAATCTCCATCGGCCGCCACATCGCCACCCAGCCGGCGATCGTCAGCCCTTCCCGCGCGATGCCCCAGAAGGTTCCCGAGGGGTCCAGCCGGGCGATCGTCTGGACGAGCAGCAGGCAGCCGGTCAGGAAGGCGATCCCGATCAGCAGGCTCGTCCGGCCCTGCCGGAACAGGTTGCGCAGCTCGAGTCGGTTGATCGAGGCGCGGTAGGCAAAATAGTGCCGCACCGATTCGCCCACGGTCTCGTGCGTCTGCGGCGGGGCCAGCGGCCGCTCCAGGGTCAGCACCAGCCGCAGGACATGATGCCGGGGCAGCTCGCGCGCCCAGCTCACGATGAATTCCTCAGCGTCATGGTCGAGGTCCTGCTCGCTGAACGGCGAGGGATCGAGCGAGTTGAACAACTGCGTGATCTCGCGCAGCTTCAGCCGGATGACGCTGCCCGTCGCGTGCGAATCTCGGGTCGGGAAAAAAGCCATGGTGAGCAGGTGAGTCCGGCGGACCCAGAGGGAACCTGATCCAGGAAAAGTGCAACCCCGGTGCCGTCCTTCGGCCCGCGGCCGCGTCAGCCGCCCTTGCGGCCGAGCGCTTCCAGCCGGTCCAGCCATTTCTGCCTCGCCGCCGGGCTCTTGGCTTCCACCAACCCGATCAGCGTCTCGCGCACCGGCGCGATGCCGCAGAATCCGAGGATGTTCCTTTCCAGGCCGCGCACGCCATGCGCCCGGAAAAACCACCGGTACCAGATCGCCGGCATTCCCATGGTGGCGACGACGCGGGCCGACTTGCCCTCCAGGCGCTTCTCGGGAAGCCGGTCCCCGCTTTCGTGCTGCAGCGCAAAGCCCGGCCGCAGGATCTGCTCCAAGAATCCCTTCAGGAGGGCGGGCATCGTGCCGAGCCAGAGCGGAAAGATCACGACCAGGTGGTCCGCCCACGCGATCGCCGCCTGGGCCTCGCGCAGCGACGCCGGAGGCGTGCCATCGTTCCACTCGGCCTGGCTCCGCAGCAGCGGGAAGTCGATCTGGGCGATCTCAATGACTTTGATCTCATGCCCCTCCGCGAGTGCGCCCCGCACGTAGGAGTCGGCCAAGGCATGGCCGAAATGCCGGGCCTTCGGGTCCGGGTGGCCTTGTATCAGGGTGATTTTCTGGTGCATGGGAAAGTGAAGGCGCGTGACGCGGTTTCATTCCCAAGCCCGCGGCCGGGTGCGGCAATGCTTTCGCCCGGGCGGACCATTGGGAGGAAGCGCGTTTTTCACGATGCGCCACCCTAGCAGGAATCCGCCACCCTGCCTCCGCAGGCCTTGCGCAGAGTTGGGCACTTCTTGCGGAGCTCCGATCGCGGTTTTCCCCCAATCCGGGCAGGCCGTCCGACCCTACTTCTTGTCGAGCGTAGCGAGGTCTTCCTCGAGTTTTTCCTGCGCCTCCCGCTGGCGTTGCTCCCGGGGACTCTCCACCGGCGCCACACTGTAATCCGTGGAGGCTGGCAGCTTGTTCACCGAGGAGGGCAGAGCCGACGTGGGGAGGCGGTCGCTGGCGACATTGATTGATCCGCTGGGCGAAACCATCGGCGTGGTGACCGCGTACCGGCCATCGTCACGCTTGGTGAGGCTGCCATCAACACAACCGGAGACGGCCATTGCACCGGCCAAGACAAGCCATGAAACCAATCGGATTCTCATAAGGCGGGATTGAAACGGGATTCGGACGCCTGAATTTGTTCCGGTAGGCTTGCCCGGAGCCGGGCGGAAATCGATGCCATATATCCGCTGACGCCCGCACCCACCTCATTCGCGGACTCCCGGTTCCAGGCCGCCGGACCATGAATCACCCTCCGTTTCATCCCACTTTCGGGATGCGCGGCTCCCGGACTCGGGCCGAAATGGAACCGGCGAATTCCGCAGCATAACTTTTGCCCATTGATCATGAGCACCTTGCCGACTCGACCAACTGACGGGATACGCTTTTTCGAGCCACTCTGAGAGTTAGTCGGAGTGATGAGTTGAGGTTGGGGTGGTGGTTGTGGTTTGTCGATCTTCGACGGAGGGTG
>Ga0316220_1001751_pt1 | contig 22446 bp, 23 predicted proteins | sample TBH18005metaG_FD_203632 | JGI IMG/M metagenome (GOLD analysis project Ga0316220, IMG submission 203632) | Freshwater microbial communities from Trout Bog Lake, Wisconsin, USA - TBH18005 | ecosystem: Environmental > Aquatic > Freshwater > Lake > Hypolimnion/Profundal zone | place: USA: Wisconsin...
GGCTCCGGCCTCCGGCCTACGCCGAGCGTTGGGAGAGTAAACCTTGCGCTGCCGCAAGCGATGAAGTATCCAGAAAAGTGTAACCGATGTTCTCGGTTTAAGTGTAACCGATGTTCCCGTTCGTACCTTACGCCAACTGGGTCCGCGGAATGGGGTCAGGCATTACTTCTTAACCTTGTTTTGGTTTGCGTTGGATGCCGCCCACTTGAGCGAACACGTAAGTTGTTTCCGCCCTGCCTCCGGTCGTACAGAGTGCCGTTTTTCGGCTGAATTGAAATTGTAGGCGGACACACAGGTGCGATTGGAGCGCGCCGAGGGAGTGCCGTCAAGCGCCACCGTGAGCGATGAGAGAGGAGCTCCGGCCCACTCGTCCGAAGGCGGGCCGGCGAAAAGCACCGGCTAACCGCACGCCCTGCGCACAAACTCCGCCGCCATCGCCTTGTACGCGACAGCGCCGGTCCCGTTCGGATCGTATTCGGCGATTGTTTTCCCGAAGCTGGGCGCTTCGCCAAGCCGGACGGTGCGCGGGATCATGGTCGTGAAGACGGTCTCGGCGAAATGCTTGCGCACTTCCGCCACCACCTGCTGGCTGAGGTTGGTACGCGAATCGAACATCGTCATCAGGATCCCGCTCAGTTTGATCGCCGGGTTCACCCCGACGTCGCGAATCTGGTCGATGATGCCGCTGATCTTGCTCAGGCCTTCGAGCGCGAAATACTCGCACTGAATGGGCACGAGGATTTCATCGGCGGCGGCCAGTGCGTTGGTCATCAGGATTCCCAGCGACGGCGGGGTATCGATGATGACGAAATCAAACGCTTCGTCCGTGCGCAACGGCGCGAGCGCGGCATGAAGGCGACCAATGTGATCCTCCTGGCGGGCCACTTCGATCTCCGCGCCCGCAAGGTCGATGTCGGACGGGATGAGCCAGAGCGTTTCGAAGCGGGTGGGAATGACCTTTTCGGCCGCGGCAGCCTGCCCGATGAGCGCTTCGTAGAGGCTGCACCCCTCAAGCCCGCTCATGCCGAGCGCGCTGGTGGCGTTTGCCTGGGGGTCCAGATCGATCAAAAGCACCCTCTTTCGCAGGCCAGCCAGGCAGGCGGAGAGGTTTACCGCGGTGGTGGTTTTTCCAACACCGCCCTTCTGATTTGCTACGGCGACAATTCTCATGGGGACAGGTCGGGGAGATTAGTCGCTTTTGTCCGATTGAACAGGGGGAATTCTGGAGTTTTTGAGCGGAGCATCGACTATACCACCTCATAACTTCCCTCCACCTGCCATTCTTCCCCATGGCGCGAGATGCGGAAGATCCCGCCGGCGGCCATCTGGATGTCCCACTCCTCGGTGCTCCAGCCGTTTTCCCACCATTCGCCGGAGACGCGGTACGGCCCCATGACGCCAGCCACCACGCCGTGCGCCTGATCTGAAACCACGTACTGCGGGCGCCCATGTTCGGCATGCACCTGTGCGGAAATCGGGGGACGATACCGGCGCAACGGCAGCCCGGAACCGGTCGGAACCGAACGCCGCGGTGTTTGCGCGGTCAACCCGCCCGCACCGGCGAAACCCGCACGATTTTCCCCGCCCTTTTCGTCCGTTCCGTCCACTCCCGGCATCGTCAATGCAAAGCGGTCGGGCCGGTGGGTCGGCTTCATCTCCGGCACGCCCACGTTGCCGCTGCCCACCACCGCCATGACCCGGGCCAGCGTTTCGGCAAACCGGTTCGGGTCGCGCACGGCATTTTCAAACAACCGGAACTGTCGGCGCTCGGGCTTTGCCGGTTCGGCGGCGAGCCGCACGGCCACCGGTGCATGTTCCAGCCGCAGATTCTCAAAATGCGTATCCAGGATGCGAAAGAGCACGTCGGCGTTTGACGTTGGCGACGGAATCCGGAATACGCGCTCATACCCGCCCCCGTTGCTGAGTGGCAGCACAAGGCGCAACTCCGCCACGGCCAGCCCCGCGGCATCCACGCGGGAAGCTAGCGCGTCCACAAAGCGCCGCAGCAGGAAAAGCAGCGGCTGCGCGCTTTCCAGTTCGCGCTCGAAATCGAACGCCTCTTCATAGCGCTCCGGCGCACGCACCAGCCGCAGCAACCGCGTGGAACGTCCGCCTGCCCGTTCCCAGAGCCGCACTCCCTCGGGACCGAGCCGCGCCGCCACATCGCTCTTCTTCAGCCGGCTTAATCCGCCCAGCGTGGCGATCCCCCACCCGTGCAAAATCTCCGCGATGCCGGCAAAGCTTTCGTTGCCTTCCTCCCGAAGCGCGCCGAGCGGGAGTCCGGCCAGGAACGCCGTGGAATCCGCCACCACGCGCACCGGCTCCGCGGCGCGGGTCGCCAGCAGGGCGAGATCGGGATTCGCCGCGATCCCCACCCGCGCCTCCATTTGAAGCGAAGCGAGCCGTCGCGCCAACGTCATCCCCCAGGCCTCGACCTCCGCAATGCGCAGTCCCCGCATATCGAGCGTGCAAACATTCGCCGCTGTTTGCTCCGCATAAGCGGACGCGCCGCACGCGATCCCCAGCAGCGTTTCCGCAAGCGCTTGTTCCGCCGCCGGCGCGCGGCTCAGGATTTGCAGTTTCAGGCAACGCGCCAGCGCCTGGGTGGGGCTCATCCCCGGCGCCACTCCGGCGTTTAAGGCGGCTGCATTCAATTCCACCACCGCACCGGCGTCCACCACCGCCGCCGGTTTTACTGCGTCCGCTTCCCCGCGATACCGCAACGCAGCCTGCAACCGGTAATCTGGAATCGACAACGCACAAAACATAACGACACCCCCCACCCTCCTTACGCAATCTTCCGTTCCGCCCGGCGGACAACGCATTCCGCCTCCAGTTGTTGCCGCAGTTCCTCCCGGCGCCGGCGCATCGCGCCCAGACTCCACCGATTCCGCAGTTCGATCCGTTCCGCGGCGCTGGCCACCATCGCTTTCGGCGTCAATACCGCAAACGCAACGGTCGAGTGCTCCAAAATCCGCTGAAACCGGTACCAGGTCGTTGCGGGAATCCGGCGCAGTTCCGAAGCGGGATTCATTTGCAAATCCAGCACCACCAGCGGCAGGTTGCCATCCCGTAGCAGAAGATCCGCCGCCTTCACGGCCGACTGCGCCTCCTTGCACAGCACCCAGAGCACCCGCAGCCCGGGCCGGACCTCGACGGGATCGAACCCCCCTGCCCCATCCACCAGGGCCGGCAACGCCCCGGTCTCCGCCACCGAATTCAGCAGCGTTTCCAAAAACAATGCGCCCGAACCGCTCGACCCCGACACCTCCGTCACCACCCCCCGGCGCAATTCCACGCCCGGCAGGCCAGTGGCCAGCAACCCGCCCGCCTTTACCGGCGGTTGCGGAAATTTCTCCGCCAGCAAAGCGCGCAGACCGGCGATCTTCGCCGCATTCGCCTCATTTTGCTGTGTCTGCATGTCGAATCAGTCCCCGGAATACTCCCGCGATTTTCACTTCGCCCGCAGGGGCGACGATATCCGCGTAGTTCGGATTGCCCGCCTTCAGCCGCACCGTCGCTCCCTCAACATGCACGCGCTTGAGCGTCGCCTCGTAATCGTCCCCCACCATCACCGCCGCGATCTCGCCCTGCTCCACCCGCACATCGGGCCGGAGCAACACGTAATCGCCGGGCAGGATCCCGTCGCCGGTCATCGAGTCCCCCCGGACCCGCAACAGGAAATCTCCGGGACAATACGGCAGGAGGTCGCGCTCTTCAAATACCGCCTCCGACTCCGCCACCGCTTCTTCCAACGGCCCCGCCCGGATCGACCCGAGCACAGCGAGCCCCCCCTCGCCCACGGCAAAGCGGCCTTTCGGCGTCAGTTTCAGCAATCGGTCCCGCCCGTGAGCCCCGCCGCCGCCGACAGTCACGAACCCGTTTCGTTGCATGATGCGCAACGTCGGCCCAAGGCTGGAACTGCCCGCCAACCCCAGCGCGCGCACCAGTTCGCTCACCGACGCCGGAAATCCCATGCGTTCAATGGACGCAATCGCCCTGGCGATTTTTCGCTGAGCGGACGAGAGTTGGAAACTGCGAGGCCGGGCCATTATCTCGTCAACATAGACGATCTAATTCCGGACGCAAGTCCGTTCGCCTCCCAACCGGTCTTTACCGGCAAATGCGGATCAACCTTAAATCGATTTATCGGACGATTCTCTTCGCCTTGCGCCGAAAGCCGAGCAGCGCGCAAGCGCCCGCCAGAATCAGGTCTGCCGCGGACCCGGCTGAAGAGCCTTTTCCAATGGCGCTGGCCGTATTAATAGCACCGAGCGTCGCGGTTGAGCTCAACGTGATGGTTGTGCCCGTGGCCAGAAGCGCGGCAACCGCCGCCGAGACGGTGATGCTGCTTGGGCGGAATGACCGATGAGCGACGCGGCGACGAGCGCGAAAATGCCGCGTTGACGGGAGGATTGAATGAGAGAAAAAGACTTTTTTATGAGGTGTCAGATAGGGTGGAGGATGATTTGAGGGCTTCGAGTTTGGTTTGGAGTGGCCCGTTCGAAGGATACTTCAAGCGGGATATTTCGAAAGTCACCCGAACGGGTGACATTTGCCCAAGCCGGGGCACCGGAAGCGCGCCAGTGTCTCGATCTTGTCTTGATCAGAACAATACCAGAAAGCGCTGGTCAAAACGGCGCACCTCTGCCTACTCTTGCACCCATATGTCTTTTCCGGAAGTCCTGACTCTCGGCCATTCGCCCGATCCCGATGACGCATTCATGTTTTATGCGATGGCCGAGCAAAAAATCGACCTGCGCGGATATCGCTTCCAGCACATCCTGCAGGATATCCAGACGCTGAACGAGCGCGCCACGCGGGGCGAACTCCACATCTCGGCCATCTCCATCCATGCCTACGCCTACGTGGCCGAGAAATACGCGCTGCTGCCGTGCGGCGCCAGCATGGGCGACGGCTACGGCCCCATGCTCATCGCCGCCTCGCGCGACGGTTTGCCGGAGAATCCTTCCGACACGGAGATTCGCGACTGGCTGCAAGGCAGGAAGATTGCGATCCCGGGGCTGATGACCAGCGCTTATCTCGCTCTGCGGCTCTATCTCGGCGAGTGTGAGACGGAGATCGTTCCGTTCGACCAGATTTTCGAGCACGTCCGCACGGGGAAGGCCCCGGTCGGGTTGATTATCCACGAAGGGCAGTTGACCTACGCAAGGGACGGGTTCCTGAAGATTCGCGACCTTGGGGATTGGTGGAAATCCGCGACGCGCTATCCGCTGCCGCTGGGCGGGAACGTCGTGCGCAAAGATCTTCCGGAGGATGTGCGCAGGGACATTGCCGAGATCATGGTCGATAGCGTGCGTTATGGATTAGAGCACCGGGCCGCGGGGGTGGCCCACTCGATGCCGCTGGCTCGCGACATGGACACCAAGCTGGCGGACAAGTTCATCGGCATGTACGTGAACGGCCTGACGCTCGATTACGGCGACCTGGGGCGGAGAGCCATCTACCGATTCCTGCAACAGGCCTCCGAAGAGGGGCTTATTCCCGCGCCGGCAGCCCTGGAGTTCGTCCAGTTGGGCCTGAGCGGGTTTTGCTAAAACGCGCCCGTGGACGCCCACGATTCACCCCAGGAGGTCCGGGTGCGCAAGCCGCTGATTCCGGACTCGGCAAAGAGCCAGTTTCTGCTGCTGTGGGTGAGTGTGCTGCCGCAGTTCTTCCTGTTGCTCTACAATCTGCGGGCGTTCTGGGTCGTGCGGGGCGAATGCACGCACCAGGGGCGGACCCTATGGCGCTGGGTCATCGCGTTTGAGATCGCAATGATTCTTGGGACCGGCGCGCTGGCACTGGTCTTGCGATGGCGGCGCAGGCTTGTTTCGTGGCAGGCAAGTTGGGCGCTGTTGATCCCACCAATCCTTTATCTCTGGCTGGTGACGCAGGCGAGCCTGGGAACTCTGCTTCCGGCGTCCGTAACGGCATGGATTTTGCCCGTCGATCAGTTTCTGTATTACCAGTTCGCGCTGATGATGCCGGTGATTTTCTACGCCACAGTGCGGCTCGCATGCGTGGACATACGTTTCTTGTCGCCATCGGTCGAAGCGGTTGTGATTGCCGGGGCGGTCACGGGGCCTCCGCTGTTTTGGTTGGTTGTCCCACGCGGTTTCCAATGGCTGCCCAGTTGGATGGTTGCAGGCTGCTGGGTGTTCTGGATAGTGCTTTTTCTCTGCTCTGCGGTGCTTCTAATCGCCGGTCTGGTTCGGGCTTGTGTTGCCGGTTATCTTGCGGTCCGCAGGATGGGCTGCCTCGCTCAGGGAGTCCTGACGTTCCTGGCCGGAATCGCCGGCCCCATCGGCGGCTTGTGGCTTAACTCCAGGATTCCGTTTCCAGCGGATTTTCAGTCATGGGCGGTCTTTGGGATGGCGCTCACAAACGGCTGCCTGCTGATGCTGCCCGATTTCGAGCGGCCGTGGTTGTGCCGTCTGGTCTGGCTGGCGCAGTGCGCGTTCTTCCCGTTTACGATCTATTTCCTGCTGGTTTTTCTGCCATTCCTGCCGCTCTCCATTCCCGCAATCGTTCTTTTCGGAAGCGGTTTCCTCATCCTGACGCCGACAATCCTCTTCTTTGTCCATGGGCAGCGACTGCTCGACGGGTACGGATCTTTCAGTGCGGATCGGAAACGATTCGCGCCGGCGCTGCTGGCTGCCGGCGCGATGGCGATTCTGCCCGGCGCCACAATCGCGCAGACGCTCGTCGACCGCATGGTATTACGCAGTGCCATCGATTACGTTTTCAGCCCGGATTATCGCCGGGCGGACAGATTCCACGGCAGCCGCTTCGCCGTCCGGCACAGCCTGGAGCGGTTACGCGACTTTAAAGCCGGCGCTTACCAGCCGTTTCTCTCGGACTTTTATAACTGGGTGGTGTTCGGTAATCTCGTTCTGCCCGACGATAAGATGAACCAGATCGCCCGTGCGTTTTTCGGACGCGATCTCGATCCCGCCAAGCCCGACAGAATGCCGATTTTCGGGGGGGGCCGAACAGGCCGGATGCTGCGCGAGGTGGTCCCCACCGTCGAACCGTCATCTGCAATCGCGCTTTCCGAGCTTTCGGCGAAAACCGTGATCGAAGGCGATTGCGAGCGCACAACGATCGCCCTGAAGATGCGGAACAACGGCATAACCGGGGGCGAGTTCGTGACGAAAATCCGCATTCCGAACGGCGTGTTTGTCTCTGGCTTCTGGCTGAACATCGGCAAGGTGCGGACGCAGGGAAAACTCTTTGAGAAGAAGACGGCGCTGTGGGTGTACCAGCAGATTCGCGACTGGACGTATCGCGATCCGGGCATCATGGTGTACTCGGCGCCGGGCTGCATCGAATTGCGAATCTTCCCGTTTGCCGTCGGCGAAGAGCGCCACGCGGAGATCGAGTTCTTCTACCCGGCGGCGCTGGCTCCGACGATTTCGATCGGGGATCGCCAGTGGCGGAAAGAACCCGGCGCGCCGGGAACCTGCATGACTTTGACGCCCGACGGCGGCGCCGTGGCCCTTCCCGCGACGGTGGCGGCGCAATTGCCGGCTGCAAAGCGCGCGCAGTATCTGCATTTCATCGTCGACCGATCCGCGACCTCGACCCTCAAGGATGTGGAGATCGTGAGCGCCATCCGCAAGGTCGCCGCGCATTTCGACAGCGCAAGCGAGTGTGCGGTGACGCTGGCCAATTACGAAAGCGTCGACGTGACGGACGGAATCGTGCCACTGGGAGCGGTCGATGCCGGTTTGCTCCAGCGCGACGGCGGACTGCCCCGGCGCGGCGGGTTCCTGGCTGAACGGGCCATCAAACGGGCTCTGGTTGCTTATCATGACAGGCTTTCGCATTCCACCGGGACCGGCGCCGACTTGCGGCGGTATCCGGTCGTGGTTCTTATCGGCAAACCGCTGCCGGTCATGACGGTTGGCGACGATCTCGCCGTCTTTGGAAAGTTCGCGCCGGATGTATGCGGATTCAATATGACTGAAGATGGCGAAAAACTGGTTTCGAGCGATTTCGCCGGCCATTGCGAATCCGCCATGGGCAAGCCGCATCCGGTGGCGTTACTGAAACTGGGAGACGCGGTCGCACCGTGCGCCATCGACGGGAGCGAGACGCAGCTTGTCTATTTCGATACGACCGCGAAAGAGCGCGCTCTCAGCATTTTGGACAGCGGCTCGTTTCGCGCGCTGAATCCCGCCGCGGTCATCGCGCCCGGCGCCGCTTATGGCAAGGGCGTGCGGGCGTTGCGCCGGCACATGGGCTGGGTGACAAATCCATCGCTGGGGAACAACGGCTTGAGCGAGGTCGTCGCGCTCAGCCGCGAGACCGGGATACTCGTAGCGGCAACCTCGTATATCGTCGTTGAGAATAGCGCGCAATGGAAGATGCTCGCGCTCAAGCAGCGGCAGAAGCTGGGGAATCAGGCTGCGCTTGAGTTTGAGGAGACCCCCGAACCGGGCACGGGGTTGATGGTCGTGGTCGGCGCTGCGATGTTACTCAATAAACGCCGTCGGGCAGTGCATGTTCGTTAATGGCGCCTGTGGTCCGGAGCCCGCTGGGCGCATGGCACAAGGCGAGGCGCCCGTGCTCCCCGGAACTGGCGGTTCCGCCCTTTCACACTTTGGGCACACTTCTTCCCTACCGCTGAAGATTGGGGATTCGACGCTGGACAACTCATGCGCGCGTGCTATCGAATCGCGACAGAATGAAATGTACCGATAAACAGCTTCAAGTCACAAGCGCCGATCGGGTCTGAGCTTTCTCCGCCCGCAGCACACTAGTGTTGTGTAACCGGAATGCCTTTACAACTGTTGCGTTCAAAATGGGCCACCGGCAAGGCGCGTCGAGGGCGCATCCCCTCTGCGGGCTGTAACCGAGCCGCAACGCCGCCGCTGGCCCATTTTCAACGCAACCCGAAGGGCTGTGGCTCTTTTTCGATTTTTCCGCGTTGCTCACTCGAGCAAGATCGCAGCGGATATAGCCGCTCGTTCGCGCCTTGAAAAATCGAAAAATAGCCGACAGCAGTTGTAAAGTCATTCCAGTTACACAACACTAGGTGCTGAATCATAAATACCTATGCATCGATTGAGCCTCCTATTTTCGTTGTTTGCCGTGGTCCTGCTCCTCCTGCCGGCGAAACCTCTGCACGCTTGGGATGACGGCGGCCACCTGCTCGTCGGCGAAATCGCCTCGCGCCGACTGCGCCCGGACGTCGCCGCGCGTGTGACCACCCTAACAGCCCTGCTCGATTCCCGTTTCAACGCTAACAACGCCTATAATGTGGTGACCGCGGGCACGTGGATGGACGACATGCGCAAAATGCCCGGGTATCCCTGGGCCGCCTGGCATTACATCAACGTTCCGTGCCGGGGCTCGGCAGACTCCAAACTGCCGGAACCGCCGCCGCCGCACGTTCTCTGGGCGATCAAACAAGCGCGCGCGGCTCTGCGTTCGCCGGCAACCGATTCCAACGCGCAAGCCGTCGCGCTCGGCCAGTTAATCCATTTGATTGGCGATGTTCACCAACCGCTCCACGCTTCCGACCGCGGCGATCGCGGCGGAAACGGTTTTCTTATCGCCCCGCTCGGTTCGTCCGATCACGGCCCAAAGAACCTGCACGCCTTCTGGGACGCAGCCTACCGGTATGACGAAATCGACGGGAGAATCTGCAAGCTGTGGGACAATCCCGCCGTCGGTGATCGCCCGCCGGGCGCTTCGGTGCCGGGCGTCATAGCCGAGCAAGCGACAAAGCTGCTGGCGAAGTACCCACCCGAACAACTTGCCGCATCCATCGTTGACTCCGCGCAACCATTGGCCCCGCGCCACTGGGCGCTGGAAAGCCACCAGGCCGGGTGCGCCTCCGGTTGGCCGCCCGGGCCGCACCCGACGGATTACGAGGTGGGGCGCCTCACGCCGCAGTTCGTCCACGCCGCTCATGAAATCGCCGAGCAGCGGATCGTTCTCGCCGGCTGCCGGCTTGCCGCTGTTCTGAACGCCATTCTTGCGCCGCAACGGTAATCGCGCTCGATCTTCCGGCGCGCCGTGCTCCGCCGCGCCTTGTCCAATCGCTGCTTCTGTTCCTCGCCTGGATCCGCCTGCTCAATGCTTGCCAACCTACCGCAACCGGGGACGCCGCGGCGTTCGAATGGCGAGCCGGCGGAGTCATCAAGGGGAAATGATCGTCGCCGGCGGCACCGACGGAAGGCTATTCTCCGGCAGAACGCATTTGCTGGAGGAAGATGACCGTGCAAAAAAAATGCAGAAAAAGCCTTGCAACCCGCCGTCATCCGCGTAGAAATACCGCTCCCCGTCATCAAGAACGAGACGGGAACCCCAATTCGAGCGTAGCTCAGTGGTAGAGCGATCGGCTGTTAACCGATTGGTCGAAGGTTCGAATCCTTCCGCTCGAGCCAAACGCTCAATCCTCAAACCCGGCCTCGAACGGGTTAACTCAGCCGCCTCGCGCGGCCTTTTTTGTTTCCGGGCGTAACGCCCTGACGCTGTGGCGTTTGCGCGGTGTTGGCCCGCCTGCCGTTTCTCTCTCTCCGAACCGGTTTTCCTCGTTCAGCGGAGATAACCCGGCCCGGACGGCCCCTTCTCTCGCGTTTCTCGCGCGGTACTCTCTGTTTCTCTGTTTTAGGCCGGAATGTTGGTTAACAGCCGCCAAGAGATCGGGGTCGAAAATAGGCGGGAGCAATCGAACTCCCCGAACGGATAATCTGCCACGGACCCACTGGTTAACGGACGGTCCGCACAACTCAAACCGCGACTGGATGTCCGGCCCGGAGCAAGCGCTCAGGCCGGCATGGGACGCCTAACCCGCTCACGCCCCATGCCAAAACTGCTCAAGCCCGATGAGATGACGCCGGACCAGAGAAACCGAGAGGTTGCCGATCTGCTCGCCCGCGCCTTTCTCCGATCCCGCTTTCCCGCTCTCTCCTCTTCCCCCGCGCCGACAGCGGCACCAGGACAGGAACCATCAACATCAACCCAGAAACCATCATGCAATCAGAACTGATCCAAGAACTCGCCGCGCTCGACCGGATGACGGTCAACGAGCTTCGCGAAAAACATCGCCTCGTCTTTGGCGAAGAAAACCGGTCGCGCCATCGCGACTACCTCCGCAAGCGAATCGCATGGCGGCTCCAGGCCCTCGCTGAGGGCGGTCTTTCGGAACGCGCAAAACGCCGCGCGCTGGAAATCGCCAACGATGCCGATATTCGAATCCGGATGCCGGCTCCGGTGGAACTGCCCCCGGTGGTCACTCAGCAAACGGAGGTCCACGCGTTCCGGAACGGGCGCGACAGTCGGCTGCCGCAGCCGGGTACGGTGCTCACCCGCAGTTACCACGGGCGCTCCATTCGAGTGACCGTGCGGGAGGGCGGCTTTGAATTCGAGGGCACGCTCTACCGCAGCCTTTCGGCGGTGGCCAAAGCGGTCACCGGCACCCACTGGAACGGGATGGCCTTCTTCGGCTTGCGAAAGGAGGCGGCATGAGCAGGAAGAAGAAAGTGGAACCGAAGCCGGATCGGCAGACGGTCCGATGCGCCATTTACACCCGCAAGAGCACGGAGGAAGGGCTCGACCAGGAATTCAATTCGCTGGATGCCCAGCGCGAAGCGGGCGAAGCCTTCATCCGCAGCCAAGCCGCCGAGGGCTGGATCGCGCTTCCAGAGAAATACGACGATGGCGGATTTACCGGAGGCAACATGGACCGCCCGGCGCTTCGCCAGCTGCTGGCTGACGTGGATGCCGGGATGGTGGACTGCATCGTAGTTTACAAGGTGGACCGCCTCTCGCGCAGCCTGCTGGATTTCAGCCGGATGATGGAAACGCTCGACCGGCGCGGATGCTCGTTCGTGAGCGTGACGCAGCAATTCAACACCACGCATTCCATGGGACGGCTCACGCTGAACATCCTGCTCTCCTTTGCGCAATTCGAGCGCGAGATCATTGCCGAGCGGACGCGCGATAAGATGAGCGCCGCCCGGAAGAAGGGCAAATGGATCGGCGGACACCCGTTCCTCGGTTACGATATCGACCGCGCAGTCGGGCGACTGGTGGTCAATCCGCAAGAGGCGGAAATCGTGCGCGGCATCTTTTCGACCTACCTCGAAAAGGAATCCCTGCTCGACACGCTGGCCGAAATCAGCGCGCAAGGCTGGGAACGAAAGAAATGGCTCACGCGCGATAACCGGATGCGCGGCGGCGGTCCCTGGGACAAGAACAACCTCTACACCCTGCTCACGAACATCGCCTACACCGGGAGGGTCTCGTATGAGGGCGTGATTTATCCCGGCGAACACGAGGCAATCGTCGAACAGGACGTCTGGGAGGAGGTGCAGGAGATCATGCGCTGCAACGGGAAATCCGGTTCCAGCCGGAAGCCCACGGATGCCGCGCTCCGGGGAATTCTGTATTGCGCCCATTGCCAGGTCCCGATGCTCCACACCTTTTCCGTGAAGAACGGTGCCCGGCGCTACCGCTATTACATGTGCATGCACGCCCAGAAGCGAGGCCGGGGCGTCTGCCCGACCCGCGCCCTGCCGGCGGGCGAAGTGGAAGCGTTCGTGGCAGAACGGATTCAGGCCATCGGCGAAAACCAGACGCTGCTCGCCGATACCTGGAACCAGGTTCGGGATTGCGCCGAGGCCGAAAAACAGAGCGCTGCGAAACGTGTTGAAGCCGCCCGCAGCCACATTCGGAAGCTCCAATCAGAGATCACGAAATCGGTCGGCGATTCAACCGCGCTGGAAGAATTCACGCTCAAACTGCGCGAAGCGGAGGCGGAGACGAACGCCGCCGCCGCCGCTCTCGCCAAGATCGAGGCGAACGCGCCAACCGAAAAGCACGTCCGGGATGCGCTCCAAGCGTTCACGCCGCTGTGGGACGCCATGACCGCCGCGGAACGCGCGCGAGCGCTCTCCCTGATCCTCGAACGCGTCACCTACGACAGCACCGGCGGTAGCCTCGCAATCACCTTCCGCCCCGGCGGATTCCGCCCGCCCTCGGCTTCGACCAAAGAAGAATGACCATGCAAAACGAAGAAAACCACACCGTAGTCTGCCCGATGTTCCTGCGCCGGGATTCCGGCGGGCGCGCTCAACTCGGCACCGAACCAAAGCCGCCTCCATCGGAAAAACTGGGCAACATCCCCCGCGTGACAAGGCTGATGGCGCTCGCGATCAAACTCGGAGCCGACCTTGACTCAGGGCGACTGACCGACCTCGCCGACATCGCCCGCTCCGGCAGCATCACCCGCGCCCGCGCCACCCAAATCATGAACCTCCTCCACCTCGCCCCGGACATCCAGGAAGCCCTCCTCTTCCTCCCCCGGACCACCAAAGGCCGCGCGCCGGTTACCGAACGGGAGTTGCGGGAGCTGGCAATCCACGTCGATTGGGGCGAGCAGAGGAAGGTTTGGCGGGCAATGCAATAAATCGACAGGATCAGCATGGTCCACTTTCTCTTTCTTATGCGCATCCCCCCGAGCTTTGACTGCAACCGCCCGGCAAATATCCACTTGACAGCCTTTGCCCTCTTACCAACTCTCGTGTCAAAGCAAATTAATCATGAGCCAAACCATCGCGCTGTCTGGAAAAACAATCGATTACAAAGGCCTCAGGGTCAAAATTCGAGGCGTAGGAATGCGGCCTGATGGAAGTCCGTCCATCACTCTTGACCCCGAGAACGATGAGCTTGAGCAACGGATACTCGCTGAACTCAAAGAAAGGGCTGGCTTCCTAAAGATTGAGCCCGGCGGTACATATCGGCTCACTCTGGGCGATGACACCTTCGAAATCTGGTGAGTAGAAACATTCCAAGCAATACCTTTCCAGAAAAATAATTATGGCAATATACGGAATCGGAGCTAACTATGAGGGTGATGATGTCAGTGGTGAATTTATCAAGAACAACCTTGCTGGCGTCGGCTGGAACGTTGCGCACGCTCCTGAACTTCATCAATTCATCGCATCCCTGAAAGTCGGCGACATCATCTACATCAAGTCTTATTCACCGTCCAGCCCTGACATTATTGTTCGTGGCATTGGGATCATTCGTGATGCCACCCTTTTAACAGCCGCGACGACTTCAGGACTTGTACAGGCCGGACGCAATGTTGTATGGCGCAATACCACTGAGTTTCGCATTTCGAAGCCAACCGAGCGTAATAACGTCCGCCTGAATTCAATTTACGAGGAGTTTCATCCGGTCGTGCAGGCGCAAATTATTCAAAATCTTTGAATTAGGTATCTTAACCCAACCAACACACAACTTGTATGGCAGGATGCACAGCACCAGTATATGGCCATCGCACCGCGAGCGCAGCAGAGGCTTGCCCCGCTTGTCGTGGCCGCACTCGCAGCTTCGGATCGCATTCATATCCGTCTCATTCGTATTCATCCTACTCCCCGCCGCAGAACGTCGGCGGCAGTAGAGGCAGTGGCAGCGGGTCCGGCAGTAGCGTAAGGCCGCGATGGTCGCGAACAGGTTCGACTTTGGTATATTCCATTACCGAGGTGCGCGCACTCACGCCAATCCGCGATACCGTCGAGAAGCGAGCGTCCCTGCCTGACCTTCGGGATGTCTTTCTCTGCCACGCGTGGGACGACCGGGGCGGGGCCGCTAAGGAGCTACACGATCTACTCGAGTCGCGCGGCGTCAAGGTCTGGTTCAGCGAGAAAGACGTTGGCCTCGGAGTGCCGTTGCTCCGCGCGATCGACAAGGGCTTGGCGAACTCGCGAGTTGGAATCGTGCTGGTGACCCCCGCGTTGCTGCGCCGCCTGCCAGCAGAGAACATAGCCGACAAAGAGCTTTCCGCGCTCCTTGCGGGTGAGCGACTTGTTCCCGTGGTTCACGGGACGACGTATGAAGCTCTCCGCGAAGTCAGCCCTCTGCTGGCATCGCGAAGCGGCCTGAGCACTGCAGAATCGCCACTGGCAGATGTGGCGGCCAAACTAGCCGAGTTGGTTACTCTCTAGATCCGTGTCCCTGATGAACGGCGCTTTGTCACGCCCGCCATGGCTTGCGCTGAGCTTTCTCCGCTAACCGTCCCTACGCGCATATGATCGAAACCAAAAGAGAATACGACGAGGTCCAAGTTTTCATTTCCGGCAAGGACATTGATATTCAGGACGAGGGCGATGGCTACATCCTTGCCGAGTGCAGCCTAGCCGACCTCGCCGATGAGCAGGCGCACCCTTTGCCCGCGGGACTTCAACTAGAGATTCACAGCGACGATGGCTTTGGCACTTTCTTCTTCCACGACTTGCTGATTTCGCCACACGCGGACGGAGTTGCTTTGGAATTTCGGTGTCACACGCCGAACAAGTATTGGGAGGGCCGCTACGGGTTAGCCACGTTTATCACAGCCATCAATGAGCAGCTTGCCCATCACGACAACTGGACAACCACCAACATTGAACTAGAAGACGATTGGAAAGGCATCACACTTCGGCGCGTCATAGCTTATGGTGACCCGCTTCAATCGAGCATTCTCGGAGCTGCCAGCGACCTCAAAGCTCTACTTCACAGCGCCGAGGTTGCTCTATCTGGTCTTCCTTGGCGAGAAGAGTTTTCGGCAGACGAGGATGCATTTTGCAGAGAACTTCTTCACCCACTACTGCGGCGCATGGGATTCCTCCTTGTGCGCTATACTCACGGCAAAAAAGAATACGGTAAGGATTTCACTTTCTCGGAGATTACACCCTTCGGAAATCACCGTCACTATGGACTGCAAGCCAAGGCAGGCAACGTTAGCGGCGGCGTGAACGCCGCTATTGACGAGTTACTAGGCCAGGTATCGGACGCATTTTCGATGCCTTACTATGAGATAGGCTCCAAAGAGCAGCGATACATCTCGACGTTCATCATTGCCATTAGCGGTTCGTTCACCGAGAATGCACGCGAGAAAATCGTCGAGAAAATGCCGAAAGGCTGTATCGGCTCCGTCTATTTTCTCGACCGTGAGCGCATAACCGAGCTTGTGGAACGATACTGGAAAACAGGCTAAGCATGCCCCGCGCAACAGCTAGCCTGATTCCCGTTCCCGGAATGCACCAGATCGCCGGCCACACACCCAGGCGGAGCGTGGCGCAGAAAGATCACGCCGGAAGAATCCCTCGCTGAATTCAGCTTGCTTGTGTTCACGGAAAGACTGATGTTCACGAAAACGTGAACACTCGTTTTCCATGAACAGACCTACCGAATCTCTGCCGGCGCTTGAAATAGCGCTAGCGGAAAAACTGCGGGCACTGTTGAGCAGCATTCGGTGGCTATCTGAAGTGCAGGTAATAGGCAATCCGGCGGAGTTTCAGCGGGCGTTCGACTTCTGCGTTCGGTTCCACATGCCGCGGGGACGAGAAATTGAGCTTTGGGCGGACTGCCGCGCAGAGCCCCGACCCTCGCAGTTCCCCGCGGTTGCGTCGGAACGCGATTTCGATCAAGGGGCAACCAAGCGAGTCCGCCTCCGGGTTCTTGCAGCACCGCACATTTCACCCCGCATGGCCGAGGTTTGTGAGAGCCACGGGTGGAGTTGGTTCGACCTGGCGGGAAATTGCCGGATCAGCGTGCCGGGTGTGCTGCATCTCGAACGTACGGGCAACGCCCCGGTGCATACGCCTCCCCGCCATAACGCGAATCTGGGAACACAGGAAGCTGGCCGTGTGGTGCGGGCACTGCTGACGCCTTGTTTCGCTGGAAATCGATGGACACAACGTTCTATGCAGATGAACTGCAATCCCGGTGTCAGTCTGGGGTTGGTAAACAAGGTCGTGCGATACTTGAGGGACGAGGCTTTTATCGAGTCGTTGCCCGATGGCGGCTTCCGCCTCAGTGACCCCGTCCCGTTGCTCCACGCGTGGCGGGATGCATATCGATTCGATCATCATGAGCGACACGGTTATTTTACCCTGTTGCAAAGTCGGCAGCTTCGGGAGGCGCTCGGAAAACTGGACGCCTTTACCGGGGGCTCTGCCGCTTATGCGGCATTCTCCGCAGCGGATTTTCAAGCGCCCCATGTGCGTCAGGCGAAAACCTGGCTCTATGTAGCCAGACATGAATTGGATCGCTTCGCCGAAATCGTTCAGGCCAAACCGGTCGATTCGGGTGAAAACCTCGTCGTGCTGGTTCCCTCTGATAACGGAGTGTTCTATTTCAGGGATGCCCCCGACTCCCACGAACACCTACTCAGATGCACGAATCTGGTCCAAACCTATGTTGACCTATGGCACTCCGGTGGTCGTGGCGAGGAAGCCGCCGAGGCGCTGCTGGAACAGCGGCTCAAACCGGCATGGAGGGCCATCGACCACAACGTATGATACTCGAGCCTCGCCAATGGGAAGATTACAGAGCAAATTGATTAACTTCTCGTTCGCCTCAAATTTTCAGCCCAAATGGCCATAAAGAAAACCAGCAAGCAATCCAAGCGAGCTAAACCTCCAGAGATGTCAGAGTTGGCAAAGCTCGCACTCCGCTCGCTGGTGAGGGCACAAAAGCAAGCCGCCCGTGAAAACGCTCGATTTGGTCTGCCTCTCATTGTCTGGAAGAACGGTCGAGTCGTGGAGATTCCGACCGTGCCTCCGAAGCGTGTTTCCAAAAAGCAATTTAAGGCGGCGCAGGAAGTTGTTGCGCGTTACAACAAGACTCACAAAAGGCTGGAGAAGTGAGCCATCCCGATCTGCGGCTCGCCCGGTTTATGCGCTCAGTTCCACTGCGGATTGAAGTGCTGCGGCTTGACGCCGATCAGGCGGAGCGCTGTTCGCGCCATTTCCCGTTGTTCTTCTGAGAGCGGCTTTGGCGGGAAGATGCCGGTGAACCGCCCGGCCATCTGGTCGAATTGCGGAATGTCCAGCGAACCGAAGCCGGTGAATTTCCCGTTCCAGTCGCGCTGAATCGCGAGAATGGCGGTTGCACGGCTATTCGGCCCTTCGGCTTGCAGAATGACGACTTCCTCCCGGTCGGGCGATTGCGAGGGTGGCAGCATTGCCACTTCCGTCTCTCCAAGGCGGGCTCGCCGCATCCACGATTCAAGGACAAGGACGACGCCTTTCGGCGCATATGCGGCGGCGACCATGCGGGCGATTGCGGCGAACACGTCCTTGGCCTTTTCGTTCTGCATGCTTTCGGGAACGCAAATCAAGAGGCCGTCTGCGGTCTCGGCCAGGAGCGTGGGCGGGATGTGGCCCATCTTTCGCATGGTGTATTTGGCGTAATCCGTCGCTTGCTCGATCAAGGACTGGAGCGGCCCTGCGCCAGTCGGTTGTGGGTTTCTGCTCATGGGCGTGGACGTTTGCTCTGCGGGCGCGGGAAGGCGAGGCAAGTCTGCCGAAAGAACTCGGGTTAACTCCTCTCGTGCGAGAATTCCACGCCGATCCGCCTCAGAGTATCTTTCGCGGCGATTTTCCTCGTCTGCGTGGGGGGCTTTGGCGGAAGGATGATTTCTCCCACGCTCCTTTTTTCGAAGCCTTGGGCATCTCTTTCGAATCCTGCAAAGTTTCCGTCGGCATCCCATTTCATCGGCAATACCTTGACCGTTTGAACGCCCACTTCCTCGATCTGGAGCACAGCACACCGTTGTTGGGGTTCCACCCGCACGTCTTTGCGTCGGGGAACGACCACTTTTCCAATGGTCACCATTTCAACCAGGGCGACGGCATACTCCGCCCCGTAAGCTTCCGCGATGAGTCGGCCCACCTCCAGGGGCCGGTACTTGGTTTTGTTACCGGTCGGCGAATACGCAGCAACCGCGCCGTTGACGTCCAGGAACATGACCATTGGAACCCGCCCGTGATCCCTCATCGAATTCTCCGCTGTGCCGATGGCGATTTCCACCAGTTCCGAGAGCGCCTGCGGCAGCTCAAAATCAATTCCAGTCATTCTTCCCATAATTCCTCCTCAAAGGTGGCTCTCCAAGTATCGGATCAACGCCGCATCAATCGCCGGCTGCGCGTGCTCCCGGACGATCTGGGCCACGATCCCCTGGCCATTGCGGTAGTCCGCGCGTGAAATCCCCAGGCGGCGCAATTTCATCGCGCGGTAGGAAATCTGCCAGGCTGAAAGCCCCGTGTTGGATTCGATGAAGCGGGTCGTGTAGCCAAGTCCGATATAGGTCAGGAGAACATGGTCGTCCCGGTCGCCAATGAAATCCACGCGGCGCGCGGCTTTTCGTTTCTTTCGAGTGAGACTGCCGTTTTTCATGCACCCTCCTTTTGGAAGTTCATGGCTAGAATGACGGCGCGGAGCGCAAACCCGCACATCGGGCAAAAGTTTGGGATCTGTGTGGGATGGTGTTCATGCGCGCCGTTCCGCGGTTCCGCTGGGCGTAGCGCGACCGGGTGCGCGGCACCGTTGCTGCGCGTCCGGTGTTTCTGGCGCCTCCCCCATTCCCGGCCTTCGTGCATTCGGATCACATGCATCCGCAATCCTTGTGCGCTGGCAAATCGCCGACCGCACTGCGGGCACGCGGATTCCGCGCTCCCGCCGGTTTTCAGTTCTTCCAATCTTCTTTCCATCGCCTCCAGCTCTTTGCGGGGCGATCCATTGATCCCCTCCGGCGCTTTCGCCTGGGGCGTTGCTGTGTATTGCATAGCGTTCTTCAACGCTGGTTTTGAAATCTTCTGCGCGGAGTGCCGCGCTACCTGGTGTTCTTCATGGAATAAACCGTCCCGCTGCCACTGCCCCGGATCAGCAGTTGCCCCTCATCATCCAACGCGCCCAAGGCGGCAGCCAGGCGCGCTTCCGAAAGACCAGACTGCGATGCGAGTTCTTTTCGCGAACACTCCTCGCACCTTTGCAGAGTGCGAATGACGGCCGCCTTATCAGATTTCAGCATCGATCCAACCGGCGAATCGGACTCGAACCTTACCTCAATCCAGTCTGCCAGCCGATACCCGCCACCGCGCGTGGACACGATCACGTCTTGCGGTCTGGCTCCCACCGCTCGCTGACACCGTTTCCGAAAATCTTTGATCGCATTCACCACCGTTTGCGGGGTGACGTCCCCTCCGATCGCGTTGGCCAGTTCGGCAATGGACATCCTTCGGTAGTGCTCTGCTCCTTTCACCGAGAGCAACTGAACGATCTGGCGGATGCTCGCGTCTTTGCGTCCCCCGCCCACCGGCTCGCCGCAAAGTTCCAGGCCGTTGTGCGTTACGATCAGCGTTCCGCCCCGAAACTCCTTCGGCTTCGACGCTGCCGACGCAGGGCGCGCGCCAGCACGCCGTTCCAGCACCATCGCAATCTTCGGCTCGATGGGGTCATCCCGAAACGGCTTCCCGACAAACGTAGCCGCGCCCATTTCGATCATCGCTACCGCAAGCCGGTGGCTATTAAGCCCATTCGCGGTAATGATGATGACCGGCGGCGCGTCGGGCATCGCGACGATTTGGCCAAGCAGATTCTGACCGTTCTCGACGCGCGGACGCCCCTCAAGATTCACGGGGACCCCGAGGTCCAGCAGCACGCAATCGAACGCCGTCCGTTTCAGTTTCTCAAGCGCCTCCTGCACCGATCTCGCTTCATCGGTCACATGGCCCATCGAGACGATCCGGTCCCGGAGCTCCTCCCGGTCTCCCTTGTCATCGTCGATAATCAGTATCCTGCTCATGTTTGGATCTCCCTTGAGAACGGAATCCGCACCGTTGCCGTCGTCCCTTCTCCCAAAGCGCTCGTGAATTCCAGCGTGCCCTCATGCTCCTCTATGTAGAGGTGCGCTAGAGGAAGACCGAAGCCGGAGCCGCGCTCCCCTTTGGATGACCTGCCCGGGACAAACTCCATGATGTCCTTCAAATCCTCATGGCTTATTCCCTGCCCGGTATCGGTGATCGTCACCACGAGACTGCCGCCTTCACGCGCTGCATGGATGTTCACGCGCCCGGGGCGGAACTCCGCGTCCGAAATGACATGCGCCTCGATGGCGTTCTTGATCAGGTTCGCCCTCGCCCACCCTCGTTCCACCCTCGTTACGAATCTCCCGATTCGTAACGCGCTTGTCTTCGAATCTCCGATTCGCGAACCGTCGATGCCGGACGCGGCACAGGAGTTTCGGGGCGGCTCGATAGCGCAATCGGCTTGCCAGCGCTTTCGAAACGGAGTTTCGCGGACAAGTGCGTTTCCAATCAGAGATTGGGAACGAGTGGGGGAAGGCCTCCTGCAGCCGGACGACGGCCTCCTGCAACCGGACGAAGGCCTCCTGTAATCTGACGGAGCCCTTCTGCAAGCGAACAAAGGCCTCCTGCAAGCGGAACTCACCCGAAATCCGGCGGAACCCAGCCGATTTCACCCGGACGGTGACCGAAATCCGCCGGATTCCGATCAACATCCTCTTGCATTTCCCTTCATCCCGGCAGACAATCCCCCACAGCGATCCCCCCAGGGGCCGCTTCAACCAGAAACCATCGGCGAGCCCATTTACCATGCCACGCTACGATCAAGGTCCGAGCGTCAGATGCGACTCGGGATTGCGCTACGATGACACGGGGATTCAGCCCGCCCCAACGAAAGGAAACCATCGCATGAACAAAGTCCGCAGAAACTGGAGCCGGCTCAGTCTCCCGCGGCTCCTGGCCGACAGCAAGAACGTCGTCGATAGCAACAAGACCAACGCGGATATTCCCGCGCCAAACGCGGCCCACACCGCCCTCACCGCCCTCACCGCCCTCACCGCCCTCACCGCCCTCACCGCCCTCACCGCCCTCACCGCCCTCACCGCCCTCACCGCCGCCCACGACGACCTCGAACAGGAATACAACAAGCTCCTCGGCGCCGAGCAGCTTGCGAAAACCATCCGCGACCGGGTGCATGCCGGGCAAGACACCCTGATCGGCGCCATGGGCACCTTCGCCAGCTATGCCGAAGCGCTGACCGAAGGCGACCTCGCCAAGCTCCACGCAGCCGGCTTCCAAGTGGCCGGCGCCTCCGGCATGAGCGCCGCCGCCGCCGCCGTGCAGACCATGAACCTCGTCCTCACCATGGGCGACAACGACGGCGAACTGGACGCGAGTTGGGACCCAGTCGCCAACGCCCGCGTGTACGAAATCAAAACCAGCACCAACCCGCTCGACGCCACCCTGTGGAAACCCTACGGCGTCCCGCAAACGCGTTCGAGCGCCGCAATCACCGGACTCCCGAGCGGACAACGCATCTGGGTGCGCGTCCGCGCCATCGGCACCAGCGAAACCGTCCCCGGCCCATGGAGCGATCCAGCCGTTCGCACCGTGCCGTGATAGGCGCCGAGTAACCACCGATCACCAAGCAAACCAACAACCAACCAAACGAACCAACCAAACCCATGACGCGCCGCGCCTTCGACAATACAACCGGAGGCGCGACGCGGGGTGAGTGGCCCAAGGGAGTTTCACCCTCAGGCTCTCGCAGAACTGTACATGAACCTCTCGATTCATACAGCTCCCATTGATGAAACAGGTTTCTTCACGGCAATCTGCCAATGTGCGAACAGGT
>Ga0316220_1001765_pt1 | contig 22279 bp, 27 predicted proteins | sample TBH18005metaG_FD_203632 | JGI IMG/M metagenome (GOLD analysis project Ga0316220, IMG submission 203632) | Freshwater microbial communities from Trout Bog Lake, Wisconsin, USA - TBH18005 | ecosystem: Environmental > Aquatic > Freshwater > Lake > Hypolimnion/Profundal zone | place: USA: Wisconsin...
TCCTTGCCGATGGAGTAAAGCATGACAGGACGATCAAACTCGGCGGCGACTTCACGAATGATGTGAATGCTTTCCGCTTCAAGTTGCTTTAGGTGGGTCAGTTTGTGTTCGTTCATTAGGAATTAAGATCTGCGCAGAGGCAAAGAACGGGCGAACCAAAACTGGCATTTTATCACAAGCTGGTTGCCTGAGGCCTTCTGGACTAGGCTTGTTGGGTTATTGTTCCAACCTCCACTGGACTTCTGTACCTGCTAGCAGCGGGATCAACTCTTCGTGACCAAATGGGATGCTTTCAGGGATCTTTAATGGCATTCGTTGCAGCGTTATTGCATCCGAATTTCTGGGTAATCGGTAGAAGTCAGGTCCATGAATACTCGCAAATCCCTCAAGCCTTTCAAGTCGACCTACTGACTCGAATGCGGTTGCATAGAGTTCGATTGCAGAATAGGCGGTATAACAACCGGCGCAGCCGCAGGCAGATTCTTTTTGTGTTCTAGGGTGTGGTGCGCTATCAGTTCCTAGGAAAAATTGCTGATTTCCAGATGTGGCTGCCTCTAGAAGCGCCGCCCTATGAGATTCACGTTTCAAGATTGGAAGGCAGTAAAAGTGTGGACGAACGCCGCCAGCTAATAAGCTGTTTCGATTGAATAGAAGGTGGTGTGCTGTGATTGTGGCCCCGATGCCTGCATGACTATCTCGAACGAATTCAGCGCCATCTTTTGTTGTGATGTGTTCCAAGACCACTCTAAGGTTTGGGAAACGTCTGACCAATGGTTCAAGGTGTTCCTGTATAAACATCCGTTCTCGGTCAAATATGTCGATATTGGGGTCGGTGACTTCGCCATGAATCTGCAGTGGAATATCGTATTTTTCCAAGGCAGCAAGAACAGGATAAATGACTTCCAGATTTGTTACGCCCGCGTCAGAGTTGGTGGTCGCTCCGGCTGGGTAGAGCTTGAAACCCAAGATAGAAGGCTCCTCCTTTGCCTCTTTAACCGTATCGATGGCCGTTCTGTCAGTGAGATACAGTGACATTAGGGGCTGAAATTGAGTGTTGAGTGGAAGGGCGGCTAGTATTCTTGATCGATAGGACAAGGCTTCGTCCACTGTCGTTACAGGTGGCTTCAAGTTAGGCATAATCAATCCGCGGCCAAACTGTCGCGCCGAATGTGCAACAACGTCCCGCATGGCATTACCATCTCGAAGATGTAAATGCCAATCATCAGGGCGTTTGATTGTCAAAAAAGTCATAAGGCAAGCGCTCCTATTATCAAAGGTTTCCTGGAGATTCCGTGTTGATTCTCGCCACAAACAGGACATTGGCAAACGGTGTGCCCTTGCTCATGGGGACCGCATCCACTTGAAAACCCAATGCATACAGTAAGTTTATCCATTCTGATGTAGACCGATAGTAGTGTCTCCTTCTCTCATGACTTAAGAGAAGGGCAAGAATGCTTTCAACCCATTGAGTCAATTTGAAGCGTATATCTCTACTTTTATTGCCTTCACGAAAGATCAAAAACCCATCGCGTTTAATGTTTTTTGAAATCTTACGGAGTAAATGTTCTTGCTCCTCATGAGATAGGTAGTGAAGTACGTCGATCAATAGGACGGTGTCAGAAAGAGGGATATCGGCATATCTGATGTCCTCTTTAAGAATTTTGGCTCTAAAGGCTAATGTTTTCTGCGCAATAATCGCAGTGTTCGGGTCATTATCGATGCCTATGAGTTCGTAGGATTTCATCTCTAAGCCATCTGATTCTATAGCTACAGAAACCAGGTTGAGGAGAATGCCGCGGCCACAGCCGATATCTAGGATAGTTCCAGGGTTTTTGATCCAGTGATTTTCGTGGTCGAGAAGAAAGGAAAAAACGGGGTCAAATCGAGTCTTCCCGCTGACGAACCCGGCATGGAACTGACCGTGTGGACGATAACGATTGACGACGGCTCGCCTGATTGATGTGAACGGTATTGGGTTAGCCACCAGGGATTCTCAGTGTCGTTCCCTTCAAGTCAAGGGAATTAAATGAGTCGTTCACACCGAAGTATATTGGAGGCTGGACACGGAATCGAACCGAGGTACGCGGCTTTGCAGGCCGCTACATAACCACTCTGCCATCCAGCCATGACTCGAAAACAAAAGCCGCTCGTGAGCGGCTTTCTTAAATTTGGAGCGGGAAACGAGACTCGAACTCGCGACCCCAACCTTGGCAAGGTTGTGCTCTACCAACTGAGCTATTCCCGCTTTCTGTTTGAGCCGCAAATTTTAGTGTTTCAGTTCTTTATTGTCAACACTCTCACATGCCGTTCCGCCGGAAAAAACAGGTAGAGCCGCACGAAGATAAAGGACCATAGACCAAAGAGTCAGAACAGCCGAAACGAATAAGAGAAATTGTCCTGCAGTGAGGAATCCCTCGTTACGAATATCGATAGAGAACAGTAACATGGTGATCGAGAGCATTTGTGCCATCGTTTTCCATTTGCCCAGATTGGATACAGCGACTTTCTTTCGTTGTCCCACCTCAGCCATCCATTCTCGCAATGAGGCAATGGTGATTTCTCGGCCAATGATTACGGCCGCGGAAATGGCAACGAGAGGACTTGGATCTGCCTGTACGATCAGTACAAGAGCTATAGCGACCATGAGTTTGTCGGCAACAGGGTCAAGGAAGGCGCCAAAGCGCGTGGTGAGGTTCATCCTCCTAGCCAAATAGCCATCCAGCCAATCTGTAAAACCAGCTACCATGAAGATTAGAGCCGAGGTTATATGGGCATTTTCCCAGGGAAGATAAAATACAGCTACCAGCACCGGAATCAGTGCAATTCGGAGCAATGTTAGGTAAGTTGGGAGATTCAACTCCATAAATCAGGATTCCTGTTCATGAAACGTGTCATAGATACGTTGAGCCAAGTGTAGGCTTATACCATCTATTCGGCTCAATACATCAACTCCAGCACGACTTATTTCACGAATGCCGCCAAATTGTCTTAACAATTGCTGTTTGCGCTTCGGGCCTAGGCCTTGGATCTCATCTAGAGCTGATTTCTGTTTGGCTTTGGATCGTCGCTGGCGGTGGCCTGTGATTGCAAATCGATGCGCCTCATCACGTATCTGCTGGATCAGTAAAAGTCCCGGCGAATTAGAGGGTAACATGAAAGGCATTGCGTTCTCTGATGGAATTAATACTTCCAGTCCAGGTTTTCGCTCCGGGCCTTTGGCAATCCCAACTACCAGAAGGTTTTCGATGCCGACTTCTTCGAGCGCATTTTTGGCCGCCTTGACCTGGCCTTTGCCTCCATCAATGAAGAGAATATCCGGTGGTTCGACTTCTCCGGCTTTGACGTGTTGATACCTTCGTTTTACGGCTTGTGCAATGGCAGCATAATCATCCCCTGGTTCAATGCCATCTATATTGAAACGTCGGTACGCTGATTTTAGTGCCCCTTGACGATCAAATACCACGCAGGAGGCAACGGTTTGATCGCCTTGTGTATGACTGATGTCGAAGCATTCTAGTCTTTTGGGGGTATCAGAACTGTTCATTATTTGCTGAAGGTCTAGGTAGCGGCTGAATAGGTCTTGCCGGCTTAGGAGCTTTGACGTTAGGGCCGTCTCGGCATTGCTAATAGCCAACCCTAAGCGTCTCGCTCTTTCCCCGCGAACTTTGGCAGTAATCTTCACGCCATGTCCTGATTCTTCAGTGAGCACCTGCTCTAACAGAGTGACATCTTCAATGGGGTGGCTGATGATGATTTCTTTGGGGATTGGCTTCCCCAAATAGTATTGCCCGAGGAAGGCTTCGATGATGCTCTGTTGCTCATGCCCGTCTGGCATGCTTGGAAAGAAAGTGCGGTCTCCAATCTGTTGGCCGCCTCGAATGAAAACCATTTGAATGCAGGCGGCACCCGAGTTCAATGCGCAGGCTACCAAATCAACATCTCCTTGTTCCCCATGAACGGATTGCTTCTCGAGGATGATTCTCAGTCCTGCAATCTGGTCGCGGTATTTGGCCGCTTTTTCAAACTGAAGCGCTTTTGAAGCGCTTTCCATTCTATCCGCCAGTGCATCGATAAGCTGACGGCCATCGCCGTTAAGAAACATGAGTGTGTCCCTGACATCCTCTGCGTAAGCGGCTTCGTCAATCAAGCCAACACAAGGGGCCGTGCATCGTTCGATCTGATATTCAAGGCAAGGTCTTGAACGATTCTCATAATAGGAGTCCATGCATTGCCGTACCGGAAAGATTTTCTGTAGCAGTTTTAGGCTTTCTCTGACTGAAGATGCGCTAGGGAAGGGTCCAAAATACTGACCAAGGCGGTTTTTGGCTCCACGATGAAATCCGAGTCGTGGAAATTTCTGATGTGTGGTGACGTAAATGAATGGGTAGCTCTTATCGTCTCTAAAGCTGATGTTATAGCGCGGTTTTAGTCTTTTAATTAACTGGCTTTCAAGGAGAAGGGCTTCGTTTTCTGTATGGGTGACTCGGATGTCGATGGATCGAATTCGGTTCACCATAGCCTGCTGCTTTGTTGAACAGTCTTTGCTTGAGAAATAGCTTGAAACCCGCTTCTTTAGGTTTTTGGCTTTACCTACATAGATGACCTCCGCTTTCTCATTCAGCATGCGATAGACGCCTGGACGCTGAGTCAGAGTTTTTAGAAACGCGGGGATATCGAATGCTTGCGAGGGCACGATTTCGGTCATCCTAAAAGGGTGTTAAAAGCGAGTAGACATTATAAACTCCGAAGACATTTAGTTTGCTTCTATCTATCTTCTTAGCTCATCTAAACACCGGTGGTGGGGTGTGATTTGGTATCATAGACATCGATGTTCCCGGGCGGGAAAAAAGAATTAAGTGGCGTCCATCGTCTAGGTGACGCCTTTTTCAGTTTAGGAATCTAAAATGACAATACGTACACGCTTTGCCCCTAGTCCAACCGGCTATCTTCATGTGGGTGGAGCAAGAACGGCCCTTTTTTCTTGGTTGTATGCTCGAAAGCATGGTGCGACTTTCGTGTTGAGAATAGAAGATACGGACCTCGAGCGCTCCACGGCTGAATCGGTGAACGCTATTCTAGAGGGCATGACTTGGCTGGGTCTTGAGTACGATGAAGGTCCTTTCTATCAAACGCATCGCTTTGATCGTTATAAAGAAGTCATTCAAAGGTTGCTTGAAGAAGGCAAGGCCTACCACTGCTACTGCAGCAAAGAAGAGTTGGATGCAATGCGAGAAGAGCAAATGGCTCGTAAAGAAAAGCCCAGATATGATGGGCGTTGCAGGCATCGTGATACCCATAGAGAAGGCGTTTCACCGGTGGTTCGATTCATGAATCCCGATGAGGGTGAGGTGGTAATCGATGATCTTGTCAAAGGTAGAATTGTCGTCAAAAACAGTGAACTGGATGACCTCATTATCGCAAGATCTGATAGTTCGCCCACCTATAATCTGACGGTGGTTGTCGATGATCTCGATATGAACATCACTCATGTTATTCGGGGTGATGATCATGTGAACAATACGCCAAGGCAGATCAATATTTTGAAGGCACTTTCTGCGGAGCTTCCAAAGTACGCGCACGTGCCTATGATTCTTGGCTCGGATGGTGCGCGACTATCGAAGCGTCACGGTGCTGTCAGTGTGATGCAATACCGAGATGAGGGATATTTGCCTGAAGCTGTCCTCAATTATTTGGTCAGGCTTGGCTGGTCACATGGAGATCAGGAAATTTTCACTATTGATGAGATGATTCAATCCTTTGATATCCCTGATATCAATCATTCTGCGTCTACCTTCAATACTGAGAAACTGCTTTGGTTGAATCATCATTATCTGATGCATGGAGATCCCGTTCATGTCGCCCATCATCTTCGGTGGCACTTGGGGAAGATTGGTATCGACCCATCCGAAGGACCTGATGTTGTAGAGGTGGTAAAAGCCCAAAGAGAGCGAAATAAAACGCTTGTTGACATGGCGGTTGCCAGTGCTTTTTTCTATAAGGATTTTGAGGAATACGATGAAAAGGCCGCGAACAAGAATTTCACTGAGGAAGCATTGAAGGGTCTTCAAATGCTTAGAGAGTTATTTGGGGCGCTCAAACCTTGGGTGCGTGAAAGCATTCATGATCTTATTTCAGCCAGTGCCGAAGCTCTTGATGTAAAGATGGGCAGTATTGCTCAGCCGCTGAGAGTTGCCGTATCGGGTACTTCCATATCTCCGCCGATTGATCTTACACTCGAAATCCTTGGCCAGGACAAAACTTTAGCTCGTATGGACCGAGCAATCAGGGTAATCCAAAAAAGGCTGGACAGCTAAAGCCTCTATCGTTAAAATTCAGGGCTTAACGTTGCGGGGCCATAGCTCAGCTGGGAGAGCGCTACAATGGCATTGTAGAGGTCGCGAGTTCGATCCTCGCTGGCTCCACCACCCACAACGTCGGTGACAGAGTTCTGTCCCCATCGTCTAGAGGCCTAGGACATCGCCCTTTCACGGCGACGACAGGGGTTCGAATCCCCTTGGGGACGCCAATAAAATGACGCTTGTGAAAGAAGCGCCAACCCAGACGGTTTTGATGTCAAATAGGTGTCATAATCGTGTTTTGAGAAGCCGCCGAAAGGCGGTTTTTTTTGCATTTTTTGTGGCTGTTTCCAGTTATGGGCGAATTGATTCATGGCGGTATCTGAACGAGATGCACTCTCAGCTCACCCGCTTTCATGCGTTGCAGATTCGACTGCCCACACTATGATCTAGCCTCCCCCATTGGATCGCCCCGAACCGAGTTTGGCGCCTGATCAGTTTACGGTTTTACCTAAAAGAGAATTTTGAGGATTTGTCTTCAAAGACCCAACTCCAATGGCATAAACCAAAAGATCATCTTTCTACACGGGTTAAGATGGAATCATGATTTAAACCACTAATCACCGAAAATACACAGATTCGACGACTTTTACCGATCGTGATCTCGGCCTAAAACTTTAGGACTTCTTTTGGCAGTTCATTTTGCTCCGCCCGAACTAATTAACTTTGTTTAGCACCCTAACTGAGGGTCTGTCTGCGTTTAATTGGACCGCACCTTTTGGCTAACCAAAGTGCTGAACCTATAGAAGATCATCCCGAAACGATTTTAGGGGGCTTCATTTGTATTCCTGACTGGGATGAAGTATTTGGGGTAAAAACGTTCAATTGCCCCATAGTCATGATCTAAAACTGAAATCAGTGTCTATCTCCCAAGTCATATGATGTTCATCTTGTGATTGTCGTAAATGCATTGATTCATGCCTATGCAGTCTCTAAGGAATTTAGATCTTTGAACTGATCTGATCTCTTATTACTTGGAAGGAATTCGAAGAAACACTTAGGCTACCAGAATAGGGTTCACCAAACTGCAGTACTAAGTAGAGGTTCAAGGCTACGACCAAAGTGACTAGTCCAGTAAGAATAAACTGAATCTTACTGTTGCTCATTGAAAAAAAGTAGGTGAAGAACACCGTTATTCCTGCTCCTATTAGGAGAATGATCCACTCTAGCTTGGGGGTTTTGAAGTCCACGAAATCGAGTCGGGATCTTCGCTCTTGCCAAACAACTTGCATACTCGAAATCATTGAAGCTAAGAGAACCTCTTGGTTATTGGTGACCGGTTCTATGTTGAGCACGTTTTCAGATGCTTGTAACAGATATGCTCTGGCCTTTGCGGATCGTTCACCCTGTGCCATCAGTTGCCACTCATCTTCAATGACTGCATTTATGTAGTTCTCTATTGATTCTTTTAGCGGTTCCCGATATTCCTGAGGCATTCTTTTTGTCATTAGGTACACCTGCATCAGCGAGGTTGCCTCGGTTCCTGCGTGAATCTTGGCTTGTTCAAACCGATTCATGGCGTTGTAAACAATGAGACCCAGCACAACAGCGTATAGCGTTCCAACGACCTGCATGTAATTGCCACCCACCTCATGGCATTCTGCTATATTTTCTTTACCAAGAATTTTTTTGATAAGCACTTGACCTAGACCCGCCAGAATTACAATGATCAGGATGATGGGGAAGCCAATGGAGAACTGTTGTATATCAGATAATTGCATTGCTGATGCTCGTTGAGTGAATCAATTCGTCATAGGAATATTCAATATCAGATTTTAATCTGGACTTTATTCTCCTACTATATTCACTACTGGGCTATCGAGCTTTCGGTGGGCACCGATGCAACCTTACATTTAGTCCGATTCATCTATATGAAGACGTCCATCTACCCAGCATGGCTCCTCTTGTTTCTTGTAATTGAAGTATTATCTTCTGTAGTAAGCTAAAGGATTTGTTAGGCACAAGATACCTGATGAGAATATAGGAACTAAAAGATGAAGAGAATGTTCGATTTGTCGATCAGAATACTGGTTTTGTCCTTTCTCTATAGTCTTCCAGTGCATGTAAATGCTTCTGAGAATGATGGCTACATAAAGATGTGTCTCAATGCTTGGGGTAAACATCCATTTGGACCTAATCCTTCTTACCGGACACTCGGCTCCAACGTTAAAGTGTTCGGCATTGGGCAGAACATTGATGATCTTGTGCCTACCGAAACAATAGAGCTTGTTCTGGTAGACACGGGCGTTAATGTAATGGGAAGTTCGACTATGCGTCTTCTTAACCCAAACGGATGGTATTGTTTTAAATCAAACGTCAATGTAATGGGTGGATTGACCATAGAAGCCCAGTGCCAGGCGCACATTGCTACAGCTACCAATGGCATTACTTTTTTAGGTAGCGATCATATGAATAAAGGTGTGACCGTGATGGGGTCAACGACCTTTGAAACTGTTGGGTGCAAGAAGAACAGTGGCAAGCACTAGCGAAGATCTGGGTATGTCGAAGGGGAATGTTACCCCGGAAGAGGGTTTGCTCAAGAGCAGGATTCGATTATTCCTGGGGCCAAAACCAGATTACTACTTCAACGAGTGGGACAGGCTGGATTCGGGTGTTCTCTCTTGGAACTGGTATGCCTTCTTCTTTGGTGAGATCTGGATGGCGTATAGAAAGATGTACTTCTACGTCTTGACCCTGCAGATGCTCTTGATTGCCGTAGCTGTTTTCGTACAGTTTGTTTTGGCTAAGTCGGTAGGTGAGGCGTTGGTCAATGTAGTTGGTTACGTTCTCTATCGATCCATTATCGCGATTTATCTCGGTCTTAAAGGCAATGGCATTTATAAGGGCTTTGTGGATCAAGCGATCAATCTGAACGTTGATTTGGTTGGGATGGAGTATGCCAACAGAGTGATTAGGACGGCAGGCGGTGTTTCGGTCTTAGGTGCCGTACTTATGTTTTTCGTATTACTGTTTGAACTGGCTCTTACCGTTGAAAGCCTCTGAGAGCGGAGGCAAGTTATTGGTGGTCCTTTCATTGTGCCGGAAGCTTGCAAACCCCATTTGTGATTTCGCTGTTTAGGCTGTGAACAATCGTATCCGCCTCAAGGTCACCTTCCTTTAGATTAAGAATTGACGACTTCTCCCACTCTGTTGGGGTCATTGAAATGTATTCAGGTTTTGGATTATAAGTATTTGATCCGAGGGAAACCCCCTCAATGACCCTGTAGTTATTATTCGAGCACATGAACTCCATTTCTACGAAGGCGGTTTGGGTTTCCTGAGCGGATAGCACGGTTTTGATTGTGGCTGTACGTATTCCTTTTTGGATTTTGAGGTCCGCTACGAAGGCATCTACTAAACAACTTCCGCCCAGCCCGCTTTCACACACAGCATTACTTACAACCTGTTCCCATTTGAACTTGTTGGCATTGCGTTCGATGGCCTCATAAGTTTTTTGTGAGCTTAGTTCAGGGCTGTGCGCACACGCCTGAAGTACGATCACAGAGAATAATAATGTCGATCTTAGTTGCTTGGCCATGACGTGCATCATCGTATTTAGAGTCATTTGTATCGATATTACTAACAGATTGTGACAAAAGTTTTACAGGATGTGTCAGCGCGCATCCTGACTTTCTTTCTCCAGTTTTGTCCGAGCAGCATTCAAGAGTTCCATATTTTTCTGGCTGGGTGTCGGGTAGTGGAGATCCAGTTCATGTAAGGTTCTCGTGATGATGTCAGCGACTAAGGTCCTGCAGACCCATTTATGGTCAGCAGGAATTATGAACCAAGGTGCGTAATCTGTAGTAGTTGCAGAAATTGCAGCCTCATAGGCATCCATGTACTCTCCCCAGAAAGCCCGCTCTTCCAAGTCAGCCGCTGAGAATTTCCAGTTCTTAGACGGTTTATTGAGTCGGTCAAGAAATCTCTTTTTTTGTTCGTCTTTGGAAATGTGTAGGAAAAACTTCAGAATGACCGTGCCATTTCTGCTCAGGTGCTCTTCGAAAGCATTGATATCCTCATACCGCTGTTTCCAGAAGTCTTTATCTTCTCTCGGGCTCACTGGCAGGCTCTGGTTTTCAAGTATCTCAGGATGGACCTTGACCACCAGTACGTCCTCATAATAGGAACGGTTAAAAATTCCGATTCTTCCGCGCTCAGGAAGGCGTCTCATGTATCGCCAAAGAAAGTTATGGTCCATCTCTTCATGCGAGGGTTGCTTAAAGGAGTGAACCTCGCAGCCTTGAGGATTGACGCCAGACATGACATGTTTGATGGTTCCATCTTTACCTGCCGCATCCATGGCCTGGAAGATAACCAGAAGCGAATAACGGTCATCAGCGTAGAGTCGTTGTTGCACTTCTGAAAGTGTCTCTAGGTCTTCCTTAAGTGATTCCTCAGCTTTGGATTTACATGCCGACTCATCTCCGCTGATTTTTCCGTTAGGCCAGCGTGTGCCATAGTCTTTGAGGTGTACCCTTTTTGAGGGCGGGACTCTTACAGCGTTGGCGTCTTTTTTGTCTATCATGGTCGGCGAGCAAATGTGATAATGTCATCCAGTACTATTGGGAAGTTCACTAAACCGTGATTCCCGCCTTCAAAAACCGTCTGCTTGGCACCGGAATATTTCTCTACAGCTTCCTGATAATTCAGGACTTCGTCCTCTTTCTCCGTAATGAGCCAAAATAGACTCGGCTGGGTTATGGGTTCAACCTTGATGCGTTCTAATTCAATAATGTGTTCTTGGGTTAGCTCAAACGATTCCCGGGTATAGATATTTTTGTGAGTACCGATATGGGGTGCCAAAATCCGGTATGCGTAGGCGGCTGGGTTGATCAGTACAGCACTGAGTGAGTGTTTTTCAGCTAGATGGGTCGCATAGTATCCTCCTAGAGAGCTTCCCACTAGGGTGGGCTTTGAATGAGTATTCAAGATAGCTCGTTCAATCAGTTCTATTGCTTCACTGGGTCTAGATGGCAGTTGCTCGCACCAGAGTTGATTCCCCATTCCAAGCTCAGTCATTCTCCGTTTGAGTTTTTGTGCTTTTTCCGACAGCGGTGAGGAGCGGAAGCCATGGAGATAAATGATCATGAATAACTCGAGAGTTATGATGTTTTAAGCAACTAAACTCATTATAGACACAAACTGCAATCCGCTTTGCGTGCCTGTTGGAGCAATTCAACATTGCGGAGTTAGCAGTTGAGGTTTAGTCTCCAATGGTGGTCAGACTTTTACAAGAGCGACGAGAGGTCAAATTTCATGAAAGGTGACAAAAAAATTATCAAACATCTCAACAAGGTGTTGGGGAACGAATTGGCTGCGATCAATCAATACTTCTTGCACGCCCGGATGTTCAAAAACTGGGGGTTGTCCAAGCTCAATGAAAAGGTTTATCACGAATCTATTGATGAGATGAAGCATGCAGATCGGTTGATCGAGAGAATTCTTTTTTTAGAGGGTTTGCCCAATCTTCAAGAGTTGGGCCGACTCAGGATCGGAGAGCATACCAAGGAGATGTTACAGTGCGATCTTGATCTTGAGTTGGTGGCGATCCCGGATTTAAGAGAAGCAATTGCGCTCTGTGAGCAGTTGGGTGATTTTGTAAGTCGAGATTTGTTTGAAAATATTCTCGAAAGCGAGGAAGAGCATGTGGATTGGCTTGAAACACAGCTGGATCTTATTGAAAAGATCGGCATCCAGAATTATCAGCAATCCATGATTTGATCGGGAGCCTAGGCGTAGGTTGTCTTTTTTAGCGTTTGTCTAGGCGGCAGTCCGAACGCGTTCTGATGTTGAGGGCGATGAGGCTTTGAGTGTGTCACGAATGATTTTTTTAGCGGCCAGTGCGCATTTGCCGCATTGATCGCATGCGCCAAGCTCTCGGCGAACACCTCTAAGGTCGCGTACACCCTCATCCTGAACGGCGTGTTTGATTTGGCTGTCGGTTACGCCTTTGCATATACAGATATACATCGCGGAATGCCCGTAAATAAGTATGTATGATGTAATCGTATCTCAAACGAGAATGATTATCAATAGAGAATGAGAATCTATTGTGATGCATTTTTGTCGCAGTGAGGCGCCAGTGAACTGACTCAAGTATGCGTCTAAGTATATAATCATCGGTTTAGCCTAGGCGGCTATACATCCACTATAAACCGGCGTCAACGATATGATCGAAATACAATACGAACTGAGAGAAAAAGATCTTAAGGCCTTCAATGATCATCAGTTGAAAAGTGTCCAGAGTGTCCAGAAGTCGATGCGTAGGCATCAAGCGACTATTCCGGGGATGTTGATTCTGATAGCCCTAGTCAGTTGGTTCTATATGCAGGATAGTCTGACGGCCGCTTGGTTGGGTCTGAGTGGGCTCCTTTGGGGCGTGTTCGTTCCGCTCTACCTCAACTGGAGTATGCGAAGAAAGGTTTTTCGCCTTTATTCAGAGGAAGATAAATCTAGGATTTTAGGTAAGTACACTTTGCGTTCTGAACCCGATGAATTAGTTGAAATTAGCCACTCCGGCGAATCTCGCATCCAATGGAAAGACCTTCTGAGAATAGAAGCTGGGAAGGGTTATGCTTTCATCTTTGTGTCGGTTGATTCGGCCGTTATCATTCCAAGCAGTACGGTAAGTTCTGGAAACATCCGTGAATTCTTTGATGACGTTGAACAACGTATTGAAAAAGCGGCTTAATTAACGGCCGTCCTTTGAGGCTAAAGCCTTGACTCCCAGAATAGTATGTAGATGATCAGCGCCAAGTCTATTACCCTCAGAAGAGGGCTCCGGGTTCTTTTTGAGAATGCGTCATTCACCTTGCATAAGGGTGAGCGAGTTGGTATCACCGGTAGTAACGGCGCCGGTAAATCCAGTCTTTTCGAACTCATTCTCGGTAGGATACAAACTGAAACCGGTGAGATCTCAATCCCGCCTGGGCTCGAAATCGCTCACGTTGCTCAGGAGACTCCTGCCTCTAGCCGATCCGCCCTTGACTACGTGATCGATGGAGATAAAGAACTTAGAGAGATTCAAGATCTTATTGCTGCGGCTGAACAGGCCGATGATGGCCTGGCGCTGGCTGATTTATATGGTCGACTGGACCATGTGGGCGGTTATGAGGCCAACGCTCGCGCGGCTAAACTGATGAATGGTCTAGGGTTTGAGCCGGGTACTGAGCTTAGGTCTGTTTCTGAGTTCTCGGGCGGTTGGCGTGTGAGGCTCAATGTCGCACAGGCTTTGATGTGCCGTTCAGACGTTCTGTTGCTGGATGAACCCACCAATCACCTTGATCTCGATGCCGTGATTTGGCTGCAGGATTGGCTCTCCAGTTATCCTGGAACACTACTCCTGATTTCCCATGATCGCGATTTCCTTGATGACCTAGTGACGCATGTTCTTAATATCGAGCATCAGGTTGCTACGCTTTACACGGGAAATTACACAGCCTTCGAAACCCGGAGGGCTGAGATTTTATCCCAGCAGCAAGCCAGCTTCGAACGGCAGCAGAGAGAAGTCGCAAGGATCCAGGGTTTTGTTGATCGCTTTCGTGCTCAAGCAACCAAGGCCAGACAGGTACAAAGCCGAATCAAGGCCCTCGATCGGATGGAGCTTATTGCCATGGCCCAGGCCGATTCCCAGCTTCAATTCAGTTTTCAACCGCCACTGAAATCACCTTCTCCTTTGTTGAAGTTAGATGGTGTTTCAGCTGGTTACGGGGATAAGCCCATCATTGTGGATGCCAAAATCACCATTAATCCTGGTGACCGTATTGGTCTTCTGGGGCCGAATGGTGCGGGTAAATCGACGTTTATTAAACTTCTAGCTGGGGTAATTCCGACTATTGGCGGCGAAAGAGTAGATGCTCAGGATCTCAAGATTGGTTACTTTGCGCAACATCAATTGGAGCAGCTTATTCCTGATGAAAGCGCATTAAGGCATCTTCAGCGCCTAGACCCAAGGGCTTCTGAACGCGATCTTCGAGGATATTTAGGAGGTTTTGGTTTTCGGGGTGATCAAGCGCTTGAGCCGATCGCACCCTTTTCTGGAGGTGAGAAGTCCAGACTGGCCTTAGCTCTTTTGATCTACCAAAGGCCCAATCTTATCTTGCTTGACGAGCCAACCAATCATCTCGATCTCAGTACCCGCGATACGTTAAGTCTTGCTCTTCAGGATTACGAAGGGGCTTTATTGGTTGTCTCTCATGATCGTTATCTCTTAAGAACGGTTGCAGATTCATTTTGGATCGTATCGGACGGTGAGGCTGGAGCATTTGAAGGGGATTTGGATGACTATCGAAAATGGTTGAATAAACGTCGCATTGCACTCGAGAAAGTGCCATTAGACAAGGTTCCTATTCAGAAGGTACAACCGAGTGTCGATAAGAAGAAGCAAATTAAACCGCTCGAAACTGCCGTGCAACGAGCGGAAACGGCTATGAATCAATGGCTCAACGTGCAGCAGGATATTGAGACTCGGCTCGCAGACCAATCCTTGTATCAGCCTGGAAGTGAGTCTGTGCTCGGTAAAGTACTGAGTGAGAAGTCTAAAGTCGACCAGGAGTTGGCGCTTGCCGAAAAGGCATGGTTTGAGGCAAGCGAAGCGCTTGATCTGGTAATGTCCAGTTGATGCTTAAAAACGCTTTTATTTAGTCATGGCGCTCATTAAATTACTTCTGGATATTTGTCTATTCCGAAAGGGTCCTCAAGACATTCCCTATTCCATGTTGCTTTTGAGCTTGACGGTCTTGTGGAATATTGCCGTTTCAGTTGCACTTGGGTTGATTGATATGGGCGTTGTGCAAGCGTTGATGCAGTCCTTGTTGGGGCTTTCGTTCTTGCTGCTTTTTCTAGCGGCATTATTGAATGTCATGCAAAAGCGTGCTCGATTTGTACAAACATTGACGGCTGCTTTGGCCTCAGATGCCTTGATCAGTTCAATCGCCATTTTTGCGCTGACTTTGGGTCAATCGCTGACAGGGCAATCTGCCTTCCTTGGCTTTCTTCTTGTTTTTCTGATGATGTGGCAAATTGCTGTTCTAGGGCATATCCTGAGACATGCTTTGTCTACTCGATACCTATTGGGGCTTGCCCTTTCTTTCTCATACACACTAGTGGTCTATAGAGTTATGATGTCCGTCATGCCTAATCCAGTATAAAGAGAGGTGTTGGCTGTGTATAAACGGATTCTTGTTGCTGTTGATTTCTCAAATTCCTGTATTAAGGCGACCCAGAAAGCCAAGGAGTTATCGGAAAAATATGGTGCGTCGCTCGATATCTTTCATGCGGTCGAATACCTGCCACAAGTAGACTCTAGCTTCGGTGGCGTTTCGCCGTTTGATGTGGATCTCACTGAACAGTTGATTGAAACGGCAAAGAAACATCTAGCCGATCTCGGTAAGCGATTCAGTATACCTCAGGAGCGTCAGTGGGTTGAGCTCGGTAGCCCGAAGTCTGAAATCCTCAGGGTTGCCGGTGACATCAAGGCTGACCTCATCATTGTGGGCTCACATGGCCGTCATGGAATCGCGGTATTGATGGGCTCAACGGCTTCGAGTGTGGTTCATCATGCCATCTGTGATGTTCTTGCAGTGAGACTTCCCAAAGAATAGGTTTTCTGTTTAAGGTGATGTTGAGTTGGGCTTGGTTTTTCTGGCTGTTTCGTAGACGGGCATTAACTTCTGCGCTTCCACTTGCATGGCCGAGATTCTGGATTCTGGATCTGGATGAGTACTAAGCCAAGTCGGTTGATGATTACTTGATACGGCCAACATTTTCTGCCAAAGCGATACGGAGGCTTCTGGGTTGAAGCCTGCTTGTGCCGCCAGTCTTAAGCCGACGCTGTCAGCCTCACTTTCAGCCTCTCGACTATTGGGTAGCTCGAGTCCAACCGAAGCCGCACTGTTGGCTAAAGCTCCCATCCCCGGCATGCCGTACCCCATCATACTGGCCGCAATGAGGCCTACTGAAATGCTGGCGTTTTGCATTTGAGAGCGAGACATCTTCTCAGCTTGGTGAGATAGCAGTGCATGCGCAATTTCGTGTCCCAATACGGCGGCTAGTTCATCATCCGTCGGTTGTATTTTGTCGAGTAGACCCGTATAAACAGCCATTTTTCCCCCAGCCATGCACCAGGCGTTTACTTCAGTGCTTTTGAGTACGTGTACTTCCCACGCCCATTGGTTTGACGCAGGTCTAAGCTTTTCTGCCTGAGAGATCAAAGGATTGGCGATCTCCTGAATTCTTCTAACTTGTGAAGTGTCTTCATCCAGAACCTTGTCAGTTTGGGCCTCTTGGAGAAGTTGGTTATAGGCTGCCTGAGATTTCTGTGCGGCTTGCTCGTCGCTTACCGTCATGGCCTGACTTCTTCCCGTGATGGGGTTGGTCACACAACCAGCAAGGACCATCAGGGTGCTGGAAATTAGGACTACATAAAAGCAAAGTCGATTCAAGCTGGGTTTCCTTTTTTTAGGTGAGAGAAGTAATGGATATTTTATCGTGTAGCCCTAAGGATCTTAATCACCTTTTACCTTAGGTTTAAAGTTTTAGATTGAGGCCTAACAATGAAGCGTACTCTAACTTAATCTATTGATCGGCAGAAAACAGTCTAAACTTTTTGAAATTTATGTGTATTCATCAGCAAAAGCATATACGAGGTGTCCGTAGCGTCGCCTTTTTCGAAGCAGTTAAAGGGCTTTTTGTCCTCATGGCAGGATGTGGTGTCCTGACTCTGATACATCATGACTATCAATTAATTGCTGAAGACCTTATCCAGCATCTTCACCTTAACCCTGCAAATCATTATCCGAAGATATTTCTCGATCTTTCCAGAAATTTAACTGATGCACGATTATGGCTATTCGCTTTATTCGCGTTTGGTTACTCGGGGCTTAGATTCGCTGAGGCTTATGGTCTTTGGTGGCAGAAGGGTTGGGCTGAATGGTTTGCTGTTGCATCAGGCGCAATCTATATTCCTTTCGAGCTTCGCGAGCTCTTCCTTGGTGTCAACGGCATAAAGATATTGGCCTTTGTCATAAATATGATCATCGTAATTTATATGGCCGGGGTTCTAAAAAAACGCTACCAACCCAAATGGAGCGAATGATCTAAGTTTCAGCCTTAAACTATGGTTGCAGCACCTAATTTGACGCAGAGTTCAACGGTGGCCAATAAATAGACTTTGGCTTGGGCGTTTATGTCTTAGAAACTTCTTGTCTTTGAAACCATCGGCCTTGGACGTAAGCACCCAGAAAAATACCCAGTAGTGAATAGACTAAAGGCCAATTACCCACACCAAGTCCTGCGATGGCGGGCCCAGGGCAAACACCACACAGCCCCCAACCGATTCCAAAAATCGCGGATCCGAACAGGGTTCTTTTATCCAGTATCGATGAGCGAGCATTGAATGCGGGCTCAATCAGTGGTCTTTTAAACCATCTCAGAGCAAGCTGAAAAAGGAATAAGGCGACTATGACGGCAGAACCAAGGACCAAGAGGAGCCCAAGATCCTTAAACAGAAGAAAACTGATGACTACTTCTGGTAAAACCATGGTGGCTAAAGAGAGCCCATAACCAAAGAGAATTCCGCATAACAGAGCGACAAAGAATGAAATGGGTTTCATACTGCTATTTCGTGAAAGCTTCAATGAGGTGAGCGACGATGATGGCTGTTCCTAGAAAGGTCACTACAGCTATGAGCGAAGGAAGCTGCAGAAGTGCAAGGCCACAGATGCCATGCCCTGCTGTACATCCGTTGCCCATTCTCGATCCAAATCCAATTAAGAACCCACCGAGCAGAAGGATTAGGGGATTAAGGCTCGTTGTAACCACGTCACCGCCCAAAGCCACATACAATGTGCCACCCAGAATGAGGCCAAGAGAATAGATAAGACGCCAATTTCGACTTTGCAACAATCGTGTCGCTCTAAATCCCGGTTCCCGGGTTAAGAAGGACCAGGTGGAACTAAAAAAGGTGCTAACGCCACCTGTTTGGCCGGTAATGAGAAAAAGAAGCCCAATAGCCAGTCCTATCATCAGCCCGCCCGAGATATAGTGGCTGATGCCGTCTGGAAATAAAGTCGAAGTCATGGGGAAAAAGGATGAATACAGTAGATTCGTTCATTCTATCAAAATCTAGTTGTCCACTCCGGCTTCCAATGCTTATGGTTCTCGAGCAAGGACCCTTCTAAAAAAATCGAGCGTAAGGGTGGCTGAGTGTTCTCTGATGCGGTCGCGATCTGTGGTGCGTATTGATCGGGTTTCGGTAAAGCAGCCTTTTGGTCCTGAGACGATGGAATGAACAAGAAACTGATTAGGGCTTTCCTTGGAGGCCTCACCCTGTTGGATAAGAGCATAATCAGCAGATTGCTCCTGCCTTACTCTATTAGCATAATCTTTTAAGGATTCCTCAAATGAATCGGAATTCTGGCTGGCTTCTCGCTGGATGGTATCGGCAGCATTATGGTTGATATGGGCTCCGATGAAACCAGGAAGACTTGAGCATTTTAGAGAGAGCGTGCCTTGCCCAGGGCCTTCCATAACGAACAGACTGTTCTGATCTGTTTTAAGTTGAGTTCTTATGACTTCAGTGAGCGATTTTGGTCCTTCGCCATTAATAGTGACAGAGTAAATGGCATGCCCGCCAATGGCGCTTGAAACCTTTTTTACAATTGGTTCTAAGTTCAAACCGATAGGCAGTTGGATTTTAACCTGATTCTCAGGTCCAGAAGTTTTGAACCCGAGGCGTATATCTTCCAAGAAAGGCAGTGTCTTCAACTGTTGTTGAAGCATCGATTCGCCAACTCCAACAGTATAGAAAACGATGCGGTTATAGCTAGGTTCTGGAAGCTTAGGTGCTAAGAGCGGCCAAACAGCTGTTTTGAACATGGCCTTCATCTCTTTCGGGACACCCGGCATGAAAAAAAACTGGCAATTGTTCGCTTTAAAATGAAAGCCGGGTGCTGTTCCCCAGTGGTTATCAATACGAATAGAGCCCACAGGTAGAAGAGCCTGCTTGCGGTTGACCTCTGGCATGATGCGTCCTGAACGATGGAACCAGGCTTTAATGTCCGATAGAGCCTGAGCGTCAATTTTCAGAGGGGCACCGAAAGTATGGCTGACTGCTTCAGCCGTTAGGTCATCACACGTCGGGCCAAGACCGCCCGTACACAAGCACACATTGGCACGTTTCGATATTTCGCTCAGGGCCCTACTTAAGGAGGTTAGATCGTCACCGACCACAGTGTGACGAAGGAGCTCTACGCCTTCTTCATGAAGTTGTGCTGAGAGCCAGGCAGCATTGGTATCAGGGACCTCTCCATTTAGTACTTCATCGCCCTGTGAAAGAATTTCGACTTTCATCTCGTCCTTACTCGTTTATGAGGCTTTATAATGAGAGGAACCTTCACTGAAGGCAACACGTTGCATGAAGTGAACCTCCAATTCTTTTAACCTATGGACTCATGATGCCTGATTCTTTAGTTTCAACAAAGCCGATACCTTCCCATGATCGTCTCATCATGGCTCTTGATGTTCCTACGATTGAGGAAGCCAAGGTCTTGGTTGAGACCTTGGGTGAGGCCGTCACCTTCTATAAAGTAGGCCTTGAATTATTTATGTCGGGTGGTTACTACGATTTGATCGAGTGGTTGAATGCTCGTAACAAGCGTGTTTTCGCTGATCTAAAATTCTTCGATGTTCCTGAAACGGTTGCTAGAGCCATCCGCGTGCTGAGTCAGCATGGAGTCGATTTCGCCACGATTCACGGAAATGATGCCATTATGGAAGCGGCGGCCAAAGCAAAAGGAAATCTGAAGGTTTTAGCAGTGACTGTATTAACGAGCCTTGATCAGGGTGATATGAAAGATCTCGGATTTGACTGTGACGTTTCAAGATTGGTGCTTTCTCGAGCCCGAAGAGCACTGGCCGTTGGATGTGATGGTGTGATCTCATCAGGACTCGAGGTACCTCAACTCCGCGCCGAAGTGGACAACAAACTTTTGGTCGTATCACCCGGAATTCGTCCGGTTGAAAATCGTCCTTCCGATGATCAAAAGCGGGTTGTGACAGTCGAGCAAGCGTTCAGAAATGGCGCTGACTATGTGGTTGTTGGGCGGCCCATACGCGATGCATCTAACCCTAAAGCCGAGGCGGAGAGAGTTCAGAGTCAGATAGCAACCGTATTCAAAAAATAGAACCATCCCTATTTCAAATGACCCGGTAAATAAAAAACCCCAGCAAGCACGTGGCCCGCTGGGGTTTTATTTACAAAGCTACTGTAGGTATATTCTAAAAGGGAATATCGTCATCAAAGTCAGCGTCCATTCCGCTCGGGGGTGCATAGGATGAGGGTGATGATTGAGGTGCAGACTCATATCCTGAACCTGAAGATGGTCTAGAACTTGGTCCTGAGCCTTCACCAGCGGCACGATCAAGCATCTGCATTTCATTCGCTACGATTTCTGTGGTGTAGCGGTCCTGTCCGTTCTTGTCTTGCCACTTTCTAGTTTGTAGACGCCCTTCAAGATACAGTTTGCTGCCTTTCCTGAGGTAGTCCCTAGCAATTTCCGCCGTTCTTCCGAACATAACCACTCTGTGCCATTCGGTTCGTTCTTGAAGCTGTCCTTGCTGATCCTTCCAAGCCTCGCCCGTAGCAATGTTCAGATTGGCAACAACACTACCGTTAGGTGACTGCCGAATTTCAGGGTCGGCTCCTAGGTTTCCTACAAGAATAACTTTATTGACGCCGCGTGAGGCCATGATACGTCTCCTATGATTCCAGGGCGGGAGTAAATGACATGATTGGGTCTATTGTACTTCAATCGTCAAACGAATGACCTGTATTTAGAGAGATTGTTAACTGGAGCAAAGACGCTATTATTTACCGTTGTTAAGGTCCTTAGGATTGTCCCAGGTAATTGCATCGCTTTGGACTTCTTTTTGAGTTTTACAGGTACCCGTCCAAAAATGCTTGCCGTACGGACATTCGGATTCTTTCTGATTCGTCGCTGGCTTTGGATCGGTGGATGGTTGCGAGGTAGGAGAGGCGCTGCACCCTATGAGTGCAGCTGCGATGATACCTAGAGCGATGCGCTTCATGAAAAAATATCCAAATCCGGTTGATGGTTGAGTAGCGGGATCGGAATAAAGTCCGACCCCAAACACTATTATCCCTGAAGATGCTTTAAAACTTCATCTAACATTTTTTTGGCATCCCCAAAAAGCATTCGATTGTTTTCTTTGTAGAAGAGAGGGTTATCAACCCCAGCATAGCCTGATGCCATGGATCGCTTCATGACAATTGAATGTTTGGCTTTCCATACTTCAAGGACCGGCATGCCTGCAATAGGACTGTTAGGGTCTTCTTGTGCCCCAGGGTTCACGATATCGTTAGCTCCAATCACCATCACGACGTCGGTTTCAGGGAAATCCTCGTTAATCTCATCCATTTCCAGAACAATGTCGTACGGAACTCTGGCTTCAGCAAGCAAAACATTCATATGACCTGGCATTCGGCCGGCAACGGGGTGTATAGCAAACCGAACATCAACCCCTTTATCACGCAAGAGTTTCGTGATTTCCTGTACCGTATGCTGCGCCTGCGCGACAGCCATTCCATAACCTGGAACAAGAACAACATGGCTCGCATTACGAAGCAGTTCTGCGGTTTCTTCTGAGCCAATCGGCGTCACCTCGCCCTCAGGTACAACACCTGCAGCGGGTGATGCCCCTCCGCTTGTGCCAAAACCCCCCGCAATAACAGAAAGGAAATGCCGATTCATGGCCCTGCACATGATGTAGGAAAGGATGGCACCTGATGACCCAACTAATGCGCCGATCACAATCAGAAGATCATTGTTCAGCATGAAACCAGTTGCAGAAGCCGCCCAACCAGAATAGCTGTTGAGCATAGAGACTACCACCGGCATATCCGC
>Ga0316220_1001786_pt1 | contig 22091 bp, 18 predicted proteins | sample TBH18005metaG_FD_203632 | JGI IMG/M metagenome (GOLD analysis project Ga0316220, IMG submission 203632) | Freshwater microbial communities from Trout Bog Lake, Wisconsin, USA - TBH18005 | ecosystem: Environmental > Aquatic > Freshwater > Lake > Hypolimnion/Profundal zone | place: USA: Wisconsin...
CGGCGGCACGATCGCCGGCGCCCAGACGGGCAGCTCCCGCAGCTACCAGGCGGGCGCGTTCTCGATCGAGGCGCTCGTCGCGGCCGTGCCCCAGCTTGCCACGCTCGCCCGCCTCGAGGTCGAGCAGGTCGCCGCGCTCGGCAGCCAGGACATGAATGAGGCCATCTGGCTGAAACTCGCCGCCCGCGCGGAAGCCGCGCTCGCGGACCCGGACATCGCGGCCGTGGTCATCACGCACGGGACCGACACGATGGAGGAGACGGGCTATTTCCTGAATCTCGTCGTGCACAGCGCCAAGCCGATCGTTCTCGTCGGCGCCATGCGTCCGGCCACGGAGATCAGCGCCGATGGTCCGATGAACCTCTACAACGCCGTGGCCGTCGCCGCCCATCCCGACACGCGCAACCGCGGCGTGCTGGTCGTGGCCAACGACGAGATCCATTTCGCCCGCGAGGTGAGCAAGACCAACACGACCCAGGTCGGCACGTTCAAGGCCTCGCACCGCGGCCTCGCGGGCCTCGTTCACGCCGGCCGGCTGCACCTCTACGCCCCGCCCGTGCGCCGCCACACCGTGGCCAGCGAATTTACCGTCGGCGGGCTCACGAGCCTGCCGCGCGTGGACATTGTTTACGCCCACGCCGGCATGGGCCGCGAGCTGATCGACGCCGCCGTCCGCGCCGGGGCCAAGGGTCTCGTCATCGCCGGGGTCGGCGACGGCAACCTCAACGAACCCGCGCTCGCCGCCGCCGCCGCTGCCGCGCGCGCGGGCGTCGCGATTGTGCGCAGCTCGCGCACCGGGGGTGGCGTGGTCGAGCGGAACATCGAGATCGATGATGACGAGCTCGGCTTCATCGCCGCCGACGAGCTCAATCCCCAGAAATGTCGCGTGCTGCTGATGCTCGGCCTGACGCGCACCGCCGACCCGCGCGCGTTGCAGGAGCTGTTCTTCACGTATTGATGAAAGGCGGGTGTCCCGAACCCCGCCTTGGGTGGGCCGGGCGCTCCGCGCGCGGCAGCTCCGCCCAATCCGCCGGGCAACGGAGCGCCCGGCCCACCTCAAGCAATTGTTCTCCGCAGGAGTCGGCGGGGCTCGGTGACCCCGCCCTACAGTTTCGCCGGCGGCAGGGGCGGCGGCTCGGCCAGCTCCCGGTCCTGATCCGCGGAATGCCGCAGCGCGTAGGCCATGTAGAGCACGACGGCGATGTTCGTCACGAGGATGCTGAACTTCACCGGACCGAACTTGTGCATCAGCTCGTAAATTTCCACGGGCAGGTAAATCGCGCTCGAAGCCAGGGCGAACCACTCCGCCCAGCGCCGTTCGTTCCACAAGCCGTAGGCCTCGATGGCGCGCACCACGGAATACAGCGCGGCCAGCGCGGCCAGGAACCAGAGATTCGCGTCCGTCACGCGTTCCGACGCGTCGAGAAAGATGCGGGGGTATTTGCCGGCGGGATTGAGATGGCTGTGGCGGACAAATTTTTCCGCCAGCGCCTGGACATCCTGATGGATGAGCGCGAGCAGCCCGAAGCCCGCCAGCAGCACGAGCGCGGCCTTGCAGGCCTCCACGATCGCGACGGCGCGAACCCCGGTGAGCAACGGTTTACGAATCATTCAACCCCATCCTACCAGTATGAGGCCCGCCGCGCAATGCCCGGCAGCTTGGGGCTCGCCTCCGCCGAAAAGATAACTATGCCAGTCGTGAGTCCGGGAAGATGGCTGACCGGCGACTGATCCCTCTCACTTTTCCCCTCCCCTTCCTTCATGCGCATTGGCGGCGAGCCAGATTCCGACGAGCCCGAGCAGGAGATTCCGCTGGAAGTGCAGCTGTTTCTCAACCGGGGCTGGGCCATCATGCGGACCGAGCGGCGCGGCATCGTCCTGACTGGGCCGAAGGCGATGCGCGGCCGGACCAAGTTTACCATCGTACTCGGGGTTGTCCTCGTCGTCGCCGGCATCCTCAAGCTCGGCTCGGTGGCCATCGCGATCGGCGCGGGGTTGCTCATCCTCTCGGCGGCCGACTACCAATACGCCACGCGGCCCCCGACCAAGTTCTTCCCCGCCGACGGCGAAAAGAAACGCGCGATGGAGCGCGGCTGAGCTCCCGGGCAACTCGCGATCCCGGATCTCGGCGGGCCGAAGTGAGCTGAGCCAATTAGTCCGGCTCACGGGGTAAAGTGGCGCCCCCCGGAACCAGGGCAAAAACGTGGCCGGGTTGGAACCGCACGGATCCTCCGCAGTCCGTCGGAGGATTAAACGCCGCTCTTCTGCGCCTGAGGCCCACCACCTGGCCGGCGACCCGGCGGTGGAAAAAATCGGCCGCATCGCCAACGAGATTTCATGCTAAGCGGCAGTTTGGTGGGCCGACTGGGACTCGAACCCAGACTCAAAGGATTATGAGTCCTCTGCTTTAACCATTAAGCTATCGGCCCCGTGTGGTCGCGACTCTGCCGCGACGGGTGAAAGTGGAAAGATGAAAGTTGAAACCGGGAAATCGGGATAGCCGCGGCCGTTGGTCGGAGTCTCTTTCACCCTTCAACCCTCAACCTTCACGGCATGGGCGCCGCGGCAGATGAAAGCTGGGCGTTGAAAGGTGAAAGATTCCAACCCCATTCCGGTCGGAGCCGGACGGCCTCACCCAACGTTCCCACCTCCCAGCTCGACCGTCTACAGCCCATCGCCCGCGAACGTTCATTTTGCCGGAATTGCCTCCGGCGAATTCCGCGTTCTACATCGCCGGCTTGAATCTCGCCGACGCCATCGCCGCCACGCGGTCCTACATCGACGCCAATTGGGAGAAAACCTTCCGCGTGTCCCGCGAGGAGACCGCCAAGGAAATCTCCCTGCCCCGCCCCCACACCGTCCCGTCCACGGACCCGAGCATGTGGCTCTTTTTCTACTGGGACACCTACTTCACCAACCTCGGCCTCATCCGCCAGGGCCGCTTCGACCAGGCGCTCAACAACGCCGAGAACGTCATCTACCTCCTCGAGCGCCTCGGCTTCGTGCCCAACATCTCCGTCAAGATCGCGCTCAACCGCAGCCAGGTCCCCGTTTCCGCCGTGCTGTTCCAGGAGATCTACGCGCACTCGCGCGACAAGGCCTGGCTCGCCCGGGCCTACGCCGCGCTCGTGAAGGAATACGCCTTCTGGATGGCCCTGCGCGTCGCGCCCAACGGCCTCGCCACCTGCGGCAACTTCGCCGACCCCGTCACGCTCGCCAACTTCTACGACGTCATCAAACACCGCCTCGCCGACATCCCCGCCGACCCCGTCGCGCGCCTGCGCTACCTCCACCACAAGATGGCGGAATGCGAGGTCTGGGACTTCAACCCGCGCTTCGACCAGCGCGCGGCGGATTTCAACCCGGTGGACACGAACGCCATCCTCTACCAGTTCGAAACCATCGCCGGCGATTTCGCCCGCGAGCTCGGTCTGGCCGACGCGGAACCGGTCTGGCGGGACCGCGCCGCGCGCCGCCGCGCCCTCGTGGACGAGTATCTCTGGAACGCGGCGAAGGGTTTCTATTTCGACTACGACTGGGCCAACCGGCGCCCCGGCAGCGTTGTTTCGGCCGCGCCCTATTTCGCGTTGTGGTCGGGCATCTGCTCCGACGCCCAGGCCGCCGCGCTCGCGCGCAATCTCCCGCTCGTGGAACGCGCGCACGGCGTGATGGCCTGCGCCGAGGGCAGTAACCACTCCGCCAACACCTACCAGTGGGACGCCCCCAACGCCTGGCCGCCGCACCAGACCGCGGCGATCATCGGCCTGCTGCGCCATGGCTTCAAAGCCGACGCCCGTCGCATCGCGGAAAAATACGTCCTCACCTGCGCGCGCAACCTCACGACCACCGGGCAGCTCTGGGAAAAATACAACGCCCTCACCGGGCGCATCGACGTCGCCGACGAATACAAGATGCCGCACATGATGGGCTGGACCGCCGGCGGCTGCGTGCACGCCTGCGAGGTGCTTGAGTCGGCCTGAGCAGCTGCCCATTCGTAGGTCGGGCTTTACGCCCGACATCCGGATATCTGGCGTAAAGCCCGACCTACACCGACACCGCTTCCAGCCCACTCAGATCCAAACCCGGCGCGCAGCCGAATGGTGCGCGCAGGATCGTGCCGAGGGAAATCAGCCCCGCCCGCACATCTAGCCGCGGCCAGCCCGCCGCACTTCGGACGTAGAGATCGCCGTGGTGCGCGAGGATGTGCTGCTGCATCGCCGCGGGAAACTGCGAGAGTCCCGTGAAGTAATGGTGGCCGTTACGCTCCACGCTCGTCACCCCGAGCGACGCCTGCACCACCAGATCCTGCAGCAGCGCGACGGGGCCGACGTTGGTGAGGTCCTCGCCGCTCAGCATTGCGGGTTTTCCTGCCGCCCGCCGCTGCGCCAGGAGGCACGCGTGGGCCACGCCCTTGAAGATGCCTTTGCAGTTCTTGTGGCTCGTCCCGGCGTAACCGAGCGCGAGCGCCGCCGGCAGGCTGCCGGGTTCGGCGTCGGACTCGTCGATGATGATCGGCGGACGCTCCGGCCACGCCGACCAGTCCGCCGCGGGCGTCAGCGCCACGTCCCGGTGCAGCGGCTGTTCGATGAAGAGCAGCTTTGGCCAGAAATCCTTCAGCGCCGGCTCCGCCAGCAGCGCGCGCATTTGCCGCGCAAACGCCGCCGGGTCGCGGAAGCTCTCGTTGCCATCGAGCGAAAACGCGTAGTCGCCGCCACACTCGCGCGCGAGCACGGGCGCGATGCGCCGCAGCCGGTCGCTCGCGCGGGTCACGTCGGCGTCGATTTTGATTTTAAAATGTTTCAGCCCGTAAAACTTCACGCACGCCGCGAGCGACTGTGGCAGCCCGTCATGCACGCGCTCGCCCGCTGGGATCTCGTTTTCCTCAATCGGGTCGAGCAACCCCACCGTGTGCCGGCAGAAAACTCTCGCCGGCGGTGACGCCGGCAGCCAGTCGCGCGGCGCCGTGCCCGCGAGCGGCGCATGCACCGCGCCGAGATCAACGCCAAAGCGATTGTCCCGCAGCGCCGCTGCAAACGGTTGCTCGACCGCCCGGCAATACGCGTCGATCAACGCCCGCTCGACGAGCGACGTCCCAAAATGCGCGAGCAGTGGAGGAATCTTGTGCTCCACGCCCCACTTGCCCTGCGCGGCGTAAAGTTGCTGCCAGAACGCGAACGGCGTCGCTGCCTGGATCGCGCGGGCGGCCGCAACGGCGGCGCGAATGACCACGAGCATCTCATCGATCTCCTCGGCGAGCGGGCGGTTCGGGTCCTTGGTGAACCACTTCGGCGGCAAGTGATCCGCCGCCAGCCCCTGGTGCGTGCGGCCAGCGATCTCGAACGTCAGCCGCAGGATCACGTGCGGCACCTCCGTCATCGTCACGATGCCGTAGCGGAACGGCATCCGCGCCCGCAGCTGGATTCGGAACAGTTCGGCGTGGCGGAGCTGGATCATCGCTGGAGCGGACATTCGGTTCCGACGCTGGCCGAGCCGCCCGGCACGGTCAACGCTCGCCCATGGCCGGCGGCTTTAACCCGGGGTTAGTGCCGCGGCCCTCGTCGCCGAGCCTTACTTGCCCGCGGCATGGCCGCCACTCGCCCGCGCGGGCCCACCGTATAACATGAACCGGATGCCCTGGCGGAAGCGACACGGCACCGGCATTTCACCGCGCGTGGCGGGAGCAAACGTCCAGTAACTCAACGCCCGTTCGGCCAGCGCGCCAAAAAACATGTTCTCCGCCTTGACGGTGCGCACATGGGTCACCCTGCCGTGCGCGTCGATCACCACTTCAACTTTCACATCCCCATCGATCTCGCGAAAACGCATTTCCTCGGGATACATCGGCATCACTTTCGTGAGGGCTCGCGGCGGTTGAAAACTTCCGGCGGAAACATCCGGCCCGGGTTTCCAGCGGTCAATCCGGCGGCTCACCCCCGGTTTCACGCGCGCGCCATTGCTGCGGTTGCTTTCCGGGAAGAAAACGATCGGCACCTCCAGGGCGACCCGCACGGGGTGGTTGTCCATCCGGGCCGGGGAAAATTTCCATTGGCGCACCGCCGCGATCGCGGGCGCGACGCACTCGACCTCGGTCGCCTCGACCAGGTGCACATCACGGGGAATCCCGGTTTCATCGACCACGAAGCCAATCGTCGCCTCGCCCATCCAATTATTGGCCTGCAGCGCCGCCGGCGTTTTTGGGCGGATTTCGTCCTTCAACTCGGGCCAATCCTGGACCGCGGAAATTTCCACTGTCGGCGGTCCCGAAGGCAGCACTTCCTTCGTGCGGCGCGCCTCGATTTCCGCGAGGTCGGCGTCATCAAATTCAAAGACGAACGGCAGGATCACGGGCATCGCGCACGGGCGCCCGGCTTGGTAGGCCGGTTGAAATTTGAACCGGCGCGCCGCTTCCAGCGCGGCCTGGCCAAATTCGCTCGTGGTCTCCTCGTTTACCTTGGCCTCGGTGATTTCGCCCTGCTCGCCGATGCGCAGCGCGATCTTGGCCCAGCCCGTGATCCGCTGTTCCTTTAGCTTGGCCGGATATTCCAGCGGGGCCGGTTCGAGCACCTTGGGTGGACCGTCTGCGGGCTGCGATTGAGCCCTCGCCAACGCCGTCAGCATCACGACGGCGCAACAAATAACACGGGTCGGGTTAATGCGGCCGAGCAAACAGAAGCGCGAAGCCACCTCAAGCCGATCTTGGTTCCGGCCGCTGAGTTTGGCTTCCGGCGGTCATTCCGTCGCAGGGAGAGGAGCTTTTGCTCTCGCTCGACGGGCCGCGCGAAAGCTCGTCAGCGCGACGTGGCGCAAACCTCCTCGAACAACGCCGCCGGCAGCGGGCCGGCGGAAAAGTCCGCGAGTGCGGCGGTGAGCTCGGCCGGATTTCGTGCCCCGATCACCGTGCGGTCGATTTCGGCCATGCTGAACATGAAACGGTGACCCAGCGTCGACAGGGGAAGCCCGTGGCGCTCCGCCAGCGCCCGCAGCCGGATCGCGCGCTGGAGCGGTTGCGCCCAGACCCACTCCGGACGCTCGTGGATGAATTCCTCGTGACGCGACCCCAGCAGGCCCATGTGCAGCGGGCTCGCTCCGTAAATCGCCAACTCCGCCGCCTTCACGCGCGGCACATCGGCCGTCATCCCGTCGAGGATGCAGGCGTCGAGTCGCCGGAACAGCATCACGACGTCGAAGCAGCCGGACTCGATGAACCCGTCCCAGCCCGGGCCATCCCCGCCACCCAGGCCCAGCCGCCGCGTCAGCCCGTCGGCCTGCATCTGCCGCAACACTTCCACCACGCGTGCCCGTTGCTCCACGGGCACCATCTCGGGCTCGTGCAGGAACAGCAAATCCACCGCCGGCAGGCCGAGCGTGTCCAGGCTGCGCCGCAGCGAGTCCCGCATCGCGGCACTCGCGTAATCAAAAACCCCGATGTGTCCGCTGGGACCCGGCATCCGGCCGACCTTCGTGCTGACCACCGGGCGGGGACCGCGCCAGCCAGCGAGCGCCTCGCCCAAGAGTTTTTCCGCCGTGCCGTAAGCCGGCGCGACGTCGAACACGCCGAGCCCCGCCTCGATCGCCTGCCGCAAGGTCTCGCGTGCGACGCCCTGGTCCACCGCGCCCCACGCGCCGCCGATTCCCGCGAGACCGAAAGCCAGGCGATCCGCGCGCAAGCCCAGCCGGTCCAAGGCATCAGCCGGCGTGAAGGCCGCGAGCCGTGACGGATGCGGGGTGACCTGGAGGGGCAGCTCCATTTATTTCCCGGTGCTCATCTCGCGAAACATGGGGCAGGCTGCAGTGACGAGGGACGAGTGACAAGTGACGAGAAAGCGCGGTTGCGGAGGGGATTGGTTCCTCCCGGCTGCACTGATGCCTTTGTGGGTCGGGGTTTATCCCCGACAAGCGCCCCGGCATGTCGGGCGTAAAGCCCGACCCACGCTGATTAAATCGCGCCGCAATTTTTCTATCGGCGAAGGCCCGCCGCCTCTGCATCGTCTGATCACCCCCGATTTCCGGCCTCGTCACTCGTCACTGGTCACTCGTCACTCGTCACTCCCAAAAATGAAAATTGTCGCGGTCAATGCCTACGTGACGCTCAACAAAACCAAGGTGCCGTTTGTCTGGCGCCGCGGTTTGCCCGGCAGCGACCCCGTCACGCAGCAGACGTGGCTGCGGCTCGTAACGGACGAGGGCATCGAGGGCTGGAGCTGCGCGATGCGGGGGCCGATTGCCTTCGACCTCATCGCCCGCCGGCTCAAGCCGTGGTTGCTGGGCAAAGACCCGTTGATGAAGGAACTGCTCTGGCACGAACTGTGGGAGATCGACCGCATCGAGGAGTTCCCGATGTACATGATGGGCGTGGTGGACGCCGCGCTGTGGGACATCACCGCCAAGGCCGCGAAGCTCCCGCTGTATCAACTGCTCGGCGGTTACCGCGACAAGATCGAGGCTTACGCCAGCACCGTCACTTACGGTTCGACGAAGGAGTTTCTCGACGTCGCCGACCAGTGCCTCGCGCGCGGCTTCCGCGCCATCAAGCTCCACGCCTGGGGTGACGCGCGGAAGGACGCCGCGCTGTGCCAGGCGCTGCGGAAACACGTCGGGCCGGACATCGCGTTGATGTATGACGGCTCGGCGGGCTTTGACCCGTATGAGTCGCTCTACCTCGGCCGCGCCCTCGAGGACGCCGGCTACCTCTGGTATGAGGAGCCGATGCGCGAGTTCAGCATCAACGCCTACCGCCGGCTCTGCGAGCAGCTCGACATTCCGGTGCTCGCGGCCGAGACGTCCGACGGCTGCCACTACAACGTCGCGGACTTCATCGCGCAGGGCGCGGCTGACATGGTGCGCACAAGCTTCTTCTACAAGGGCGGCATCACCGGCGCGCTGCGCGTCGCGCACCTCGCGGATTCATTCCAGCTGAGCGCCGAGGTGCATGGCATGGGCGTGGAGAACACCCACCTCTGCCTCGCGATCCGCAACAACCATTACTACGAGACGCTCATCCGTGGAAACCCGATCACCGTCGACGCCAACATCGGCAAGGACTGCCACGTCCGCGTTCCCGATGCCCCCGGCCTCGGCCACGACATTAACCTGAAGGCGCTCGAGAAAGCCGCCGTCGCGAAGCTTTGAACCCCCCATGAAAAACCCCGCTGCCCTGCTCCTCGGTTTTTGCCTCCTCTGCCCGGCCCTGTTCGCCGTGGCTCCACATCCCACCGTGCTCAAAGTGAAATGTGACGGGCAGATGCTACCGGTAGTACGGGTGCATCATGACGATCCCTATGTGGTCGCGGGCGGCAAGGAGACCCTCGTCCGATCGGAGCCGTTGTATGCCTTGGAAAGCGCGGCGGGCTACAGCAGCAATTTCGTGGAGGCACCCCGGGGCGGGCTGGGCGGGCAATTCCACATGGAGCTCATTGGCGCGAACACCTACGACGTCTCCCAGCCGCACCAAGGGCAGATGGATTTACCGTTGGAGCTAAAGGCGTGGAAAACCCTGAAGGGCGGCTACGCCGTCGTCGTCATATTTTCCGGGCTGAACCAGGCGGAGATCCTCGTGCGCGAGCTGCCCGAGTTGCCGGCGGAAAAAACCGTGCAGTTCAAAATCTCCGTGCATGCGCTGCCGCGGACGACCAATCCGATGTATTTTGTCCAGATTTTCGACGAAACCGGCCGGGAGGTGCGCACCAACGATGTAAGTTATGCCTGGCAGTACTACGCGGCGAGGGAACGCGCCCGCCTGGCGGAGGCGATCACGAAATATCAGGCCAAATATCCCACCGCCGACCACGCCGCGGTGCCGTTTTTCATGGTCGGCCCCGTCTTTCGACCCGGCGTCGTGCTGCCCACAGGGGAGATCACCGTTACACTCAGCGTCGGCGCGGACGGCACGGTCACCGATGTCGACGCGGGCATGATCGGAAATGACAGCACACGAAACAGCGTCGTCGAGGCGCTGGGTGGCTGGCTGTTCCTCCCGAAGCTCACCGCCGGCCAGCCGGACTTCACAACCGTCAGCGTCCCGCTGAAGTTCTAGTCCCGGCGATCCCGCCCTGCCCCTCATGCGCTTTGCCTTCGTCGCTCTCGGCCTGTGCCTCGTCGTTGCGCAGGCCGCGGCTTTTGCGCCCCACCCCTCGATCCTCACGGTCAAATACAAGGATCACATGTGGCCGGTGGTGAACTATGGGATCGAACAGTGCATCGCCATCGTCGACGGCCAACCGAAGACCCTGTGGCGGGCGCCCGGGTATGCCCTGCAGAGCGCCCCTGGCTACGGCGACAATTATGTGGAGGCGGACGGCCGACTCGGCGGGCCGCTCGCCATTCAAAAACTGGGCGGGCCGCATCTCAACTCGCTGCCCGACGAGCTTTTCCTGCGCATCACCTTTACCGCGAAAAAAGACCTCAAGGATGGATTCGCGGTCGTGGGTCTCTACTCGCCCGCAAAGCTTCAAGATCCCGCTTTGCCGATCGATGCCCCCGCTCTCATCATCCAGGGACTCCTCCGCATGCCGGCGGGGCAGCCGACCGAGATCAAATTCGAGCTGGGCGTGCTGAATCCCCCGCCCGACCCGCATTTTTTCGTGCTGATTTTCGACGATGCCGGCCGGGAGGTGATGACCAATGGCGTCCAATACGCCTGGGAGTATTTTACGCTGTGTGAACGTGCGCGGCTCAAGTCGGCGATAAAAAGATACCTCGAGAAATTTCCGAACGCGGACCACGACGCGGTTCCCGCCATCAAGCCGAAACCGATCCTGCCCAGCGGAGTGGTGCCACCCAAGGAGGCCGTCACGGCCATCCTGACCGTCACCGATGCTGGATGGGTCTCAGAAGTGGATATCCAAGGGAGCGAGGATTCCGCGTTCACGCAAAGCGTGACCTCCGCCCTGGAAGGCTGGCTTTTCCTACCCAAGCTGAAAGCCGGCCAGCCGGTGCCGGTTCGCATCGCAATCCCGTTAAAGTTTTAACTCCCTCGCATGCCCAAAAAAACCGCCGACCAGTGGTTCGCCGAGTATAGCGAGAGCCACCAGCACCATGCCAACGAGCTGGTGCACTGGATCTGCGTGCCGCTGATCTTCTTCAGCGTGCTTGGTTTCGGCTGGGAAATCCCCGTGCCCGACTCGTGGGAAACGGCCGCGCCCTGGTTCAACTGGTCAATCGTGGCCATCGTGCTCGTCACGGTGTTCTACGCGCGGCTCTCCGTGGCGCTGGCCGTGGGCCTGCTCGCGTTCATGGCGGTGTGCCAGACGATCCACCTGCGACTCGAGATGCACGCGCCGTGGGCGGTCTGGAAGATCTGCCTCGCGATTTTCATCCTCGCCTGGATCGGCCAGTTCATCGGCCACAAGGTCGAGGGAAAGAAGCCCTCGTTCCTCAAGGACATCGTCTTCCTCCTCATCGGCCCCGCCTGGCTGCTTAGCAAAGTCTACCGCAAGCTCGGGCTGAAATACTGAGCCGAGCTTTGTTTAACCACGAAGCACACGAAGGTCGATCCTCGGAATTCGATCTCCGAATTTCTTACCACGGATAACACCAGTCGACACGGATCAGTCTCAATGCGTCGGAGGAGAATTCCGAGGATTGATCCGTGTTCCTGCGTGCTATCCGTGGTTAAAATCTGGAGGCTTGGTCTTCGTGAACTTCGTGCCCTTCGTGGTTAATCCTCACTCTGGCGCCACGTAGTTGCGCGTGCCGCCCAGCGCGTTGAACCGCCGGTAAACCGCCAGCCCCACGACGAAGGAGGCCAGGCCCAGCAGGCCGCCGATGCCAAACGTGTAGTGGTAATCGCGGCCCAGCCGGTCGAGCAGCAGGCCAAGGAGCGGGCCGAAGCCGATGTTGACCACCGCCCCGATCAGCCCGGCCGCCGACGCGAATTGCGCGAACTTGCTCTTGGGAAACAGCACCTGGTTGATCGCGGCAGCGCCGGTGAAGTAGCAACCGCCCATGACGCCGTGCAGCAGGAAGATCACCCCGAAGCTCCCGGGTCCGGTGATCCGAAAGAACCCGATCGACATCACCACGCCGTAGAGGCCGAGCGAGACCAGCGCCACGCGGATGGGATGCAGCCGGTCCGCCAGCCAGCCCAGCGGATACGCCAGCACGAGCGAGCACGCATAGGTCGCCACCAGATACCGCCCGTAAGTTTCCATCGAGAGCCCGAAGCTGTCCGCCGCATAGACGCTGTAGAGGTTGACGGGCCAGGACATCAGCCCCGACAGCGCCAGCCAGGCAAAAATCCACCAATAATACGAATGCGTGAAGCACTCGCGCGCATAGGTCCTGATCGCCTCGCGCAATCCTGGCGCGCCTCCCGCCGCGGTGGTTTCCGGCGGCGGATATTCGCCCTCGCGCACGAAGCTGCACATCACCGCCAGCCCCAAACCGTAGATCGTGCCGAGCGCCACCAGAATCGGTAGGTAGTTCTCCCGCGCGCGCCCGATCAGGTAAAAATTGAACAACATCCCGGTGATGAGGCTGACCACCCGGAACAGGCCGAAGAACCGGCCGATGATTTCCCGCGGCACCACGTCGTTGATCAGCGCCCCGAAAATCGCGTTCGTCGCCACCGCCGCCAGCTCGAAGATCGTCCAGCACAGCCCCAACACGACGACCACCACCAGGTTGCGCGAAGCCGGATCCAGCCCGAGGCGGTGGTGCAGCCACGCCCCGATCACCGGGCTGAACGCGAGTCCATACATCGCCAGCGCGGTGAACGGCGCCGTGATCATCAGGTAGGGAATGCGTCGGCCCCACCGCCCGCGGTGCCGGTCACTGCGATAACTGATGACCGGCCCCAGCAGCACGCCAATCGCCGCCGGCAGCGAAAGCAAAAACAGCCCGGTCATGAAGTCCGACGCCTCGAACTTCCGCAGCATGATCTGCACGACCGGCGCCACCGAGCGCTCTCGCAACTGCCACGCGAAATCGCCCCAGAGCAGCCACCCAAAGAGCACCGCCAGCCCGCCCGCGGTGTAGGTCAGCGTGCCCACGTGCCAGCGCCGGCCGCCCGCCGCGGGTTTTTCGCTCGGCAGGCTCATCGCGGCGTGATCGTCATCCGGATCGTGGCTGTCCGCACCGGCGACGTAAGATTAAAGCCCAGCCGCGTCGGCTGGCGGTGGCCGGGCAGATCCTCGCGCAGGATTTCCGGCTGCATCGTCCAGTTCGCGCCCGCCATATCCACTTCGACGCGGACGCGATCGTTGCCCGCCCCAACCTCGTAGACGCCGGGCGAGATTTCCTTCCATATGTCGAAGGTGATCAGCGCGGTGCCGAAGCTGGCGGGCGAGGAAAACTCCACCGTGTCCACAACGATGACCGCAGGATGCGCCCCGCGCTGGAGTGTAAACGTGCGCACCAGGCTCTTGAGCGCCGCCACCGAGTAGCCACCAGCGAGATTCAACACGACCGTGTCCGCCGTCGGGCAAAAATCCGTCGCGATCACCCTCGCGGCGTGCTGCCGGCCGTCCTGCTGGAGCTGGCCCGCCACGATCGGCACGGCATGGCCGTAGGAATTGAGGACTTTTGAGTCGAACCGCTTCGGGCTGAATGTGCGCGCAGTGTAAACTTCCGCGCCCGGGTCCACGAGCAGTTCCGTGTGGCCCGCGGCGACCACGAACGAGCCCAGGTCGTTGTGATGGTGATTCTCCCCGTTGTTTCCGCCCTTGACCGCCACCCCGAAACCCCGCGACGCACGACCGACGTAAACCTGCGCATCGCCGAACCAGTGGCTGTCGCCCTCCACCTTGGCGACGCCCACCGGGGGTAGGTTGGCGGTGGCGGCCGACACAAACACCTCGAGCGCGCCTTGGTAGAGCAGATGCTCGCGCAGTTCCGCCACGCCGAGCGTCGGCTGTGGCACGCCGACAGGCGTGGCCGCCAGTTGCCGCGTCGCGAGCGCAAGGAACCACGGGGATGGCTGGTCTGCGGGATTCATGTCCGCGAACGCCGGATAGAGACCCGGCAAAATCTCCAGCTGCCGCGGATACGCGACGATCCTCGCGGTGTGTTCGCCCGTGAGCAGCCGCATGCGTCCGCCCGTCGCGTGCGCCACCGTCTCGGCCATCATCGAAAAATGCCCAAAGCCGTAATTCCAATAGCCCACGCCCTCGCCGCAGTAGCCATCGGGCGTGAAGCCGCCGAGGTAGACCTGCAGGTTCAACTCGGCCTGCGCGAGGATTTCGGCGCGCTCCGTCCGCGACGGCACCACGGCGAGCGCCGTGCCCACGACGCCGGCGTGGCAGACGGCGTTCCAGTTGTGGTTCACGCGATACCACCAAAGGCCGTCGGGAAAATTCTTGCCGCTATTTTCGCCCTGCATGCGGGCGAGATATGGCTCGATGATGCGTCGGCGCAGTTCGGCGCGTCCTCGCGCCAACGTCGCGGGCGCCAGCTGGTCCGCATGCCACCACAGCACCGTGGCCACCACCCAGCTGCGCGTCGCCACCCCGAGATCCACCTGCGTCGCCCGCCCGTAAAAACTATCCAGCTTCGCGTCGTGCGCGGGATAGACCCAGGTTTTCTCCCCGAGAATCGCCGCCAGCTCCCGCTCCAGCGCCGGCACGAATCGCCCGCGGTGCTCCAGCGCCTCGGCCCACGCGAAGAGGTTGAGCCGGTCCAGCCGCCGCCGGCTGGGCTCCTGGTAATGCGTGCGGTTTCCGTTCCGCGAAAACTCGAGATACAGCTCGTCCGGCAGCGCGGGCACGGGCGCGGCCGCCGCCTTCTCCGCCGCTGCGAGCAGGTTGGCCACCGGCAATCGCCCCGCGATGGCCGTCCACGCCGCGCGGTCGCTCGCCGGCGCGCCGATCCCGGCGGGCGTTTCGGGCAGCCACGCCGCAATTTCGGCGATGCGCTCCGGCGTCGGGCGCGGATCCGCCTCGGCTCCGGCCGCGGCACGCGTGAAAACGAAACCCAACCCGAGCGCCAGAACCAGCCGGCGGGAAAACTTCAGGCGAAAAAGCACAGGCGGCAGGCTGCGGTCACTCGATCACGGCGAAGAACCCGATGGCGGTGCGCGTGCCGCGCACCTCGGCGATCGCGCCGGGCAACGTGACCAGCTCGAACGTGTGCGGCCCGGCGGGCAGCGTGTCCGTGATGACCGTGGACCGCAGCCAGCCCAAGGCTCCAGCCCAGCTCGGACAATCGCGGCGCGTCGTGACCCATTCGCCCCCGTCCAGGCGATAGCGGATTTCGCCGGCGGTTTTTCCGAAATCAAAGCCCAGCACGAGGCCACGGCCGTGGAATTTCAGTTTCAGCCCCGCCCCGGGCGCGCTGGAGATCAGCAACTGGTCCACTCCGCGGCAGAGCTGGCTGCGTTGCACGGCCCATGGCCCAGTGCGTTCCACCGCATCGAACGGCACGCGACTCACTTGCTCCCACGCCCCGACCGTGAGGGCCGGCGGCAGGGCTGACCGCGCTGCGGCCTTCGCCGGCCGCGCGATGGCCTCCGAGAGAAACGCCATGACGGCTTGCGCGTAGCTCAGGCTGCCGCGCGACTCCGGATGCAGCCCATCCGGCAGCCATTCCTCCCACGTCATGACCCCGCGCTGCACTTCCCGCAGTGCATGCAGCCCGACCCAAAGGGAGCTGAGCCCGTAGTGTTCCGCGAGGAGCTCGAAGTCCGCGATCGAGGCCGGGACGCGCCCGGCCAGCATATCGGCCTGCATGTCCGGACCGTAGGTGTAGATGATCACCACGTCGCACTTGCCCGTCCGCAACAACTGGCGAAGCACGCCCTCGCGCGTGCGAGCCCGCAACGCGGGTTCGGTACCGAGGTCGTTCACGGCGTATTCGACGAACACGAGATCACACCCGCGGCCAGCGATGTCCGGCGTGGAGCGGATCGCCGCGAGATCGCTGCCAGTCGCGCCGATCGCCGCGTTCTCGATTGTGAGACGAATGCCCGGCTGGGCATCGGCGAGCCAGCCGGCAAGCGCCTCGGGCCAGCGATTGAACGTCGACGGGTCGCTGATCGAGCCGCCGAGAAACCCGACCGTCAGCCGACCCTGCGCCAGGGCAGCCCGCGTGTGGGCAAGGTCGCCGCGGCGACGAATAACTGGGCCGAGGGAATCGGTTTCATTCATGGGTTGGATGAGGGAAGAGAGGCGCGCGCCGGACACAAGCCGGGGCTTGGACTGTAGGGCGGAGTCCCTGACTCCGCCAAACCAATGTTCGCCGGGTGGGCCGGGCGCTCCGCGCGCGGCATCCGTGGTGTGCAGGCCGTGCGCGGAGCGCCCGGCCCACCTTTCGCAGAGTCATGGAACGCGAAGGAGGGCGACCCGCCCTACATTGCCATGCGGGCCCAGCCGGTCCGCGAGGGGTCGATCGGCGGCAGGCTGAGCAACTCGCGGCCGAGCTCGACGTAATAACGGTAGTCCGCGATCGGCGTGCCGTTGGGGATGCGGTGGTCGAGGCCGAAGACGCACCCGCCGGCCCGCAGGCCGGGATCGAGGAGTTTGCGCTCGAGTTCGCGGCGGATGGCCGCGCGGCCCTCGCGCAGCACGTGCTTGTCGATTCCCCCGCGCATCGCCAGACGCTGCCCGTAGGTCTCCCGCACCGCCACGATGTCCATGCCAGCCGCCGGCTCCATCGGGTAGATGCTGGTGAGGCCCGTATCGAGCAGCGCTGGAATGACGGGGTTGATGTTGCCGTCGGTGTCCTGTTCGAAAATGCGCGCCCCGCGGGACGACACGAGGTCCCAGACCCGGCGGTAGTACGGCTTGAAATACTCCGCGATTTGCACCGGCCCGATCAGCGGGCCGGATTTGCCGGCAAAATCCTCGTGCACCATCAGCTGGTCGATGTGCAGTTTCTCGCTGATCGGCTCGAGCACGCGCATCGTCGTGTCGGCGATCGTGGCCACGACGTCGGCCATCAGCTCGGGTTGCTCGTAATACGCGAGACATGCGACCTCCTCCCCCATCAGGTCGCGCGGCGTGTCGAACGCCCCGGGCATGTGCGCCACGACCAGTGCGCCCTCCGCCTGCGCCTTGCGCGCGGCTTCGACCTCGTCCCATTTGATCCGGTCGGGCTTGAACGTGTAAAAATGCTTCACGCGCAGCCAGTCGTCCATCGTCTGCACCGGGAAATTCATCGGCAGCGGAATCGTCGCGGTCTTCTTCAGCAGGAGCATCTCGCGGCCGAGGCAGTCCCGCTCGCGGCGGAGGTCGGGCGTGTCCTCGAGCACCACCGACGGCGGGCCCTGCAGGTGCGTGTAGCCGCCGCAGAAGACCGTCGGCACGTAATCCCAGTCGAAGGCGGTCATGCCGATCTCGAGTTCCGTCGCGCCCTGCGCGCGCCACTCGGCGTCCAACCCGACGAGCGGGCCGAAGAGTTCGGTGAACATCGGCCGCGGGGCGGGGCCGAAGGTCATCAGGTCAAGATACTGTTCGCGATTCCAGCGCATGGGGATTGGGGAGATGGTTGGTTCACGCAAAGGCGCGAAGCCGCAAAGCTCGGATTAGATGGGGTTGGGGAGAAATTCGCCGGGCGGCTTGGTCTTCGCGGCTTTGCGCCTTTGCGTGAGATACTCAGCGTTTCCGGTGGGCCTGCAGGTAGGCGCGGTATTGCTCGAGGATGGGCGCGGGAATGTTGGCGGGCAGGTGATTGCCGGTGGCGAGGATCACGCCGCGGCAGCGCCGCGCGAGTTCGAGCGTCCGCTCCAGGGAGGCGCGCACCGTGTCCCAGGTGCCGAAGGTGAGATCCCGGCAATCCACCGCACTGCCCACCAGCGCGGTCGTCTGGCCAAATTTCTCCACCATCTCGCCGAATTCCATCACCGGCTCGAAGATCAGGCCATCGGCCCCAGCCGCGACGATGTCGCCCGCGAACTCGCGGAAGTCGCCGTCGGAGCAGAACAGCACCTTCTTACCCGCGCGCTTGAGCGGCTTCCACAGCTCGGCGTAGCGCGGGATGATGACCGAGCGGTAGATCTCGGGCCGCATGAACGCGCCGGCCGTCCAGACAAAGTCATCGTGCTGGATTACGGCCTCCACGCTCGTCTGCGCCCAGGCATCCATGTGAAACTTCGTCCGGCGGAAAAAACTGTCGAAGACCTTTTCCATCTTGTCCCGGTCCGCCGCCGCCTCGAGCAGCATGTCCCAGCCGAAGGCCTGGATCGCGCCGGAGACGATGGTCTTGTAATAGCCGCCGGTGCAGAGTTGATCGGGAAAGTCGCGGCGCTTTTGCTGCAGCCACGATTCATACGCCGCCACCTGCTCGGCCATCGTCGGCAGGCCGTATTCCTTCACGGCGTCGAAGGCCCAGACCTCCTCCACTTTCTCAAACGGGCAGTGCTGCGGCGGGCGCATGTCGGTGCCGCCTTGGGCATACTCGGCATGGCCCATGTCGGTGCAGCGGCCGAGCTTCGCCCAGTCGCCGGTCAGGCCGTCTTCCACCGTCCAGAGAAAATCGAGTCCCCAATGCGCGTAGAGGCCGCGCACCGCCGCATTCGTGTCCGGCTCCGGTCCCGCGCTGCGGTGAAAATCGGCCTGGTGGTATTCCAGGCTGTATTCCGTGCGGGCAAAACGGTCGACCGGCTTCAGCGCGATCGTGTCAAGGGCGAGTTGGCGGCTCATGGTGGGGGCGGCCGGCGGGTTAAAACGCCTCGCCGCGCAGGAGCTGCTGCTTGCGTTTCATGTAGTGGCGGAAATTCGCGAGCGACACGTCCGGCGGCACGAGATGGTCCACCGACGGGATGAAGCCACCCTCGGCAATCAGCGGCTGGAACGTGCGCAGGTGCGCGTCGATCGCGGAGAAATCCTTCGCCAGCTCGCGCTTGTCCACCCCGCCCCACAGCCGCAGGTCGCGGCCGTATTTCTTGCGCAGGGCCAGCGGGTCCATGTCGGACGCACGCTCCATCGGCCAGATGCCGTCCACGCCGGCTTCCATGAACGGCGGGATCACCAAGTCGCAGTTGCCGTCCGTGTCGATCACCACCCAGCGCACGCCGTGCGACTTGAGGAAGGCGACGAGCTTCTTCAGTTCGGGCAGGATGAACTCGCGGTAGCAGTCCGGGCTCAGCAGCGGGCCGTTTTTCATGCTCAAGTCCTCGTTGATGAAAACGTAGTCGGGCTTCACGCCCGTCTCGAGGATCGGCCGCACCGTCTCAATGGTGAAGTCGGTGATGAATTCCATCATCTCGTGCATCATCGCGGGCTCGTCATACCAGGCATAGCTGACGTTCTCGGTGCCCATCCACTCCCGCGCCCGCCAGTAATAGCCGAGGATCGCGCAGTTGCGCCCGAGGATCAGCGGATGCTGCCGCAGGCCCCAGCCCGGCAGCAGGAATTCCCGCCAGTGCTGCGGATAGCGCACGGGACACGACGGGCGAAAACGGTGCTTCAGCTCCTGAAAATCCGCCGGCGTGCTCACGGGAAAAGCGATGAACTCGTCCATGCTCATGCGCATGCCTTCCGCCATGCCGGTGATGAGGCCCTTGGTCGTGACGCCGTTGGCACCCCGGATGGTCTCCGTCTCAGCGTCGCGGCTGATGACCTTCACCTCGAACGGCGGCACCATGCCCGTGTTCACGTCGATGTATTCGCGCGGGTCCAAGTCCCACAGCGGCTCGCCCGTGAACCAGTCCCAGTGCAGGTCGTCCGTCGCGAGGCCCTCGTCCCGCCAGCGCTGCTTGGTCTGGACCCAGACGCCGACCTCATGGTTGGGCACGCGGTCAACGGGCTGGTAATTCATGCAGGCATGGAAGCGATCGAGCGGCGTCATGGTAAATTGGTCTGGGGGATCAGTACGTGCAGCGGTGAGCCTCGTCGGCGAAGGCGTGCAGGAGTTCGGGCTTCGCCTCAAAGAAGTGGTCCGAGGGACTCAGGATGAGGCCGCCGCCCGCGCCCGCCTCGCGGAAACAACGGCGCACCTCGGCGCGCGTCTCCTCGGGCGTCGCCGTGGTGAAGAAGCGGTTCTGGTCGAAGCCGCCGATGAAGCAGACCTTGTCCCCGATCCGGCGCTTCGCCTCCGCCAGGTCCATGTCGCCGCCCATCGCCGGTGGCGTGAAGGTCTCGAGTGCGTTGGAGCCCAGCGTGACGAGCCGTTCCAGGATCGGCATCATGCCGCCGCAGGTGTGATAGACGACGCGCTGGCCGGCGGCGCGGGCGTGCGCGATGACCTCGCGATCGTAGGGCGCGACGAACTCGTCGAAAACCTTCGGCGAAATGACCGTCGAGGAGGCGTCGCCGCCGCCATGCTCGATGAGGTCGTACCGCGCACCCTTCATCGAGTCGGCGAAGCGCACTTTGCGGTCGCGCAGGATGCCGAGAAAGTGGTGGACCCACTCCGGGTCGTCGAAGGTGGCGAGGATCATCTCCTCGACGCCGTAGAGCACACAGGCGTCCTGCCAGCAGCCGGGCTGCCCGTAGAGTTCGAAGCAGTTGATGTTGCCGCGGCAAAGCGTGTGGTCACCGCAGGCGTCGGATTGGCGGTTGATCGCGGCCACGTCGCAGAGCGGCTGCGGGGCAAACTCCGCGATGAGGTCGATGTCGGACTTTTCCTTGAGCAGGCGCTCGGAGACCCACGCGGTGAACTGGTTGCTCTGCAGCTCGATCGTCAGCGTCTTGCGCGGCGTGACGATGGCGTGGCGCGTGGTGGCGTATTCGCGGCCCGGAACGTCCTGATGCTCGAAGCGCCATGTGGGCGAAACGATGCGCTGCGCCTCAAGGAAGCCACAAATCTGGCCCGGCTCATAGGTTGCGCCCGCCGCCGTGTCGGGCCGGTGGGCCTGGACCCAGCAGATCGGGTCGAGGCCGAACTCCGCGAAAAACGCCGAGTCGGGCTTCCCCGGGAAGTGCCGTTCCATGTAGGAACGCATCAGGTGATGCGTGGTGACGGGCAGCCGGTCGAGGGGCTGGCGGTCAAGGGCGGCGACGAGGCGCTGGCGGGAGGTCATGGGCTTCATGGACAAAAAATGCGCAAATTTGCCGGTAGCGCGGGGTTGATTTCGGGGCGGGGCGCCCGCATCACGCTGGGATGACCTCGATTGAACGCGTGCGCCGCACGATCCGCGGCGAACCGGTGGACCATCTGGCGGCGCAGCCGATGGCGATGATGTTTTCCGCAAAGCACGCCGGCATTCCGTTCATCGACTACACGAAGGACGGCCGGAAGATGGCCGAGGCGCAGCTCAAGCTCGTCGCGGACTTCGGGCTCGACTGCCTGCTCACCTGTTCCGATCCCGCGCGCGAGGTCATCGACATCGCCGGCGATGGCAGCGTCGACTGGTTCACGGACCAGGGCCCCGCGATCAACGAGGAGCGCGCCGCGCTGAAGGATAAGCTCCGGCTGCGGTCCTTCCGCGTGCCCGACCCGCTCAACGGCGGCCGCATGCATGACCGCGTGAAAAGCATCGAGCTCATGCGCCGCACCGCCGGCCCCGGCATGTCGATCGTCGGCTGGATCGAGGGCCCGCTTGCCCTTGCGGCCGAGTTGCGCGGGCTGAACACCATCATGCTGGATTTCGGCGACGACCCGCAGTTCGCCCACGACCTGCTGGCCTTCTGCGCCGACGTGGCGATTGCCTACGCTCCCGCGCAGATCGCGGCCGGCGCGGACACGATGGGCATGAGCGATGCCGCCGCGGGATTGATCGGACCTGCGCTCTACGAGGAATTCCTGCAGCCCCAGCAGCGGCGCGTGCTCGAGACGATCAAGCGCAACCACCCGGACGTTCTCCTGCGGCAGCACATGTGCGGGCGCATTGACCGGCTCTACCCGAAGATGGCCGAGCTGCCCGTGGACATCTACGAAATCGATTTTCCCGCCAACCTCGCCCTCGCGCGCGAGCAGCTCGGGCCCACCCGCACGCTCGCGGGCAACGTCTCCACCATCACCGACCTGCTCGAAGGCACGCCCGAGAAGGTTTACGAGGCCTGCCGGCGTTGCCACGAGACCTGCGGTAAATATTTCATCGTCGGCGCCGGTTGCGAGCTCTCGCCGCTCACCCCGCCGGAAAACGTCCGCGCGATGATGGCTTACGCCCGGGATAACCGGCCGTAAGCCGGAGATGGGAGATGGCAGATGGCAGATGGGAAAGTCCGCATCTGATGTAGGGCGGGGTCGCTGACCCCGCCATGACGTCAGTCCGCTGG
>Ga0316220_1001795_pt1 | contig 22029 bp, 10 predicted proteins | sample TBH18005metaG_FD_203632 | JGI IMG/M metagenome (GOLD analysis project Ga0316220, IMG submission 203632) | Freshwater microbial communities from Trout Bog Lake, Wisconsin, USA - TBH18005 | ecosystem: Environmental > Aquatic > Freshwater > Lake > Hypolimnion/Profundal zone | place: USA: Wisconsin...
TGCCTTTGGCGAGGGCGCCAAAGGCCGCACGCGAGGGCGCGTGCGCTCCCCGGAAGCTGGCGCGATGCCAGGTTCATGCCCAACAATCACCCTCGCGCTTTGGCGAGGTTAGCTCCTCAGGATGACAGCGTTCGGGGGCTCCGTTTTCACTCCTGCGCCCGATTTGCAAACTAGTGAGTAATGGAAAGGAATCTCCACCGCTTTCGAAGCGATTGGTCTCAGGCACTACCCAAAGCGTTTCCTGCGCCCCATCGGCTCGTCGCTGTGGAGGCAAACAGGCCTCGCCTCACCCCTATAAGACGCTGGCGCGACCACAACGCGCCACGGCTTCGCCGCTCCGAATGGTCTCACGTCCATTCCAGGTAGAGGTCAGGAGGTCTGAGGCTCCTGCCTTGTAACGCACTCTGTCCCCCGAGGCTCCAGCCTCCTTTGGCGGGGTGCCCGATAACTGCGTTGGCGAGGCTGGAGCCTCGAAGACACTGCATTCCCAGGCAGGAGCCTGGGAACGAGCGCGCGTTTCTTGCCTCCCAACGAGAATGGTAAATCGTGGCATAACGCTGGCGCGTTCATCGGATGCCCCGCGCGGTTCTGCCGCTCGTGGTACAGCCTGGCTGGTCGAATTTCTTCTGTCCTTGAGGCTGGCGGTTCTTTTCGCTTAAATCGATCGCATGAGCTTCCTCACCGACGATTTTCTTTTGCACAACGACGTGGCGCGCGAGCTGTACCACGAGCACGCGCGGCACGAGCCGATCCTCGATTACCACAACCATCTGCCGCCCGACCAGGTTGCCGGGAACAAGCAGTTCCGCAATTTATTCGAAATCTGGCTCGCGGGCGATCATTACAAGTGGCGGGCGATGCGGGCCAACGGCGTTCCGGAACGCTTCATTACCGGGGACGCCAGCGATTGGGAGAAGTTCCTGGCGTTCGCGCTCACCGTCCCGCGCACGGTGCGCAATCCGCTCTACCACTGGACGCACCTGGAACTGGAGCGCTTTTTTGGCATCCGGGAGCTGTTGAACGAGCAGACGGCGCGGCGGATTTGGGACGAGGCCAACGAGAAGCTCGCCACGCCGGCGATGTCGGCGCAGGGAATTCTCAAGTCGAGCAAGGTTGTGGCGCTCTGCACGACCGACGATCCCGCCGGGCCGCTGCCGCACCATGAGGCGCTGGCGGCGAATCCGGACGCGCCGGTGCGCATGTTTCCGACGTTCCGGCCCGACGGCGCGATGATTCCCGACGACCCGGAGAAGTTCCGGGCGTGGATCGCGAGGCTGGAGGCTGTGTCCGGAGAGAATTGCTCGGGCTGGGATGGTTTCCAGAGAGCGCTGGCCCGGCGCCACGAGGCGTTTCACAGCGTGGGCTGCCGCGTTTCCGATCACGGGATGGAGACGGTGCTGGCGGAGGCTTGCACCGAGAGCGAGGCGGCGGGGATTTACGAGCGCGCCTTGCAAGGCCAGGCCGCCGGCCCGGAGGAGACGCGGAAGTTCGGCTCGTTCCTCATGCTTGTTTTCGGGCGGCTGGACGCGGAACGGGGCTGGGCCAAGCAACTTCACCTCGGCGCACTGCGCAACGTGAACACGCGGATGGCCGCCGTCATCGGCAAGGACGCGGGATTCGATACGATCGGATCGTATCAGCACGCCGCTCCCCTCGCCCGGTACCTGAACGCGCTGGATTCCGAGGACAAGCTGCCGAAGACGATCCTCTACAACCTGAACCCCGCCGACAATTACGTCTTCGCCTGCATGATCGGGAATTTCCAGGGCGACGGCATACCGGGTAAGATTCAGTTTGGCAGCGGCTGGTGGTTCCTGGATCAAAAGGAGGGCATGGAGTGGCAGCTTAACGCGCTTTCCAGCCTGGGGCTGCTGAGCCGCTTCATCGGGATGCTGACCGATTCGCGCAGTTTCCTCAGCTTCACCCGGCACGAGTATTTCCGGCGGATTCTCTGCAACATGCTCGGGCGCGACGTGGCCAACGGCGAACTGCCGCGGGACATGGATTTGCTCGGCGGCCTGGTGCGGGACGTCTGCTTCCGCAACGCGCAGACGTATTTCCAGCTGCCCGGCGTTTGAGGCGGGTCCGCAGAAGAAGAATGGTCCGCAGAAGAAGAATGGTCCGCAGATTACGCAGATTTCCGCAGATTATTTTGGGTGGGGACGGACGGTAGGGATGGCACTCCGTGCCGTCCGAACGCGGCGTTGATTGTTGGGCAAGAGCCTGCGTCGCACCAGCATCCGGGGAGCGCACGCGCCCTCGCGTGCGGCCTTTGGCGCCCTCGCCAAAGGCATCTTCGCTCAAGAAGCTCGCATTCAACCGATTAACCACGGATTACACGAATGAACCCGGATAGGTTTCATCCGTGCCAATCCGCGCCAATCCGTGAAATCCGTGGTTTCGATGAAGCTAAAGTTCGCGTCGGCGAGGGCGCGTGCGCTCCCCGGACCCTCGCCTCGACGCTTCTTGACCATGCGATGTTTTTCAGTGCGAACAAAGAAGAACTACTCGCTCGCCCGGTTGTTCCGTCGCGCGCCTTCCATCAGGCGCTTCTCGTCTTCCGGCGACAACTTCGGATGTTCTACCGCAATCGTCAGCTTGTTCAGTTTGCCGGTAAACCGGAACGGCACCTGGTAATCGCGATCGTCCACCGGCGTGCCCGTGTCCGCGCCGACGTCAAAGGATTCATCCCACTGAAGGATGACGGGGATGGTGCGCTCCATCTTGTGCGTTGCGACCTCTTTGCCATCCACCTTGAGCACGCCGGTCCCTGAACGTCCCAGGCCGCTGGTACTATTGAATGCGAGCGTGGCGAGTCCGAGCCCGTCATATTTGAAGTCGTACTCGACGCTATGTTTGCCGGGGACGAGCGCCTCCGGGCCTTCCCAGCGCTCCCGCTTGAGATCGAGCAAGTTCCACAAGAAGACTGGCTTGCCGGCGAGCAGGTAGAAGCCCCAGCCGCCAAAGCGTCCGCCCTGCGTGGCCAGCATCCCCTGCGCGCCGCCTTCGGGTATCTCCACATCGGCTGTGATGGTGTAGGATGCGGCGATCAAGCTCGGCGCGTCGCCCATTGGGACCCCCGTCAGTTCGCCAGTGTAAGTGAACACACTGCGTCCGGCGGTCACGCTGGGCCGCTCGGTCACCATGCGTGTGGCCAGCGAATTATCCAACGGAAAGACCTGATACTTCTTTGCCTCCGTGACAAAAAGCTGTTGCATCTCCTTGAGTTTGTCCGGATGCGCTGCAGCAATATCTTCATTCTGCGTCCAGTCGTGGGTCAGATCGTAAAGCTCCCATTTGTAGCCGTTCATCACATCGGGATTCGGCGTGGCGCCAAGCTTCCACGGCGGGCTGATCGGCTGGGTATTGGCAAACCAGCCTTCGTGGTAAATGCCGCGGTTGCCGAACATCTCGAAATACTGAGTCGTATGACGCGTCGGCGCGTCCGCGTTGGCTTTGTCGAAGGAATACGCCATGCTGACGCCTTCGATGGGCCGCTGCTTGATTCCGTCAACCGTCTCCGGCTGCCGGATGCCGCACACTTCGAGAATCGTCGGAACGACGTCGATGATATGGTGAAACTGATTGCGTATGCCGCCGCCGTCGGAGATATGACCGGGCCAGGCGATGCACATTCCCTGCCGCGTCCCGCCGAAGTGGGAGGCGATTTGCTTGGTCCATTTGTACGGCGTGTCGAAGGCCCAGGTCCAGCCGACCGCCATGTGGTTGTAGGTCCGGTCCGAACCCCACGCGTCATAGAAATACTTGAGCTGATCGGCCACGGGAACTTCGACGCTGTTGAACTGCGCGATCTCGTTGGGCGTGCCGTTGGGGGAGCCCTCGGCGCTCGATCCGTTATCGCCGCTAATATAAATAATGAGCGTTTCGTTGAGCCTGCCCATGTCTTCGACGGCCTGGATCACCCTGCCGATTTCGTGGTCGGTGTATGCGAGGTAAGCTGCATAGACTTCCACTTGCCGGATGAAGAGTTTTTTCTCGTCGGCGCCGAGCGTGTCCCAGTCCTTTAGAAGGTCTTTGGGCCAGGGGGTAAGCTTTGCCGTTGGTGGAATCACTCCGAGCCGTTTCTGGTTGGCGAAGATGGTGTCGCGGAGCTGGTTCCAGCCGCCGTCGAACAAATGCATGGCGTGAATTTTCTCAATCCATTCCGGCGTCGGATGATGCGGCGCATGGGTGCCGCCCGGTGTGTAATGAACAAAGAATCGCTTCTTTGGGTCCACCTCGTTCAACATCTTCAAATGCGCGATGGCGTCGTCCGCCATGGCCGTGGTCAGGTTCCATTTCGGATTGCCGAGATATGGATAAATTTGCGTGGTTTGCCGGAACAGATTCGGCTGCCACTGGCTGGTGTCGCCGCCGACGAACCCGTAGAAGTACTCGAAGCCCAGGCCGATCGGCCAGCGGTCGAACGGCCCGGCCTGGCTGGCTTCGAAGGCGGGCGTGTTATGATCCTTGCCAAACCAGGAGGTGGCATACCCGTTGTCTTTCAGGGTGCGCCCGATGGTCGTGCAGTCTTCGCTAATGATGCTGTCGTAGCCGGGAAATCCGGTGGCCAGTTCCGAGATCACCCCGAAGCCGGCGGAATGATGGTTGCGTCCGGTGAGCAATGCCGCGCGCGTGGGCGAACTCAGCGCGGTGGAATGAAACTGGGTATAGCGCAAGCCCAGATGCGCGACCCGATCCAGCGCGGGCGTCGGGATGACGCCGCCAAAGGTGCTCGGCGCGCCGAAGCCGACGTCGTCGGTCATGATGAGCAGGACGTTCGGCGCATCTTGGGGCGGCACGATTGTTGGCGGCCAGTACGGCTTGGAATCGACGGCGTTTTCCTGGATGACCCCGCCGAACTTTGGCGGAGGCGCCGGGAGCTCGCGCCCGTCGATGGTGGTGGTGGCCGCGGGCGAACCGGGCGTGCCGGTGATTTCTTGCGCAATGGAGGACGGCGTCAACGAGAGTATGGCTGGCGCCAGAATTCCAACGAGGATAAACGACTTGGCTGGTTTCATGTTTGGGAAGCGATTGGCGGTGACTTGTTCCGTCAGGTTTCGCTATCAATCGCGGGCGGTTTGGCCGGCGGTTGCCATGAGGGCTTGGCGCGGCGGAGCCGCAACCGAACGCCCTCGAATGGAAAATCTCTCAAGGACGGCACGGAGTGCCATCCCTACCGTCGCCCACCGAAGCATCGTCGCGTTTTCATCAGGTGCGGAGAGCGGCAGCGGGGACTCGTTCCCAGGCTCCTGCCTGGGAATGCAGTAATCCCGGAGGCTCCAGCCTCCTTACGGGCTTCCAACAGCACAGCGCATCTGCGGAAAACGGGAGGCTGGAGCCTCCAAGACAAGCGCGTTCCCAGGCTGGAGCCTGGGAACGAGTCCCCATGGGCTTTCGCCCTCCACGCATTATGAAAAGTTGGATTACGGGCGGTGCGTCGATCCGAAGGGGAGCGCGGGCATCTTGCCCGCATCAGCCAGCCGGCATCTTGCCGGCATCCTGGTGCCGGCGTCGGATTGCACTCGGCGCGCGCCCAAGCTTCAGACCTCCTGACCTCTACCTGGAATGGACGTGAGACCATTCGGAGCGGCGAAGCCGTGGCGCGTTGTGGTCGCGCCAGCGTCTCATAGGACTGCGGCGAGGCCTGTTTGCCTCCACAGCGACGAGTCGCTGGGCGCAGGAAACGCTTTGGGTAATTCCTGAGACCAATCGCTTCGAAAGCGGTGGAGATTCCTTTCCATACCCACAAGTTTGAAAATCGGGCGCAGGAGTGAGAACGGAGCCCCGAACGTTGTCATCCTGAGCCTGCGAAGGATCTCACGAGGCGATCGCGACGTTCGTTTCAGTCGGCACGTCATCGGGACGGACGGCTCATCGGGCGGTGCTGTCAGCTCCGAGAACGGTGAATGGTGACCTAACGCGGGCTGGCCTGCCGTGAGATTCCTTCGACAGACTCAGGACAGGCTCTTCGCAAGCTCAGGATGACAAATAATATGGGCCGCTCCGGTTTCCGTGCTCGGCTTCCAGTTTGTGGGTAATGGAAAGGGCACTTCACCGCAGTCCACGAGCCTCCTCTGCCGTTTTGGGTTCATCCATTTCGGACCGCGCCGGCGTTGGGCTCATTTTCACTCTTCAATTCGGCCGTTCTTTCCAGAAGAAGTCAGGAGGTCTAAGCCTCCGGCAGGATGCCGAAGGCAGCAGGCTGGAAGCCCGCGCTCCCCTTCGGATACCCGCGCATGGGTATTTTCGGAGTAGACCGCGAAAGAGGCGCAGGACTCGGCTCTCAATAACGCTGGCGTGACCACCAGGTCCTACTGGTTGAGAGACGTGGGCATTCCCAGATCCTTGAGTCCAGTTGGGGCGGCGTTGCAAAAAGTGGCGCGGATTGAATTTTTATTCGTATTTCGGCGACGGTTTGCTACACTCGCTACGGAAATTCTTGAAACTAACGCCAAAGATCATCCTGGTTTTTGTGTTCTTCGCCATGGCCATCTTGGCTGGCGTAAACACATTGACGTACTGGAGCGGCGTCCGCGCGCTCGAAAATTTGGTAGTGGCCGGGCTTCAGGTGACGGCCCAGGAGAAGGAATCCGAGCTCAACGATCTGCTCCGTTCGCGCCTGCGTGCGGTGCAGGTGCTGGCTTCGTCTCCCGGCTTTCGCCAGCGCTTTTGCGCGCTGCTTGACGCAGTTCCCGGGACTGCGGATGCGACCGAGGCTCATCGCGGAATCGCCGAAGAGCTCGCCGCTTTAGGTCGAGACAGCGACAGTTTTCTTGAGGTTTTTGCGTACGAAGGCCAGGAGGGGCGTGTCGTTGCCTCCACCGACCCCGCGCAGGAGAATCAGCTCAGGAAAGCCCGGCCATACTTCGAGCGCGGATTGCAGGCGCCGTGTATTCAATCTCCGTATTTCTCGGAGACGCTGCGGCAGGGCAGCATGATGCTTCTCGCGCCGGTTCTGGGGGGAAACGGCAAAAGTTGCGGTGTGTTGGCGGCCCGTTGCGATTTGCGTTCGTTTCGACGAATCGTCCTGAAACGTTCCGGGTACCGGAAGTCCGACGACGGTTTTCTCATCAACGGCGATGGCTTTGCAGTCACCCAGCCCCGGTTTTTCGGGGAAGACATCGTTCTCACCAAACGGCTGACTTCAACCGTCGTGGAGCAGTGCCGGCGCCACGAATCCGGTGTCAGTCACTCCAGCAACAGCGGGTTGGATCCCGAGCGTGCGCCCGAAATCGTCGTTTACCGCTGGCTGCCTGCGCTGGAGCTGGGCTTGATCTTGCATGTCGACCGCAAGGAAGCCATTGCGCCGGCGCGGGAATTGGGCAACCGCATTCTGACGATCAGCCTGATTGCACTGGCGGTGGCCGTCGGGGTCGCCGTTGCCCTGAGCAACCAGATCAGCCGGCCGATTGTGAGGCTGCAACGCGGGGTGGCGCGTTTCGGACGCGGTGAGCTCGAATTGCGTTTGCCCGAAGACGCCTCCGGTGAAATCGGCGGCCTTGCCCGCGAGTTTAACGCGATGGCGGCGTCGCTTTCGCAAATGCGGCGCGATTTGCTGGCCGGCCAAAACGCGCTGGAACACCGGGTGGCCGAGCGCACCGAGGAACTGGGAAAAGCCAACGCCGAGCTGGCGCGGGAAATTCAGGAGCGCGCCCAGGTTGAAATGGACCTTCGCTCCGCCAACGAGTGGGCCGAAGCATCCAATCGCGACCTTGCACGCGAGATCGAGCTGCGCGGAGAGATGCAGGGGCAGCTTCGCGTCGCCAAAGAAGCGGCCGAGGCGGCAAACCGCGCCAAGAGCGAGTTTTTGGCCAATATGAGCCACGAAATCCGCACTCCGATGAACGGCATCATCGGAATGACGGAGATCGCGCTGGAAACACCGCTGACCGCCGAACAGCGCGAATACCTCAACCTGGTCCAGAAATCGGGCCATGCCTTGCTGGAAATCATCAACGACATCCTCGACTTCGCCAAGATCGAGGCCCAGAGGCTGGATATCGAACGAATCGATTTCAACCTGCGCGAAGTTCTTTCCGAGGCGACCAAGCTGCTGGGGGTCCCTGCGGCGCGCAAGGGCGTCGAGATGGTTCTGGATCTACCCGCCTCGATTCCCGACGCTTTGGTGGGCGATCCCGGCCGGTTGCGCCAGGTGCTGATCAATCTGCTCGGCAACGCCGTCAAATTCACCGCCAAGGGCACCGTCACCCTCGAGGTACGCGCTGAGACGGAGTTTGTCCAACCGGCCTCCGATTCATCGCCGGCTACGGAGGCGCCGCAGCCGGTGGCGGCGATCCGGTTTGCCGTGGTGGACACCGGCATCGGAATTCCGCCGGAACAACAGCACTCGATCTTCGAAGCGTTCGTGCAGGCGGACGGTTCCACCACGCGGCGCTTCGGCGGCACCGGTCTTGGGCTGGCAATCTCCTCGGGGCTGGTCGGGCAAATGGGCGGCGTTCTCACCGTGCAAAGCGAAGCGGGAAAAGGAAGCCGCTTTGAGTTCGCCCTTCAATTTCCGCTCGGGCAAGAAAAAGCGCCCAAGCCGAAGGCCGGCAGCGTCCAAAGCGCCACCGATCTCGACGGAATACGGGTCATCGTTGTCGAGAGCAACTCGACCGATCGGGCCGTTATCGGCGAACACGTTCGTCAATGGGGAATGGTTCCTGCCCTGTTCGACAATGCGCTTGCAGCGCTCGACGCCATGGACTCCGCCATGGAAACGGGCTGCGCCTTCGACCTCGCCTTGCTCGACGCAAACATGCCCGACATGGACGGATTTGCCCTGGCCGAACGCATTTTCCGCCAGCCGCAATTGCTGCGCGGGCCCGTAATCGTTCTTTCTTCCGGGTCGGCGCAAGAGAACGCGGGACAGTTGTGCGCCTTCGGGATCGCGGCGGTTCTTTCAAAGCCAATCGGGCGGGACGAGCTTCTCCGGGGCATTCTGGACGCCCTCGTCAATAGCCGCGCCGGAGCCGGGCAGTCCGCGACCATTACGGGGCCGACCGAACGCCCGCTCAGCGTACTGGTGGCGGAGGACAACATGGTCAATCAACAGGTCGTCCGCAGTTTTCTCACCCGCCACGGTCATTCGGTGCAAGTTGTCAGCTCGGGGGTGGAAGCGCTGCATGCCGTCGAAAACTCGTCAAACGGCGGCTTCGACCTCATTCTCATGGACGTGCAGATGCCGGACATGGACGGTTACGAGGCGACCGGACGCATCCGGGCGGTCGAGTACTTGCGCGGCAAGCGAACGCCGATCATTGCCTTGACGGCGCGCGCCATGAAGGGGGATGCCGAACGGTGTCTGGCCGCCGGGATGGATGGTTATCTCGCCAAACCCTTCGGACGGGTGGAGTTTTTGCGCGTGGTCGAAGAGATCGCCAATGCGGTGTGAACGACGCGGGCAGTTTCCGAAATTCGCAACGAAGAGGAAATCGCAAGGGGCGTGCAGGTGGCGGGGCTTGACGCTTTGTCATATTTCCTTATTGCAAGCGCTCTGAAACGTGCATATTATGTTGTTCGTCTTGCACTCCGGGTTCTCCCCCAGAATTTCCCGGCAAGAACCTCAACATATGATAGACCAATCTGGAGAACGCCAGTTCAACGAGCCCATTGCTTCGGAAAAAATCGCCGTCGACCGTAAAGTTTTCTTTCTCGACCTGAAGGAAAACAGCCGGGGACGCTTTTTGAAAATCACCGAGGACGTCAACGGTCGCCGTGATACGATCATGCTGCCGTCGGCGGCATTCCGTGATTTCGCCGAAGCGCTGGAGCGCTTGGTGGAACTGGACAAGACGCTGTAGGCGCCAAGCGTCGCTTTCGGTTTTTTTCCCCCGAACAGCGCGGCCGCGTCTGACGGTCCACTCATTTTCGAACCAGCAAGAGATAACCATGTCCAGCACAGCCCTTTATCGCCAATACGGAAATCCGGCCGAGGTTCTTGAGATCGCCAGGGGCGACTTGGGAACTCCGCGCTCCGGAGAAGTCCTCGTCACGCGGATTACCGCTCCGATCAACCCCGCCGATCTGAACACGATCGAGGGGAAGTATCCCATCAAGCCGCCGCTTCCGGCTGTGCCCGGGGTGGAGGGCGTCGGGGTGGTCGCTGAGGTGGGACCGGAAGTAACCGGCCTGGAGCCGGGAACGGTGGTGCTGTTGCCGCACGGCTACGGCACCTGGCGCGACGCGGGCATTCTGGAAGCGGATCGGCTTTGTGCGGTTCCCAAAGAAGTCCCGTTTCACGAAGCCGCCATGTTGAAGATCAATCCCGCCACGGCGTGGAGGATGCTGCATGACTTTGTCGCGCCGGAACCGGGAGCCTGGGTGATTCAAAACGCGGCCAACTCCGGAGTGGGTCGCGCCGTCATCGCCATCGCCCGGGAACTGGGCTTGCGTACGGTAAACCTGGTGCGGCGTCCGGAACTGATCGACGAACTGACCGCCGCGGGGGCGGATATCGTTCTATTGGATGACGAAAGCGCGGTCGAGCAGACCAAGGCGCGCACGGGGCGGGCGCCCATCCGACTGGCGTTGAATGCGGTTGGAGGGGATAGCGCCACACGCGTTGCCAATGTGCTCGCCCACGGCGGGACAATGGTAACTTTCGGGGCGATGAGTCGGCAGCCGTTGAAGATCCCTAATGGTTTGTTGATTTTCAAAGATATTCGTTTCCGTGGGTTCTGGGTGACTCAGTGGTATAAGAATGCATCGGCGCAAGACCGCGCCACGATGTTTCAGCGGCTCTTCGAGCTTGCGGCTCGCGGGTCGATCCGCACGCCGGTCGAACGCGTTTACCCGATCGCCGAGGTGCGCGAAGCCGTCGCCCACGCCAACCGGGGCGAACGCGGCGGGAAGATTTTGTTGGGATAAGCCGGCCGAAGCGCGAGGGCACTAGGCATGCAACTCGCGGCGTTGATTGATGGGCAAGAACCTGCGTCGCGCCAGCTTCTGGGGAGCACACGCGCCCCCGCGTGTTGGCGTCGGCGCCCTCGCCGACGCGAACTTTTGCTTTATCGAAACCACGGATTTCACGGATTGGCACGGATGAAACCTATCCGTGTTCATTCGTGTAATCCGTGGTTCATCGGTTGAATGCGAGCTTCTTGAGAAGATGCCTTTGGCGGGGCGCCAAAGGCCGCACGCGAGGGCGCGTGCGCTCCCCGGAACCCGGTCTCCGACGTTCTCGCAAGAACCGGCGGGCCAAATAATCCTAAACGCGGGAATGGATCTCGCGCAAAGGCCGCAAAGGCCGCAAAGGCCGCAAAGACAGAGCCTCAGACCTCCTGACCTCTCCCTGGAATGGACGTGAGACCATTCGGAGCGGCGAAGCCGTGGCGAGTTGTGGTCGCGCCAGCGTCTTATGGGACTGCGGCGAGGCCTGTTTGCCTCCACAGCGACGAGTCGATGGGTGCAGGAAACACTTTGGGTAATTCCTGAGTCTTATCGCATTGGAAAGCGGTGGTGCCTCCTTTCCATTACCCACAACTTTGAAGACCAGACGCCCGAGCGAGGACGGCGCCCCGATTGCTGTCATCCTGAGCTTGCGAAGGATCTCACGCGGCGACCCCGACGTTAGATTCAGTCGGCGCGCCATCGGAACTGATGGCTCATCGGGCGGCGCTGTCAGCTCCGAGAACGGTGAATGGTGACCTAACGCTGGCTGGCCTGCCGTGAGATTCCTTCGACAGACTCAGGACAGGCTCTTCGCAAGCTCAGGATGACAAATAATATGGGCCGCTCCGGTTTCCGTGCTCGGCTTCCAGTTTGTGGGTAATGGAAAGGGCACTTCACCGCCGCCAGGGATGCCTCCCTGGCGGCGGCAACGTTTTCATCGGAGCCCTTGCGGCGAATGGAAACGAACAAACTCGAAGATACAAGTGCGGCACTCCTGTCTTTCCATTACCCACATCTTTTCGAAGGGCGGGCGCAATCAATCCTCATCCTCATCTTCATCTTCATCGAATTCAGCATCGACTTCGGCGCGCTCTTCTTCGGCTAATTGTTCGGCCTCCTGGTCATCGATCGCATCGTCAAGCTCCTTAATCGCCTTCTCGATTGTTTCGATCGAGGCATCGACATCGCCCGCCTCGGTTACGCCTTTGAGGGAGGCTAGCGCTTTGATCGAGGCTTGTGCGACATCTTTGGCCTCCATCAAGGCATCGAGATCGCCGGCCTTGAGGGCGGCCTTAATCTTCTTGTCGACCTCCGCCATCGTCTGTTCCTTGCTCTTGAGGATCGCCTCCATTTGCGCCCCCAACACCGCGGCGCGCCGGGTTGCTTCCTCAAGATCGACCGCCGCCTCCTTCTGGAGGGACTGAACGACATATTTGATCGGATCGAGCAGCGCCGGGTCCTCCGTTTTCGGCTTGTACGCGGCAAACGCTTTTACCAGGCTTTGCAGCGCCATGACGCGACGGTCCACCTCCGCCTTCTTGAGTTCTTGCAGGGTTCCCTTCACGGCGGTCAGCAGTCCGTCGATGCTGCCGGTGTCGGGGTTGCTGAGCTTGGCATTCTCGACGGCAAGCTTCTTGAAATTCATCCACCAGACAGGGTCCAGCGACATGTCGTCGGGAATCCAGTCTGCCCGGTCTCCGAGCTTGCGGTACAGCTGGTCGTCGTCGTTGTAAAAGCGCTCCAGATAGTCGACCACTTTGTCCGCGTTGAGATCTTTGTCGGAGAGGGTGGCTTCGGTCAAATGGCAGGCGCCCAGGGCGTTGCGCGCGAGCGGATTTTTCTTCACGACGGCGCCCCATGCGATCGTGTATTTCGCAAGCGACGGGTTGAGCTTGCGCACCTGGAGCCCGAGCCTGCGGTTGGCCGGGTTCTTGAACGATTTTTGCGTCAGTTTCCAGGCCGCTTCGAGTTCGCTCTTCTTGTGGAATTTGTAGATGATGTCGGTGAGCTTGTCACCGGCTTTGCCCACGGCCTCCAGCCCCGCGCCGGCGGTCGAGGTGACGCCGCCCAACTCCAGAAGCTGGCCAATGATCTTCGCCGCTCCAAACAAGCACTTGACGGTGTAATAGGTCGCCTGAGTCGCCTGGTTCTTGACGAAATTCCGCGCGGAGGACTCGAGCTCGTCCTGGGCGGCAAGGAAATCGAGCTGATTGTCCCGCCAGCGACAGAATTGGTTGAGCCGCTGGCCCGCCGCGACCATGTTGGCGACCAGACGGGCGGCGTCGCCCACCGCCCCAAGCGCCGGAACGAATTTCGCCGCAAACCCCATGCCTCCTTCGACCAGCTTGACAGCCAGCTCCCAAAGAGCCCGGTCGCGCTCGATCTTGGCGATCAAGTTCTCGATCTTCAGCGCTTCAATGTCGAACTCGTCGTCACCGTCGGCTTCTTCCTCCAGGACGGTCTTGGCGATGAGATCGTTTTTCGCCTTGCCCAGTCCCTTGCCGATTTCCTTCGCCGTGCCTGACACGGCTTTTCCGATCGTGCCGATCGCGTCCACCAAATCGCACTGCAACGGTTCCTCGTCCGGGTCGCCGTCGATGGTCATGTCCTTGATCTTGAAAACACCCTTGACTTGAACTTGAAGGGTCTTGGTGAACGTGCGAATCCCTTTGTCGTACTCCCCGTTGTCGTAGAATTCCTTGATCTGGATGCCGGACGCGATGGCGAGGAAGCCGTTTTTCATACCGGCGCCGGCCTGTTGCAACGCGACGTTCTTTGAATCGATCGCGCTGAAAGAGCTTTCGATGCCTTCGCCAAGCGCGGTCACCGCATCCGCGACTTTCGGCGGGTTCTCGCACAGGGCGGCGAGAACATCCTTGGCGGAGACCGCCGAGCTGTAAATGGTGGCGATCTGGTTCGCTTCGTCTTCACTCACGCCCGCCTGGACCAGCACGGATGAGAGACCCGCCCCGATGCCATCGATGACGCCGTTCAGGGCTTTGATGTAATCGCCGCGCTTGACGAGGATCGCATTTTCGATAACGAGCTTCAGACCAGTCCCCGCAAGATCGATATCGGTGGAAATCGAGCCGGTCTGTTGGTCCAATTCGTCCCCATTAGAGGTTCCCTGGATCTTCCGAACGTCCTGAACGCTCTTCAGGGCGATCTGCGCGCCCTGGGTCAAACAGTCCACCACGCCGCCCGCGTCGCCCTGTTCAAGACTCCCAACCAGGTTCTTCCCGATCGCGACCGATTTGAGTGCGTTCGGGGCGATCGCCATCGCTTTTTCGAGGCTCTCCTTCATCGCCGGATCGCTCACCGAGGCCACGGCGATTGCCAGGGCGCCGTTGAGAACGTCAGCGATGCTGTTCAAGCCGTCGCTCATGCCATCAGCCCCTTTGGCAAAGGCTTTGCCGGCGGCAATCGCCGCTTTGCCTGAGTCGAAGCCGTTCGAAACGGAATCGATCACCTCGCTGGGGAAGCCCGCCTGGCCCAATGCGAACTGGGTGATGATTTCGATATTCCCCAAAACCAGTGAGGAAGCGTCGGCAAACTCCTTTTCCTTGGCCTTGTCATAGATCTGCCCGCCGCCCTTGATGACATCGGACGACAAAGTCAACAGTTCGACGGCAAGCTGGGCCCCGGCTGTGTCGCCCCCGAACGAGGCGACGAGGTCGGAAGCCACCGAGCCCAAGTCCCCCACCAGGTCCACCCCTTCGCGGATAAGGCTCAACTCCGGCGTCAGCTTCCCTTCCTTTTCCTTTTTCGCAATCGCCAGCTCGTAAAGCTTGTTGGTCTCGTCGAGCATCCGCTGCGTCTTCGAGTACATGTCCGCAACGAAGGTTTCCGGGAGGATGCGTTCGCGAACCAGCGGCGTCCAGAATTCGTCCGCAATCTCCTTCGCGGTGAAGAGCAACTCCTGCTTGCCGTTCCGCTCGACGGTCTCCGCTTTCAACCGCTCGTTACAATTGGCAATGGCCGTAGTGCCGTGGTTGATGCTTTGCGATGCCTCGCTGCTCAATTTGAGGTCATAGAACTCGATTTCGGTGAAATCCATTTCATCGATCTGGCTCCCCTCGACTTTTAACAACTGCTCCTTCTTGAGCTTGAGGAAAGACTTGTTGTTCGCCAGTTCGGTCGCCATGGCTTTCTGGAAATCCACCTTCACTTTCGCGAGTTCGTTGCGGACCTCCGCCAGGATGGTTTGTTTCAGCCGCGCTTCGATTTCCAGGCCGGCCACCTGCTGGGCCAGATCGGTGCCCGTCTCGGTTCCATCGGTCACCGAAATGCCGGTGAATTCTTGAAGCCAGTCATTAGTGCTTTTCATAGGGTAATCGACTTAGAGTCAGCGCAGGCGCAGGATGTTAGCTTCGAGACGATTGATCGCCGCATCGAGCCGGCGGGTGGCCATCGTGATCCCCCGTTTATCGAAGGGATTCGAGGCGATGCTGGTGAGCAACGGGTTGGCGGAGAGCAGTCCGCGAATACTTCTCACTTGTGCGAGGGCGGGTTCGCGTTGACCGCGCAAATCGTTTCCCTTCAGTTCGGGATTGCTGAGAGTGCGGACCGTCACGGTGAATTGTTGAGGGGCGAAGAGCGACTGGAGTCGTTCGATATTTGTTTTCAGCCTCTTTTTAACCGCGTTCTTGATCTCTTCCTTGCTTGGGAGAGTATCGACCGCCCCCTCGCAGAGCGCGAGGAAGTTGGCCAGCGCGGTGTTGAAGTCGCCGACCGCCTTCTGATAGACTTTGTCATCGTTGACCAGGTTGTTTCTGGCTCCGATCGAGTAGCCGTGGGGATTGGCGACCGCCTCTTCGGCCCGCTTGGTTGCAACGTCGAGCTGCCGCAGCGCTCCCTGATAATCTCCGCTCTTCGCCGTTTTCTCGGCGGCTTTAACCATCTTTTCGATGTCGGAGATCAGGCCCTTGTCGCCTTTCGCTTTGGAAACGGAGTCCTTCGCCGGCGGCAGGATGCTCTTGTTGAATACGCTAAGGCGACCGGTCCACTCGGCCTTGCCAAGCCGGGTTTCGTCCTTCCCGTGCAGGAGTTCGTCCTCTTTGCTCACCGCCATCGTCATACTCGCCGAAACGTTCTCGATTTCGGTCTGAAGCAGCTTGAGATCCGCGAGGGCGGAATGGCGCTTCAACGGATCCTCTTCGAGCGTTTTTAGCTGTTTGAGTTTTTTCTCAAGCCGCGTCAGGTAAGATGGCGCCACTTTCTTGAACGGGAATGCGTCGAGCGTCTGATCCACGGCCTTGAACAGCACCTTGAATTCATCGTGAGCTTTCTTGCTTTCCGTGACCCGGTCGGTGGCGGACAAGAACGACATTTCGAAGGCGCCCAGCTCCTTCATGTAGTCGGCGGGATCGGTCTTGCCCAGCGAGCTCTGGAGTTGCGCCAGGGCCTCGTCGAGCGGCTTGAGAACGGCCGGACAAAACTCTTTGAACTCATCGCGGTGTTCGTTCAATTGTTTCTCGTTATTGGCAAGGGTCGCGGAAAGCCGATCGAGACCGAGTTGCGACTTGACGTGCCCAAGGAGCCGCAGCCTGTTCTTGAGCTCGGTCAGTTTCTCCAGGGCATCGGCGAGCGTGCCGCGATTTCCGCTGCCCGCGAGGAGGGCAAGCCCGGCGCGCTCGGTTTCCAGCGCATCGAATACCGGGGCGAGGGCTTTGTTTTCCTCCTTGCTGCGCTCGAACTTCTTAAGAGCCTCCAGCCACTCGAGAACTTGCCTCGCCATCTCGGTCACCGCCTCCTTCTTCGAAGTGATGTCCTCGTTGGCGGCTTTCGCCGCCTTCTCGATCTCCTGGTTGAGTTTGTCGAGCGCAACGCGGGCGGCCGCATAGTCCGACGCCGCGTTCTTTCGAATGTTCTCCGCCTTGACGAGTAAATCCATCGAGGCTTCGCCATCCAGCGGTTCAATCTCTTCAATGGCTTTCACCGCGAACTTCCAGTCGGTCTCGAACTGTTGCTTGTTCTTTTGCAGAATCGCTTCGTCCCCCGCCTTCTTGATGGCGGTGGGATCCTTCAACTGGCTCAATAGCTTCGTGAGTTCGCCAAGGCTGCCCTCCAACATGGACGACAACTCATCCTCGGCGTAAGCGCCGCGGGACTTCGAAAGCCACCGTTGACCGATCGCTTCCAGTTCCAACGCAAAGCCTTTCGCCGCATCGGGATTCTTTAATGCGGCGATGGCGTTCTTAACTTCGTCGTGGCGCTTTTGAAACTTGTCTTGGAATGGGGCCGACCAGGTGGGACGCTTCGTTGCCGCTTCCAATTGGCGGCAAAGCGCCTGCCCTTGTTTCAGGGCGCCTGGAAAATCCTTGGCGGTCTGCGCCATCGCGAACCGGTCTATTTGCACCTGAAAATAGGCTACTTCTTTCGTTTCCCCGGTTTCCTTGAAATTGCCAAAGAGATTGATGACCTGCGAGTGAAGCGATTCCAACTCCTCCGCGCTTTGCCGGTAGAGAGCGATCGTTTTCTCCAGGGATTGAAGAGTCCCCTCAAGGGCCGGCCCTCCCTTGTTGTCGCCCGAGAGCACGAGGCCCAGGTTCGTATTAAAGGCGCCCTCCAATGGCGCGACGATGCCTTCCGGGGCGATCGTCTTCAGTTCGTCCACGAGCTTCCTGCCTTGCCGCCCTCTGGCCTTCCCCTTGACTTCGAGAGCGCTCTTTTCCGCACACTCTTTCGGATCGGGGAGTTTCTTCTTGTCGACAGCGTCCAGCTTGTTGACACCAGAAATGTAATCGGGGGTCGCCTTGAGCTCGCCATTGGCCCCTTCGATGGCGGTTTTCACCTCAGCAATCGAGTCTTTGTATTGCTTCTGAATCTCATCGATTCCCGGCAGCGTTGCGATCTCGTTGTATTTTGCCTGGAGTTCGGCCAACCGCAGCACACAGACAGCCTTCTTCTTTAGTTGCTGCGCCTGCTCCTTGGTATTCTTGGAGGTCTCCTCCCGGCGCGCCTTGGTCTTTTCACGGTTGGTTGCGTAAACCCCTTCCAGGCCTTCGCGGATCTGTTCGAGCTTTTTCGCGATGTCGTCCTCTTTGATCTTCTTGGGATTCGACCCGGCCAACTCGGCGGCATCCTTCAGGCAGGTGTCGTAAGCGCCCTGAAACTGCTTCCCCACTTCAGCCAGTTCAGTGTCCTTCGCGATGCCGGCGAGGAGTTTTTCGATTTCCCCGGAGTGCTTGATGATCTTTCCACGAGCCCCGAAGGGTTTGAGGGAGAGCTTCTTGGTTACCCCGTCCAGCCATGCTTTGCGTTCGTCCTTATTGGCCATAGGTCATTAGATTGAGATTCTTTGGGAAAATGGATGCCATTAATTGGCCAGATGAGTTTCGACGTCCTGAATTGCGCTCAAAATGGCGTTGATGAAATCCGATCCAGACTGGCCAAATGGGTTGCTCATGAGATCGGCCATGATCGGGTCGGCTTCGATAATCTTTCGCTGGCGGTCCAGAAGTCCTTTGATGGACTCCATCTTGCCGCTGTTGATGGCGGCATCGATCTCGTCCTGAACTCCGTCGAGAAGCTCTTTGAGGTGGTCCTGAATGCCGGAGATAAGCCCCGCCGTGTCGTCGTCGGGATAGTCCGCGGCGATCCCCTTTGCAAGACCGGCGAGCGCAGCGGCCAGTTCGCCGGGAATCTTGGTCCAGCGTTCCAACAGATACCTACGTTTTGCGACGAGGCCCGAAGGCGGAAGCGTCATTTCGGCCTTCGCGAGAACGATCTGGTCCAACAGGCCGCTCGCCGCCAGCTTCTTGAGCAGATCCAGCGCGGTCTGGAAGTCGTCTTTCTCCATGGCGTCGTTGGCCCTGTTCCAGCTGTCGTTGATCTTCTGGCGAAGCTCGGCGACTTGCGGGCTGGGCTTCCCGATGACGCGTACTGCCTGGATGTATTCCGGCTCCAGCCGCCCGAAAACCGCCCAAAACTCTTCCATCAGTTTGGAGGAACCCTCGGGCTGCTTGGGCTCGGCCTGCGGAGCGGGTGGGGGCGGCTGCTGTGACGGCGCGGGGGTCGATGGCGGCGGCTGGGTGGAAGAAGTGCCGGAGGTGCCGCTCAGGGATTTCAAAACCTCGCCAACCTTCGTCAGGCTGGCTTGCGCTCCAGCCAAATCGCTCCCGATTTGTGACTTGAACTCGGAAAGCGGTTTGACGAGGAGATCTTTGGCGCCCGGATTGGTTGCGATGACTTGTTTGATCACCGGAGCCAGCTTGTTCATAGCCTCCATCAGCCGTTCGGCCGAAAGGCCCGATGGCGGCGCCGGCGCCGGGGGCGGTGGAGTGGACGGGGCGCCCAAAATGACCCCGATCTCCTTGAGCGCGGCCAAGGCGCCGGGGTACGCGCCGGCTTTCTCCTGCTGTACCACCTGGTTGAGAACCGGCGCAATTTTCTCCTTTGACCGGGGATCCGCCAGAGCCGTCTTGATCTGAGGAAATAAGCGTGCCTTGAGGGCATCGAACTCTACTTTTTCAAAATCGCTTGCAGTGGGGGCGGGGGGAGCGGGCTCGGGTTTTGGCGCTGCATCCGTCGTCGGGACAGCTTCCAGCGGAGCCGGAGCAGCCGGTCCAGAACCAGCCTGGTCGGAAGGTGCGCCCCCTTCCGTCTCGCCGTCCTCCGCGGCTTCGACTTCGTCGGATTCCGTCTCTGCCAATTGCCGAAGCTCGATCGGCAAAAACTTTGCGCATTGACGAGCCTTGAGAACGTCCTTGATGACTTTTTCGAAAGTTGGCGAGGGCTTGTTCTTGGATGCAAAGACGAGCGCTTCGGCTTCCTGAAAACAGAGGCCCTTGAGCACGCGCTTTGCGCCTTTGCCGCACTCGGCTTCCGCCTCCTTGATGAGTTTGGAGTTGGGCGGCCTGGGCGTTACGAGGACGATGTCTTCGGCATCGCCGCGGAACAATGCGAAATTGAATCTTTTCTTGCCCAGTTTTTGAAGCGCGATTTTAAGTTCGTAACTCATGGGTGGAGGCCGATTCGGAGTTCTGAAGGGGTGTCGAAATGTGCGGCGAAGTTGCTATGCCGGGCAAGAGAACGCCCACTCAAAGCGGATCGAAGGCGGTTTATTTTTATATCAAGCAGAATCCGGTTCGATTGCAAGAAAATAATGTGTGCCAGCATGCGAGACGCGCGCGCTCCGGCTCCACCGTTCTTATATCCTGACCCGCTGTGCGGCCGCAGCCGCGATCCGTTCGGCCGCAACGATCGCGCGCTTGTGTGCGCCGCGTCCGATTTCTCCGGCGGCATCGGCGGCGCTTACGCGAATCACAAATTGTTTGCCGTCCCGTCCGACGTAGCGGGCCGTGGCTGTCACCTCGGCGCCCGGAGGGGTCGGCGCGGTATGCTCGATTTCCAGGCTCACGCCGACCGAGAGCTCATCCGGCTCAAGCAGTGGGGCCAGCAGACGCGCGGCGGCGAGTTCCATCAGGGCGATCATGCGCGGCGTGGAAAGAACGGCGGGAAACGCAGGACCGTCGCCGCTGTCGAGAGCGCTGGCGAGGTCGGAGTCGGCGACGGTCATCCGGGCGATGGCGGTGGCGTTGAGCGGCAGGGAAGTCATATGTTTTGGGACAAGGCTACCACCAACGCGGGTTGGACAACAGGCTTGTAAACGGACAAACTGCCGCCCGATATGCCTCCCTTTTCCAAATTGCCGGCGAACCGGTTACAACGCGGCGGCGTCCTTCGCGTCGTGTTAATTGTCGTCGTCCTGATCGCGGCGGTTGCCGGCGGTCGATGGTATTTCAAGCATCGCAAGCCCGCCGCCGTTACCTACGAAACGATCGCCGTCGAGCGCGGCGACCTCACCCAATCCGTCCTGGCCGTAGGGACGCTCAATCCGGTGCTTAACGTGCAGGTCGGCAGCCAGATTTCCGGCATCATCCAGAAGCTGTTTGTCGATTACAACAGCCCGGTGAAAGCGCATCAGTTGGTGGCGCAGATCGACCCCGCCATCTACCAGGCGGCGGTTACCCAGGCCGAGGGCGATCTTGCCAGTGCGAAGGCGGCGCTGGAACTGGCGCAAATCAACGCCCGCCGGACCAAGGAACTGCGCAAGGACAACGCCGCCCCGCAGGCAACGCTCGACCAGGCGATCGCCTCGCTTCACCAGGCCGAAGCGGCCGTGAAAGTCAAAGATGGCGCGCTGGCCCGGGCGCAGGCCGATCTGGATCACTGCACGATTGCCTCGCCCATCGACGGCATGGTTATTTCGCGCAATGTGGACGTCGGGCAGACAGTCGCCGCCAGTCTTTCGGCGCCGGTTATTTTCACCATCGCCAACGACCTGAGCAAAATGCAGATCGATGCCAGCGTGGCTGAAGCCGACGTCGGCAATGTGGCCCTCGGCCAGGATGTGGAGTTCACCGTGGACGCATTCCCGTACCGCACCTTTTTCGGCAAGGTCATCCAGGTGCGCAACGCGCCGACGACCGTGCAAAACGTGGTCACTTACGACACCGTTATCGAGGTCAAGAACGACGACCTCAAGCTCAAGCCGGGGATGACCGCCAACGCGTCGCTCATCGTGGCGCACCGGGACGATTCCTTAAAGCTCGGCAACGCGGCATTCCGGTTTCGTATGCCTGAACGGAATGAAACCAAGCGGCACCGCGGAGCGAGCGCCGCGGCTTCTCCCCCGGGGCTGGACCCGGTGGCTGGCGAGCCGTGGGCCGGCGGCCAGCACGCCAAGCCGCGCCCCGTGAGGCGTTTTGAACGCACCGTTTACGTGCTGCCCCAGGATGCCACCGAGCCAAAACGGGTGCAGATCAAGGTCGGCATCAGCGACGGCGTCGATACTGAAATCGTGGATGGCTTGAACGAGGGAGACCGCGTCATCGTCGCAGCCAGCAACGGCGGAGCGGCCTCCGCGCAGCCGGGAGCGACGAGCCCCTTCGGAGGCCCGCCGCGCCGCTTCTAATCCCACGGAAAGCCTCCACAAGAAAGAAGAAATGTCCGCAGATTACGCAGATTCCCGCAGATTTTTTCAGTTGGCGACTGACTTGAGACTAGTAGGCTGTAACAGTGATCAGTTCGGATCGCTAGACGATGGCAAAGCGCGAAAAGTCGGGAGGGGCTCGGCAGTCGCGTCAGCGTCTTGGAGTGCGGGTAGTCCTCTACCGCTTTGGCAGTGCG
>Ga0316220_1001800_pt1 | contig 21956 bp, 28 predicted proteins | sample TBH18005metaG_FD_203632 | JGI IMG/M metagenome (GOLD analysis project Ga0316220, IMG submission 203632) | Freshwater microbial communities from Trout Bog Lake, Wisconsin, USA - TBH18005 | ecosystem: Environmental > Aquatic > Freshwater > Lake > Hypolimnion/Profundal zone | place: USA: Wisconsin...
TTAGGCTAGGGCTCTTAAATTGATAATCAGCCAAAGGAGTGGCTAACGCCATTACCGGCACGACCCCCAACAATAATAATAATTTTTTCACAAATCGCTCCTCCGGAAAGTGTCATTATTATTTACGAAAGGTTGTTAGTGAATTTACTGAGCAGTTATTTCTTAATCTAGATTAAGAAATGACTTGATTTTTTCACTCGATGAACATATAATAAATACATGACTATGAGATTTAACGAATTTGACCCAAAACTTGATGAAGCCAAAGGCAACAATAAACAGACTCGATATAATACAGAGATCGGTTTACTTGTTGGTTTTTTAGGAATCGATCCATCAACTTTCGATCCTAATAATCCGGAAGCATCTATTCCAGAAGGTAGCGTAACTCCTGCCGCTATAAAAGAAATTAAAAAATTCTTAGCACCTAATTTTAACCCTAAAATGTTTGCCGAGTGGGCATCAAAAGCACCTGCCTATGCTGAAAAGATTTCATCTAAGATTGGTGGAATGCCAGAGCAGTTTGACTGGGCAGGAGGAACCAACTATAACGCAGAAGGTGCGGCTGATATTGAATTTATCGGGTCGCAAGTACAAGGCCTAAGTGTTAAAGCAGAAACAGGTATTACATTGGCTAATCTAACACCTAAGTCTTTAGGATTAGAAGTAGCAAGAGGTAATGATATTTTTTACCAATATGCCGGCGATGAATATCGAGGAATGAAAGAAGCAATTTTTAATGCTGTCCTTGACGAAGCAGAATCTAAACCCGGTCAGCGTTTAGGATGGCATAGAGAAACTCCAGACAAATATTCTATTACATATAATGGTCCTGCCAAAGAACCTAAACAAGAACCTGTACAACAGCCGGACGAATTAGACGCTATTAAAAAGAACGCGGGTGTTCAACAACAGCCTACACCTAATACCACAAATTTACAAGGTACTGATTTTGTGTCGGCGCCTAAACAACAACAACTTCCAGCAGATGCTATGTATGAAGATGTTCAACCAAAAGAAGGAACATTTACCATTACAGGCAAACAGAATTTTACAGGAACTAGAGAACAAGTATTAGCCGCAGTATTACCAAATAAGAAATGGCATAGAGTATTTGGAGATTGGTTCCAAGCAAATTACGCAACACAAAAAGGATTAACAAAACCTTTATTCAACGCGGTTGCTGAAGTATTCCGTACAACAATCGTTAATCATCTTGCCAAAGCCAGAAAATTAGACGCAGTATTACGTATGGGGAAAAATCCTTACTTCTACTGTAATGCTAGCGATGTGTATTATGTACCTAGTATCGACGAAGTTAGCGACCTACAGGTTAAGAAAGTTTACTATGGTGCTATCTCATCAGAAGGCGATGTTAAAGAAGCAGAAGGAACAAGTCAGAAGTTTCAAGCAGAAGTGGGTCGCCCAGGTAGCGAGGAAAACGCTAAGATACTAATCTTTATCCGTTATGCTAACGGCATGTTTGAAGCCAACCCAACTGTACGTGTACAGGATCTGCGTGACGCAGAATTCTTGGGCTGGGAAAAATTATAATTCAGGAAATAATTTACTGTTTACATAATCTAAGGCTTCTTGTTCTGTGAAGCCTAAGTGCTGTAAACTAGCAGGTGTACGTGGATTCTGTTTCTGATAATAGCAATAACGATTTTGTGCCATATGAAAATCTGCTCCACTTTGTTGTGCTAGTCCTACGTTAGACATATAAAAATCTAACGTTTCTAACCCTAACTTAATAAACGCATCTAGTTCTTCTTCTCCAACAGCACCGATTGCTACCATTGCCTTACTAAAGATTTGTTTACCCCAATCGGGTAACTCTCTAGGTTTATTCCATTCTAAGTTAGCAACTTTATCATTGAACCATTCCCACATAGGACTTGTAGGATCTCCACTGATGCTAAAATCGTGGAAAGCGCCACTTACCTTTGTTGGCCCACAAACAATGTCAAAGCCAAAAATAGGACTAGGGTCATTAGTGTGGGGAAATACAGTAACGTGTAATAGATAAAGTTTTTTAGTTTCTCTCGCATCTATAGTACTAATATGAGCCCTACGATATCTCATAGAACTATATTCCCTATCTGCTAAAATTTCTGTTCTGTAAACTTTACCTAATGCTCCTGTGTTTACAAAACGTTTATTAATTTCCTCGGAGCAGTCAATTACCTTATTGAACAGTGAGTTGGTCATCGAAGTCTGTCATAATTTTAATTGCCCAGTCAAAGGCGGCGTTTGCTTCATCAGCCATCTCGTCTTTTAATTTAAGACGCATGCCTGCCTTAAGTTCATCTGGATTATCAAAATTTAAAGCAGAACTTGGAGCATCGACAATTTCTTTAATCATCTGTCCACCAAATAGATCTCCCATGTGCCAAACATACAGATGTGCCAACAATCTATCAGGATCATCTAATTTATCTAAGTATGCCATGTATGCTTTTGTAGATTCTGTTATAAACAAAGGACCAGTTTTTGGCATACTAATGTAATCTTCATATAACAGAAGACCTCGTTCAATTCCTTCAATACCGCCTAATAGGCTTTTTCTACGACACTTTGATTCTATGATTTTATAGAATGCGTGTTTTTGAAATGTAAATTGACGCCATACACTAATTGGCATTTTCTTTTTAAATACTGCCTTCATAAAAGGCGTTGACTCTGCAGCCGTGTGTTTTTCTTTTGTTAGTTCTTTTAGACTCATTCTTGTTCCACCGTTATTTGTAAAGGCCATCCGTGTTGTCTTGCTAGAAGCGTACCTTCTATACCCTTCTGTTCAGCGACCTCATAACTATATATACCTGCTACGCCAGCCCCTTCATGGTGAATTTGAAGCATCACTCGCTGTGCGCTTTCCTCTGAATGTCTAAACACATTTACCAAAAGAGCCACAACAAAATCCATAGGAGTACTGTCATCATTTTTAATAATGACTTTGTATTTTCCAGGATTAGGAATGTCTACATCAATTTCTGTAACACGTTCGATGGCAATTTGGGTCATAGATTCTTTCTAAATATATATTTAACATGTAGGGGCCGAAGCCCCTACACTTACTCAGCCTTGATTTTTAGAATACGTGGTTTCAATGCTTCTGGTAAAACCCTCTTTAGAGCGATACGCAATACACCATTTTTAGTACGTGCTTCCCCCACTTCGATATGCTCTGCTAGTGGGAAAATACGTGTAAAATCACGTGCGGCTAGTCCTCTATGTAGATAAGTTGTACCTTCTGTTTCCACATCCACGTGCTGACCCTTAACAATCAATTGATTGTTGTTTACTTCTACAGTAATTTCTGCTGGGTCAAAACCACTTACTGCGAGTTGGATCTCGTAGTTATCGTCATCAAATTTAACAACATTGTGTGGAGGATAGTTTGAAGTGATTTGGTTTGCAAAACGTCTTTCAATGTCTTCAAACATTGTGTCGAAACCAATAAGTGCTCTGTTTAGAGCGGCTGTGTCAAAACGAGTTAGTTGATTCATAATTTTCTCCTTTATTAAGCAAGAATCAATTGGGCATTTTTCTGCCCTTTTTATAGAACCCTAGAAGGTGTTCTATACATATATTTATACACGAAAATATCAGAGATGTCAATTTCCTTTGAGAATTTTAATTAATTCTTGATGTTCGTGTTTTTCAATAAACTCTTCCTCGCCAACAAAATGCGGACAGCGTTTTAAAGCATCATCTACTATCCATTTTATTCTATACAAATCTTGTTTAATCCCAAAGCCAGTAAACCCGTCATTGTGCGGACTATTAGATTCGTAAGCCATTGAATTAATTTGACGAACAATATCAACAATGTTCCAATTTTGTTTAAAACCCATTTATCATTCCACCTACTATTTCTACAACCTTTTGCTCATAGGGAATTGTTTCGGCATTCCATTTTAGACTAAACATTGTAGCATCCAAATCATTGTAAAAATTAAAATCCATGTAGTCAGTGTTAGCATGAGTTTCGAAACGATCGCCTGGGAGGCCAAAATGTTCGACCGCCCAAGCGCATACCTCGTTCCAAAAGACTTCTTTCTTTTCTATATGGTAAACATGATTCCATGAAATTCTACAAGTTGTTGCCATCTATTTTATCCAATACTTCTTTGGCGTACCATCCCATTCGCCCTTCTGGGTCCATTCGTTGAATATCCTCTAATGCTAACCGCATCATGTCATTTTTTTCCTGTAATATATACATCTTAGTTCGCAAGTTGCCCGCTTGAAGCCATGACAGCAACATACTGACAAATCTTGCGAGGACTAGATGCCATTCCATTATACCTCAAAAGTAAAGTTAGGATCAAATCCGTTCTCTCCTTCGTATGGAAGGTATCCACGTGGATTACACATTACACGAGTGTCCCCGACCATGTAATCAACAGGGTCATGAACGTGTCCGTGTACCCATGCTTTGATGTTTGGATTGTCTAAAATTAATTCAGACAAATCGGAAACATAAGCACCATTGCTATAGGTCTCATGCTTATACTTTTCGTTAATACTCATATGAGTAGGACCCATGTGAGTAATAACTACAATCGGTTTATCGGGATTGGCCTTGGCTGTTTCCTCAATAAAACGTTTAGAAGTATAATGCATTTTAACAGTATCTATAGGACGCATTTTATGATACGTACTAAACTCTGGATAATGAAAGGTGATGGCCCTATAATCGTTCATGTAATCTTTAATCATAGCCAATGTAATAGGGTCACTCTTGTTCATATCAGTCCATAACGTAGATCCAACAAAAACAACACCTTCATATTCCTCGTACTGATCCTCTAACAATGTAACATTGTCGGGCATCATTGAAGCAAGATCGGTATAGGTCTTCCAATACCTTCCTCCATAATGCTCGTGATTTCCCATTACGTAAAATACTTTTTTGTATTTGGCAACCTCATGTTGCCAAAACTCCGAGCATGGGAATTCTTTGTTAGGAACACCGTGAGGATACACAGTTTTAGTACTGCGATGATCACGATAGATACTACGTGATTCGCAAGCATCCCCGGCAATGATCAACACATCGCCTCCCGGAAGATCGAGATATCCTGATACATCTAAGTGAAGGTCTGATATTAAGTTAATTTTCATTTTACGTTAAAAAACATGTTAAAGGTTAATCTCGAATCTGCTATATCTTTTCCAAATCCTGTACTTGCTGAATGTCTCATCGATCCTCTATATAATATCAATTTATTATATTCGTAAGGAATATGAATACGCTCACCATCTCTAATAATAGTTGTTCCGTGTCTAAACGGATCAATATCTGTTCGATTATTCAAATAAACAACACCTGCCATATCTGAACTATCATTATGAAATCCTTCCTCACCTATTAAATCATACTGTGTTAGGCTATGGAATAAACAATTTATTTCAAACCCAACAGATCCTTTCGGAGGTTCAACAAACTTAAATACTTTGTCAAAATACTGTTTCAAAATATTTTGATAAGTGTCGTTATCTAAAATTTTAGATAACGGTAATGTCCTTTTACCGTGATAATAAATTACATTATCTTCGGTATATTGTGATTCAGGATTTTCTGCTCTACTGTAGTACTTTTGTTTAATTGCCAAATCTACAATTTTTTCCGGATTTTGGAAAAAATTTGGAATAGTCATAAAATCAGGAATCATAGTATTATTATACACTCACATGGAAAAAAGGTCAAGACTAAATCAATAAATACATACATTATGATCAAGCCAAAAACACAAGATTCAATCGCCCAAAGTTTGGAAAAACTTAAAAGCGAAGGAAATTACAGGGTATTTACAGACATTTTGCGCCAGCGGGGAGATTTTCCGCATGCCATTTATTACGGAAAGTACAACATCAAAAAAATTACCAATTGGTGCTCAAACGATTACCTAGGTATGGCGCAACACAAAGTGGTTCTCGATGCGATGCACACAGCATTAGATACCGCTGGAGCAGGATCGGGCGGCACCCGCAATATTTCAGGAACAACTCATTATCATGTAGCATTAGAACACGAGTTGGCCAAGTTACACGATAAAACAAGTGGATTAACATTTACCAGCGGATATTCTGCTAACCAGGCCACCCTGGGAATTTTAGGTAAAATGGTTCCTAACTGTCATTATATTTCAGACAGCAATAATCACAACAGTATGATTGTTGGAATGAAATCTAGTAAAGCACCTATAGCAATTTGGCGTCATAATGATCTCGATCATTTAAGGGAAATATTAAGTAGTCTAGATCCTGAAGATCAAGCAATTATTGCCATGGAAGGTGTTTACTCTATGGACGGTGATAAAGGACTTGTTTCCGATGTTTGTGAAATTGCTCGATTGTATGGCGCTATGGTTTATGTAGATGAAGTTCATGCTGTTGGGTTGTATGGACGTAGAGGAGCAGGAGTATCAGAATTACAGAATTGCGTTGACGGGGTTGACGTTATTCAAGGAACACTTGGCAAAGCATTCGGCATCGGCGGTGGCTACATAGCAGGAGGAAGAGACCTAGTTGATATGATTCGCAGTTACGCCCCCGGTTTCATATTTTCAACGTCGATGAGTCCTGTTTTATGTGCCGGTGCTTTGTCTAGTGTTAAGTATGTACAAGATCATCCAGAATTACGAGAAAAGATCTTTGCCACAGCCGCAATGACTAGAGAACATCTACAAAGTGCGGGGATAGAAATACATCCATTATCAGAAGGCGGACATATTGTTCCCATTATGATCAACGATGCTGTAAAGTGTAAGCAAATATCTGATTGGTTATTAGAAGAAAAATCAATTTATCTTCAACCAATCAATTATCCTACAGTACCTTGGGGAACAGAAAGACTACGTGCTACTCCTACTCCAAATCATACTGAAGCAGATATTTGTTATCTAAGAGATAGTTTAAAGGAAATATTAAATGGAAAAAGTTAAAAAAGCATTATGGTTTACAGCAGGTATACTATTTTTAGGAGTAGCATATTTAGGAACCTTTGTACCAGGACTACCTTGGTCAACACCTGCGTTATTAGCCGCATGGTGTTTTAGCAAGAGCAGTGAAAAGTTTCACAACTATATGTTAAATCACAAATTGTTTGGACCAGTTATTCGTAATTGGAGTGAGGGTCGTGTGTTTCCGACTATTGCCAAATGGTTGATGTTTGCCAGTATGGATTTTAGTTTGATCCTAATCTACTGGCGTACAGGCAATTGGAAACTGTGCTTGGGACTAGGTATATTCTTTGCTCTTATTATATTGTGGGCAAGTCGTTTGCCCGGTAGTAGGGCAGAAGCAGAACGCCGTAAAGAAGCCGGAGAAAAATTGGGCTGGTTTAAGTAATCAGCATTTCCAAATATAAATTTTGTCCTGCTTCTTCTTACCCTTTTTAAGAGCATCAACTTTTTGACCCATTTGCTGTAGTAAGTCTTCTTCGTCATCACAAGGCGTAAGTCCAAACTTTACAGCATCGTCATACATTTTGGGGGATATGTTAAAACAAACATGTCCTCCTTTTTTAATGTTGTCTACACACTTTTGCCAAAGTGGAATAAAGAAGCCTCGATAAAATACTTCATCACTAGACCACTCTTCCATGTGTTCATAAATTTCTAAGTTGACATAGGGCGGGCTTGTTAGTACAAAGTCATAATCAATTTTGCTAAAGTCTACATCTAAACAACTTTGCCAAATCATCTCTAACTTGCCTTTTTGAACTTCAAACAAATCGTTATCAAATCCTGTTTGTTCATCCAAGAAGTTAATCATATCAGTGTACGCAGGAATCATTTCTACGTTAGTATCAATTCCTGTATAATCAATACCTAATGCCCAAGCACCTAGCATACGTCCACCCCAACCTGCTGTAGGATCTAGTACACTTTTTGCTTTATACTTCTTATATAGATATTTGGCAGTAGTTGATTTGAACATTACAATACTGCCTAAATTAATACGAAAGCATTCAAAGATATTACCAGCGGCAGTACGTCCGCCTCTGTTGCGTTGACGTGTGCTGTCTACAAGTTTAGTCCAAGCGTCTTTGTCTGCGTACAGGTCATAAATTGTTTTTCCATCCTTTCTGCGGCACTTCAGCAAATTCTTAAATTGATAGTGATATAAGAATGGATTGCCATAGAAACAATTTTCGTTTGAGTCTGCTTTAAATTCTTTAAGGTTATCTAAATCTCGAATGAGTTCTTTGGTCGTAATTAGTTTATGATTTTCAATATCTGTTATAGTTACAGAATCTAAATGTGCGTTAATAGGTTTGAGTGTCATAATATTATTGTACAGTATTTAGATTTTTAAGTCAATAAAAAAGGACCTTCTGGTCCAATTATATCCGACGTTTTTTCCAACTGTAATCTACACCATCTGGACAAACACCATTCTCGATGCTGTCTACTCCAAATTTTCCAACTATCTCAAATTCGCCACCTGTTATAGTAACAAACTCTGCTAAAGTCTTTGCCCAATCAAGAGCAGGTGTTAGGTTATCAAATTGTTTTTCGCCGTCTTTCCAAACGACTTTATACATAATACTCCTAATAAAAAGATAGGGCCCAAAGGCCCTATCATTAAACAATCACGCTGTAGCGTGGGCTGTTTAGAGTTGCCATCATCACTGATGTTGGGTCCAACTCTTCTGCCTTCAAGATTGAAGTCATGATGCTTGGGCTAAATCCTGAGACTAGCGCCACACCTGGCTTGTCAAACTTAACAGGCACGTTTCCGGCACGAGCGTTTAGGTTCCAGAACACGATGTTAGGAACTTCGTATCCTGCTTCCTTGTACTTACGTTCGATCATACCCATTGCTGAGTCATCGTGACGAGCACAGTGATTGAACTCCATGTCGCTCATAACAAGAACATACTTAGGCATGTCACTTGCGTTCACACCGCCCTTCACTGCGTACTTTAGAATTGCTTCGAAAGCCGCGTGTAGGTTAGTACTCATACCCCAGTCAGAACGTTCCAATTGGTTCAACTTGTCTAGTAGGTTACCCTTCAAGACTTGCAACTTTGGAGTGTCGCTGAATGTTAGGAACATGTCCTTGAATGGACCAGTGTTCTTGTCTGCCAAGTACAAGCCAAGGCTTACAGAAACATCCATACATGTCAAGTTAGCGTTACCGCCGACTGGAGAAGACATAGAACCAGAAACGTCAACGATTGGCAATACCAATTCGTCTCCGATGTAGTTAGGCAACGCATCCCATTGGGCTTGGATCACCTTGTCATCACCACCGAAACGGCGAGACTTGATTACATCGTATGGGTAAACTGCTGTAGCATTTACCTTAGCATCACCAGTAGCCAACTTAGCCTTGTAGGCTTCGTATCCTGCTGGGTCATGCTTCTTGAAAGCCTTTTGGTAACGAGCCGCCGCCAATGAAGGCACATGGCTGTAGTTGATGTCATCCCATGTGTTTGAGCACATGTTTTGTTCAACAACCTTAGTTAGGTTTACCAAACTCTTACGGTAGAACTTTGGGCTCATACCGAAGAAGTTACGGATTTCAACCGCCAAAGGACCTTGACGTGGCATCCACTTAGCCGCTAGGCCATTGCGTTCACGTAGAGCATCACCGATTAGGGTAAATGCTTTGTCCTTGATTGGCTTGGTCTTGAAGATCAACAAGTCATCCCAACGACCGAATTCTGCCACATGTGGCAAAAGACGTGCTAGAACTTCTGGATAGTTCTTTTCAAGACTTAGCAAGATTGTACGAACTACATCACGTTCGCCGGCACCGCCACGAACGTCACGTGCCCACATCAATAGACGTAGAGCCAAAGTTTCGTCTTGCTTCAGCGCCTTAGTAAAGGCAACTGATAGATCCTTACCACGGCTTGCGCCGATAGTGAAGAATAGGTCGACAAGAGCAGACTTGCTCGAATCGAATGTCTTCATACCGTTAGCGGTACGAGTTTCCAGTTGAACGTTTTCAACTGCTTGAACAAATGTGTTCATTTTCTTTCCTTTCAGGTTAATGCCCTTGTGAGGGCGGTTTTATAAATTAAAATGCTGAACTTAACCTTATTAATTTCAACAGGATGGGCGGAACGGTAAAAGTTTATCGACTAATCCCCATCCCCAGTATATCGGTTCAAGTTCCATTAGTCTATTCGGATTTTTCTATACCGACTACTATCTTGTTTCTACAAGCAATATCTAGTATTCTACTAGCCTAGCCCAAAGGGCCTTCAGTTATAGTAAAAGTTGCTGTATCCATCCTAAGAATACTTTAACAGGATCGTTTTCTACTTTTTGTTTTTATCGAGGAGACTTATCGAAACTCCTCTATTCCCGAAGGAAAGTTCATAGTAATATGAATGTTGCTGAACCGATCCTTACAAACTTTCAATAAAATAATTATATGCTATTTTAATTATCTTGTCAACAAATTTTGGCTATCAAAACAACCAAAATTTGTTGACTTTTGACTAAGCCCCGTTTGGAGAACCAAACTGTGGGTTAGGCCATGCGCTATCATTGTTATAGGTATTAGCAGTTTCCTGAACAGGAGCAGTAAATGCTTCTTCAGGTTCAACACCCAACTCACCAATAACTTCATAACGGCAAGCACGACCCTTGGCTTCGTTGTAGTCACTTGGAATGCTTACAACGTCACGTGGATTGATTTTAACAATCACAGTACGTTCACCACCGAAGTGATTCAAGTAACTCATACCACAGAAGTGAAGTCCTGTAGAGCAAGTACGATCCTTGTCGTCATCAACCTTATTACGTTCCATTTCAACAATCTGACCAACGGAGTTATCCATTGTACCAGAATGACAGTCTTTGAAGTCATCGCGGACTTTCTTGTAAGCCAAGAAGTAACCGTCTGGAGTAATTGGCAATTGATTCTTTTCCAAGAAGCCGTACAATTCTGTAACTGCTCGCTTAGATGGATTCAACATCAAGTTCTCCATAAAATTCACCATTGGTTCAACAGGGAAGCCCTCTTGAAGCATAGTGATCATACGCATTGCCAAAGTGCTGTGAAGTTCTTCGCCCTTCCAGAACAATGTTTCGCCTTGGATGCTGACATGACCAGCACCGTAGTTAAGCACAACCTTCTTGGGCTCGATTACATCTTTAACCGCATCCCAATCGTTAGCCTTAATAGCATCAAGCACCTTTTGGTAGTTGATGTGTGTCTTGCTGATTGTATGGCTCTTATTACCAATAACAACAACAATATTCTTACCTTGGATCAAATATGGATAAGCCATTTTAGTTTACACCTTTCTGTGTCTTACGATCAATCATGTTAATATACTCACCTACTTCAAAATTTGGAGCATTACGCAAATACTGCAACAACGGATAACGTTGATATACTGCCTTACATTGTGCTTCAAATTGATCAACTGTGTCCTGTGGGTTAAAGGTTGTTCCTTTAGCATACATACGGCACAGATTCTTCAAACTTTGTTCGCTGTATTTGATCTTTTCAAATCCCTTAAACTGCATTACCAATTTAACATAAGGACTATTTTTATCTTCTACATTGAAAACAATGTTATCATTATACTGGCAAAGATGGTAATTGTCAACCATTTGTAACACCAAACTCATAGTAAGTTTGTTGTCAATGGCGCTCAATGTCTTGGCAATGTGTTCCTCAAGGTTAACCCAGTTCTTTTGGGTCTTGATGAACTCAATGTCACTCTTACGAACACCATAAATGGTTTCTGTACGCAAGGCACCTACGCCGCAGTCTTTCAAATCACTGTAGAAACGCTTAACATCGAAACTGTGTCCAATCACGCTGTTAACTGAGAAGCCACTCAAAGGCAAGTAGTAGTAAGTTTTGGTAGAATCAAAACTGTCAGCCTTACCAGCATCACGCCATACCATTTCACGTTGAGTGTAGTAACCACCGTAACCTTTTTCTTCAAGTTTAAGAATAGTTACATTCTTACCCAAAGCAGAATCCTTACGTTCCTTTTGCTTCAATGTACTAGCATCAACCTTCCAAGATTCTGGAGGATTGTTGATAGCGGCAAAGAACTCCTTCAACAGCATTGGACGAGTCTTATCGAACTTGCTCAATACATATACCACATGGCTACCACGGTCATCGGCATCACGTGGAGTATTCTTCCAGTGAAACTTAGCACGTTCAGTAGCACCAATGTTTAAATCATTGATAACAAATCGGGTGCCCTTGTCTACATTAAACTGCCAGTGGTGAACACTTTTAGTAGTACCATCTGCTTGTTTAATGTGGTCGTAATCGGTACTGTTATTAACACATGTAGAACCACCGCTTTGGTGACTAAATGACCCAATGCTGATGTTGTACTTCTTCGCCAACTCGTCAACTGTTACTTTCGGATTAACGACAAATTGCCAGTAACGGTTATTATCATTTTGAACCATAACAGGCTTGTTGTCGTTGACATACTTGTCAACAGCGGCCTTCCACAAATCCTGGGTACGCTTGGTATTCAAAAACAAAGCACGTTCCCACAAGTTTTCAATAGCATCGGCTTCTTTAGCCAAAACTACAGTCAACGCATCATTAAGCCCAATCATCTTAGATTTAATGGCTTCGATTGTTTGAGGAATGTATGACAAACCTTCACGTGACGCTTGGAAATCCAATTCGCCAATAGCAAAGTGCAATTCCAAACCACATGACAACAATCTACGCAAATTACCCAATACGTTGTCAGCGATAGGAACATCAATAGGATAAGCAATATTACCCATAATAGCAACGCTACGGCTAGTGTTCTTATAAGAATGAACCCCAGGAATGATGTCCTTAGTTTCGTATTCTACATCCTTAAATTCAAAACCAGCACATCCAGAAATAATAGGACGCAGGGCAAAATAAGTGTAAACATGACGAGCCTCGTCGCGGAACTTATTGTAGTCATAGCGATCATTAACGGCAAATTTAATTTCAACTCCGCTTGGATCTGTAGTTTGTTCTTCCATCATCAACGCAATGCTAGGTACGCCGTCACCGTTTATGAACGCTGAGTAGATACCTTTGCGACCGTCTTTAATCGCAGTAACAGTAAAATTGTCAGTGTAACTAAAAGGAGACTTTGATCCAAGACCAAGAGCACCAATAAACTCGTTGCTATTAGTTTTAGTAGATTCAAAGTAGGTTGTATAAATGTTAGTAACTTGATCATGTGTAAGTCCTGTACCGTAGTCACGGATACTAAAGTGTGGTTCCAAATCATTTGGAAGATGAACATCGAATGGAGTATCTTGCTTGCCTGCGGCCATATGGCTGTCTACGGCATTACAAGAAAGTTCACGGACAATAGCACGAATTTTATTCGCATACAATCCAGAACTCAAAATGCTAAAAGCCTTAGCACTATTACGGATACGAAATTCGCCAATTTCGCCAACGTTGCTCAAAACTGCTTCGTTTTGGGGAGCGTTACTAAGAATCATTTGCTACCTTTCTGTGTAGTGTTTGTGTCTGTATGTATTAATTATACAGTGGTTTTACCACTGTGTCAACCTATTTTGGACGAATTTTTAACTTAGAATAGATATTTTGGACGCCTACACTTTGGCGAATTGCGTCTTGTAGGGCATCGTGTTTACTAGCCTGTGGCATATCTGGATTCCACCCCAAATCAAAGATTGTACGAGTATCACGGATTTGCCAATATTGCCACGGCGGTGTACGCTCTAATTGACGATACAAATTTTCCAAAATAGCAATATCAAATAGACTTCCGTGTGCCCAAAATGCGTCACAACCCCAAGCAAATTTATGGAATTGGTCAATAGCATCGGAAACAGAAACACGATTATCTGGGCTGAACGCTTCTTCCATTACAGCCTTATCTTGTTTGGCCCACCAATCTAATGTATTCGGATCGATTTCTCTACCTAATTTATCTTGGTCGTCCAAATCAAAACGAATGTACAGTTTATCACCATATCCGTTTCCATAGGGGTTGAAATGTACAGCGCCTAGGGTTAGGACGACTGCGTTAGGGGTGACCGCCATGGTCTCCAAATCTACCATTAAATGTTTACTCATACAACTAGTGTAACATCTTTTATTGAACTTGTCAAGTATGTTGTTTAAGTAAATCTAAGAATAAATTGTGATCTAAGCAATTTTGGTAATGTTGCTTTGTTCGTTTTTCGTGCTTGTATTTTTCTTGCTCAAAAATTTCTTTTCTATACCCTTGAGTTTGAGAAAGAAACAGTTCTTTGGCAATTTTTGGATCGTGTATCCTTGCTCCGGCGATTACATAGTACCACATACTAGGAGAATAATTTCTATATTGCCCAAAAAACTCTTTATCCGGAATTGAATATTTTAACTCATCTAACAAAATTTGGATGCGCTCTGGATGTTTATTTTTCTGTCTAAACGTTGTCCAAAATTCGCTATCATTTCTTTTGGTTAGATAATGTAAATGAATAAACTCAAGAGTATCCTGATTCATTTCTTTTACAATTTGGTTGTATCTAGTTCTTGCCATTTTGTCGTCAAGAGTAACACCGCTGATATGTTGTAAGAAATATCTTAGAGACGCAATTTGTATCCAAATACTAGTTGCCTCAAGTGGTTCTACAAATCCGCTCGATAGGCCAATGGCACAGCAATTATTGATCCATGTTGTATCATACGACCCTGGGTCAAAACTAAGTGTACGAGGACTTTCCACTTCAAATCCCATTAGTTCATCTACTTCTTGTTTTGCCTGTTCTGGAGTAATGAAATCGCTGTCAAATACATAACCGCAACCATAACGATCCTGTACAGGAATCTTCCATACCCATCCATATTTCATTGCGATAGATTCTGTATATGGAGCAATAAACTCGCCATCGTGTTTTATAAAGAACGGAACTGCTTTTTTAACGGGCAACGATTCTCCGTAGGATTTCCATGAAGATTTAAAATGGTTACCTATAATTAATCGACGAAATCCTGTACAGTCAAATATAAAATCACAAGGAACAGTTGACCCACCTTCTAAGGCAATATTAGTGATATTACCGATTTCATCATTTTCAAAACCTGCTACTTTAGCATCAATAAGTTTAATGCCTCTACGGACTCCTATATTTTGTAAGTAGTCGGCTAACATATTGGCATTAAAATGTATGCTAGTAGATGCTAGTGTAACAAACCCGTATTGATTATCTGGTTTATTATTAAAGAACCCGTTACCTGCAGAACGTTTAAATGGAACTTTATTTTCTTCGCTTAGGATATTTGATAAGGACAGGTCATCTAAAGATCTGTCTTCGGCCATTCTTTCTAAATCAATTAGACTAAATCCGGTCCAGATGTCGCCATTTTGCATGTGCTCAATTTCTGGATTTTGACTAAAAGGTTGATAGAAGTTAGTTCCGTCTCCATTCCAATTAGTAAATTTGATACCATTCTTAATAGTTGCGCTAGCCCCTTTAACAACTCCGGATAATGGAATATCAATTTCTTTTAAAAATGTAAGTAGATGTGGTGTTGAACCTTCGCCCGCACCTAATATGCCAATTTCACTACTGGCTATTACAGTGACTTGTGCTTCGGGAAAAAACTTTTTGATGTATAAGGAGGTTATCCAACCACTAGTTCCACCTCCTACAATAACAAATTTAAAATTGCTATCAATTGATTTCATTAGTAGAACTTTTTAGGTAATTGTTGATCTCTAAGTTGTTTGCGCCAACGTGCTTTGGCCGCACCTTTTTTACGCTTGCGTTCAGTAGTAGGTTTTTCATAGAACATACGTGCTTTTACATCTTCTAAAAGCCCACTATCATCTACTTTGTTTTTAAACTTTCGTAGAGCCTGATTAATGTTTCCATCTTTTACTTCGACGAATAATCCGCGAACGGAAGGTTTGTTATTATACGGTCTTGACATTGTCCACTTTTTCAAAAATTAGTTCGGCTGATTCTCCCATAACCGCCTTTTTACTTATTACAAGTTTCTTAAGTCCACGTGATTTTAGATCCACAGCATCAAACTGATATTTTAGAAGGGTTGATTCTAAAATGTTTTTAAGACCACGGGCATTAGTTTTAAGTTCTTTAGATTTTTCGGCGATTGCTACTAACGCATCGTCTTTAAATTCTAATTCGATACCATCTAGTTCGAATAGATATTTATACTGTCCAATTAAACTGTTGCGGGTGTCTTTTAGAATGGATATTAATTGTTTGGTGTTTAACTCATTTACGTTTGTAATAAGTCCAAAACGACCTACAAATTCTGGAATTAGGCCAAAAGAGATAAGATCTTTTGTGCTAACTTCGTCGAAATATTTGGTAGTTTCGTTGGTACTTGATACGTTGGCAGAAAACCCAATAGAATTATTTTCTTTGCGTTTTCCAATAATTTTATCCAAGCCAACGAACGCACCACTACATATAAACAAAATGCCTTTAGTATCTACTTCAAGCATATCGGCCTTAGGGTGTTTACGTTTGTCACCTGCTGGCACACGGCATACATTACCTTCGATCATTTTGAGTAATGCCTGCTGTACACCTTCTCCACTTACGTCTCTAGTGATACTGACATTTTCGCCCTTGCGAGCGATCTTGTCAATTTCGTCAATATAAACGATTCCACGCTGTGCTTTTTCGATATCACCGTCGGCGGCATTAATAAGTCGAGTAAGAACTGATTCTACGTCATCGCCTACATAACCTGCTTCAGTTAAACCTGTAGCATCACATAAGGCAAATGGGATATCCAAATACTCGGCAAGTTTACGAGCAAGATATGTTTTACCGCAACCAGTAGGACCTAACATAAGTACGTTAGTCTTTTCTAGTTCAATATCTTTGCTGGGATTATTAATACGTTTAAAGTGTTGGCATACTGCTACACTTAAACTGATCTTTGCTTCATTTTGACCAACAATAAATTGATCAAGATATTCCTTAATCTTTGTTGGGTTGAATAGTTTCTTAGTTTCGTCGGCAGGAAAACGTTTGATCTTATCGTCTTTTAGAATGTCAACGCATAGATCAACGCATTCATTACAAATTGCGAAATCGTGTCCGTGTCCACCTACGATAAGTTTTTCAACATCTTCTTTATCCTTACCGCAAAAATTACATGATGGCGTTTGTTCTTTCATCGAAAGCCTTTCTAAGAAACTCTGTTATATTGCCGACTGATTTTCGATTAATGTAACCAAAAACCTCTTTTGTATTTACATTAATCGTTTTGTAATAAACATTTGACTTTGATATTATATAGCCTATTAGGGGTTCTGTCACTCCCATTAGGTTATCTACATTTACGTAGACAAAATCACTTCTTTCTAGTGCGTGAAGTAGCCAAGGAACATAAGGCTCCCCAGTATACACATACAGATTAACATCAAAATCCTGTTCAAATTTTTCAAAATACACATTTACTTCTTCTGATTCTTTTGGGTCTATATTAATAACCATTATAGATTTATTTGAATTTTCAAAAAAATCAGGAGAGGTTATTAGCGTGATGTTGTTAGCCATTTAATCTTGCTCTAACAGATTCTCTTAGATCATCTGGAATTTGCTCAATCTTTAACATACCAGACATTACTTGGCGTGCCAATCCTTCGATGATAGAAAATTGTTGATCCAGATTATCTTGTTTGTTTTTTTCAACTTGGGCAAGAACATCTGCCCTCAATGACGGAATGATATCATCAATTGATAACTCACCGGCAATAACTTGCTCGGCAAAATTATAAATTTGATGCTCCTTGGCCACTGCTTGATATTCAGATTGTGTTACTCCAGAAATTTCTTTCCATAAAGTTGTTCCTGTAGATTGTTCTTCATTTTGAACATAGGTATCTGGCTTTGATACATAGTCGCCTGGACGTTCATCCATTACATCAGGTACAACCTCTTTGGTTATTTCCTTTTCTGCCTTAGCCAGCATACTATTCCAAGCATCGATATGATCAGGTTCGTGATCATCATCTAATATCTTGTATTCTGGCACCCGCTGTTTAACAACAGGATCTGGTTGTGCGTCTTCACGGTTAATACCATAATCACTAGGATCAGGAGCAGGTTCTAAATCTGCGTCTTCTTCAATATGGATTTCTTCTGGCGTAGGTTTTTCGCCAACAAATGTATCTAATTCGGCAATAGTAGGATAATCGTCTTCGTCACGAAAACGTTGGAAACTATATTGACTTGCCAATAGCAAAATAACAGCCATTGGATCTAGCACAATAACAATTAATACTGTTACCCAGATAACTGCTTTTTCTAAAAGTGATGAGTCTGGATTCGCCCCGTAGATAAAGGCAGCGATATACTTAATTGGGCCAACTTCGGCTTCGACCTTACGATTTTCTGCACGTATTGGAGCCGCTTCGTCGTTAAGACTAGCAATAAGCCTCTGTTGGGTTTCAATATCTTTGGCAAGCGAAGCCCTGTCCCTTTGTTGACTCTTACGTACAGCGTTGGCCTTGTCGGCACCTTTTTCGTCTGTTGAGCGACCCATGATCTGGTCCACTGCTTCATCCATCTGTTTAAGTTGTTTGCGGTCGGCGTCGATATTCTCTTTGGCAGTTTTAATCTTTTCATCATATATTGCTAGTTTACTTTGTACGTCACCTGACACTAGACTTTGATCTGAGTGTGCTTTACTTAAAAATCCAAACACACCTAAGGATGTAATTAGCATTAGAGCAATTACAGCAGGCAGTATATAAAATTTAAGAAAACGAGGAGCATAGTCCCAGTTTTGTTTTAGCCAAAGAGTGGCACTTAACTTGCCCAATTCTAAAACAACACCCATGACTACGATAGGTCCGACACTTGCCGGATAGATAGCAGTAAGGCCAACTACCGAATAGTAGATGGCCACTGCTGAAATACTTAAACCGCTTATTAATGCTAGGTACGCAATTATTTTATCATTTATAGTTGATTTCATAGTTCAATATTTATTGTACAGTTGTCTGACTGATCACAGCCCCTGGCTTCTGTAATGCCTCGGCTCTACGAGCAACGTACTCTGGATTATCAACTACAACAGGAGTAACCTGGCTTGCTGGTTTAAACTCACCGTTAGTTGAAGATACTTTTGCTGGCGGAGCGATTGGCGTCACAGTAGGCTTAGAGTCTTCATCCATTTGGTTGAATAACTGTTTAGAACGTGTGTCTGCGTCAGTTGCGGTTCCATCTGAACGAGCATCTTTGTCTGCCTTGACAGTATTATTTTCACCTAATGGCAAACCAACTAACACAAAACTACGGTAACGGGCACCTTCCGGAAGACGTTTAATTTCAACAATTTCTATACCAGCAACATCAACGTTCTTACACATTTCTCGAATAGCAATTTCGGAACGTTCACTAGTTTCCTTACCAGTGTCTAAACGATAAACATCACCACGCTTGTTAACTTTACCAGCATAGGCTACGCAAATACGACCAATGGCCATAATACGTGCTTTTTCATCTGCCATACTAAAATCAACGCTTACAGCAGTACCACTACCATAAATCATAGTAGGATCTTTTGGCAATTTGTTCATCCACTCTGGAACATGATTTAACGTGTTGTTAATTTCTTTTTCACGCTGAGTCAACAGTCGTTGTGTTTCCATTTGTGCCTGTGTGACTGGAAACTGTGGAGCAGGTTGCTCTACTGGTTTAGTAGTGCTACATGCCGCTAATGTCAGTATTGACATAATTGTTAAAATACGTTTCATACTACCTCCTGTGTTTGTGTGTGTTAAGTTTAACATGGTTTTACCTCTTTGTCAATATCTATCGACGCATTTTGGAAATATCAATTGCTTCTTCGTCCGAAAAAACTGGGACAGCATTTGACTTGTGCATTGTTGCGATACCTTTTACTTTGGTACCAGTATAAACTTTGGCAGGAGCAAGTGTGGCATTTCCGCCACCTGTGTCTCTGCTCTTGATATGAGCAGTTGTATTTCTACCAATTGGTATAGAAAGGCTGTAACCAGTTTCGCTAAGATTACCGGAACTCATAGCACGTTTACGGCGCTTTTCTTCAAGTTCAATGCCTTGACGTTTAAGAAGTTCTTTCCAACTTTCTTCTTGCTCACGTGCCTTTCGAGCATGTTCAGCCGAAGCAAATTTACGTTTGCTTTTTTTCTTGCCTGTGGTTGTAAGCCAGGGGCCTTCCAAATGCATACTCATACGGCTTCCAGTACCTTATCTTTGGCAATAGCAGTGATCGCCCCAACACCTTGTAAGAGTTTTTGTTGTTTTTTTGGCATACCTGTGAAACGCTGAATAGTTCCATCTGCGCCAATTTTAATTGAACCTGCTACAGTCCAAATTTTAGCACCATTGTTATCAATGCCTGCTAGTTTACGTACAACACCGTTTACTGTACCATCGGAGGCAGTCTTACCTCGATTCCAGTAATAAGTTGTACCTTTATTTTCCCAAATTTGTTCATCATTTGAACTTTTCTTACAGAACGCCTTGAGAGCGTCCAACGTGTTTTCTACTGACATACTACCTCCTGTGTGTGGATTGTTAGTATAACTATAGCACGTTTCTTAAAAAGGTACAACCACTTTTTTTACCAAATTAAAACTTACTCAAAAAATCTAATTGAAATTGCTTTTTGGCTTCTTTGTAATTAAAATTGGTTAATTCTTTTCTTTGGATATTACTATCTGGTCCAACTACAATGGCCACTTCACTAGTAGGAATATTTTGGGCTTCGATATGCCCTTGCCCAAATCTAAGATACTTCTTTAGTGTTTCTTTACTAACAACGGCGGCACCGTTTACATCTACCAATACTAAAAAATCTGCATAATTATCTGGAAGGGCAGTTCGAACGGTATCGCTATTGGTGTTTACCAATCTAATACTTCCAATTTTATCTTTGAGTATAATCTTCTTTTCAGTTTTTGGCTTTCTAACATGATATAGTCCGCCAGAACTAAATTTCATTTCAAGATTGGTATTGATTTTAGGAAGTAAATGATCAACACCGTTTTCATTAACATATTTGATTTCTTGATTTTTACTATAGGCTTCTAGAGCACCTTCAAATAAATCACTCTTTTCAAAACGATCTTTTGCGCCATTTAGACTTTTGCCGATAGTATCGACAACTGAATAAAACTTATTCCAATCTACGGTTGTACGTAGATAATCTGCTACTGTGTATATTGTATTAGTCATAAAAACTCCTGTTGTGACTATTATACCACAACAGGATTAAAGATGTCAACCATTCAGTACTTTTGCTACCGAATTCATAACACTGGCAATACGTCCAATATCGCGGAGGTTTTCTACAGAGTAGCCTTCCTTCTTGAGTGTTTCGTAGTGTGCCTTAACGCAGAACTCACATTTTCCAACAATACTAGCGGCCAAACTAAATGCTTCAAAGTTGCTCTTAGTTGTGCCGCCGTGTGTAGTGATGGCGTTCATTCTTAGTTGGGCAGGTAATCCTTTAAGGTGAGGATCAGCCGCCATTTCAACATAGGGATACCAAGTATTGTTCATGGCCATCAGGCTTGCGGCAGTCATTGCTGACTCAGCAAATACAGGAGCATCTGCTAACATTACACTTAATACTTTACCGTTACCAGTTGCGGCCAATGCGGCTACAGCACAACCCATAGCCACATCAGCATCTAATGTACTACGCAAAAGAACAGCATCAAGATTTAACTTGGTGTCCTTTGCGTAGTCTGGCAACGCTTCTTTGATAGAATCGTTGAATGCCATATTATAGAGTCTCCCCGCCTACTGTACGGTTACAAGCACATAGTTCGCCAGTTTGAAGAGCGTCCAAAATACGCAATGTTTCTTCTGGGCTACGACCTACGTCCAAGTTGTTTACAGTAACGTGTTGGATTGTATTGTCTGGATCAACAATGAATGTAGCACGTAATGCCGCACCTGCTGGAGCATAAAATACGCCCAACTGTTCTGCCAAACTCAACTCACTACGTT
>Ga0316220_1001815_pt1 | contig 21810 bp, 16 predicted proteins | sample TBH18005metaG_FD_203632 | JGI IMG/M metagenome (GOLD analysis project Ga0316220, IMG submission 203632) | Freshwater microbial communities from Trout Bog Lake, Wisconsin, USA - TBH18005 | ecosystem: Environmental > Aquatic > Freshwater > Lake > Hypolimnion/Profundal zone | place: USA: Wisconsin...
AGCCGAGAATCGCCAGCGTTTTGTTTTTGAACACGCCGAGATCGGCGTCTTTGTCGGTATAGACTTTGGACATAAAATTAGTTGATAGTTTTTGGTTGAGAGTTGATAGCCGGCAAAATTATTTGCGCGGCATCGCGGCCTTGCCGGTGCGGGTGATTTCTAGGACGCCGAAAGAATTCATCAGGTCGAGGAACTTGACGATTTTGCTGTCAGCACCGGTGATTTCGATGGTGAGCGACTTGGGCTGCACATCCACGATTTTCGCGCGGAAGATGTCGGTAATCTGCATCACCTCGGCGCGCGACTTGGAATCCACGCCGACCTTCACCAGCACCAGCTCGCGGTCAACGTATTCGCCTTCGCTAAAATCCTGCACCTTCAGCGCGTCCGGCAGCTTGTTGAGCTGCTTGACGATTTGTTCCACCGTGGCTTCGTCGCCATGGGTCACAATGGTCATGCGCGACGTGGTGGCGTCATGCGTCGGCGCAACGTTGAGTGAATCAATGTTGTAGCCGCGGCCGCTGAACAATCCGGCCACGCGCGTGAGCACGCCGAATTTATTCTCCACCAAAACTGATATGGTATGTCGCATAAAAACCGTCAGGGACGGATGGAAAGCCTAGCAATCACGTCCCAACCGGTCAAATCGCAAATCGGTTGGTGGTGTTTAATTTGAAATTAACTACTTCCTTCGATTACTTAAATACCAAACCAAAATAACTGCAATTATGCACAATGAGAAAATCACCTGTTCTTTTGTCAATGGTGCTGAAAGAGCAGGATGAACGTATGCAAACATTTCCAAGATAAATAAATTTACTTCGGCGACACCAGATTATCGCCAATCAAAACGCGGTAATCCTTGATGCGCCCGCTGTCCTGTCCCTGTCGCGGCACATAGCGGAACCCGGAAATATTCTGCGTTTTGCCGAGATTCAGGATGAGCCGGTGCGGATGGTCGGGCGAATTATCCTTCCATTCCGTGTGCCAGAAATTTGCCGTCTGGCCGTCAATCGCGTTCTCCGCCGAGCCGTCCTCGCCTGCGCGTTCCTCGCTGTCCACATAGGCAACCGTCCAGCCGTTGTGCGAAATGGCGTTGCCGCCCGCGTCGAGCAAATCCAGTTCCGCGACGGCGGCGTAAGGCTTGCCATCGAAGGCATTCAGCGATTCGAGGCAGAAATATTTTCCGGCGGCGGAATTCATAAATCGGATTTCCTGCGTGTCCGCGCCCGGCGCGAACGTGCCTTTGATGGTGGTCACGTTGTCCGTGAGATTCAGCTTCACCGCCGGACGCTGCGCCCGCGCGAAATCTTTTTCGGGATGCAGCTCGCCGAGCACCGGTTTTTCCAGTCCGGCGATTTCTGGTTTTTCAGGCCCGACGTAATCCAGAATCATGATTGCGTTTTTGCCCGCGCGCAGCCAGCAGCCCGGTGCGTAGGCGGTTTGCGATGGGCCGATGTTCCAAAACCGTGCGAGGCAATGGCCGTTCACCCACACCACGCCTTTGCCCCAGTGGTGCAAATCGAGAAACGTGTCGCCGGCTTTTTCTAAAGTAAATTGGCCGCGCCAGAATGCCGGCGCGGTGGTTGTGCCGGCGGCAAATTTCAATCCGCCAACCATCTTGTCGTCCAGCGGCAGATTAAAAATCCGCCAGTCTTTCAATTCCGCGCCGTCCAGTTTCACCGGCGCGATGAGGCCTTTCGGGTCGAGCATTTCCGCGCCGAAATTAATGCGGCCCATCGGCTCCACGAGAATGTCGAGCTGGGCTTCCTTGGCGCGCGCCGGCAGCGCAATTTTTGCCGCCGTGGCGCGCCGGTCAAGCACACCGATGCGTTTTCCGTCAACAAACACAAAGCCAAAATCATGAATCGCGCCGGCTTCGAGCGTCGCCGCCGCGCCCGCCGGAATCGTGGTGCGATACAAAATGCAGCCGTAGCCTTGGCCGTATTTTTCCATCGCATTCGGCACTTCATCAATGTTCGGATTCGCCGGCAGGTTGTCGAACACCGGCGCAATTTCATTCAGCGTCACCGGCGCGAACGAGATAACCGGATTCGGCGCGGGCGGTTCCGGCAGTTTTTCGGCGGGCAGCAGATATTGGGAAAACAGTTCACGCGTCTGGAAAAATTTCGGCGTGGCCCAGCCGGCCTCGCTGATGGGCGCGTCGTAATCGTAGCTCGAAGTGTCCGGCTTGAACGGCCGGTCACAGCCGGACCACAGCCCGAACGTCGTGCCGCCATGCGCCATGTAGATGCTGAACGACGCGCCCATGTCGAGCATCCGCTTCAAATTAGGCAGATAATTTTCCGGCTTGCCGGTATGATGCGGCTGGCCCCAAGTGTCGAACCAGCCGGGATAAAATTCACTGCAAATCAGCGGGCCGGTCGGCTGCAACTTGCGCACCTTCGCAAAGTTTTTCTCCACGTCGCTGCCGAAATTTCCCGCTTGGAACAAATCGGGCAGCCTCCCGTTCCGCATCACGTCCGGCGGATTGCACTGGAACAGCGGAACGTCAAAACCCGCGTCCACCAAGGCTTTTCTCAATTCGTCCACATACTGCGTTTCCTTGCCAAAGAAGCCGTATTCGTTTTCCACCTGCACCATGATGATGTTGCCGCCGTGCGTAATTTGCTGCGGGCCGAGAACTCGCCCCACTTCCTTCAAATAATTTTTCGCCGGATCAAGATAGCGCGGATCGCGGCTGCGAAGTTTGATGCCGTCGGTTTTGAGCATCCACCACGGCGTGCCGCCCATTTCCCATTCGGCGCACGCATACGGGCCGGGTCGCAAAATCACCCACAAGCCTTCTTCCTGCGCAATACGGCAAAATTCCGCCGCGTCGGCCTGGCCGCTCCAATTAAATTCACCCGGCTTCGGCTCGTGCAAATTCCAAAACAGATAGGCGCAAACGGTATTCAAGCCCATCGCCTTGGCCATCTGCAGACGGTGTCGCCAATATTCCTGCGGCACGCGCGCCGCGTGGATTTCGCCGCAGCGGATTTGAAATCGCTGGCCGTCGAGCAGAAAATCATTCGTGCCGATGGCGAACGTGTGCGCGGGCGTCTGCGCCGGCAGATTGGCCGCGAACAAAACGGCGGCGGACAAAATCGAAAGGAGTTTTGCACTGGTCATCCGGTCATAATGCGTTTCCCGGCGGCTGCCGGCAAATAATTTTGCACTTTCATCCAGCGAAAAAATGATGAACATTTCCCGCCCGCGTCTGTCAGAATGGACGCAACAAAAATGCGGTTGACCTTGAAAACATTGGTGATGGTGATGTTCGCGCTGCTTCCCGGCGTGGCGTGGGCGGCTTCCTTCACCGCGTCGCTTGACCATGACACGCTCACGCTCGGCGAAAGCGCCACGCTGTCGCTGGCGTTTGAGGGCGGCTCGCCGGGCCGTGTCCCGACGCCGAGCGTGGCCGGCCTCCAGATCGCGCAAGCCGGCACTTCCCAAAACATGAGCTGGGTCAATGGCGCGATGAGCGCCACCGTCACCGTAAGCTTTTCGGTCACGCCGCAGCGCGATGGCGAGTTCACCATTCCAGCGCTCACCGCCAATGTGAACGGCCAGCAGCTTTCCACCATGCCGCTGAAGCTCATCGTCAGCCGCGCCAGCGCGCCATCCGCCGCCGCCGTGAATTCCGGCAGCGAAATCGCGTTCCTGAAATTGAATTTCCCGAAGCAAAAAGTTTATGCCGGTGAATCCGTGGTCGCCCAATTGCAACTTTATCTCCGCGATGACGTGCAAAACTTCGGCAGCTTCCAAATCACCAGTTCGCCCACCGACGGTTTCAGCGCCGGCAAAACCGTGGAGTTGCAAAACCAGCGCCGCCGCGTGCAAGTCGGCAATCGCGTTTACACCCAAATTCCATTGGCGCTGCCGCTGACGGCGGTCAAGACTGGCGAGCTGCAACTCGGCCCGTTCACGGCGAGCGCCGTCGTGGTGCTGCCGGGACAAAACCAGGGCGGCGACCCGTTTTTCCGTCAGTTTTTCAATCAGGGCGAGCAGAAGCAGGTGACGCTGGCCACGGAAACTTTGAACGTCGAATCGCTACCGCTGCCGGAGCAAAACCGGCCGGCGAATTTTACCGGTGCCGTCGGCCAGTTCGATCTCGCCGCCAGCGCCGGCCCAACCACCGTGACCGCCGGCGATCCCGTCACTGTGCGCGTGCAAATTTCCGGGCGCGGCGCGCTCGACGCCGTGACGTTGCCGGAGCAGGGCTGGCAAAATTTCAAAACCTATCCGCCGACGACCAAGCTGGAAACCAGCGACCAGTTCGGCTTTCAAGGCACCAAGACGTTCGAGCAAATCATTTCGCCGCTGAACAACGACGTTCACGAAATTCCCGCGCTGACGTTTTCCTATTTTGACCCGAACAACGGCCAATACCACACGCTCACGCAACCCGCCGTGCCGCTCACCGTAAAAGCCGCCGGCGCGACGCCGCTGCCGCAAATCGCCACGACCAAAGCCGAGGAAAAACCGGCGCAAGACATTTTGCCGATCAAAGAAAACCTCGGCACGTTGTCGCCAAACAAAACTCCGCTCGTCGCGCAGCCGACGTTTTTCGCCACGCAAACCTTGCCGGTGCTGGCTTTTCTCGCCGCGTTCATCTGGCGCAAACGCACGGACAGTCTCGCGAACAATCCGCGTCTGCGCCGCCAGCGCGCGGTGGCCGCGCTGGTTGCCGCCGGCAAATCCGATTTGAAACAACTTGCCACCGCGAACCAGCCCGACGAATTTTTCGCCACACTGTTCCGGTTGTTGCAGGAACAACTCGGCGAACGGCTAGACTGTCCGGCGACGGCGATTACGGAAAATGTCGTCGAGGAAAATTCCATTTTACGCGGTGCGCCCGAAAACTTGCGGAACAGTTTGCGCGAGCAGTTTCAGCTTTGCAACCAAGCCCGCTACGCGCCCGTGCGCGGCACGGCGGAATTAAATTCCGTAGCGTCGCAGTTTGAAAAGCTTGTTGGTGAACTTCAAAATTTGAAGACATGAAAACCGCTTTTGCAAATCTCATGGTTCGCGAAGAAAAGCGGCGGAGGGCCACCGCACTCCAAAACGCTGGCGCGTTCATGCTGGCTCCCAACATTCGCGAAGCGTCTTGGACTGCGCCAGTCTTCTGGCGCTTTTGTCTCGCGCTGGTCTTGAGCGCGCTTGTTTTTAATCAGACAAGTTTTGCCTCGGATGTTTCCGCTGATTTTGTTGCAGCTAATAAACTTTACGCAGAAGGGAAATTCAACGAGGCCGCGACAGCTTATGACGCCATTTTGAAAACCGGCGCGCAATCGCCGGCGCTGCTGTTCAACGCCGGCAACGCGGAATTCAAGGCCGGCCATCTTGGCGAAGCCATTGCTGCTTATCGCCAAGCCGAACTACTTTCGCCGCGCGACGCGGAATTGCGCGCGAACCTCGCCTTCGTCCGCAATCAAGTCCAGGGCGCGACGCTGCGCGAAAGTTCGTGGCAAAAGTGGGTCAGCACTTTGACGATGAATGAAGGCGCGATTCTGACCGCCGTGTTTTTCTGGGCGATGATTGGTTTGTTTGCGGTTCGCCAAATCAAGCCCGCGCTCGCGCCCAAGCTGCGCACGGCGACGCGCCTCGCCCTGGCGCTGACAGTTTTTTCCGGCGCGATTCTCGGTTTGCAGGCGGCGAATCATTTTAATTCGTCCGTCGCCGTCGTGACCGCGTCCGACGCGACCGCGCGCAGCGGGCCATTCGATGATGCGCAAAATATTTTTTCGGCGCGCGACGGTGCGGAGCTGAAGGTTTTGGACCGGCACGATGACTGGGTGCAGGTCGCGAACAGCGCTGGCAAGATCGGCTGGCTGTCAGTGAAGCAGGTTGCGGTTTTGCCGGGCGCGTGAATGAAAATCGTTTGAACGCCGAAAAAAACTTTTTGTCAGAAAACCGTCCACGGAAAAACGAATTAAAACATGAGCACAGGAATCAACGCCATTAACGAAGCGGTCAAGGAAGCGAGCGCCTTCACGCACCCGCTGTTTAACGAACTCGGCAAGGTTATTGTCGGCCAGCAATATCTCACCGAGCGGCTGGTCATCGGCTTGCTGGCCAACGGCCACGTCCTCCTCGAAGGCGTGCCCGGTCTCGCCAAGACGCTCGCCGTGAAATCCATGGCGAACTGCATCAGCGTGAAGTTTTCGCGCCTGCAATTTACGCCGGACATGCTGCCCGCCGACGTCATCGGCACGCAGATTTATAATCCGCAATCCGGCGGCTTCACCACGCGCAAAGGCCCGGTCTTCGCCAACCTCGTTCTCGCCGACGAAATCAACCGCGCGCCAGCCAAGGTGCAGAGCGCGTTGCTCGAAGCCATGCAGGAAAAACAGGTCACCATCGGCGACCAGACCTACAAGCTCGACGAACCGTTCCTCGTGCTCGCCACGCAGAATCCCATCGAGCAGGAAGGCACCTATCCGCTGCCCGAAGCGCAGGTGGATCGTTTCATGTTGAAATTAAAAATCGGTTATCCGTCGCGCGCGGATGAGCGACAGATTCTGGAGACGATGGCGAAAACTTCCGGCCAGCCGACTTGCAATGCCGTCGTCATGCCGGCGCAAATTTTGAAGGCGCGCGAAATCATCAACGACATTTACGTGGACGACAAGGTGAAGGATTACATCGTGGACCTCGTCTGCGCCACGCGCGATCCGGACCATTACAAGATTGCGGTGAAGGATTTCATCCAGCTCGGCGCGTCGCCGCGCGCGACCATCGCGCTCACGCTGGCGGCCAAGGCTTACGCGTTCCTGAAAGGCCGCGGCTACGTGACGCCGCAGGACGTGAAAAGCATCGGCATGGACGTGCTGCGCCATCGCGTGGCGATCACCTACGAAGCCGAGGCCGAGGAAAAAACCAGCGAAACGGTCATCCAGAAAATCTTTGATGAACTGCCCGTGCCGTGAAATTTAATTAACCGCGAAATACGCAAAATACGCGAAAATGAATTTTGAAATTCCGTTCGCGTGGTTCGCGTGGTTCGCGGTTGAAAATATTTTCGCATGATTCCCCGCGAGATTCTCAAAAAAATCCGGCAGATCGAGCTGCGCACGAACCGCATCGTGACCGAAACGCTCGCGGGCCAGTATCATTCCGTCTTCAAGGGCCAGGGCATGAACTTCGACGAGGTGCGCGAATATCAGCCCGGCGACGACGTGCGCGCGATTGACTGGAACGTCACCGCGCGGATGAATCATCCGTTCATTAAGAAGTTCGTCGAGGAACGCGAGCTCACCCTCATGCTGGTGGTGGACGTCAGCGGCTCCGGTCTGTTCGGCTCGCGCGGTCAATCCAAGCGCGAACTCGCCGCCGAGATCGCTTCAGTGCTCGCGTTCTCGGCGATTCGGAACAATGACAAGGTCGGGCTGATTCTTTTTTCCGACGAAGTTGAAAAATTCATCCCACCGCGCAAAGGCCGCAGCCACGTTTTGCGCGTCATCCGCGAAGTTTTATTTTTCGAACCGAAGCGGCGCGGGACGGATTTGAACGCGGCGCTGGAATTTCTGCTGCGCGTGCAATCGCACAAGGCCATCACGGTGATCGTATCGGATTTTCTCGGCTCGCCCGTGGCCGCGACGCCCTCGTCGCGCAGTGCCCGTGGCGACGGGGGCGTCGCCGCCACCCGACAACGTCCGCACATGCTGTCGCTGGAATCGTTGGTGCAATCGTCGTTCACACGGCTGCGCCAGACGAACCGCAAGCACGACGTGGTGGCGGTTCAGGTTTCCGATCCGCACGAACTGGAATTGCCGAATCTCGGCCGGCTGATTTTTCAGGACGCGGAAACCGGCCAGGTCGTCGAGGTCAACACCGGCGATGCGCGCAAGCGCGCGGCGTTCGCAGAGCGGCAGGCGAAATCGCAATCGGAAATCGCGCGGCTGTTCCGGCGCGCGGGCATTGACGCGATGCAGTTGCGCACGGATCAGGAATATGGCCCGACGCTGGCGCGCTTCTTCGAGAACCGCGAGAAACGGAGGTTGCGCGGATGATCTCGAACGCCACCCAGAATGCCGTCGCGCCCGTCGCCGAGGACATCCGCGACATCAAGCCGCCGATTGAAATTTCGGACGGCTTGGCGTGGATTTGGTGGACGCTGATTGTCGTCGCGTTGTTCGTCGCCGCATTATTGCTGTGGCGCTGGCGGAAAAACCGGAAGACAAACATCGTCCTGCCGCCACCGGTGCCGGCGCACATCCGCGCGAAACAAAAATTGGAACAGGCCCTCGCGCTCATCACTCAGCCGAAGCCGTTTGTCATCGCGGTGTCGGACACGGCGCGGGCGTATTTGGAGGAGCGCTTCAATTTCCGCGCGCCGGAACGGACGACGGAAGAATTTTTGCGCGAGCTGGCGGGCACGAAATTGCTGCTGCCGGAGCAGAAGGAAAGCCTCGGGAGTTTTCTCGCAAGCTGCGACTTGGTGAAGTTTGCCAAATACGAGCCGGGCGAAAATGAGTTGCGTGAGCTGCACGCGTCGGCGGTGCGGCTCGTCGAAGAAACCGAACCGCAACCGGAAGCTCCAGCCGCGAATAATCAGTCGGAGGTGGCAAAATGATTTTTGCGCATCCTTGGCTGTTGTTGCTGCTGTTGCTGCTGCCGGTGCTGGCATGGCTAAAAGGTCGGCGCGGCGCGCCGCCGGCATTTGTTTATTCGTCGGTGCAGCTCGTGCGCGCGATGCAAAATATTCATCGCTCGCGCTTCGGCGGATTGCTCGGTTCGTTGCGCTGGCTGGCGCTGGCGCTGTTCATCGTGGCGCTCGCGCAACCGCGTTTTGCCAAAAGCACCACGGAGGTGAAGGCCAGCGGCATTGACATCGTCGCCGCGCTGGATTTGTCCGGCAGCATGATTTCGGAGGATTTTGAAGTGCGCGGCGAGCGCGTCAACCGCGTCAACATGGCGAAGTCCGTGCTGCGCGACTTCATTGACAAGCGGCCGAACGACCGCATCGGGCTGGTGGTGTTCGCGCGGCAGGCGTTCATCGCCACGCCGCTGACGCTCGACCACGATTATTTGCAGGAAAATCTCGCGCGGCTCGACATCGGCTCGATCGGCTCCGACGCCACGGCCATCGGCGATGCGTTGACGACGGCGGTGAACCGGCTGCGCGATTTGAAGGCGAAAAGCAAAATCATCATCCTCGCGACGGACGGACAAAATAATTCCGGCAAGGTTGAGCCGTTGCTCGCGGCGGAAGCGGCGTCGGCGCTCGGCGTGAAAATTTACACGGTCGGCATCGGCGAACAGGGCAGCGCGCCGATGCCGGTGTTTATGGGCGGACAAAAGGTCGGTTACCAAAATGTGCCGGTGGATGTGGACGAGGACACGCTGCAAAAAATCGCGGACAAAACCGGTGGCAAATATTATCGCGCGGACAATGCGGAGAAGTTCAAAAAGATATACGACGAAATTGACAAGCTGGAAAAAACCGAGGCGAGCGTGAAGAAATACACGCAGTTCACCGAGCTGTTTCCGTGGTTCGTCGCGGCGGGCTTGGCGATTTTGCTGCTGGAATTTGTCCTCGCGCAAACCGCGTTCCGGAGATTGCCATGAGATTTGAGCACCCCAATTTGTTGTGGCTTTTGCTGGTGATTCCGCCGGCGTTGGCGGCGTTTTTCTGGTGGAGCGAGCGCGTGAAGAAAAAATTGCTGACGCAATTTGTCGAATCGCGTTTGCTCGCGCAACTGACCACCGGCCTTTCGCCGCAGCGGCGGAAATGGAAATACATTTTGCTCATCGCCGCCGCCGCGTCGCTCATCGTCGCCATCGCGCGGCCACAGCGCGGATTTGATTTGGAAGAAGTCCAGCAAAACGGCTTGGACATCGTCGTGGCCGTGGACACTTCCAAATCCATGCTCGCGACGGACATCGCGCCGAACCGCCTCGCGCGCGCGAAGCTCGCCGCGCTGGAGTTGATGCAAACCGCCAAGGCCGACCGGCTCGGGCTGGTGGCGTTCGCCGGCGACGCGTTTTTGGAATGTCCGCTGACGATTGACGACACGGCGTTTCAGCAAAGCGTGCAGGCGCTCGATGTGAACACGATTCCGCAGGGTGGCACGGCCATCGCCGCCGCCATCAACACCGCGCTCGGCACCTTCAAGGAAAAGGGTAATCACCACGCGCTCGTGCTCTTCACCGACGGCGAGGACAACGACGAGGGCGCGCTGGAAGCGGCGCAGAACGCGGCGAAGGAAGGGCTAAAGATTTTCACCATCGGCATCGGTTCGGCGGACGGCACGCTGGTGACGATTGCGGATGCGAATGGAAATTCCGATTACATCCGCGACGAAAAAGGTCAGGTCGTGAAATCGCATTTGAACGAGCAGCTCTTGCAGCAAATCGCGTCGGCGGCCGGCGGTTTTTATCTGCCGTTGCGCGGCGCGGACACCATCAACACGCTTTACGAACGCGGCCTCGCGCCGCTGCCGAAATCCGAGAGCAAAGAAAAAATCGTGCGTCGGTATCACGAGCAATTTCAGTGGCCGCTCGCGGCGGCGATGATTTTGCTGATTGCGGAATTTTTGCTGCCGGAAAGAAAATCGCGGAAGTCCAAAGTCCAAAGTCCGAAGCCCAAAGTCGAAGCTGCGGCGATTGCCGCCATCGTTTTCACTTTGATTTTGCCGGCGCCCATGAACGCGTCGCCAACCTCGGCCTTGCGCGATTATCATTCAGGCAATTTCACGAACGCGCTGGTGGAATATACGAAAATCGCGACGGTGAAAACGAACGATTTGCGGCTGGTCTTCAACGCCGGCGACGCGGCGTATCGCGCGACGAATTTCGACCTCGCAGAAAATCTATTTCAGCAGGTGACGGTGTCGCCGGATTTGAAATTGCAGCAGCAGGCGTTTTACAACCTCGGCAATGTGCAGTTCCAAAAGGCGAAACAGTCGAAGGATTTGGACGGCTTGGAACAGGGCTTCGACGCGGCGGCGAAAATTTACGAGCGCGCGGTAATGTTGAACACGAACGACGCGGACGCGATTTTCAATTACCGTTTCGCGCAGGGCGCGTCGGAGCAGGTGCGCGCGCTCAAGGCGGCGATGGCTTCGGCGAAGGCGAGCGCGGACACGGCGGTGCAACGCGCGGAGTTCCATCGCGCCTACGAAATCATGGCGGGGCTGACGCAGAAATACAAAATCGCCGAAAAACAATTTGAAGAGTTCACCAAGAAATTGAAGGACATTGATGACATCGCGACTCCTCATCAGCCTTAGCGTGCTGCTTATCGCCGCGCAGAAACTGTGCGCGCAGCTGGCGCCCGCCGAAGATTTTTTCAACGGCGGCGCGCAGCTTTACATTTCCAACAACATCCCGGCGGCGTTGGAGCGTGTGGAGATGGGATTGAAGACTTATCCCGACGACGAAAAATTGCAGAAACTGGAAAAATTATTAAAGCAGCAACAGCAACAAAATCAACAACAGCAAAAGCAGCAGAACCAACAGCAACAGTCCCAGCAAGACCAAAAACAGCAGGACAAAAAAGACCAGCAGCAGAAGCAAGATCAGAAACAGCAGCAGGAGCAAAAACAAAATTCCGACCAGCAAAAACAGGATCAGCAAAAGCCGTCCGACCAGAAAAAGGACGAAGAACAGAAGAAACAGCAGGAGCAAAAAAAAGATGCTGGCGACAAGCCGAAGGATGAAAAGCAAGACCAGCAACCGGGTCAGCCGGTGAAGGCCGGCGAGATGACGCCGGAAGAAGCTAAACGCCTACTGGACGCGCAAAAGGGCAATGAACAGTTTTTGCAGATGAAGCCGCAGGACAAGCCGCGTGATCCGAACGGGCCGATCAAGGACTGGTGACGGTTTTGGATCTGAACCAGCCGGTTCAGGCGCGCTTGACTATGTTGAATCGCTCGTCGCCACTAGGAATTTTTTTGGCCGCGCCAGAACCCTTGCCGAAAATTCTTCGTGTTCGTCGTCCGCAAATTTGCTAGATTCCAGCGCCCATGAACGAGTGGAACATCCAGTCCCGCGCCCACGCCTGCGAGGCGTGCGGCCAGCCGTTTGCCGACCAACAGCCGTATCGCACCGTGCTGTCCGAGGACGGCACGGAACTCCGCCGCTCGGACATCTGCGAGCCGTGCGCGCAAAAAAATGGCGACGTTCGCGCCGGCACCGGGTTCATCTCGCAATGGCACGGCATTTTTGAAGTGCCGCCGCCCGTCACCGAGGCCATCCACAAGGACACCGCCGAGACGCTGCTCCGCAAGCTCGTCGAGCAGAACGACCCGGCGCACGCGCCCGCCGCCTACATTCTCGCGGTGATGCTGGAGCGCAAACGCATCCTCAAGGTAAAGGAACAGCTCAAGCGCGATGGCAAACGCATCTTCATTTACGAACAGCCAAAGACGGGCGACATCTTCACGATTGCCGATCCGGATTTCCGGCTCGACCAGCTCGAAGCTGTGCAGCGCGACGTGGCGCAACTGCTCGAGCATGGTTTGAATCCGCCCGCGCCGGCAGCGGAAACCGCGACTCCGGCCGAACCGGCAACCAACGAAACTCCGGCGGCGGAAACGCCCGCGATTGGCTGATGAATTTACGATTTACGATCTGCGATTTACGCTGCGGCCAGGCTCGCGTAATTCACCGGCGCTGCGTAAATCGTAAATCGTAAATCAAAAATGTCCTCGCTCGCCGAACTCCAGCAACGCCTCGGCCACTCGTTCCGCGACGAAGCGTTGCTGCGCCTCGCGTTCACGCATCCGTCCATCGCGCATGATGCGAACGCGCCGCTGCCGCACAACCAGCGCCTCGAATTCCTCGGCGACTCCGTGCTCGGCCTGATTCTGTCCCGCGCGCTCTACGAAAAGTTTCCCGATTCCGACGAAGGCGCGCTGACCAAATCACGCGCGAAGCTCGTCAATGCCGCTTCGCTCGCCGCGCACGGACGCACGCTCGGCCTCGGCGCGCATTTGATTTTGAGTCGCGGCGAAGAAAATACCGGCGGTCGCGAACGCACTTCGGCGCTGACCGACGCGTTTGAGGCGCTGCTCGGCGCAATCTTCATGGACGGCGGATTCGACGCCGCGCGCGAATTTGTGCTGCGCGAGTTCGCCGCTGAAATCCGCGAGCTGGATTTGCCGGCGGGCATTGATAATCCGAAAGGCGAGTTGCAGGAACGGTTGCAGGCGCAGTCGCCCGTCGCGCCGGAATATGAATTCATCGCCGCCAGCGGACCGGACCACGACCGCGTGTTTGAATGTGCCGTCCACCACGCCGGCGCGGAACTGGCACGCGGCACGGGCAAAAGCAAAAAAGCCGCCGAGAGCGCGGCGGCGCTAGCGGCGTTGGCAAAACTGCAAACAGAAAAACCAGCGCAGACTTAAGCCGCGCCGGTTAATTTTATTTGATGAGCAACATGGTTCAATTACTCCGCCGCCTATGGGCCTGACCAAGCTGGGCTGGAACGCCGAACGCGACGAGCAGTTCGCGCCGTATCTCGCCAAGGGTTTTATTCCCGCGCGCGTTGCAGTGGAGGATAAACATTTCTACCGCGTGTGGACCGTGGACGCGGAACTCACCGCGCAAGTCACCGGCAAATTCATTCACGAATCGCGCCGCGACCATTCTGTTCTCCCCAAGGTCGGCGATTGGGTCGCCCTCAAGCTCATTGCCAACGAGGAGAAAGCCACGATCCACGCGATCCTGCCGCGCCGCACGCAGATTGTCCGCAAGTCGAGTGGGCGCGAATCCGCCGCGCAAATTCTCGCGACGAATGTCGAAACGGTTTTCCTCGTGACCGCCGCTGATGTCACCTTTAACGCTGCGCGATTGGAGCGAATGTTGGTCATGGCGCACGAAAGCGGCGCACGGCCCGTGGTCATTCTCAACAAGATTGATTTGTGCGACGACCTCAACACCAAGCTCGCCGCGGCCACGCGCGTGGCAGGCGAGGCGTTGGTGCTCGCGGTTTGCGCGCTCACCGGGCGCGGCGTGAAAAAACTGGCGGCGCTCATCAAGCCCGGCAACACCGTGGTTTTTATCGGCACCTCCGGCGTCGGCAAATCCAGTCTCATCAACCGGCTTTACGGCGAAGACTTGATGCCGACCGTGGAAGTGCGCACACAAGACGCCAAAGGCCGGCACACGACTTCGTGGCGCGAGATGATTTTTCTGCCGCCGGGCGGCGTGGTGATTGACACGCCCGGCATGAGGGAATTTCACATTTGGGATGCGAGTCAGGGCGCGAAGGAAACCTTTCCCGAAATCGAAGCGCTCGCGCCCGGTTGCCATTTCCGCGATTGCACGCACACGCAGGAAAAGGATTGCGCCGTGCTCGCCGCGCTCGCCGCCGGCACGTTGCCACGCGAACGGCACGACAGTTTCGTCAAACTCCAGCGCGAGATCAGCTATCTCCGCGAAGCCGAGAAACGCGCCGGCTGGTCGGATCGCCGCAAGAGCGACCGCGTGGCCCATCGTGTCTTCAACAAGCAGGATTGAACCGCCGGACCATCCGGCGGCCACGCCAGATTTAGCGATTGGCCGCGATTTGAAAACAGCGCAAATCGCCCCGGGATTCCGCATCCAGAAACCGCCCAGGCCTCAGCTTTTGAAAAGGCTTTTGAAAAGGTTTGGATGGCTTCTTTTCTGCGCTCCCAGTTAGACAAACGGTTCGACCGGATCCATTTTTTACTTTCCTCTCATCCATGATTCCCCTATGTTCACTATCCCGCTGCGCATATGGTGGAATTGGCAGACACGCTACTTTGAGGTGGTAGTGCCGCAAGGCGTGCAGGTTCAAGTCCTGCTATGCGCACCACATTTTACAATTGTTTTGAAGCGGTTGGTTGACTTGATGACAGTTTGATGACACAATCGCAGGTATGAAGAATCCTGCGAACTCATCAACCGCATCGGCTGATTCTACGGTTGTTTCCGCCGCTTCCACGTCCGGCTCCGCGCCGGTTTCCGCTACTCCACAACAAAATATTTCGGCCCCGGCTGCCGCGGCCGACGCGACTGATCCAGCCGAACCGGCGGGCAGCGAGGTGCCGAACCAGCTCAAGCAGATCAAAACGAAGGTCACCGAGCGGGTTAAAAAATCCGACGGCAAGCCGGATACCATCATCTGGGATGTCCGCGTGGGTCTGGCCTTGTTCAACGTCTATCGCACCCCCATCGGCGAACGCGAGCTTTTCACCCTGTCCTACTGGCTGGATGGCAAACGCTATCGGCAGGTGTTCCCGACCTTGGCACAAGCGATTGATGCGGCCAAGGCCAAGGGTAAACAATTGTCTAGGGGCGATATTGTGGCGGTGGATTTGTCGCCGGCGGATCGCGTGTCGGCGGCCAAGGTTTTGACCCGATTAAAACCGTTCGGGTTGTCGCTGGAGCTGGTGGTTTCGGATTATTTGGAGAACTGGAAGCGTCTTGGCAACGGCCGGGTGCCGCTGTCGCGGGCGGTGGATTTTTATAAGCAGCGGCATCCGATTGATCAAAAACCGAAAATGGTCAAGGAGGTCGCCAATGAATTGCTGGCGGTGAAACGTAGCGACCATTTGAGCGACCGGTATGTGCAACAACTGGAATATGCCCTGAACCGGTTCACCGGCCGGTTTCATAATTGTCTGGAGGCGGTAAAGGGAACCGAGGTGGATGCCTGGCTGCGCGAATTGGATCTCGGGGCACGGTCGCGGAACAATCTGCGCAGTTCGATTCAGGCGCTCTACAACTTTGCGATTGCGCGGAAATACCTGCCGAAAGATCACGACGCCATGGATGCAGTGCCGCTGGCGAAGGACAAGGGCGGCGAGATTGAGATTTTCACGCCGGGCGAAATGGCGGAACTGCTGGCGGTGGCGTCGCCGAAACATCTTCCCTTCCTCGCCATCAGCGCGTTTGCCGGCGTGCGGCACGCGGAACTGGAACGGCTGGATTGGGCGAATTTGAATCGCAAGGCGAAGATCATCGAGATCAAGGCGGGGACGGCGAAGACGGCGAGCCGGCGGGTGATTCCGATCCTGCCGAATCTCGCGGCATGGCTCAAACCGCACTGGCAGGAAGCGGGGCCGATTTGCCAATACGCCTACATGGCCGATGAATTTGGGGATCTGGCGCGGCGGGCGACCGCAGAGCGGAAGAAAAAAAAGGCGGATGCGCCAGACTTCAAGTGGAAACACAACGCGCTGCGGCACTCTTTTATTTCCTACCGCGTGGCGAAGACACAGGATGTCGCGAAGGTTTCGCTGGAGGCCGGCAACTCACCGCAAATGATTTTCAAACACTACCGCGAGCTGGTGCAGCCGGATGCGGCGAAGGCGTGGTTTGCGATTATGCCGCCGGGCAAGAATTGAATCCGCCGGCTGCCCGGACAAAAAGAAAATCCAACGGAAAAATTTTCCGGTGGATCGCGTTGTCCGGGGCGTGTGATAATCTGGTCTAGAAATTTTCCAGCCATCGGCTTCCTCCAGAAAATGTTATTTGGGGTGTGATTTTTGTCTTGCAAGACCGGGGTGGTTTGCCCAAATAATTACATGAGGACAGGTGTAGAAGCTTCGCTTATTGGAAGCATGAATCTATGCGAGGGAGAATCCCTTCCCAAGGGAATTCGCGGCTGTTCTTTGATTCGCCCGATTGGCCGAATTCTACTTTCAACCTTTTCCACATCCTTGCTGGCCGAGCTGCGGCCGGAATTCCGATTGAATTCATGTCTTAGCCGGTCAGCGCGACACACTGATTTTCATTACGACAACACAGACGCGACAAAACCACATTTCAAATGAAAACAACCACTGGCAAGATTCTTGGGCTGTCTCTTTTGACGGCGTTAATCTTCGGCACAAATTTCAACGCCAACGCGCAGCCGACGCGAAATTCCAGACCGGGAACAAATGCGCCTTCCGCCCTGCTGCAAAATCCGGCTTTGACGAACTCCCCGACTGCGGTTGCCATCATCCGGCAGGTTCTGGCGACGACGCCGGCGCCGTTGAGTGTGCCGGTGATCGCCACCACCAATTTTTCCGAGCCTGGGACGTATTGGACATTGCAATCGCCTGTGCCGTTGCCAGGTGATTTCTTTCCCGATTTGCCCGTTTATCTGCTGGATGCGACCAACCGGACCTTTCTGATTGACGACAGAAGCGTGGATTACGCCGCATTGCAGGCACAGTGGGCGGCAGAAAACGCAACCAACGGTTCGGGCCTCATATTTCAGGCAAACGGCTTGATAATTGATACCAACCGGCTTTGGCTGTCAGTGGCAACGAATGCCTTGCCCGGCTCAAATCAGTTCAACGTGGTGATTCATGAAACCGTCACCGGCAATTATTATGACGTGTTGACGAAGACGGATTTGCTCTTGCCAACTTGGGCGGTCGAAAGCACGGTAATAGGCGCGGCTGGGAACGAAACGCCCGTCACGCTGGCGCAAAACGATCGGACCAATCTTTTCGTGTGGGCAAGGGAAAGCATCATACCGATTTACACGCAGCCGCTGGCGCAGGAAGTTTACAGCGGCGACTCGGTGACGTTCACCGTGGCGGCGGGCGGGAGCGGATTGTTTTACCAATGGACATTGAACGGCACGAACATTTACGGCGCTACCGGGAGCAGTTACACGATTCAGAACGTCAACGCGAGCAACGCCGGGGATTATGCGTGCATCGTCCACAACGCCGACGGGACAGTCACCACCCAGGCGGCGACGCTGACGGTAGATCAAGGCAGCGGTTGGCCGTATGACATGAGCACGGTAAGCCAGCGGCAGGATTACACCTTCCGCAGTGGCGTTACCTATAACATCACTTCCCCGGTTCAACTCTTTGGGAAGACTACGATTGAAGGCGGGGCGATCATCAAATTTGACTACAACTACCCGTATCCCTGCCTGTTGGTCATGGGAACGCTTGACTGTCAAGGCGGAGCCTATAATCCGGCGATTTTGACCAGCGTGGATGATGACACCTTCGGTTTAGCGGAGCAGGACAGCACTGGCGCACCGCAGCCGGTCTTTACCGGCGTGCCGTTTCTGGATTTGACCTATGCGGGCAATGTGTCGCTGGCCAACCTGCGCTTCCGTTACGCGGACATGGCGGTGGGAGCGCCGTATCATGCGCGGCTGGACTTGTGGAATTGCCAGTTTGTTCAGTCCTACGCGGGCGTGGTCAATGAATTTGGCGGCACGGACGGCTTTCACAATGTTCTGTTTGCGGGATGTTTTGATGCGGTGGCGGGCAACACCAACTCGTATGCAGTCGAAATGGAACAGGTCACGGCGGATGTTTCCAATCTTTGGGATTCGGCGGTTTCACCGTCCCGGCTGGCACTGACAAACAGCATCATTTTTGGCAACATTGGTTCCGTCTCCGCGTATTCGGCGCAAAGCGTCACGGTTGCGCCTGACGCAACCAATTTCCAAACCAACGGCACCGGCAAATATTATCTGGCCGCCGCCAGTTCGTTGCGCCAGTCGGGAACCACCAACATCAGTGCGCGGCTGCGGACGGAATTGCAGCAAAAAACGACCAGCCCGCCGCTGGCGTTTCCGCAGCTAATGAATCTGACCGGCAACCTGACTTTGATGCCGCAAGCGGGGCGTTATACCAACGGTGCGCCAGATCGCGGCTATTATTATGATGCCTTGGATTATACAGTCGCATGGATGACTGTTTTCGGCAGCATCACCGTGGAACCAGGGACGGCGATTGGCGTTCGCAACGAACCGATTGCGGGGGCGTCGCGCTATACTTGGTGGGGCTTGGACTTGCGCGAAAATTCTTCCGTGGTCAGTCACGGCTTGCCCAATCGTCCCAACATTTTTTCGGACACGCAAACGGTGCAGGAACAAGATGAATATGCCAGCAGTTCCCTATTTGTGCCGGATTTTCAAGGCTCGCCGTCTGACGCCGCGCCGGTGATGGATTTTCGTTTCAACAAGCTTTATGCCCCAGCGGGCGGGTTTCAGGTTTGGGGTGGGGATTGGGAGTTTGTTTCCTACGGTGATAATCTCGCCTCTTACGACAGTTTGGTGAACTGGACGATGCGGGATTGCGAACTGCACGGCGGACGCATCAGCCTGGGCCTTCCCGACATCAACATGGATTTGACACTATACTACGGTTCCGGTGCGGTGGATTGGGAAAACAACCTGTTTGAGTCGGTGAACATCAACCTGAATCCCGCAACATGGTGGTGGAACGGAATGGTGAACTTTGACGAGTCTTTGACGGCTCGCAACAATTTGTTCAAGGGCGCGAACTGGATGGCGATTGAACCTGTGCCAGCCAGTGCGGGCAACTGGACTTTCACAGACAATCTGTTTGATGGCATTGATTTTCAGGCTGACTCGGCTGCGCCAATGGACTTTGATTTTAACGGCTATCGCCCGCTGCCCGCCTCGCAGACTTTGAGCAATACAATGTCTGCCGTGTTGTCACTGACGGCGAATGACTCAACGGCACTGGCATCAGCCACGAACAACTTGGGCGCGCTGCATGAGGTGTATTTGGATTACGCATTGCCCTATGTGAGTGGATCGTTTGGAAAATATTACCTGTCCACTGTCACTCCGCTTTGGCAGGCGGGCAGCCGCACGGCGGCGGACGCGGGCTTGTCGCAATACACCACTTTCATAAACCAAGCCAAAGACAGCGCCAGCCAGCCGGTCAACATCGGCTTGCATTACGTCGCAGCGACAAATTCGCTGCCGCTCGACAGCGACGGCGACGGGGTGCCGGATTATGTGGAGGTTGAATATGGGACCAATCCAACAAACGCCATGACGGACGGCGTGACGCCGGATGCTTACAATACGGCGTATGATGATGTAGATTTAGACGGTGACGGTTTAACAGGGGCCGCAGAACGAATGTTGAATGCAAATCCACTTGTTTCAGACAATCCCCTCAATTTTGCGAACATCGACTTGCCAACCTCGCTTTCGGGAATTGCCACTATTCCACTTAATATTAATCCGAGTGCAGACACAAATGCCTCCATTGTTTTGACGGTGAATGGCAATTCTGCCGACACGGTTGTTTTCCAAACAAATGGAAATTGGTATGCAAGGTGGGACACGACTTCGACCGCCAATGGAGTTTATCAACTTGGCTTTGAAATCTCGCCTTCTGACAATGCGGACAATCAGGTTGTAGGCACCGGTTTTGCCGAAGTGCAAAATGCGGTGTGTTTCCCTGACAACCTTTCACTTTGCGGTGGGTCACTATATGTTCACGCCCAAACTGTTGATACAAATGGAACATGGACCATGACTGTGTATGACGATCAGGGTAATTTATTTACCAATTTAAGCGGCACAGTGGACGCCAATGGCTTTTGCGACTATCCCGACACGACCCAAGAGGGGGCCGTTATTAGCTTGCTAGACGAAAACGGCAACCAACTTCCATCGAATTATTATGATGTAACCGTGACAACCTCTCCGGCGGCAACCGCCAGTGCCAGTCGCGTTCACGCCAATGCCGCCGGCGGTGGCGCATCGTCAGGGTTCAGAAGATATTACAACGAGAAATTACATGGCGGGGAACGTCGTAATTGGGTCATAGCTTATATGCCAATCTATGACAATGTGGATTCCACTGATGACCCCAAGGGCAAGTTGTCGGAAATGATGGAGGGAGCGGCGGAACTGATTCATGAATCGCAATACGGGATCAATAATGACGCGGTGATCAATCAGCAGAACACCACTTGGGGTTATCCCTACACCTTCACCTTGAATGCACACCGGGACTGGTCTCGTCTAATGAATTTGCTGCAATTTTCCGAGGCACGAAACTTTGTTTATTTCGGCCATGGGTGGAGTGACTTGATCGGCGTCCACGGCGGGGAACATTTAGACAAGTCCGAATTACAGTTTATCTTGAAAAACATTCCAAATCCGCTCAAGGACAACGCAACCAATCCGGCCAGCCTACATCCCTACCGGTTCGTGTTTCTGGATGGCTGTAACACGGCCAAAGGCGGTTTACCGGAGATTTTCGGGATTCCGTCAAAACAAGTTTCTGGGAATGATTGGGACAACAAATATCATCTATTCCAGCGCGCATTTCTTGGTTGGAGCGGCTTGGACATGGCTCATATCAACAAAACCATGTCGGAAGATCATAAAACATTCTATGAAGGTTTTTGGCGCGCATGGACCGGGGCCGATCGCGGGAACTTGCAGAATGCAATTAATGACGCAAGCCCTGTTTGGGATTATTGGCTGCAACAGAATGTTCCTGGAACACTATCGAGGAGCATAACGATTTACGGATGTCCGACACTTCCATTTTACCAATAAATAGACATGATCATCACCAATCTGCTCGCCAACATGGTATTGTTGTCCAGTCTCGATGACATACAAACCAACACGCCAGCGTTCCAACAATACGCTTATCGCACGATGGTGTCCACTGCGCAAGGCATAGCAAGAACATGGCATCTGGACGAAGAAGTTATACTAACTAACCAAGTAACCAAGTTCGTCGCACGGCCAAAAATTTTGGGGGCGGAAGGATACATCGAGTTTGCAGATCGTTATCATTTTGGCTATATCCAGATTGGGCTAGAGAATTTTTATGATGATAAATACGAAAAAGGGATACTAGGATCCATGGATTTTGCAAAAACTGACAAGATATATGATCAATGGATGCACGCCACAAATATGCTGACTATGGATTCAGCCAGAAAGCTTGCAGGCGACTCATTAAAAGCCATCGGCGTAAAAGTTGATTATTATCATCCCGAAGAATCGCATCAGCTAACTTACACTTGGAAAGATGGAAAAAAATACTATTTGCCGTATTACGGTTTTAAATGGGGAGGAGATAGGTT
>Ga0316220_1001820_pt1 | contig 21758 bp, 22 predicted proteins | sample TBH18005metaG_FD_203632 | JGI IMG/M metagenome (GOLD analysis project Ga0316220, IMG submission 203632) | Freshwater microbial communities from Trout Bog Lake, Wisconsin, USA - TBH18005 | ecosystem: Environmental > Aquatic > Freshwater > Lake > Hypolimnion/Profundal zone | place: USA: Wisconsin...
GCAGCTGCACCAAGGCTACTGCCAGCATCGCCGGGATTCGGCATAATCCATATATTGTCAAAATAAGCTCCTATGTGGCTATTAGCACTACAGTTAAGGGCAACTCCGCCCATGTACACCAAGTTGTTGCTCCATCCTAACTTCTTGGCACGATACATGACATTTAATATCAATATCTCTGCCACGTTCTGTGCACTATGTGCCATTTCCTCTACACCAGCTTCTCGAAAAAAGTCTTCAGTAAAGCCTAGATGTAAATTTTGCTTTAATCTAATTTCCCATTCGTTTTCAATTACTGCGGTTTGTACCAAGTCATCAAACACATTAGTACCATAAGCACTCATACCCATTGTGATGTATTCTTCTTCGTTGGGCTTTAGGCCACAACGTTGTGTCATAGCACTATAAAACAACCCAATACTGTGTGGATATTTTTGTCCCCACAGTCGTTTGTAAGTTGCTTCACCTTGTGCATTGTATTCTGCACCCCATATACTGATGGTGTCCCATTCACCAATTGCATCAATAACAACTACAGTAGCACGATCAAAAGGACTGGTTTGAAATCCTGCGGCCGCATGACTTAAATGATGATTGCAACTTTTAACCGGTATACCAGAAATATCAAAAATCTTTAATTGATCTTGTAATATTTTACGTGTACTTAATTTATTCCATTCAATGCCCTGACCGCTATACCATTGGCGTGCTTGTTTATACAAGGGACGTTCGTAATAGGCAATAGCATCAAGCCTGAAACAATTCTCAGCATTGACTAAATCCCACACCATTTCATAATGTATGTTGGGATCGTTTTTGATTTTACTGTATCTTTCACTGTGTGCAGCAAATAGTATATCACCATCAGGTGATAACAATGTTACTGCGGCATCATGAAAGCCAGCCGAGACTCCTAATATGTTCATAAATTTTATCTGCTACAATTTTGTGACCTTCTTCTAAGAAGTGATCATTTGGGCCTTTGGCACAACCATAAGTCCATTCAACCATACCACTTTCATTAAATCCCAAAAAGTAATCTTTGTTTACCTGTTCAAAGTATTTTAGTTGCCCGTCAAAATGTTTCTTCTTATAGTATTCGTTTTGGACAATATTCAACATTATATACTTTATGCCGCGACTTTGCAAGTAGGATTGGAGTAAAATTACCTGTTGGATGAATTTTTTATGTATCGCTTCGGAGTTATGATACCTACTCACATAATCTACAAGATCACTACGCCAGTTGGTTCCATCTCGCTTAAACAAATTTCCTTGATATCCGGGCCAAACATCATAATATCCAAATTCATCAGCATACTCACTGCGCCCAATGTTACTCCACCCAATAACTACAAAATCTATATCCGGATCTATTATTGTTTGATCTATGGTTTTACGTAAAATATTATCGTTACTAGCCGATGGTTGTCCTAAATTTAATAATTCTACACTCAATTTAGTTGCCAATAGTTGTGGCCAAGCAGATGTTCTATCCGACAGTTCTTCACCGTAAGTGAAACTATCACCCACTGCCAGCATTCTTTTCATTTGTAGATAAACGGATCTCTTTTACGTAGCTCTTTTAATTTTTTTCGATAGCGAATTTCTAGTACAAGTCTATTGTACAGACTTTTTAACCATTTCATTAAATTTTTCCTTCATTAATTTTGCCGCATCGGCATGTGCAGGTTCAAGTGGGTGTGTTGTGCCCACTGGATATTTATTCTCTATTGCCCATTGATAAAACCCTCTTGGGGTTTGTGTATTGAATGGTTCGGGCGCAGGATCAAATAAAAACCATTTATCCATATCAATTTGAGATCTTAAATTTTTTATATCCAAATTAGTCTGGGTAAGTTCACTGTGATTAAAGATATTAGCGTCAACGCAAGTAAACATATAAGGTATATTATTCAATTTTAAATACTGTTGTAAGAATACTATTTCTTTTAAACTAGAATACGTTTCGTATACTTCGTTATCACCAACATGTTTATAAAATTCTTTTGAGAAAGCACCTATTCCCGTACTATTCAGTTTATTAAAATGATTCATATGGTTTAGCAGTATATCATTATTTGATTTTATAGTTTCTTTTATCTCATCTAGAGATTCGTGTGCATCCCAGGGTGTTAGACTATACCAATTATTAGATTGATTTCGTACTTTATAGTTGAAATGAAATTCATATCTAGAACTAAATGTCCAAGTTACAAATGCAATCAAATTTTTATCTTTATGTTGCTCGCAAGCATTTATAGTCATCCTAGCAATGCCGGAATTTGAATTACCGGAATAGGCTACACATATATAATCAAGATTTAAATCTTTTGTTAATAATGCAGGATATGTGCTCATGCTAGGAAGATTCCCGAATTGGTCTTTCAATTCGGCACCGAATACAAAACTGTCACCCCCTGCTACTACTGTAATCATATCCTGGTTTCATCCTTTCAATTTGTTGTTGATAATAGTCTGGATCAGTCCATGTATAATCATAAGTTGATTTTGCATCTCCGGCTTCTATACTTAATATATCTAAATACTTAGAAAGTATAGGCCAAACTTTACGGAAGTCTGTTGTCCCAAAACTGCTTTGTAAGTTGACTTGCCCGATTGGATGATATCCGTAATTGTATTCTGTATTTTGTACATCAAATCTATTACGATGCAACCACTCCCTAAATCCTGTCATTTCACGTGTATGCCAAGGATGCGGCCCATTAAAGCATACATCTTGTGCCCATTCTATATCAAATTCGCCACTATAATAACGCAAATGAGTAATAGCATCACAGGTAGCATCGTCAATGTCCACACCACGCTCATCTCGATAAACTTCATATAATGTCTTTCCTATTTGAGTCCAATGTAGATAAACTTCCCCGAATTTTCTATCGTATCTAGTTTCATCAAAAGTTGTTTTGTGTTCATTTGGAAATTCTATCCTAGGTGCATTTAAGAATGTTGTTATTTGACTGGGCCGTACCCATTCAGGTTGTGTTGTTTGTTTACGTTGACTCAACATTAGACTTTCTGCTTCATGGCATAAGTTGTTTAGTTGACGTATGGCAAACTTTGTTTCGTAGTCTGCACGTTTATAGTATTCGCTTAATTCCCATACAGTGCCCTGTAAGTGTTCAAAATGATTATGTAATCGATTCATCACTTCTTGATTAGGGTCTAGTCCTTTACGAATTGTACTGGGTAGGTATACTTCAGGTATCCAATACTCAAGTCCAAAGAATTTATTAATCTGACTAGTGGCCCAATTAAGCTCCTTGCAGATAAAGTCTAAATTTCTAGCACTATCTGGAAAACCTAAAAAGCAAAAGTTCTTTTCCAAATAGTTATTGTTACGTAACAAGTCCTGCAATGCAGTAAACCAAAGACTGCCCATGGCAGAGTCATTTACATCTATTGTGTAATCAATTTGATCTGCTTTGTTTAACGGGTTGCGTAATACGACTTTAACTTGTTTCAATGCTATCCCACCATGCTAATACTTGTGGACGCTCCGCAAGTATATCTCTCATAGTATACACGTCTTTGCGAATAGATTCAAGTCGTTCGATACGTTGTTTGCCCTTTATTAGCCCACTCTTATATGTATCGGGCCATTGTTCTGCAAATGTCTGTCTAGTTTTCAGCTGGACTAAGATATCCTTTAACGGGATGCTACCACTTGGCAAATGCCGTATCTCGTCGTCTATCCAGGGATCTAAAAGTTCCCGGGGTAGGGCTAAAGGTGACATAACTATGTCCGGACTGAAACTAAAAACTACTTTGGCAAGGACTTGGACCCCAAGTTCCTCGGACAATCGTTGGATGTTTCCGACTTCAAACATTCCTAGCAGGGTGAGTGTGAAGTCGATTCGCATTTGGCGATCATTAGTTCGGTACGCAATTCCTGCACGGAAGTTCTCAAGCCACTGATTGTAATCAAGGCCTGTTCTAATATATTCGCCAATTTGTCCTGTTCCGTCGAGACTAGCACAGATCTGCCAGTCTCTAAGATTTTTAAGTATATCATTATAAAGGCTAATGCCACGATAATTAACACGGGACAAATTAGTATTATATCTAGCGTAAACACGTGGTCCATCTCCTAATTCAACAATCCGTTTCATGTACCTCCAGTGTTGTTCGTACATCAACGGCTCCCCGCCCACCCAGTAGACTTCTTCAACTCTATGTTCTTCTACTGCGTCGCTAAACTCTTGTTCAATTTGAGTGTCTTGGAATTGTTCAATTTGTTTTTTGACTTCAGGTTTCATCCAATTGTTCTTTGGATTAGTGTAGTCGATCATGTTGTGTGTTCGTTGTTCTGTCTCCCACGCACTACTCAACATATCCCCGCACATACGGCACTTGAAGTTACAGAGATTACTGAACCGATAGTCCCAGCTTACAGGTCGCATCGATGTGTAGCCTGTTTTATCTGTGGAAGCAATTGCTTCATTGTACTTATGCCCGAATAGTTGGTTAAAATAACTGCGGTAAACATGGGTATTCAACAGTTTATCATTACATACTTCACACTCGGGTAGGGTTTCGCCGGACATCATGCGTTTTCGTACGGAGCGCATGTGGTCACCGTTCCAATGTTCGTCCAGAGTGATAGGTATATACTTGCCAGAACCGGCGCTGGTGTCGATATACTGTTGAAAGTTTTGTGCAGGTTCGCGGCTGGCGCAACACATTCTGCGTTCTGTTTGCGGGCTCAAGTATGTGTGAGTCCATGGTGCCATACATAAGGTGTTATTCATTTTCGTTCCACAAAAAATACCAAGGCTTAGATAATTCTAAACATTGTGTTTGTATAGGTTCAAAAATGTTTGCTATTTGCTCTAAATTCGTTGCTTCCATAAAATTAAAATTTACCACGGGTAAATTATGTACCATTTTTAGTGCATGACACCACCCCAACCACATTATACTGCTCATATTACCTATATGATTTTTTGGATTCGGGCAAGTATTTTTGTAATTTTCAATACTCAATAGACAATATTCTATATTCTTTGCGTACTGCATATCAGTTGTGTCTAGTATAGTAAATAACTTATCTATAAATAGGTTTGGATTCACAAATAATAATTCATAATCTAAATCTATATTGTTGCAATAAGAGTCCAACACTACGGTATCAGTCATCCATGCTTTTGCTGCAACGGTAACAGATTCAAATTGTTTAGCAAATACTGATGATTGGTCGACGGCGCATATACCGAATCTAATTTTATATAACTCATTTAAATAAATTTGAAATGGTTTGTTGGTTCCATACTTTATAACAGTGGTGTGATCTTCGAATTTCATGAATGTCGGTTTTTTTAAATCAAAGTATTCTAAAGAGTGACTGGTATTAAAATAGAGCCCACTCTTTGGATAAAAATCAAACACGTTATTGTCAGGAACATCTATAGAAAAATCATTATGTTCGAGATGCCATATGAGATTACCTAACCACGATCCACCGCCACCTTTACTGTATGCAAACGTTAATTTTTTATTTTTCATTTAGAAATTCTATAATTGGATTGACAACATCGTTCGTATATCTGCGATCAACCTCAGCACTATTAAAAACCAGTTATAATTATGTTCTATTTTTTGTTTTGTTATTGTGTCGTAATCGGTATCGAACAAAGTATAAGACCTTACTTGATTATATACACGATCAATTCTAGAAGTGTAGGGGTCTATAGAATCATATGATTCATCAAATAAATTTTCATATGACTCGAATCCACTTTCTTTTAGAAGTGCAACTGAATTCAAACAGGACAGGCTAATATATGGGTGCCTTAGCGCCAACGGCTTCATTGTTTTTTCTGTTAGGAAAATACTCCCTAGACCCAAGTTCATATCAGTTTCGACCACCACCGAAAATTGTGTTTTGTTATACCAATCAATATTAATATGTCGATCCCAGTACTGGGCGTTTCTATCTATATCTCCATCCAATCTAATCCCACGATCAACAAAACTACACAAAGATTGATCTATTATATCAGAAAACTTTTCATATATCTGCGTTCTAAAAGATTTCGCATAATTTATCATTAATAAAAACTTTTTTTCAAATTTACTAGTCCTTGGCGTATCTTTATAATTTTTTACTACACCAATCCAAGCCTTGCTTTCAGAGTACCAAAAATATAAGGGAACTTGCACTAGATTCTTTCGAATAAACTTCGAGTGGGTCGCCCCAATCATAAACAAAATATTGGGGTTATCTAAATATGTCTGTATTATCGGAGTTGCTTCTTGTAAATTTTCGAATACAAATTTATAGCCGGTATCAATTAATTTATCAACAACATCCCTATTTTCATTAAATTGATATTGATTCAATGAAAATACTGTAGAGGATTTGTCATAATTAATATTAGCATTATATGGCGTTATATCAAAAAATTGTGATATATTTTTTTCTGCTAAAGGGAATGTTAGATTGTTATTACCCGGAAAATTTATTAATTTAGGTTTCATAACCCATTGCCTCAGCTATTTCCGGATGCGTGTGCATAAAGTTTTGCTTACGGTATGCATCTGTTTGTTTCATTTGTCGTAGGAACTCTTGCCCATCACTACCAGAACCTAGTTCAATAAATTTGATTACATTATCAATTTCTTGTTGGTATTTGCCCGTAGTCCAAAACGCGGTTTTTAGTTTATTAAGTACTAGGTCTTGTGCTGCCGGAGTCATATACTGTATGCTCATATGGTTAGGGCTATGTAGCATATTAAAGTATATGCTACCAAAATCTTTAGTATCGGCCCATGCCAATAACTCATCCAGGTAATAAACATTTTGTATATTAATGGTAAAGCATAACTGAGTGGTAATGTTGGATGCCCATTGTGTTTTAGCAAAGTGAGTGCGATCAATATTGAGATTGACTTCGTCCCACTTAGCACCAAAACGTTCGTATCCAAACCGTTCGCCTACATTATCAATACTGAATGCAATATCCACTCGACCAAATTGTTTCCACTGCGGAACGTGTGGCAACGGTGTTTGTGTTCCATTGGTGTTGTAGTGTATGTCAATACTTTTACTGTATCCTTGATCCACTGCATATTGTAGTAAATCAAAATGCTCTTGTATTAACCAAGGCTCACCGCCAGTAAATTCAAAGTATTTTATGTTAGGCAACAATGCTTTTAGGTTCTCCCAAAACCCAGGACTTTCTTCGGGCCATTTACCTGCTTTGAGCCAGGTATAGGCAATGTGCTTTTTCTTGTCTGCTCCGGCAGGCAAATAATCCATTTCCTCTGCAGCCCATTTGCTACTACTCCACGATCCGCAGATACGGCATTTTAAATTACAGATATTACCTAGTTTAAGATCGATAAACCAAAGTTGATCGGGTGTGTCGTTCTCCCAATCCACTCTGGGATATAATTCTTTGAGTCTAACCTGTGTGTGTATACGCTTACTAGTGCGCCCTGCATCCTCCTCATCCCAACATCTTTGGCAGGTTGGGGGTTTTCCTCCTGTACGAAACTGTTTACGTAAATCTTGCATATATTGACTCTTATAAACAACTTCTAAATTTGTTTTAGTGAGATCATATTTATTGCCAGACTCATCCACAATCTCATCATGTGCCAGACAACAGGGGCGGGTAGTACCCATGGGACTAGTCTCAATACTAATCCAGGGAAGCATACAAATTGTTTTAGGAAGGGTCATATTTCTTTATATCTGTTAGTTCAGGGAATACCTTAAAGAAGTCTTCCTTACGTACTTGATCTATTAGATTATTTGTCTTAAAGAAACTAGGTAGTTCATGAGTGCTATCATTTGCCATCATAAAATTAATAACGCCTTTGTACCCGCTAACTGCGCGACTTAGTGTATCCAAGGGTTCAAGCCATTCTAAATGCTTTTCTATTTTAGCCTTTGCTTGTTCTTTTAGATGTTGCGGTAATACATCTGTGCGATACCTAAAAGGATGTTGTAGTATGTTTATGTTCCAATCCATAGGACGCAGTAGGCCCAAGTCAACCCATTCTCTGTGGAAGTCTGTAATATGTAATACATTCATCATACTGACTGTGCTACTGACATAAAAGTCCACGTTAGGGCATATTTCCATCATACGTTTACGATTATCAACTGTTTGTTGCCAGTCCTGCCCTTTGCGAATATATTCACCGCGAGCATAACTACCATCAAGGCTAGCACCCACGCTGACACAGTCAAACAGTTTCCACATTTCAAATACATCACGCCCTTTGAACTTCATTTCACTAAAGTTTGTGTTATAGATTAGGCGTACATGAAACATCTTACGTTTGACTAACTCGTCAAGAACTTTCCAATGCTCTTTCATTATAAGAGGTTCTCCCCCGGCCCAATATATCTGTTCCAAATGCGGAATATGTTCCTGCATTTGTTCCCACATGTCATCCTCATTCTTCCCTGCATACATTATGGCAGGATATTTAGGATCCCATCCTGCGGCTTTTTCATCTTTGTGCCAGTTGGAACTAAATATCCCACCACAAGTCCTACAGGCAAAATTACAAAGATTACTAAAACGTATATCATAGTAACGTAATTTAAAATCGTCATAGGTACCGTCCTCCTTGGTATCATCTACTAAATTAATTAAATGTCCAAAATTTTTATTGGAACTTTCTCGCATACTGAACAAGTTACTTTGTTCTTGTTCATAACACTTGGTACATTCCTTGCAGGGTTTATTCTCCAACATGTTCTTACGCATCAACTTGAGAGGTTCGTCATTCCAAATTTCTCGCATTGTCTGTGTTTTCAAATTACCAATTGGATGTTGTGGCTCACTTAGGCAACATGGATACGCCCTACCATCAGGAAAGGCATGCATATGAATCCACGGAATCATGCAAAACTCATCGCTTTTGATCAATCGATCAAGTTGATCTGTGCGTAATTCTTCCTCTTTAATATAAACCGGTTTACGTGCACCGTAATTATATTCTTTGTAATAGTCTGTTAGGTTGTCTGCCATTATAATCCTTGATACCAATCTGCTAGATCGGGAAATGTCTTGCAGAAGTCTTTGCCTCTGCGAATATCGTATTGAGAATAAAAGTTTTTAAAATCACGTTGCAATATTGTTTGTGACATTGCTTCTTCATGAGGTTTTTGTACTACGTCAACATAATCAATTAATCTGTCTAATTGATTTTGTTCAAACTCGTGCATTAAATCAAAGTCAGTACCGCGACCCCATCTATTGCTAAATGCGTATAGGCCACTGGCATAATCTTGTCTAATGTTTTTTGGGAGTATTGTTAGTGATTGAAAACTTGGGAAGCGTAATATATTTAGTGAAAAGTTAATTGCATCTTTTCCATATTCAAGTTTCCAATTCATTACTACGTCTAAGAATTCAGCAAGGCTATCCAAGCACAATAAATTAACTGTGCACATGATATGTAGTCCGCGGAACTTTTGACTTTGCAACAACTTCTCTACATTGTTGGCCCAATCCTGCCAAACTAAACCATCACGTATGTATTCAGCTTGTGCACCCAATGCTTCATTGCTGGTGTACAAGTCTACTTCAACTCCATCAATAGCATCAAGTAATCTATCTACATCGACGTCAGTGCCTAAATTACTGTTGATAGCAAGGCGTGTTTTACTCTTGCCCTTATTGGTTTTGAACCATTCAATCAGTTTCCAGGTCTCTGCACTCATTAAAGGCTCGCCACCTGTAATGCGTAGTTCTTTTAGTGTTCGGTGTAGGTCACTTTCCCACCATTTGTGGAACGCTTCCACATACGGATTAGTCTCACCGAATTTATAAAGTTGACTACTATTATGGGTATGGGTAAAATGATTCCTGCCGTCACTAACCAAGTTGGTGTAGGCTCCATGTTGCTTAATGTCTTTAACCCAAGTGCTACTAAAAGCAGGGTTACAATAACTGCAAGCAAACTGACAAGTTCTGTCGAATGCGATTTCCAAAGTTTGTAAGTCCACGTCTTGGTCGGCAGGTGTTCTGTATGCATGATCTAAGTCCTTGTCTGAATAAATTACTGTTTTGTATACTCGGTCACTAATGGGCTCGGCAACATCTCCAACGGCATCTTTCCACATATCCTCTATCTTCCAACAGTATTCACAACCCGCAGGACGATCGCCCTGTTGCATTTGTGCACGTTGGTGTTTCTTTTCTGGAGTATTGTGTAAGGCTCTGGGATTGGCTTCCACTGCCTCAACACTAACCTGATGCGGTAAGGGATGGTGGCAACTTGTAGTCTGTCCCGAGCCCAACCATATAGTGGCGTTGTACCATTTGGCTCCGCAGAATGATTCTGACTTGATGTCGATTACTCGGCGTTTGTATTGTAAGTCTGTTTCGTTTTGTAGTTTGGACATTTAAATTTATAGATAACGGGTCAAATCAATTTTATGATAATCTCTATTATAAAATATATTTTGATTATTGTCAAGAATTAATTGATTATCTTGCCAATATTGCCTCCATGTAATCAATACAGTCTTTTTATTTCTAATTTATAGGTTTAAAATCGTATATTAGCGTCTTCTATTTTATTAGAACTATAATCAATAAAATTTTTAAGGTCATATTAAATTAGTTTTAATATTCTATGGGCTAATTTCTCATATTCGGTTCTTACTACATGCATATGATCCGGAAATAATGGACTTATCTTGGCTAGTTTTTGATAATTAGCCACTGCACTCAATTCTTCTAAGACTTGTTGTTTGTTATATTTAAATATACTAAATACTTCTTCCCATCTATGCCAATGCATTTGATTACTGGGTAATTTATAATCTAGGTTCAATAATTCTTCAGGCCAACTATATATCTTGTATTTGGCAAATTCAAAGTCATCAATTGAATCCTCTAATCTACCAACTCCACCTATTACAATCCAAGGAATTTTAAATTCTTTATATATTGTTTCTTGAGCAAATTTATAATTACAATCATTTATATATTTTGTTGCTTCATAAAAATCTTTTATATTTTGAAAATTGGGGTATTGTTTTGGCCCGTCTATATGATCATTTATAACATGCTCCACAATATCTCTCACTGGTTCTGTATGAAACCATATAATGTAATCATAATTAGAATTTTCTTGTAATTGCCAGTATGTGTGCCTAAGTTGCCCAAAGTTGCAGGCAGATCCTGCAGATACATTATGCACAATGTGCCCCATTTGTTGCAAATAATAATCTAGCCCGGTATTGGGAACGACTTCCATGTTAGTAGAGTTGACGATTTGCCATTCTCCTCTCCCCCAACTATCACCTAATATAAAAAATTTCATATGAATATGTTATCTATTTTTATTTTTTGTTCTTTAGAAAATTCAAAAAATCTGTCTCTGTTATGTCGTAAATCCGGCAACATGTCATTATACATTGATACTAGATTTGTCTTATCTAACTTTGTAAGATACTGTATTGCCTTAATAATAGAATCATGTACCTCAAACTCTTTTAAATTTTCTAATTCTATTTCCGGAAAATAATGAGTAAAAGTTTTAAATCCTTGCGAACGTAGATAATTGTATATTTTAGTTTGACCGTTTATTAAAAAAGGGCGCAATCCTAAAATTGGTTTCCAAGTTTTTTCTGATATAAACATATTATCCCAAGGCCAAAATTCTGTTTCGCTGACTATAGTCAAAAAATGATTTTGCCACAATTCAATTTTTCCTAGGCTGTGTATGTCGTGCGGAATGCCATAAGTATCCGGCATCCCCCAATTACTTTCTTTATAATCTTCTATTTTTTCTCCCAGAGTAATTCTACTCCCTAAAGTAATAATTCCGTACTTATCTATTCCATTTAATATTAATTTGTCAACTAACTCAGTTCTATGATCCCGCGGTTTACGATTATAATTTAAGAAGGTATACGTGGGATTTTTTAAGATAATATCATCTTCTTCATAATTATTAAAATATTTCATCAACACCGTAGAATGAAAATTAAAATAATAATCGGTATCAAAATGACCAATTAAAAATATCTGGCTAGCACCGGACTGTATAGCAAGTTCTGAAATCTGGTCTCTGTTTAAAAAAACTGGATCAGCAGCTGCTAATAAAAAGAGATTATCAAATTGTTGATTATTTACTAAGTCAATAAATTTATTATATTCCCCATTATCAAATTGTGGGCCAAACCACGTGGTATTAATAAAAAGATTTTTAGAGTTTTCGTACTTGACGGTAATTTGATCTTTAATTTTACTAATTAAATCAATTTCGTCGGTGTACCATTGAAATGATCGGGGAAATGTAGTACCTATAAATTGTATCATATTATTGTCTTTATGCCATCAGCTAATGACACTGATGGTAAAATGTTAAATTGTTTTTGTAGACTTATGTCAGCAACTCGATGCATCATACCGGAAGGTTTGTTAATTAATTTTTTTATTTCCGGACAATCATGGTTAAAAATAATTTTATAAATTTGATGTATTAAATCTATAAAGGATGTAGAGACTCCAGTGCCAATATTCATAGTATGATATTTCATATCATTCACTAAACACCAATTTATAGTATTTAGAATATCATTGACATGAACCCAATCTCTAGTCTGTGTCCCATCTCCCCATACTTCTAATTTATCCGGAAAAGTTTTAATCGTATTGACTAGATTCGCCATCGGATAATCTGTGCTTTGGCCGGGACCATATCCACTAAACGGACGTAGTATATGGATTTTTAAATCAGTTTCTTTATGTATTTGCCATAACATTCGTTCAGCTGTAAGTTTACTCCATCCATATAAATGATCACTAACCCCAATAACATTGTTATTAAAATCTATCATATTCTCTTTTAGCGGATAATTCGGAGATACTTGGTACTGCACTGGATAAACTGCACAACTGCTTGGATAGATGATATGGTTACAATGAGTTATTGCCCACTTAAAAACTTGTCTATCTATTTCTATGTTTTCAATCATATTTAGATAGTTTGTTTCTATATTACTTCTTCCCTTTACTTCTGCAGCAAAATGTAATACCAAATCAAAATGTGAATCTGATACCTTTACGTAATCTCGTATATCAGCTATAACTGATGTTGTTTTTGCCGAAACGACATCCACTCCGGTTACATTATAACCCTGTGTTTGAAAATATTCTACGCAATGGCTTCCTAAGAATCCGCTACTGCCGGATATTAGAATTTTTTTATTGTTGGGCATGATATCGGCATTCCTCCCAAAATTCTTTCATTTGAGGGAACGTTGTTAAAAAGTCTGTTTTACGTCTTTTATCATGTTCATTAAAGAATCTGTAAAAGTTTGCACGTTGTAGTTTAACATATTCCGGATCTAAATTCCTACCCTCTTTCATCCAATCTATATCCCTTCGCATACGTTGTACTTCATAATCTTTAAATCCTTGAAATGGAGCATCTTCAGTTTCTCGATTTGTTTCCATCCAGTCTGCTACACGTTCCAACATGTGAACGTAAACTGGAGGTAGTATTTGTAGGCTTTGCCATTCAGGTTTACGTAACAATGGAGTATCAAACCAAACACGTTGATAGGTATGACTATGTGCCCTACGCAATGTCAATATCCATTCCAATTGTTGTTGTAAACCCAATACACTTAAATTATTCATTGTTATGATAAATGTTAAACTATTTTTATAGGGAATTTGATATAGAAATTTATGTACGTAATCAGACATTCTAGGAAAATTTAATCCATGCCTTATATATTGTGCATGTGCACGATTACCACTATCTAAACTAACAAACTGCATAAAGTGTTCAATTTGTGTATCGCACAATTGCTTTACATAATCTAAATACTTGTTAAATAATGCAGGTTCTACACTAAAGTTACTTGTGACATTTAGATGTAAATCAGGTTTAGGTAGTGCCAACACATAGTCAAATACTTTATACGTATTTTTATCCATGAGTGGCTCGCCACCAGTCATTCTAAAATGTTTTAGTTTGGGGTACAATGTAGGCCACCATTCCCAAAATGCGTCTACATATGGGTTATGATCACGGGCAGGTATAGGACGGTTTCTACCAGTAAAATGACTAGGGTCGTTATGAATAGTGCTAGTAGGATATCCTCCCCACCGATCAACTTCCGCTTGCCAGGTACTAGAAAATTGAGGACTGCAATAACTACAAGCAAGGTTACAGGCATGATTAAAATTAACTTCAACATAACTTGGTACGACATTGTCTTCCTCCCCAGTACTATTTACTATAGCATCATAATCTTCTGCAGCCCAGGGTTCGCCACTGCGATAATGTCTATCACTTAATTGTCCGTGCTTTTCAATGTTCCAACAGTAACTGCATTCACTGGGCTTTTCTTGTTTAAGCATCATAACACGTTGGTGTTTCTTATGCTCTGTATTATGCAACGCACCTGGGTTATTTTTTAGGGTGTCGGCGTCTATCGGATGTAATGGTGGGTGATAACAACTGTTATTGAGTCCGGTGGGCAAGTGTAGACTAACTTGTTTCCATTTAGCCAAACAGAGTGAGGGACCAAGATTTTCCTTCATCCATTCTGCATTGGCCATAAAATTGCTTTTTTCAGTCATTTACTAAAGTGATTTGTGTACTATATTTTTTAGATATAAGAAAATTATAATTGTGGGTTAGTATTGATTGCATGTCCATATACATGTCATACAATTCGTCATTGGATTTAGTTGCTATAGAATTAATTAATTCAATTATTTTTTGAAATTTTATTCTAGGGTGATATCCGTCATAATCTTCATCCCAATAATCATGAAAGGTCTTAAATCCCATCTGTCTTAGATATATTAGATTGTTAATAGGCCCCATTAGTATAAATGGTTTTTTCATTAACATGGGCCTAAAAGTTTTTTCTGTAGGAAAAAATGTCTGTCCGGAAGTAAATGTTTCTGCCACAATGTCAATGAATATATTGGTATAAAAATCTAAAAGCTGATCAGTAAATCCACTAGTGTCTTGTTCACCGGGCGTATATTTGTCTTCAGTTTCAATTACTAATGGCAAATCTTTAGCAATTGATACAAAATTAGAAATTTGTTCCGGAGCATAATGAAACAATTCTGTCAATTCAAATAGTTTACGTGATTCGTCGCTGGCGTAAACCCCTCGTAAATTTACATAAGATGTTAGATCGTGATGTGTTTTTAAATGGCTAGCTATACCAATTCGATGCCACAGTGGCCTACCATAGTAAGCACAGAATATTTTTGTTTTATTCCATAAATGATATTTAGCATCTATTGGGTGTCGGACTTGCGCCCACCTTGCATTATTAGAAATAATTTTATATTTTGGATGTTGCTCTACTGCATTGCCTGTTTGTATAGTTACAGAAGAAAAACTAAAACAATCTAATAAATCATATAACCCAATTGCTTGACACGATGGGCCTTCACTATTCATCGACAAATAAATTTTTTCATTTTGATTATTCGTCAAAAAAGAAATTAGCTCTTTTTGATTCCAAATAAATTTGTCTGCGGGTATAACTGTAAACATTATTTTAAAAATCCAGATACCTGCAACGTGTACTTGTCTTCCATACCAGCATTTGCACCCAAATGTAAGATCTCGCTATCCCAAATAAATCCCTCACCAGCATGCCAATGAGTACTAACCACATCATTGTATTGAATAAAATGACCAGTTTTCCAATTTTCTAAATAAATGTTTGCTCTTACTTTTAATTCTTTTCTTTCGGGATATCGTTTATTAATTTGAAAGAACGTATCTTTATGTAAAGGAACTATGCATCCTGGCGGTTGCAAAATACTGCTCACGGTAATTACTTCCATACCCAACTGTTCGCCAATGTCATTAAAATTAATTTGAGTTTCGTCCCACCATAATTGATGTATAAGGGTATTATCGTATTTGTATGTTTTAGGAAAACCGCCAAATTTTTCATGCACATCTTTTAATTCATGTACTTGGTGTTTGATGCAACTACCTTCGTGTTGTGTATAGTCTGCATTTAAAAATACAGATAAATCATAGTTTAATTTTATATCTTTTATCATTCTCTTACCAATGGTCCTGTGTTTTTAAAATTGCTCTTGTAATGATGTTTAAAGAATCGACTTTGTTCGGAATCTAAATCAATTATCGGAAGTCCTAAACGTTGCGTTAATTCTTCTTCGTAATTATGAACAAAGTTAACAGGATTAAATTCTTTTACAGTTGTTTCCCAGTAGTCGGTTAACATCCCAAAGTCTTGTACTTGTCTATAATCCCAATCGCTTAACATTGTATTATATGTGCCTTGCCTTGCACCAGCAATGGCCCAAACACCGTTTTCATTGTCAGCACCCACATTGTGCCATATGCTTAGATTATCCATGTTACGAGCGACCACACGAGTCTTGAACTCTGCAATCGTGGGCTTTGCACCACGATCCAAACACATCTTAACACCTTCACGGAATCCAGCACGCCAGGCTTGGAACGGGGTGGCGTCAGGGTATGTGGTGCTATAACAATCATGCATAGCCCAATAGTCAGGGTGGAAACAAAACTCCACAGCGGTTGCATCTGTGCCATCACTGTTCTCGTGCGTCTTCATATTGTAAATGTAGTCTTTGTGCCAAATGCTTAAGCCACCGTTGCCATACATCAATCCGTTAATGTTGTTACGAGCACGATACCTAAGTACACCACGAGGATTAGTATTTTTATCCAACTGTAAATTGAAGAAACTGTGATCAGGGATGTTGTCGCCATCAATGAGCACAAAACGATCAGTTGTGCTACAATCAGCTGCGGCCTTATGTGCTGCATCTGAACCCTTAACACCGTCCACTCTTTGCGCCCAAGGCACCATGTTTTGTATTTTAATCCAAAATTCTTCTCGTTTAGGTTCATCATATGTTAAGTAGATTACATCTAAATCTGCTATGTCAATTATTTCTTGCATAATATTCTATATCGTTATATTCTTCATCTTCTATTAACAGGCCTGCATGGCCTTTAACTACCGGAAACCCTTTTGTATTTTTAACCAATTGTACACGATATTTGGCATCACTGTCAATTTTTACGAGCTTGCCTTTTATAACTTGATATTGAAAATAACGATCATATTCATCTTTGGTAACTACTAGGTAGTTGCCTTCTGAATGATTCTGCATACTACAACTAGTAATATTGCCTTCCTCATTATAATAAAGCCTGTATTCCAAATCCTGGTTGGGTATAGGTTTGATTAGACTTTCAAAGTTATCCCAGTCGTTGCTCATAATATTCTATTAGTTCTTTAGTACAATAACTTTTGTCGTGATAGTGTACGGGATAGTATTGGTTTAAGTTGTTGATGCGTATAACATCACCATCACGCTCATGCATAACTGTCTCTAACCAACTACGTGCATCGCTCCATCCATTAAATCCCGACTTCATGTGTACAAAGTTTAAGAAGTCCATGGAGGGTATTGTGACTGCTTCATCGCCCATCATCAATGCAACCAATGCATATACAACATCGGTTGTGGGCTCTAAGTCTAGTTCTACATCTTTAAGGCGCAGTTTAATGAGATCCCAATCCTTAAATACATAATCAGCAAGATGAAAAAATTGTTTAGCAGTCTGCGTATATCTAAAATACATCAATCCGTTATAAACATCAGGCAAACTATTTGTGTCAAACAGTTGTCTATATTTTCTAACCGCACCAGGTGTACTCATAATATTTTTAGCACCAGTACTCAAACAAACATCTCGAAGTCTAAATGCAGTCCACCAATGATCTATACTGCGTGTAAACAATAAATCACTTTCCAATTTGATGGTTTCTTTAAAAGGTGTGAGGCTGAATACCGCAGGTTCTAGACTAAAGGGGTTTGAGTACTCACCCTCAGGTAGTCGAATTATGTAATCAAATGTGTTTAACTGTTTGTTGTTGAATGAATTGTAAGTGCTTTCATCTACAATAACTGCATACTTATTTTCTCGTTGCGTGGCTTTTACGTTCAAACATTGCAGGTATGCTAGTCGACCGTAGTCAACTTCACCAGTATTAATTGCAAAAGTAACAAAACCCTGTTGTTCTTTGTGTTGACTCATACTGTCAGCCCATTTATCAATCGTTCAAAATCTTGACTTTGTAAATATTGTTTGTCCATGATGTGTATATTTTGGCGGGGCACTACTCGACCAGTTCCTTCACTATAAACATATAAAAAATTGTCATCGTACAACATTTGATCGATCTTTTCTTCTATAGAAAACATTCTCCACGGAATACCCCGATCTTCATTTAAACTATATCCACTAAGGATATTATTAGCAATAGCAAAGGCATAATCATTTCTATAATTACCTTCACGAATATTATACAATGCTCTGTAATAATTATAGTTGCGTTGTATTTTGCCCACTAGATCAAATAACAACTCCGCTCGCTTAGTTTTACGAAATAACACTACTGTGGCCCAAATAAACGGCAAACTAGTATTACCCATCTGCTCATATACACCGCCTTTGTAGTTTGAATTATGGTGCATTAGTTTGTAATCAAACTCTGTTTCAAATAGGGTATTAAGACTATCATCCAATACAAGATAATCGGTATCAAACAAAATAGTATCTTGATACGGACTAAGAGCGTAGGCATAGTGCCTTCCAAGATTTCGCCATTGAACCATTCCATCTCTTACGTTGTCTCCCTGTGGATCTATAGTAATAATATTGTCATAACGAAACTTGGGATCTGCATCGTGATCTGTAATTAGTGTGATAGGCAAATCTAAATGCATACTTGTTAGGTGACTTGTTTGATCTGCAATCTTAACATAGTCAACAGTTTTGGTATTAAACGCAAATACAACAACACCTCTAGCGGTTGAAGTGGATTTTTCTAAGTTTTTTGAGTTCGTCATGTTGTTGATGCCAACGGTTCATTACTTTTGCATAACATTCTTTGCATTGCTCAGCAAAGAATTCAGGATCGGGTATATGTATAGGATTTTGGTATGTATCTTCTAAATACAATGCATTTGTTCGAGACCAACTTGCACTAAACATTATTAGCTCAGGAGTGGCTTTGAACAATCCACCATTGTAGGCAAAATGCAAATCTGTTTGGATTTTCTCTCGAAGGATGCGTTTATTAACTTGGTAGTCTGTTGCTACCGAAATGTATGATTTGAGTGATTCTAAGTCCATTTATACAGTATAGCAAAATACCGTATAAATGTCAACTAGTTTGGTTACGCTACAGTAACTGCGCCCCAGGTATTAGCGGTTAAATTAGTAGTTTCTGGGTATACAACATCAATATGATGTTGAATTATAATGTTAAGACTATCATTGACCACGGTATTGACTACTGGCGGGGTACCAACGCCAGACCAACTTGGTGCACTAAGTACTGTACGTGGTGCACTATATAAATTTAATCCAAAAGATATTACACTACCATTATCGTTATTTGATCCCTGTACTCCGTTGGTCTTAACTTGTATATTTGCATAATCATTGGTGTAAGATGTAGTAGTACTTGTAATATTAGCTAAGGTAACATTGCTTGTGGTAAGAGAGTAATATCCAATAGTTGTAACGTTTGCTGTTACAGTACCGCCAGTACCAGCAATACCACCATTTGTATTTGCTCTGAATGCGTTTATAGCTTTCATATTAGTTGCCAACAATGTCAACATATCACCACTACGTCCTGTGCCGTCAACATTGGTAACTCCGGCAATAGTGTAATTTAATTGCCCACCAGCATTAAAGAAATATCTTGCTTGATCAGCACCGGCAAAGGTAGCAGTACGGACTGTGGAAAAAGAAATTGCCACATTGGTATTTGCAACTGTATCTGGAGCAGCAATATTTGAATTAATTACTGTAGTACCTTGGCTGTTAAAAGTTCTTGCACTGGTATAGGCAGTAGTCAAACTTGAGCTGAATGTGCTTAGGTACGCAACCAAAGTTCCTGCTGTAGGAGCTCCGATACCTGTACCCGTACCTGTTTGGTGAGTTTTGATACTGTTTAATGTGTTAATAGCACTAGCCCATTGTGTAGCAGTTACTGTTCCTCCACTTGATACCTGCGTTAAGGGAGTTTGCCCATATCCCCAAGCACCACTTCCCACTGCCCAAATAGTGTTAATTTGGTTGACGGTGCTACTGGGACTCGTTCCAACGAATCCGTTGTAATCTGTTGCTTGTATTAATCCACCTTGACTATATGCCATTTTTCTTTTTCCTTACGAATTTAGTTTAACCACAGCTTCGATTACACCCGTGCCTTTGGTTTTTTTGTCTTCTAGAGCCCTACCAATAACGTTCCATGTGGTGATTTCGCTTTTCTTACCGGCTCGTGCCATACCATTTCCGGCACTAACAAGTCGATCACCTTTAGAAATTGTACCTATTACTTTGACGGGCACTCTACCCTGTACTGCGATTGGGGGATGTGTTGAATTGGTGCCGGCACCAGAATTCATCAGATATGCTGCATTAGTACTTATGACTCCGAACACTTCTTCGCTTAAATCTGCACCAACTTGGGTAATTTCAGCCGGTCCGCCGATTTCAACAACGGTTCCGGGCTCGTATGCCATATCAGCTTCGAAGCGTTCTGCCAAGTCAGCGTACTGTGCATGTATGGCAGTTCCGTATACGTTGTTCCAATAAGCCGTCGGGCTCCCTAAATTATATGTTAAATTTGCACTAGGAACAACATTTCCGGCAATATTTGAAAAAATATTTGAACTACTTGGTAATGCTACGTTTCCTGTAAAAGATACATTACCTGCAAATGCGGTAGCTCCATTTACAGTAACATTAGTAAGACTAGTATTACCTGTAACTGTAATATTGGCAAGACTACTGTTACCTGTAACGGTAAGACCTGATGATAAATTTAATCCAGGGTTGACGATTGGTATTCCAGTAATACTAGATGCTGGGGTAAATGATCCTGAATCAGTACTTATTATTCCAGTTAATCTATTATTAACCATAATATTACCAACAATATGTGGTGTCGACACATTATCTGTCAGAGTATTTTGAATTAGAGTAGTCAGCGCGACGCCCGGAGGGGTTGTTGGGCCAACAGAAATCCAAGTGCTACCGCTATAAACACTTAATGTACTGGATGTAGTGTTCCACCAAAAATCCCCGGTTACTGGATTTGACGGAGCTGTTGCTCCAGTCTGGCTACTTGAAATAACTTTCCAGTTAGATCCCTGCCACACATTTAAATGTTTGTTTACGCTATCCCACCAAAGTTGTCCGACTAATGGATTTGCTGGCGCATTTGCGCTAGAAAAATGTTCTAATAGTTTAACAAAATTTTCGTTTAAAAGTATACCATAACCTGAATAATTTCTACCTACTAGATTGATACTTGTAGTAGTGATATCCGCAGTGGTATCGGGTATTGTTACCAGTGCAACCCCGTTAGTTAGTGATACATTATACGACATAAACTACATTTCCTATTGTTTACTTATTTATGTATTTTTAAGTGGTTAAGGTTACGGTAATAGTTCTAGTGTCCGATCCAGAACTATCAGTAGTCCACAAATATAATAGCTGATTTTGATTAGGTATTGGTATATCCCAAGGTCCGAGACCGTATGGACTAGGTCCATACGCATATGGATTATTGCCAGACGATCTATAATGTCTATCGGGTATAGGATCTGATAAAGCCCCGAGTGTAACGAAAGTAGCATTATTGACGTTGATTGAAGGATTATTTGATATATCTAGAT
>Ga0316220_1001824_pt1 | contig 21729 bp, 15 predicted proteins | sample TBH18005metaG_FD_203632 | JGI IMG/M metagenome (GOLD analysis project Ga0316220, IMG submission 203632) | Freshwater microbial communities from Trout Bog Lake, Wisconsin, USA - TBH18005 | ecosystem: Environmental > Aquatic > Freshwater > Lake > Hypolimnion/Profundal zone | place: USA: Wisconsin...
CGATCTGCAGCGTCGCCGCGTCCGTGATGCCCGTGCCGTCGGCGTTGGATGGCGTGAGCCCCTGTTTTTCCGCCAGCGCCTTGATCTGCGCCGAAGCGCCGTGGACGAGCACCACGCGGATGTTCAACGACCGCAGCACCGCCACGTCGAGCAGCAGCAGGGCGAAGTTCTCGTCGGTCACGATCGCGCCATCCACCGCGAGGACGAACGTCTTCTCGCGGAATTGCGGTATGTATTGCAGGATGCCCCGCAGGTCGGTTGGTTTCATTTCAGCGCCAAAGAAGTAATCTGTTTTGCGCGGGATTCAAACAATTATTTTGGCCGGCGCGGGAAAACCGGCGCAAGCCCGGCGAAGAAAAAAACCGCCGCCACGATTTCCGCAGCAGCGGTTATGTTTTGATAAACAACATTATGGCGCAGGAAGATTGCTAAGGATTTTTGAAATTCCGATAATCTCCAATTAACATTCCGTCACACACCATGCCTTCACCCCAAAAATTTCTCCCATCAACAACTTGCCATTCTAAATTAAAAATGTTTTTACAACTTGGTTTTTGAGTGATTTTAAGGTTTGCCAGAATGCATTCGTGCCTTCCTCCATTTTCCTCATGCCATGTTGAAAAATACTCGCCTTCAAATTTTCCAATTTCGACATCTGTTTCGATTCGATCTGCACTTTCAGTATAATTTCTCTTGCAAGTATCGTGATTATTTGAAAATTCGCCAATTAAGTTCTTACTGTCGGAAAGTTTTAAGTAAAATCGGCCAATTAATTTAGTTGCCATAAATAATACTAGGAGTTGGAATTTCGTTAAGGGGTCAGCCCATTGAGGCTGACCCCTTAACTACATATAAATTGCCCTTACTGTTTTTCAGGAGTAAAAACCCATTCGTTGTGATCATTCTTGTAAAAATACAAGTCCAACGCTTTTTTTATTTCGTTAACATTATTCTTTATGGTCACACGAGTTGGGAATAATTCAGTTCGTTCAGGTATTCCTTGAATTACTTCTTTTGCGCCACTAACTCTTGGATTGCCTCTTTCTACACCGGATATATCAAACATTGCCTTCGCTTGCTCATCAGGAATGGTTTGTCCGGGATGGCTATTTATTGGCTGATTATCTAGCAACTCCATTATGTTTATGGCAGATTTGAAGCATTGTGCTTTTACTTCTGAATCAGTGGGGGCTTGTGACTTAACTTCGCCTTTTGATGTCTCTTGATTAGAAGAATGCCCGCAACCTACTAACGTAAACAGTAATGTTCCAAGGCATATATTCGCCAGGTGTTTTTTTATTCCCGATTGATTTTTTTTTGATTTTGTCATGGATATTTTTTCTTTCGTTGGTTGTTGTTATTGCGCTTATATCTAAAAGAGTTTTCAGTTCATTTCACGCGCCGACGGTCACGCTGACGGCATTGCTCCAGAGGCCCACCTGTCGGTCGTTGGCGCGGTAGATGGCCTTGTAAGTCCAGATGGTTTTGGCCACCGGAAACACCTGCGTGTCGTTGTAGTTCGGCGTGGTGTCCACCACCAGCGGCACGTAACCCTTGGCGTCGCTCCGATCCACCAGAATTTCGCACGCGTCCAGCCAGGCGGCGTTGCCCTGCCAGCCCCAGCCGAGATCCACCACGTTGCCGTTGACCTTGGCGGTGATGGCCGGCTGCAAGGCGCTCAAATCCGGCGTGGCCGCCTCGCTGCCCACGATGCCGAGGTCGGAGGCGATGTCGGGGGTGCATTTGCCGCTGGCCTTGATCTGTTGGACAAGGGCAAAGATGCGGGTGAGCGCGCCGAGCGTCACCGGCGCGGTGCCGTCGGGCAGCTCGGGTGCGGTGAACACCGGCAGGGTTTGCACGCCGCCGGAGCCGGTCTGCGCCAGATTGGCGGCGTCGGTGCAGCTCTGCGCCCAGGTGCGCACGGCGTTGAGCCAGTTTTGCAGGACATAGATGAGCCACGCGCAGTCGGCCAGAATGGCCGTGACTTGCGCCGTGGTCAGGCCCAGCGCGGTGGCGTGGCCGGCGATTTTTTCGTAGAAGTTCACCAGCCAGGCGATTTGATCCGTCTGTTTGCCGGGGAAGTAGGAGTTATGTTTCATTTTTTTGGCTTTCGTTTTGGTTTCAGTTGCGGGAATCGGGGGCGGAGAAGGGGGAACGTAGCCCGGATCGCCAGGCTCAAGCAGGTAATTCCAGCGAAGATTGGGATTTCCCCAATACATTTCCGGGTCATCCTTGGTCCAAGTTGCGGGGCGCATGGTAAAAAGGGGTTAAAAAGCCGGTTTTTGGCATAATTGGCCGGTTTTCCGCAGTTTGAGGCGCGCCCCCGGCGATTTTTGCGCACCGAAAAATGATCCGGGGCGCACCCCAATGGCTTGGGGCGGAGGAAAAACCGTTTGGGGCGGCGGGAAAATGGCTTGGGGCAGACCCCGAATCATTCGGGCACGACCCCGATGAAAAGGGGCGCACCCCGAACGTTTCGGGGCGTGCCCCCAGGCAAAAGGGCTGCACCCCGCGGCGTTTTTGGATGCGGAAAAGTCGCGCGGGGCGCGCCCCATTTCATTTTTCCGCGCCGGAAAACCATCCGGGCCAGACGAAAAATCTGATGCCGGACACCCCAAAGGAAAAAACGCACGCCCCGGAAGGCTGCGGGAGTTGCTAGAGAAATTTCCGACCGCGCTGGCGAAAGAGGGATTTAGGACAAAAGGATTCCACTGCTTATTGCGCGTTGCGCGTTGCGCGTTGCGCGTTGCCGAGATTCACCGCCTGTAGTGAATTGTCCATGCCGTTGAGTATTTGACTCTAGGGAGCGGCATTAGACTGTCAAGGTTTTATTTGGGAATTGCGATAGAAGCTCTTAATGCGCCGAGGCACCGCTCGTTTTCCACTGCCGTGCCGATGGAGATGCGGATCCACTCCGGCAACTGGTAGCCGCCCATCGGCCGCGTGATGACGCCGAGCTTTTGCATGGCGTCGAACACTTTCTGGCCTTCGCCCACGCGCACGAGGATGAAATTGGCGTAGGACGGGACGTATTCCAGTTTCAATTCCCGGAACGCCTTCATGAAAAATTCCAGTCCGTTGAAATTATTCTGCCGGGTTTTGCGGACGTGGGCGTCGTCGTCCAGCGCGGCGAGGGCGGCGGTCTGCGCGAGCAGGTTGGCGTTGAAGGGCTGCCGGATTTTTTCCAGCGCGGCGGCCAGTTCGGGGACCGCGATGCCGTAGCCGATGCGCAGGCCGGCGAGACCGTAAATCTTCGAGAACGTCCGCATCAGGATCAGGTTCTTCCGCGCGCCGAGCCGGATGAGCGGGATCAAATCCACCGCGTCGTCGAGAAATTCAATGTAAGCCTCGTCCATCACCAGCAGCACGTGGTCGGGGATTTCGTTGACGAATTGGATCAGCGCCTCGCGCGGCGCGAGCGTGCCGGTGGGGTTGTTGGGATTGGCCACGAAGACGATGCGTGTGCGCGGCGTGATGGCCTTGAGCATCGCCGGCAGATCGTGGCCGTAATTTTTCGCCGGCACGGTGATGACGTCCGCGCCCAACAATTTCGCGACGATGGGATAAATCGCGAAGCAGTATTGCGACACGACGATGTCCGTCCCCGGCCCGAGCAGGGCGTGGCCGACGAACTCGATGATTTCATTCGAGCCGTTGCCCAGAACGAGATTGCTGGTTTCGACGCCGAGTTTGGCGGCGAGCTTTTGCTTCAGGTAAAACGCATTGCCGTCGGGATAAAAATTCACGCCGGGCAGCGCCTTTTGCAGCGCGGCCAGCGCGAGCGGCGACGGACCGAACGGATTTTCGTTTGACGCGACCTTGATGATCGAGTCGGCGGGCAGGCCGAGTTCGCGCGCGACTTCTTCAATGGGGCGGCCCGGTTGATACGTCGGCAAGGTTTTTAAAAATGGAGAAAGGGGCAGCATGAGTTTTTAGTTTTAAATTTTTAGTGTTTAGTTGAATCGCCCGTTTGCGATGTTTTGACGATGGCGGTCAACAAACGGATCAGTTCCAAGCTCTCGCTTTCCAGCGGTGAAATCTTGGCTTCCGGAACCAGCTTCGAGTCGCGCAGCAGCCGCAGCCAGTAATGCGTTTCGCGTGCTTCTTTCGAGGCGATGGACATTTTGGCGATGAAATCCGCCCGGCTGACGCCCGCCAAAGCCTCCTCGACATTCGAGCCGATGGCCGTGCCGGAGCGCAGCACCTGGCCCGCAATTTCAAATTCCTTCTGCGTTTTCAACCATTTTGCCAGCGCAATGGTTCGCAGTGCGAACGCATAGCTTTTGTCTTTGACGAGGCTTGGCTTCATGGCGTGGTGGACCAGAACTAAAAACTAAAAATTAAAAACTTAAAACTGATCATTCCCCCGGCAGTTTCGCGTCCGCGCCTGGGTAAAGCTTCAAGTAATCCGTCGCCTGCGCGCCGATGATGGCGGCGACGCCGAGGATGTCATGCGCGCTGGAACCGCGCGAGACGTCGGCGGCGGGACGGTTCAGGCCGAGCAGGATCTGGCCGTAATAATTCGCGCGCCCGATGATGCCGAGCATCTTGCTGGCGATGTTGCCGGAGTTCAGGTCGGGGAAAATCAGGACGTTCGCGCGGCCGGCCACCTGGCTGTCGTGCAATTTGCGCGAGGCGACTTCTGGCACGAGCGCGGCGTCCACCTGGAGTTCGCCGTCGAAATCGGCCTCGATGTTGAGCTGCGCCGCCTTCTGCCGCGCCGCCGCAGTGGCCGCCTGCATCCGGCCGATGGACGGATGGGCCGCGCTGCTGCCCTTGGTGGAGAAGGAAAGCATCGCCACGCGCACGCGCACGCCGAGCATGTGCCGCGCGAGCCGGGCGGTGGAAACGGCGATGTCCGCGAGCTGCTCGACGTTCGGCTCGGGGATCACGCCGCAGTCGGCCATGAACAGCACGCCGTTTTCGCCGATGCGCGTGTCCTCAACCTCGATGACCGCGCAGCCGGAAACCGCGCCGATGTCCGGCGCCGCCTTGACGATCTGAAACAGCGGCCGCAGCACGCTGCCGGTGATGTGCGACGCGCCGGAGACCAGGCCGTCCGCCTGGTGCATCGCCAGCATCATCGCGCCGTAGAAATTCGGCTGCAACATCGCCTCGCGCGCCTCGGTCTGGCGCAGGCCTTTTTCGCGGCGGATACGGAAGAGCCGGCTGGAGAAATTTTCCAGGTCCTCGCTCGTCGCGGGATTGATGATGCGGATGCCGTCGAGGGAAATTTTCAGCGCCTCGGCGGTGGCGCGGACTTTGGCCTGTTCGCCGAGCAGGATCGGCACGCCCATGCGCAGCGCGTAAAACTGTCGCGCTGCCTGCAGGATGCGCGGTTCGTCGCCTTCCGGGAAGACGACCCGCTTGGGATGCCGCTGCATTTTTTCGATGACGTTGCCGATGAAACGCATAAACCGAAGTTTCAGGCTTCAAGTTTCAAGTTTCAAGTGCAGAAAATCGGTCGCGCGACACCTGCGGGCGCGGGTTGACTTGGGTTGTTTCGCCGGTTAGCCTTTGCGCCGAATGCAGGAAATCATCGAGAAGCTCCTTGTTTTGCAGGACCGCGACCGGAAATTGCTCCGCGTCACCCAGGAACTGGCCCACATCGGCCCCGAACGCGATGGCTTGAAGCAGAAAGCCGCCAGCACGCAGCACGCGCTCGACGCCGCGAAATTGCGCGTGAAGCAGATCGAGTCCGAGCGCAAACAGCGCGACCTCGAAATCGAGGCCAAGAAGGCGCAGATCGAAAAATATCTCAACCAGCAGCTCCAGACGCGCAAGAACGAGGAATACAAGGCGCTCACCCACGAAATCGAAATGGCCAAGGAAGTCATCTTCAAGATCGAGGACGCGGAAATTGTCTTGATGGAGCAGGCCGAGGCCGCGCAGAAAAACGTGGCCACCGCGACCGCCGAGGCCGCCGCCGCGAAAAAGCTCGTGGACGACCAGATCGGCCAGTTGAACGGGCGCGAGGAAAATTTGAAGAAGGATTTCACCGCGCTGACCGCCGACCGCGCGCAACTGGCGGCTGCCGTGGATGAATTCACCCGCAACCGTTACGAGCGGATTTTAAAGAGCAAGGGCGAGAACGTGGTGGTGGGGATTGAGCACAGCTCCTGTGGCGGCTGCCACATGAAACTGCCGCCGCAGATTGTGACCAGTTGCCGGGGCGCGGGGGAAATCATCACCTGCCCGAACTGCGGCCGGATCCTGTATTTCACCCCCGACATGGTGCTGACGGCGACGGATTAATTTTTCTATCCGCAGGCAAAGGCGCGAAGGCTGACAAATCCTTCGTGCCTTTGTTCTATTTTGGTGTATGTTCCAGATGGTTTTGGCAGGGCGGAGAATCGCTCCGGGCGCAAGTCCGGGGAGGAAAGTCCGAACTCCATTGGGCGCGACGCTGCGTAACCCAGGCTCGTTCGGCTGGGATACACGCAGGCGGAAAGTTGAAAGACTTTTCGACGGATAGTGCCACAGAAAATTAGACCGCCGGCGGCGCAAGCCGTCGGTAAGGGTGAAAAGGTGCGGTAAGAGCGCACCGCGTGAAGCGCAAGCAACACGGCACGGAAAACCCCGTCGGGTGCAAGGCCAAATAGGAAACCGAGGAGCGGCCCGCTCCGCGTCCGCGAAAGCGGCAGGTTTCGGGTATCGGTCGCTGAGACAAATGATTCTCTCCGCCGCAAGGCGCAGACAGAATTCGGCTTACAGCCCGGCCAAAACCAACTTTCCTTTTGTCCGAAGGAAGAATGAAGAAGCAAAAACCGCAGTTCTCGCGGGTAAGACTTCTTCATTCTGCATTCTTCATTCTCTTGCTTTCCAGCCACGGCATCGTCGGTGGCAGCGCGGGGAGCGCGTATTTCGCCGCGACAATTTTGGCGAGGGCGGGATCTTCCAGAAGATTGCGGAGATGATAATGGATTTCGCCGCCGTTGCTGGTCTGCGTGCGCACGGCGTCAATCTGCCGGCCGATTTCGTCTTCGGAAAATTTGGTGCCGACGGCGGCATCGTTCAGCGCGGCATAAACGCGCCGGCCCTTGGGATTTTGCTGCCGCCACCATTGGAAGAGCGTCGTGAAGCCGTGTTCGCGCGGCGCGATGGGCCAGTAAAGCTGCGGCGCGAGATAATCCACCCAGCCGTTGCGCAGCCACAGCGGCGCGTCGGCGTAAAGCCGGCCGTAGGCGTCGAGCGCGTGGGCGTCAATGCCCGCCGGCACGCCGGGCCGCCAGATGCCAAACGGGCTGATGCCGAACGGCACCCACGGTTTCGCGGCGTGAATGGCTGACGAAACTTTCTGGACGAACTGGTTGATGTTCGCGCGCCGCCAGTCGTCGCGGTTCAAACCGGATGCCGCGCCAAATTTTTTCCAGCTCGCGTCGTCGGGAAAATCCAGCGGCGCACCGCTCCAGCCTTTTTCAGGATACGGATAAAAATAATCGTCGAACACCACGCCGTCCACGTCGTAGCGCTTCACCACGTCGAGCACGGCGGCGAGCGCGCGGTTTTGTGATTCCGGTTCGCCGGGGTCGCTCCAGGTCTGCTTGCCGTAGCGGCGGATGATTTCGGGATGCGTGCGCGTGACGTGGTTCAGCGCCGCCGGCGACTTGGCATCCGGATGGCCGGCGCGGAAGGGGTTGAACCACGCGTGGAGTTGCAGGCCGCGCCGGTGCGCCTCGGCGACGGCGAGCGCCAGCGGGTCGTAAAACGGCGACGGCATCCGGCCCTGAATGCCGGTGAGATATTCCGACCACGGTTCGAGCGGCGAGGCGTAAACGGCGTCGCTCACCGGGCGCACCTGGAAAAAGACGGCGTTCAAGTGCAGTTGCGCCGCGCGGTCGAGCAGCGAGATCAGTTCCGCCTTCTGTTGCGCGACAGGCAGGCCGGGCTTGGACGGCCAGTCAATGTTGGCGACGGTGGCGAGCCACGCGCCGCGCAGCTCGCGCGCGGGCGGCGGCGGGGAAATTTTTGCGGCGGAGCCGGTTTCGTCCGCCGCAGGCAGTCTCGCCGCCGGCAAAAGCAGGGCGGCGGCGCAAAAAAGGATTTTCCGGTTCATGCCGTTGGCTCATGAGACGCGGCGGCGGCGCGTTTGGCAACGGTTTTTTGCGGCGGCGGCGGGCGGGGCAGCGACGCCGGTGGTTTCCATTGATAAACTTGCGATTTTCTGCAACTTTTATCCGCTCGAATTGTTCAATTTTAACCTAAATGGCCTTTAGCCCGGTCAAAAACCTCGTTGCGACGGTCGCGGAAGCGTCACCGGCGCAGTTCGATGATTGGCGCAAGTCGTGGCGCGCGGCGGTGGACGGCGGTTCCACCGAGCCGCTGCTCACGTTCGTTGCGCGCGAACGCGGCGTGGCCGAGGACATTTTCACGCAGCGCCTCGCCACCGCGCTCGGCTGGCCGTATCTCGACCTGACCAAGCTCACCGTGGACAACGAGGCGCGCGGCAAGATTTCCACCAAGATCGCGTTTCAATATTTCGTCATCCCGGTCGCGGTGGACAAAGGCGTATTGCAGGTCGCCGTCAGCGATCCCTTCGACGCGGCGATGCTGAACGCCGTCCGGTTCGACGCCAAAATGCCAGTGAACTTCGCGCTCGCCACGCGCAGCGATGTCGAAAAGGCCCTGAAAAAATACTACGGCGTCGGCGCCGAAACGCTCGACGAAATGGGCGAGGGCGAGCCGATGGAGCTGGAGCTGGCCTACGACAAGGAAATCACCGAGGGCGACCAGGAGGCGAGCGTCATCAAGTTCGTGAACCAGATCATCTGGGAGGCGTTCAAGGATCGCGCGACGGACATTCATTTCGAGCCGCAGGAGGACGAGCTGCGCATCCGCAACCGCGTGGATGGCATTTTGCACCAGATTCCGCTGCCGCCGACGCTGAAGCGTTTCCAGTCCGCCATCATCTCGCGCATCAAGGTGATGAGCGGCATGAACATTTCCGAAAAACGCCTGCCGCAGGACGGGCGCATCAACGTCCGCATCAAGGGCGAGGAAATTGACATCCGCGTTTCCACGGTGCCGACGGTTTACGGCGAGAGCGTTTCGCTCCGCCTGTTGACGCGCGGGAAAATCTTCCTGAGCTTGGACAAGCTCGGCTTTTCCAAGATGGAGGAGGACGCCATCCGCGACATCATCATCAAGCCGCACGGGATTTTTCTCGTCACCGGCCCGACCGGCTCCGGCAAATCCACGTCGCTCTACGCGTTTCTTTCGGCCATCAACTCGGTCCACAAGCGCATCATCACGATTGAGGAGCCAGTGGAATACGAGCTCAAAGGCATCAACCAGATCGCCGTGCGCTCAGACATCGGGCTGACGTTCGCGATGGGCTTGCGCCATATTTTGCGGCAAGACCCGAACGTTGTGATGGTCGGCGAAATCCGCGACAGCGAGACGGCGGACATCGCCATCCGCGCGTCGCTGACCGGTCACTTGGTCTTCTCCACGCTGCACACCAACGACGCGCCGAGCGCGTTCACGCGGTTGACGGACATGGGCATCGAGCCGTTCCTCATCGCGTCATCCGTCGAGGCGGTGCAGGCGCAGCGCCTGGTGCGCACGATTTGTTCGCATTGCAAAACGGAGCAGCAGGTGGACCCCGACTATTTGCGGAAGATCGGGTTTCCCGAGGCCGACATCGGCACGGCGAAATTCTGGCACGGCGCGGGCTGCGAGAACTGCCGGCAGCAGGGCTATCAGGGCCGCAAAGGCATTTACGAGCTGCTCATCGTCACCGAGGCGCTGCGCCCGCTCATCATGAACCGCGCGCCGGCGACGACCATCGCGCAGCGCGCCATTGACGCCGGCATGCGGACGTTGCGCGTGGACGGCTGGAACAAAGTGAAGGAAGGCACCACGACCATTGAGGAAGTGCTGCGCGTGACGCAGATGGAAGAACACCGCGAGGCGCTGGCGGACGCCGATAAAAGCCCCCAGCATATTTCCCGTCCCGAATGAATTTCACCCGCCCATTTACGATTTGCGATTTACGATTTACGCGTCGTTGGTCGGAAGCGTGCGTCCATCGTCAATCGTAAATCGCCAATCCCATGCGCTGGAATTCCTGCAACATCCTCCACGTCGCCCCGGACGCCAAGCGCGTCTGGCAGTTCGACGCGAAGGGCGGCGGCTTCGTGCTCAACCGCGAGCAGCGCGTGGCGCACACCGAAAGATTGCCGGCCAAGGGCATCGCCAAACAATGGTCGTCGCTGTGGTCGCCGAAACTGAACGTCGCCTGGCTGCCGGCGGAAAGCGTTTTTCTCCGCGTCGTCGAGCTGCCGGCGAGCAATTTCGAGGAGACGCAGGCGATGGTGGAGCTGCAGCTGGAAAAATTTTCGCCGCTGCCGGTCACGCAGATTGTCTGGACGATGCACGTCGCCGGCACGCACACGGCGCCGGCGAAAGGCGACAACGCGCCGGAAAGTTTGCAGACGGTCGTCGTGGTCATTGTCGAGCGCAGCGTGGTGGAGGAATTTCTCGGCCGGCTGGAGAAGGAGGGTTTTCTCGCCGACCGGCTGGAAACGCCGATGCTCGACCAGCTCGCGGCGGTGCCGCAAAATGATGATGGCGTGTGGCTGTTTCCGATGTCGCTGGCCGGCCAGAGCGCGGCGCTGACGGCGTGGCGCACCGGCGGCGTGCTGCGGAATCTGAGCTTCGTCGCGCTGCCGCCCGCCGGCGACCGCGCGAAGGAATTGAAGGACCAGCTTGCGCACCTGGCCTGGGCGGGCGAGCTCGAAGGCTGGCTGAACGCGCCGCTGCAATGGCATCTCGTCGCCGATCCGGTGAACGCGGCGGAATGGGAAAATATTTTGCGCGCGGCACTGGGCGAGCCGGTGGAAGTCGCCGCGCCGCCGCCGCCGGCGGAACTGGCGGCGGGCACTGCCAAACGCGCCACGGCGGCGGACAAATCGAACCTGCTGCCGGCGGAATTCACGGCGCGGTATCACCAGCAGTTCGTGGACCGGCTGTGGCTGCGCGGACTGTTTTATGGCGGCGCAGTGTATGCCTTTTATTGCGTGATTTATTTTTGCGCGGTGGCGGTGCTGGGTTTCCAGACCGGCCGCGTGGAACAGCAGGCGGCGGCGCTGAACAACGACTACACGGCGGCGATGCAGCTCAAGGCGCGCTACGAGGTGCTGAAGGAGCGGCAGCAGTTGAAATACGCGGCGCTGGACTGCTGGCAATGGGTGGCCGAGGAGCTGCCGCCGGCCATTGCGCTCCAGCGTTTCAGTTTTGCCGACGGGCAGCATCTGGCCTTGAGCGGCACCGCGCCGCAGGACCAGGTCAACACGCTGTTTGATTTCAACACGGCGTTGAAAAAGAAACAGGTCGGCGGCCAGTTTGTTTTCGACCAGCAACAGGGCGATGCCGTGAACCCGCGTTTGAGCGGCAACCAGGAATCCTGGAACTTGAGCCTGGAATTGCTGCACGGGGAGGTGCCGGGCCGATGAAAAAATATTTCGCCCAGTTGCGCCCGCTGGAACGCCGCCTGGTCGTCGGCGTGGCGGTGGTGCTGTTGATCGTGCTGAACGCGGCGCTGATCTGGCCGCACTTTGCCGACTGGGGCAAATTGCAGGCGCGGCTGGCCAAGGCCCGCGGCGAACTGGCCCGCAATCAGGCGGCGGTGGCCAAAATCCCCGCGCTGCGGGCGGACGTGAAAAAATTCGAGAGCGTGGGCGAGTTCGTCGCGCCCGAGGACCAGGCCATCAACCTGATGCGCACCATCCAGGCGCAGGCCGCCGCGAGCGGCTTTGGCATCCAGAATTATTCCCGCGCCCTCATGCGCACCAACGACGTCTTCTTCATCGAGCAGGCGCAGAACATCAATGTCACCGCCACGGAGGAGCAGCTGGTGGATTTCCTCTACAAGCTGGGCTCCGGCGCCTCGATGATCCGCGTCCGCGACCTGGAACTGCAGCCCGATCCGGCGCGCCAGCGACTTAACGCCAACATCCGGCTCGTGGCCAGCTACCAGAAAAATCCGGGGACCGCCCCGGCCGCGAAAACCGCAACCGCAAAGGCAAAATGAAAACCATCCTCACCGCATTGCTGCTGGCCCTGACCGGCCTCGAACTTTGGGCGCAAACGCCCCCTGCCTTTCCCGCGCCGCCCGCCGTCCGCCGGCTGCCGCGGCCGGCGCTGCCGCCCGGCGCGCCCGGCGCGTCGAACGCGCTGGCCGATGCGCAGGCGGTGGTCAACGCGCAGCCGGACGACGTGATTCCCGCCGGCACGATCAATTTTCAGGGCGTGGATGCGAGCCAGGTTTTAAAAATCTATTCCCAGCTGGTGGGCCGGACTTTACTGCGCGCCTCGCTGCCGGAATCCAAAATCATTCTGGAGACGCAGACGCCGCTGACCAAGACGGAGACGATTCAGGCGTTGCAGGCGGTGCTGGCGCTCAACGGCATTTCCGTCATCAACATCGGCGATAAATTCGTGAAGGTGCTGGGCTCCGACCAAGCGAACACCGCGGCGGGCGTAATTGACACCAACACGGCGGCCAATCTCCCGAACCTCGGTTCCTACGTCACCCACATCGTGCATTTGAAATACGTCAAGCCCACCGAAATGCAGTCGGTGATCACGCCTTTTTCAAAGTTGCCGAATTCCGTCCTGGCGATTGACGGCAACGGCATCCTCGTGCTGCGCGACTACGCGGAAAACGTCAAACGCATGCTGGAGATGATCGAGGAGATTGACCAGAACATCCCGGCCGAATACATCTCCGAAGTCATCCCGATCCGCTACGCGAAGGTGGATGAGATCGCCTCCGCGCTCAACAGTCTCGGCGGCAGTGGCGGCGGCGCGTCGGTCAGCATCGGGAGCAGCGCGGCCACCACGCCCATCAGCGGCCTGGCCAACCGCACCAGCAGCCTCGGCGGCGGCACCAGCGGCGGCATCAGCGGCGTGAACAGCGTTGGCGGCAATAATCCTTATCAGGCCGGTGGCATTGGCGGCAGCAGTGCCTTTGGTGGGCAGAACCGTTCGATTGGCGGCACCACGGCAAATCCCAACGGCACGCCCACCAGCGGCAGCACCTTTGCCCAGCGCTTGAACAACATCATCAACCGCGCCGGCTCTTCCGTCGGCGGCTCGCAGCAGGACATCACGTTGTTTGGCCAGACCAAGATCATTCCAAACTTGAGCACCAGCACGCTGCTCGTTTACGCCACCCGAAAGGACATGGATGCCATCAAGGAAATCATCGCCAAGCTGGACGTGCCCCTGGCACAGGTGCTGGTCGAGGCCGTCATCATTGATTACACCTTGGGGAATACTTTCAACTTCAGTGTTTCGGCGGCACAAAACCCCAAAACTTTTACGCCGAGCGTTCCCATTGTAGGAGCTGGCGGAGTGAATAATACCACTGGGTCGCCCTTCCTTAATTTCTTGAATCAGTCAACGAATGGATCCTACGTGCAGGGCACCAACAGTTCCTCGGTTTTTGGAAACATTCTGCCAGCCAACTCCTTCAGCTATTTTGGCAACATCGGTCCGACGTGGGATGTCGCGGTGAATGCGGCACAGGCGGACAGTCACGCCAGCATCATCCAGCGTCCGCGCATCCAGACCTCGCAGGCCGTGCCCGCGCAATTTTTCGTCGGCGAATCCGTGCCTTACATCACCGGCAGTTATTCCTACAACGGCGTGCAGAACAGCTACTCGCAGTTGTCCGTCGGCGTGGAATTGGACGTGACGCCGTTCATCAATCCCGAAGGCGCGGTGACCATGCAAATCCAGCAGGAAATTGATGAAGTCCAGGACAAAAACTACAACAACAGCGGCCAGCCAAGCACCGTCAAACGCACACTCAACACCACGATCACGGTTTGCGATCAGGATACGGTGATGCTCGGCGGTTTCATCAAGTCTGACAAAAGCCACAGCCAGTCCGGCGTGCCATGGTTGATGGATATTCCGCTGCTGGGTAATCTTTTCAAATCGCGCAACGATTCCAAGGACCGGCAGGAGCTGATCGTATTGATGCGCCCCACCGTTTTGGGGACGCCGGAACTGGCCGCGAAGCATACCATCAAGGAAAAACAGCGTTTGCCGGGGGTTTCCCAAGCCGCGGCTGAAGAATCCGCCGAGGAGCGTAAGCTGATTGATGCGCAGCGCAAACGCGAGCAGAAGGAATTCAAGAACACGAAACAATACGACGGCTTCTTTGTTCAGCCGCCGGATGAAACCCTCGTCACCAACGCGCCGCCGGCGGCAAATTCCGGTTCCGCGCCGGCACCGTCCGCCGGATTGGTGGTCCCGCAAACCAATACCCCGCCCGCCGCCGTGGTGCCGGCGAACGCCACGCCCGCCCAGAAGAAAGCGCTCGAAGCGTTGCTCAACCGCTACGCGATGGGCAAAATGACCACCGAGCAATACAACGCCGCGCGTGACAAGATTCTGGCCGGCGGCAAATGAGTTTTTGTTGAGGGACGGAGAGGTGTCCACCTAGCCGGGGGCGCCTGGCTCAGGTCGGCCGGAAAGGCTCGTCTGGCGAAGGTGGTGATTTCCCCAATCCATTTCAGGGGCGTTCTTATTCCCATCCATCCCATCCCGCTGAAAACAGCGAAGAATCTCGGAACGGGGCATAACCGGCTGTTCCTTCGTTGGTTATACGGGGCTTCTGTGGCTGTTGATGGTGAATGGAAAGGTGGCGCTGGACAGTCCGTGGCCGTCCACGGATAACCTGTGGTCGCCCACGGATAATCTGTGGCCGTCCATGGATAACCTGTGGCCGTCCATGGATAACCTGTGGCCGTCCATGGATAACCTGTGGCCGTCCATGGATAACCTGTGGCCGTCCATAGATAACCTGTGGTCGTCCATGGATAACCTGTGGTCGTCCATGGATAACCTGTGGTCGCCCATGGATAACCTGTGGTCGCCCATGGACAACCTGGGGACACCCACGGATAATCTATGGTCGGTTCTGGTGGTTCCAGCGCCGGGCAGGCTGATCCACAGGTCAGCCCTACCAAAGCGGCGATGGGCCATGATTGATTGAAATTGCCATGCCATGAGTGGCTCGGCGTCGGTAGGTGGGTTGCCGAAAAAAACAAGCGAGTGGTCCGCTCTTGCCTAGATTCCCTCCCGCCAGGGCGGACTTCACCCCTCGCGCGGCCAGGGTTGCGGCTGGGTTTAAATTGATTTGCTTCAGCCCTTCGGCTTGTCGGGGTCCGGCAGCAGTTGCTCCAGGCTTTGGATGGGATGCAGCGGGGCGAGCAGAAATTTCGGAAAATAAACCGGCACCGGTTTGGGCCGATCCAGCGTGCCGGTCACCTTGCATTCAAAAATCTTGCTCACCGGCCACAACACGGTGCTGACCACCGGGCCGAGCAGCGGCGTGCTGTGCATCAACTGCGCCGTCACCCGCGCGTTCACGTTTTCATCCAGGTCCACCGTGCCGACGTAATCCATCTGGGCCAGCGCCGTGTGGATCTTCAGCGAGTCGGTGAAAACCACGCCGTTGGTCATCGTGAAATTTCCCGCCGCCTCCGTGGCGCGGTTGTTGCCCAGCCCCGGCGCCACGGTGTTCAGCACCGGCGAGATCAGTCCGAAAATCGGCACGTTCCACAGCAGGCCGTTGCGCAGTTTCAGCGCGCCAAAGCCGTTCCACGTCCGCCAGTCGTCGGAATTCGCGCGGGTCAGCGTGATCTCGCCGGCCAGCGCGCCTTCCAGCGAATTCGTCGGCGACCACAGCGCCAGCCCCATCCGGTGCAAGTCCACGTTCGTGCCGGTCATGAAAAAGCTGAAGTCCGTGCCCGCGCCCGGCGTCAGCAGGTCGAATTTCCCCCAGCCGCGCGCCTCGCCGCCGTAGCATTCGGAAACCGCATTGGTGATGAACAAATAATTTTTCCACCAGCGGATCGTGCCGGTGATGGCCGGGGTCGCGAATTTCCGCCAGCGGAACGGGTGGGTGCCGACGAGGTCCACCTGCAAATCCGCGTCGTCCGTTACCACGTTGTCGTCTTTTTGCCGGAGGGGAATCCAGCCGCTCACCCGCACTTCCGGGACGGCGGGAAATTGATAGGGTTCCATGGCCAGCGCCGTCTTGGGCCCGATGGCGCGGCCGACCACCATCGGCGCGACGTGGCCCGCGCCGTGCGCGATGAAGAGTTTTTCACCGGCGAGGTCCAGCAGCACTTGCTCCGCCGAAAAGATTTGCGCGCCGCCTGCGCGGGAAAGTTGCGGCTGGGAAAATTCCGCCGTCAAATTGGAGTAGGCCACGCCCGCCGTCAGCCGGTCAACGGTCTGCCCGCGAACGGCAAAATTGGTGAGCGCCACCCGGCCCGTGACCGTGAGCCGGTGAAAGTCCGCCAGGTTGCCCGCCGCCGCCAGCGCCAGCGCCACCGGCTCGTGGAAAGCCAAACAGCCGAAGCCATGCGCCGCGTTGGTGGTTTTCAAAAACGGCCGCACGCTCGCCGCGTCCAGCGCGCCGCCGAGCCGGCCGTGGAAATCTTTCGTGGCCGTATCCACCTCGCCGGCCAGCCGCAGCCGGGTCCGCGCCTGGGCCAGCTCCAGGTCGGGCAGCCGCCAGACGTGGTGGAAATACATGAAATGCGTCCGCAGCCGGTCCACCGCCACGCCGTAAGCCGCCGTGTTGGTGAGCGCCAGCTCGCCGCGCAGCGCGAACGATTCCAGTTCGCGCGCGTCGCCGGTGAACGTCACAGTCAACTGCGGCGGACCGCCGAACTTGACCGCTGCCAGCGCGTCGGAAAATTTTTGCAGCGGCGTGGCGGCCGCGCCCTGGCCGGCGTCGGCGGGGGCGGGGGCGGAGAAAACTTTCCAGTCGCGGATTTCCGGCGCGTGCGCGACTTCGCCGACGAGCCGGAGCCGCACGCCGTTGAGGTCGCCGCTGAAATGATCGAGCGTCCAGGTGTCGTTGGTCGCGAACCGCAGTTCCGCCTGGAGGTTGGTCAGCGCGAGCCGGCCGGCCGGCGGCAGCGGCAGCGTGAATTTTCCGTCGCGCAGCACGAGGCCGTCCAGTTGCAGCCGCCGGGCCAGCAGCGCGCGAAAATCCAGCCGCAGTTGCACCTGCCGCGCCGAGAAATCCGGGCGGCCGTCCGTTCCGGCCCGGCCGAGGCGGACATTATCCGCGACAATGCCGTGGACGAGGTTCAGCCGCATGCGGGAAAATTCCAGGTCCACGCCGCGTTCGTGCAGCGTGGCGACGAGGCGGTTTTTTAGAAAATCTGGCAGACCGACGCGGTTGAGCCAGAGCAGCGCGGCGAGGGCGGCGAGCACGGCCAGCCAGACCGCGATGCGGAACCAGCGGAACGTGATGCGGCATTTGCGCCAGAATCCGGGCATATCACGGGGTGTTGGGCGGAATCACGAGATACAGCTTGGCGAACTCGTAAAGCGCGGCGGGGCAGACAAACGCCCAGCGTTTGCCGTCCAGCGTGACGGCGGCCAGGGCGGCCTGCGACGGCAGCTCGGTGCCGAAATCCACGGCCAGTTTTTTCCCGTCCTTCAGCTCCACCGCAATCTGAAATCCGTCCGGCGTGAAGCCGAATTTTTCCGGCGCGGTGAAGTCCCGCGCCACCCAGCCGGCGGCGGTCAGCTCGCCAAACTGCCGGACGATCAGCTCCATCCAGCGGCCGTCGAAAACGCCCTGCGAGCCGGGTGCGAGCGACCATTGGCCGGCGGCATCGCGGACGAGCTGCCGGGTTTTTCCGTGCTGGCGGATGGTCAATTGCGCCACGTCGTTCGTGCTGAAATTCCACACGCGGCGGTCGCGGAGCTCCCAGCCGTTCTCCGGCAGCCGGTTGTAATCCGCCGTCGCCAGCGCATAGACATAATCCTCGTCCGCGCGCTTCACAAAAACCCGGTTCGTTTCGCTCGCGCCGAAAAGCAGTTGCACCAGCACGCTGTTGGTGTCGCCGGGGGTGGCGCGCAAAATGATTTGGCGCGGTGGCGTGACGAGGCCGAAACCTTGCAAGTCTGCGCCGGTGTTCAGGTCCTTCACAAATTCCACCGTGCGGAAACCGGCCAGCAAGTTAAGGAACGCCTGCACGCTGCCGGCGTCGGCGGAGAATTTTTCACCGGTGAGCGACCAGTCGTCCAGGCCGCGCCGCCGGAGCGTGAAGCCGTTATCTCCGCGCACTTCGATTTCCCCCACGGGCGTGGAAAGTTCCAGCAGGTGCGCGTCGCGAAAATCGTTCACCGCGCCGCGCCACCGCGTCAAGGCGCCCTTGGCGACGGTCACCACCGAGTTCCAGCCCTCGCGCCGCACAAAAATCTGGCCGGGATTTTCCGGGGAATTTTTTCCGGCGTGGACGGCGGCCAGCAGGTTGGTGCCGTGGTTGAGCCAGACATCGAGTTCGGCGGGCTGCAGGCCGTAGGCGGTCAGGTCGGCCTTGGGATCGTCGGAGACGAACTGCGTCACGCGCGCCGCCCGCAACTGCTGCAAGGCGGCGGTGATGCGCTCGCCATCGGCGCGCGCCAGCAGCGGCCGCGTCAGGCGCCAGAGATGGTTCGTCGGGTCGCAGCGGAGCTCGATGGCCTTGGTGCCGTTGGTGATGACAATCCAGTCGCAGTCGCCGGCCGCCGCCGCCAGCGCGGTGTCGCGCCAGTCGTTCGCGGCGCGCGGCAGCCGCGCCAGCCACGCGGGGTCGGTGATGAACACGCCGTCCACGCCGACGACGCGCACGTAAACCTGGTCGCCGGGCGCGGTGGGGTTGCCGACGAGCAACTGCCAGCGTTCGTCGCCGGCCTCGGCGACGATGGAGAAACGCGGGTTTTCAAAACCGAATTCGGCGTCGGCGTTTTTGCGGCCGTGCAGTTCGCCGGCGGTGAGGCGGAGCGCGGGCGAAAGTTTTTCCAGTGTGGCGAGCAGCGTCTCAATGGCCGCCGCCTGCGCGGGATACGCCACGGGTTTTTCCAGTTGCCACGCGCCGTTGGTGCGGACCGCGCTGATTTCGCGCGTGCCGGCGGGGATGACCTGGAGGCTGGTGATGTCGGCGGCGCGGAGGCCGGCCAGCAGGCCGGATGCCGGCGGCGCGGCGGGCTGGAAATGGTGCTCAATAATCCAGATGCACCCGCCGAGTGCGAGGGCGAGCACGAACCAGAGGGCGGTGGTTTGGGATTTCATTTTCGGCGCACGAGCCAGACCAGCCAGCCAAAAAACAGCACGCCGCCGGGCAGCGCGCCGAGCAGCAGCCAGCGGAACTGCTGCTGCTGGTGGCGGGAAAGCAGCAGGCGGAATTCCGTGACGGGCCGCGGGCCGATGCCGTCCAGCAACTGCGGCCGGTCGAGCAGCCAGTTCACGGCGTAGCTGACAAACTCGCGGTTGCCGCCGCCCTCGATGTAATAATTGCCGAGGAACACCGAGTCGCCGGCCACGAGGATGCGCGTGCTGCCGCGCGGATGGACGATGCCGGCAACGGGTTTCTGCTCGACGGCGGCGAGGAGCGGATAGCTTTGCGGCGGTTCGGCGGGGTTGCCGGCCAGCGTGGAGGTTTCGCCGGAGAAAGCCAGCTCGTCCACCTGCGGCGCGTCGGCGGGCGGGTTGGAAAAATTGATCTTGGCCACCGGGCGCGGGCGGATCATCTGCAGGGAAAGCTGCGTGAGCGGGTTGACGACCGGATGCCGGCTGAACTTGCGGACGGCCAGGTCGTCGCCGGTGATGGTGTGGCCGCGGTCCTTGACGAAGTCGGCGGCGACGTTGACGCCCCAGCGTTGCAGGATGGCTTCCAATCCCGTGGGCCGCTCGACGGAGGCAAAATTAAACAGCGCCAGCAGGCGGCCGCCTTCGGCCAGATACTTTTCAATTTTTTGCAGCGCGGAATCCGGCAGCGGCGTGCCGGGCGCGGCGATGATGAGCAGGTTGCAGTCCGGCGGCACGCCGGCGTCGCCGGACAGTTCGAGGTTGGTCACGCTGATGTAATTCTGCCCGAGGAGGCCGCCGAATTTTAGGAAGCCGAAATGCCCGCTGTCGGTGAGCGAGCCTTCGGCGTGGCCCTGCAAAAAATACGCCTTGAGCGGCTGCGGGTTTTCCAGCGCCAGCAGCATCGCCGTGAACGCCAGCTCGCCGTTGAACGCGACCGGCTTGCGGCGGAACTCCAGTTCCTTCTGGTCCGGCTTGGTTGGCACGGTCCGCTCCAGCGTGAACTGCGTGAGCGCGTCGCCGGGGATGATTTTGACCCGCTGGTCGCAGTCGAAGATGACGAGGTTTTTGTCCGTCGCGGCGTTCAGCCGGTATTGCGCCTTGGCCTTCTCCGCCTCGCCGGCGTCGCGGACGTAATCCACCGTGCGGATGGAAAGGTTTTTGGTCGCCGCGCGGTATTCGTTCAGCAGCGCCACGATGTCGGGATAAAAATCATCCTTGCGGTCGAAGTAAAGCGTCACGTTCACGCGGTTGGTCAGCGCGTGCAGCACCGCCAGCGTGCGCGACGACAGCGCCACGCGCGTCTGCGAGCTCAGGTAGAAGCGGTGGTAAAATTTCGCGGCGAGGAAATTCACCATCACCACCACCGCCAGCACCAGCAGCGTGCGCAGCGCGACATCGAAGGCGATCCGCCACCGGGCCGCCGCCGAAAAACTGGGTCGGGATTTGGGGTCTTCGCTCATGTCATTTCCACCGGCGGCTTTCCACCACGCGCAGCGTCAGGAACAAAAACAGGAACGTCGCGCTCGCGTAAAAAATCACCGTGCGCGTGTCCACCGCGCCGCGCGCAAAATCGTGCATCTGCTCGAACAGGTTGAAATAGGAGATCACCTGCGCCTGCCATTGCGCCGAGGCCGGGATCGCCGCCGCCAGAAAGCCGAGCGCGAACAGGCTGACGCCCAGCGCGAAGCTGATCACCGCCGCCGCCACCTGGCTGCGGGTCAGCGCCGACGCGAAACAGCCCAGCGCCAGGAACAGCCCGCCGGTCAGAAAAATGCCGAGGAACATCCCGCCCACCGTGCCGCCGTCGAGCGCGGAATTTTGCTGGGTGAAATAGCGCACGATGAACAGGCAGGCCAGCAGCGGCAGCCATGCCACCAGGTAAAAAAACAGCGCGCCCAGAAATTTCGCCACCACCACCTGCGCGTCGCCCACCTGTGTGGTCATGAGCGTTTCAAACGTGCCGCTCGCCTTTTCCAGCGCGAAGAGCCGCATCGTGATCACCGGCGTGGCCAGCAGCACGATCAGCCAGAAGAAATAAGTGCGGTAAAACATTTCCGTCACCGGCATCGGCGACGGGTCGGTGCCGAGGTTTTGCACCAGCACCACGAAGCTAAGTCCCGTCAGCAGCGTGATGGCGGCGATGATGACGTAGCCCGTCAGCGACAGAAAAACCGCCGACAGTTCCCGCCGCAGCAGCGCCCAGAAAATTCTCATTCCAACTCCTCCTGGTCCGGCCGGGTCACCTGCAGATAAATATCCTCCAGCGAATGCCGGCTGCGTGTCAGTTCGCGCAGGTTCCAGTTGTGCTGCCGCGCCAGCGCAAAGACCGCCGGCCGCAAATCCCGGCCGTCGCGCGGCGTTAGGGCGCAGCGGAAAAAGTCGCCCTCGCCCGGCGCGACGTCATACTGCGCCACCTCGGGCAGTTGCTCCCACGCCGCGCGCAGGGCGGCCTCCGGTGCCGCGATTTCCGCGATGATCTGGCTGCCGCCCGCCATCCGGCGCTGCAAATTTTCCGGCGTGTCGGACGCCAGCACGCGCCCGTCGAACATGATCAGCATCCGGTGGCACATCATTTCCGCCTCCGGGAGGATGTGCGTCGAAATCAAAACCGT
>Ga0316220_1001826_pt1 | contig 21716 bp, 21 predicted proteins | sample TBH18005metaG_FD_203632 | JGI IMG/M metagenome (GOLD analysis project Ga0316220, IMG submission 203632) | Freshwater microbial communities from Trout Bog Lake, Wisconsin, USA - TBH18005 | ecosystem: Environmental > Aquatic > Freshwater > Lake > Hypolimnion/Profundal zone | place: USA: Wisconsin...
ATATTGCTGGCGCTGGCGGTGATCGCCAGCGAGGAAATCGCCGTGCTGCCCTTCCTGCACGGTTCGGGCACCGCCAAGCTGCTGGAGGCGCGCCTGCCCGAGGGCGCCACACTCGATGCCGCCACGCCCTTCGCCAATCTGGCGCTGGCTGCCATCGGCGCGGCGCACCAGGGCGTCTTCGACCTGGATTTCCGCAGCCAGCTTCTCACGTTGTCGCCCGATGCGGCGCAGCTGCTGGGGCGCGGCTATCACGAGACGACGCTGTCGCATTCCGATTTTCTGGCGCTGATCAATTCCGACGACCGCGAGACCTATTCCGGTGCGCTGGAGGAATTCAGCGCCCGTCCCGGCAGCGCCTTCCGCGTGGAATTCCGCGTCGGCGCCGGGCAGGGGCGCTGGCGCTGGCTGGAGCTGCGCGCCACCATCGTCACCGAGCAGGAAGATGTCGCTTCGGACTGCCTCGGCCTGCTGGCCGACATCACCCAGCGCAGGGAAAAGGAAGCGCTGTCCGAGTCGCGGGACGAACTCACCGGGTTGGGCAACCGCATAGCCATGATGCAGGCCCTGGACGGGCTTGGGACCGATCTGTCCAAATCGCTGTTCGCGCTGATCGACATCGACCGCTTCAAGGCCATCCATGCCAGTCTTGGCGATGATGGCGCCGACCAGGTGCTGCGCCAGACGGCGCGGCGGCTGGGCGGCCTGAAGGCGCGGCTGTTCCGTGCCGGCGGCGACAGTTTCGCGCTGGTCTTCCCCGAAAGCCCCCGCGACGCCAAGGCCGCCGGAGACAAGGCGGTGGAGGTCTGCACCCCGCCGCATCAGGTGCTGGGCCGCAGCATCTTCGCGCCGGTCAGCGTCGGGCTGGCGCGCGGCAGCGACGGCGACGATCCGCTGGCGCTGATCAAGAATGCCGAGCTGGCCCTGATCGCCGCCAAGCGTCAGGGCGGCGGCGCGGCGATGCTCTATGAATCCGACCTGGAAGAGGTCTCGCCCGGCGATGCGGTGAAGCTGGAAACCGAGTTGCGGCACGCGCTGGAGCAGGGCCAGATCGAGGTCCATTACCAGCCGATCATGCGGATGGCCGATGCCTCGGTCGCCGGTTTCGAGGCGCTGCTGCGCTGGCGCCACCCGGTGCGGGGGCTGGTGACGCCGGAAGATTTCATCGCCCATTCGGAGGAAACCGGCCTGATCGTGGAATTGGGCCGCTTCGCGCTGGAACAGGCGGCAGCCGGCCTGTCGCAATGGCAGCGCTTCTTTCCCCTGAAGCCGCCGCTCTTCGTCAGCGTCAATCTTTCCCGCCGCCAGGTCCGCGATGCCGGCTTTGAAGGGCTGCTCAAGACCGTGCTGGCCGCCAACACCATCGTTGCCGGGACGCTGCACCTGGAGATCACCGAAAGCGCCGTCGCCGCCGATCCGCGGCTGGTGCCGATGCTGGAGCGGCTGCGCGCGGCCGGCGCCGGCCTGTCGATCGACGATTTCGGCACCGGCTCCTCCACGCTCAGCCAGCTTCGCACGCTGCCCTTCGACACCGTCAAGATCGACAAGAGTTTCCTAGCCCGCCATGGCGGCACCGACATCGACACCGATGGCGAAGTGGTGCTGGCCTCCATCGTCGCGCTCGCCCACGATCTCAAGCGCGCCGTGGTGGTGGAAGGCGTGGAAAGTCAGCGCGACAGCGACTGGCTGACCGGCCTCAAATGCGAATTTGGCCAGGGCTATTATTTTTCCGCGCCGCTGGCGCCCAAGGATGCGCTGGATTTCATCGCCCGGCGTTACAATCCCGCCACGGCGCAGGACAACACTTAACCAAACGGAGACTGAAAATGATCAAGGTTGGCGACAAGATTCCATCCGCCACGCTGATGGAGAAGCAGGAAGACGGCCCGGCGCCCGTCACCACCGACGCCCTGTTCAAGGGCAAGAAGGTGGCGCTGTTCGCGCTGCCCGGCGCCTTCACCCCGACCTGTTCGGCCAAGCATGTGCCGGGCTATGTGCAGAATTACGAGGCGCTGAAGGCCAAGGGCATCGACACCATCGCCTGCCTGTCGGTCAACGATGCTTTCGTGATGGGGGCCTGGGGCAAGGACCAGGGCGCCGGCGACAAGGTGCGGATGCTGGCTGACGGCAATGGCGAATTCACCCGCGCCGTGGGCCTGGAGTTCGATGCCAGCAAGTTCGGCATGGGTAAGCGCAGCCAGCGCTATTCCATGATCGTAGAGGATGGCGTCGTGACGTCGCTGAACGTCGAAGAGCCGGGCGCTTTTGAAGTTTCCAGCGCCGACCACATGCTGGGCCTGCTTTAAGGCCGGCGGTTCCTGGCGGGAATGGCAGAGCGGGCCAGCAGGTCCGCTCTTTCATTTTCGGGATGTCCGGAATGTCCCGCCACCCAGTGCCACTGGATCTGGTGGCGGGCCATTTCGTCGTCCAGGAGACGCCACAGATCCTCATTCTTCACCGGCTTCTTGTCGGCGGTCTTCCAGCCTTTTTTCTTCCAGCCCGGCAGCCATTTGGCGGCGCCGTCCATGACGTAGCGGGAGTCTGTGTAGATCGCGACCGCGACGCCGCGCTTCAGCTTGCGCAGCCCCTCGATCACGGCCATCAACTCCATGCGGTTGTTGGTGGTGGCCGGGTCGCCGCCGGAAATCTCGGTCTCGTGCGCGCCACTGCGCAGGATCGCGCCCCAGCCGCCGGGGCCCGGATTGCCGGAGCAGGCGCCGTCAGTGAACAGCTGAACGTCACTCAAAGCCATATTCCCTTGCGTCCTTCACCTTCATGTGAAAGCGCAGCTTCTTGGAATATTCCTTCGGGTCTTTGGGCATCACCAGGGCATTGGGATCGTGATGCACCAGATCGAACAGCCGCGTCAGCAGGAAGCGCAGCGCCGCGCCACGCATCAGCACCGGCATGGCGGCGATCTCGTCCTGCGACAGCGGCCGCACAGCGCGATAGCCCTGGATCAGCGCCATGCCCTTGGTGAGGTTGTAGCTGCCGTCCATCTCGAAGCACCAGCTGTTGAGCATCACCGCCAGGTCATAGGCGAACATGTCGTTGCAGGCGAAGTAGAAGTCGATCACGCCCGACACCTCTTCGCGCATGAACAGGACATTGTCGGGAAACAGGTCGGCATGGATGACGCCGTTGGGCAATGCAGGCCAGGCGGCGGTGATGGCGCCCAACTGCTCGCCCACCAGCGTTGCCAAGCCGTCTTCGACACTGTCGGCATGGGCGATGCAGGCCTCGGCCAGCGGCTTCCAGCCGGCGGGCCCCAGCGCGTTGGCGCGGGTCAGGGCGAAGCCTTCGCCCGCCTGGTGCAGCCGCGCCAATGCGGCGCCGGCGTTCGTGCAATGCAGAGCGCTGGGCCGGCGCACCGACAGGCCGTTAAGGAAGGTGACGATGGCGCAGGATCGCCGGTTGAGGCTGGATGACAGGGCGCCTTGGCGGGTGGGCACGGGCAGGGGGCAGTCGATCCCCCGCCGGGCCAGGTGCTCCATCAAGCCCAGATAAAAAGGCAGGTCGCCGGGGCTGACACGTTTTTCATAAAGGGTGAGGATGAAGGCGCCGCGGTCGGTCTGGAGATAGAAATTCGAATTCTCCACGCCTTCGGCGATGCCCTTGAAGGCCAGGGGCGTGCCGATATCGTATTCCCGGAGCAGACGCTCCAGATCCTCGAAAGAGACCTCGGTATAGACCGCCATGATGCCCCGAAAACGGCTTAACAGGCTGGGCGGAACATGCTCTAAGCTGCCCTTCCCCGTGCCCGCGACAAGTCCGATGCGAGGCGGCGAAAGTCAAGCGAAAGAGCAAAAGCAGGAATGATGGCCCGTTTTTCCCGTCCCAGGCTTGGTGTTCCGGCCGCAGCGGTGGTTTTGGGAGCCGGACTGGCCTTGGCCGGCTGCGCCGATGACTCGCGCGCCCTCAACTGTCCCGGTGTGGCGATTCTGGCCGATGCCGCCACCCGTCCGGTGCTGAAGGCGGGGGCCGCCGCCACTGATCCGTCGGCGGTGCTGTATACGGTTCGGGCCACGGACATCGATAGCAGCTGCACGCTGGACCGCCGCCGCGGCCAGACCGATTCCAACGTCTCTCTCACCTTCCGCGCCACAAGGCCGCCCAGCGGCCAGCCGGCGCATTATGTCGTGCCCTATTTTCTTGCCATCAACCAGGGCGAGCGCGTCATCAACAAGCGGATGTTCAACATCTCGATCGATTTCGCGCCCGGTGCTTCCAGCGTCACGGTGCAGACGGCGATCAACAACACCGTGTTGAACCTGGACAATGGCCGCCTGCCGATGGAGTACCAGTTCCTGGTCGGGATGCCGCTTAGCGCCGAGGAGCAGGCCTATCTCAAGACCGTGGGCCCCTACACGCCATGATCTCGCTTGCCGCAATGCTCACGGCCGTCGTGGGCGACGCCTTCGCGGCCGAGGGGCTGGCGCGTGAACTAGGCCTGGTGCAGGCCTCCGACCGGCCCGACCTGGCGCCGTTCCAGTGCAACGGCGCTTTGGCCGCCGCGAAGCAGGCAAAGGCCAATCCCCGCGCCATCGCAGACAGGATCGCGGCGCGGCTGAAGGCCAACCCGCTTTTCGTGCAGGTGGAGATCGCGGGGCCCGGTTTCCTCAATCTTGGCGTCGCCGATGCAGCGCTCGCCAAGGGGCTGGGCGATCTGGCCCGCGACGCGCGGCTGGGTGCGCCCGACACCGGTGCGGGCCGTACCGTGGTGATCGATTTCGGCGGTCCCAACATCGCCAAACCGATGGCGGTTCATCACCTGCGCTCATCCATCATCGGCGACTGCCTGCAGCGTTTGTATAGGGCCAACGGCTGGCATGTGGTGAGCGATGTGCATCTGGGTGACTGGGGCCTGCAGATGGGCCAGCTGATCACCGAGATCGAGCTGGAAGGCACCGCCCCGGTCTATTTCGATCCCAATATCGTCGGCCCCTATCCGGACGAAGCCCCCGTCACCATGGACTCGCTGGAAACGCTGTATCCGCGGGCATCCGCCGCCTGCAAGGCCGATCCGGCGCGGCTGGAGGCGGCACGGCGCGCCACCGTCGACCTGCAGGCGGGGCGCCCCGGCTATCGCGCCCTCTGGCGGCACTTTGTGAAGGTGACGGAAGTCGGCCTGATGCGCGAATTCGGCAGCCTGGGGGTGACGTTCGACCTTTGGAACGGCGAATCCAGCGTCGATGCGCTGATCCCGCCCATGATCGCGGATTTGAAGGCGCGCGGCCTGGCGGTTGAAAGCGAAGGCGCGCTGGTCGTGCCGGTGGCGCGTGACGACGACAAGAAGCCGATGCCGCCGCTGATCCTGGTCAAGTCGGAGGGTGGCGTGCTGTACGGCACCACCGACCTCGCCACCGTGATCGAGCGCGTGCGCGAACAGGATCCGGCGCTGATCCTTTATGTGGTGGATCACCGCCAGCACGGCCATTTCGAACAAGTCTTCCGCGCCGCCGCTCTGGCAGGCTTCGCGGGCAAGGCCGAACTGGAGCATGTCGGCTATGGCACCATGAACGGGCCTGACGGCAAGCCGTTCAAGACCCGGGCCGGCGGTGCGATGAAGCTGCACGACCTGATCGCCATGGCCACGGCCGAAGCCGAGAAGCGACTGGCGGAGCAGGGCATCGGCACGGACTATAGCGCCGCCGAACGGGCCGAGATCGCGCGCAAGGTCGGCATCGCCACCATCAAGTTCGCCGATCTTTCGCATCAGCGCACTACCGACTATATCTTCGACCTGGAACGCTTCTCGACATTTGAAGGCAAGACCGGGCCCTATCTGCAATATGCGGCGGTGCGCATCCAGTCGATCCTGCGCAAGGCCGGCGACATCAAGCCTGGCAGCGACACGATCCTGCATTCTCCGGAAGAGCGGGCGCTGGCGCTGCAACTGCTGGCGCTGACCGATGCGATGGCCGCGGCGGAAGACAAGCGCGCGCCCAATATCCTGTGCGACTATGCCTTCGAACTGGCGCAGCGCTTCAGCCGCTTCTATGCCGCGCACCATATCCTGTCCGAGACGGATGCCGGCCTGAAGGCGGCGCGCCTGGGCCTGTGCGGGCTTGTACTGGCGGTCATGACCAAGGTCCTGGGCCTGTTGGGGATCGAGGTTCCCGAAAGGATGTGAGTAACTTCAGCCGGTTCCCGGCCTGAATTGACTCGCCCTGCCTGCCCACTAGAATGCACTGCAACAGGCTCGCCCGCCGTGAGGCGTTGGGGGCCCGGCCAGCACACGATCCCTCGCGGGAGAGACTTGGGCTTCGTCCCAGGCGCCGAAGGAGCAACCACCCCGGAAACTCTCAGGCAAAAGGACCGCGATCGGGTGATGAACTTCTGGAAAGCGATGCGGCCCGTCTTCTGATTGAAGACGCGCCGTGTCCGCCGAAGGGGTAACCCGGTCTTCCGCTGGAAGCCGCCGGGGAAAACTCTCAGGTTCCCATGACAGAAGGGGTTTCGCGTCCATCCGGGCGTGGGCTTTTGCTATTTGGGACCGACATGACCGCTGAAACCTTGCGCCGCACACCGCTCTACGCCCTCCATCTGGAGCTGGGTGGCAAGATGGTCCCGTTCGCGGGCTATGAAATGCCGGTGCAATATCCGGCGGGCATCCTGAAGGAACATCTGCATACCCGCAGTCTTGCCGGGCTGTTCGACGTCTCGCATATGGGCCAGGGATTTCTTTCGGGCGATTTGAACGCGCTGGAACGCGTCACGCCCGCCGACGTGGCGGGGCTGAAGGAAGGCCGGCAGCGTTATGGTCTGCTGCTGACGCCGGAAGGTACCATCAAGGACGACTTCATGTTCTCGCGCCTGGTGGGCGAAGCCGACCTCTATCTGGTCGTGAATGCGGGCGGCAAGGAAGCCGATTTCGCCTATATCAACGAGACTTTGAAAGACGCGGCCCAGGTCGCGCCCCGCTTCGACCGGGCTCTGCTGGCGTTGCAGGGTCCGGCGGCCGCATCGGTGCTGGCGCGGCATGCGCCGGGCGTGGCGGAACTCACCTTCATGCAGGTGATCCGCACCACGGTCGCGGGCATGCCGGCCATCATCAGCCGCAGCGGTTATACCGGCGAGGATGGCTATGAGATTTCCATCGAGGGGGGCGATGCGGAGAAAATCGCCCGCGCACTCCTTGCCGAAGAAGAGGTGCTGCCGATCGGCCTGGGTGCGCGCGACAGCCTGCGGCTGGAGGCGGGCCTGTGCCTGTATGGTCATGACATGGACGACACCATCAACCCGGCAGAAGCCGCTCTGCTGTGGTCCATCGGCAAACGCCGCAAGGACGCCAGGGATTTTCCCGGCGCGGAAAAGACCATGGCCGGCAATGCGGCCAGGAAGCTGGTCGGCATCAAGCCGGAAGGCCGGGCCCCGGCGCGTGAAGGTGCCGAAATCATGGCCGATGGCCACGTCATCGGCCGCGTCACCTCCGGCGGCTTCGGCCCATCCTGCAACGGTCCCATTGCCATGGGCTATGTCGAAACATCCTTCGCCGCCCCTGGCACCAAGATCGATCTGATGGTGCGCGGCCAGGCCCTTGCGGCCACCGTCGTGCCCATGCCTTTCGTCCCCCACACCTATAAGCGCTGAGAGAGACAGATGAGCGAGACACGATATACCGACCAGCATGAATGGGTTCGCCTCGAAGGCGACAGTGCCACCATCGGCATCACCAAATTCGCTGCCGAGCAGCTGGGCGATGTCGTCTATGTCGAGCTTCCGGCCAAGGGCAAGGTGGTGAAGGCCGGCGCCGAGGTCGCGGTGGTCGAAAGCGTCAAGGCCGCCAGCGAAGTCTATGCCCCGGTGGGCGGCGAGATCACCCTCGCCAATGACGTGCTGGCTACCGCGCCGTCCACGGTCAATGACGACCCGGAAGGCGAAGGCTGGTTCTTCAAGCTGAAGCTGGCGGACGCTGCGGAGTTCAACACGCTGATGGATGCGGCGGCCTACGCCGAATTCACCAAAGGTCTGTGAGAGAAGCCATGCGCTACCACCCGCTCACCGCCGAAGACCGCCGCGCCATGCTGGCGAAGATCGGCGCCGCCGACATCGATGCCTTGTTCCGCGATGTGCCCAAGGAGGCGCTGGCGCCGCTGTCGGTCTTCGACCTGCCCGACACGCAAGGCGAGATGGAAGTGGACCGCGCCTTGTCGAAGCTGGCGGCGCAGAACATCGCGGCGGGCAGCGCGCCGACCTTTTGCGGCGCGGGTGCCTACAAGCACCATGTTCCGGCGGCGGTCGATCATTTGATCCAGCGCTCGGAATTCCTCACCAGCTACACGCCCTACCAGCCGGAGATCGCCCAGGGCACGCTGCAATATCTGTTCGAGTTCCAGACCCAGGTGGCGCTGCTCACCGGCATGGAAGTGGCGAACGCCTCGCTCTATGACGGTTCCACCGCCACCGCCGAGGCGGTGCTGATGGCCCAGCGCGTGACGAAGCGCGGCAAGGCGATCCTGTCCGGCGGTCTGCATCCCCATTATGCGGAAACGGTCGAGACCGTGGCCAGCCTGTTCGGCGAAATGACGCGGACGCCTGTGACGCCCGGCAGCGCCGAAGACATCATCGCCCTGATCGACGAGGACACCGCCTGCGTCGTTGTGCAGTCACCCGACGTTTACGGCCTGATCCGCGACCTGCGTCCCATCGCCGATGCCGCCCATGCCAAGGGCGCGCTGCTGATTGCGGTGGTGACCGAGATCGTCTCGCTGGGCCTGCTGGAATCGCCGGGCGCGCAGGGCGCCGATATCGTGGCGGCGGAAGGCCAGAGCATCGGCAATGGCCTGAATTTCGGTGGTCCCTATGTGGGGCTCTTCGCCACCCGCGAGAAATTCCTGCGCCAGATGCCGGGTCGCCTGACCGGCGAGACGGTGGACGCCGAAGGCCGTCGTGGTTTCGTGCTGACCCTTTCCACCCGCGAGCAGCATATTCGCCGCGAAAAGGCGACCAGCAATATCTGCACCAATTCCGGCCTCTGCACCCTGGCCTTCACCATCCACATGACGCTGCTGGGCGAGGAAGGCCTGTCGCGGTTGGCGAGGCTGAACCATGCGAAAGCGGTGGCGCTGGCCGGCCGGCTGGCAAAGTTGCAGGGTGTCGAACTGGTGACGCCCGCCTTCTTCAACGAATTCACGCTGCGGCTTTCCAAGCCCGCGGCGGGCGTGGTCGATGCCCTGGCGACCAAGGGCGTCCTGGCGGGTGTCCCGGCCTCGCGCCTGGGAGGGGCTGCCGATCTGCTGATCGTCGCCGCCACCGAAACCGCCACCGACGAAGACTTTGTCGCCCTAGAAGCCGGCCTGAAGGAGACGCTGTCGTGAGCCTCAACAACCAGGGTCGTCCTTCGTCAATTCCCAGTTTGGCGAGCGCGGGCGCCGCCGGGATCCCGTCCACGCCCGCCACCATCTCGGGCGATCGTGGGCTGGACCATGAAGAAAAGCTGATCTTCGAGCTGGGGCATGGCGCGGTCGGTGTTGATCTGCCGGATGTGAACGTCGGCGACGACAGGCTGGGCGGCATGCGCCGCAAGGGCGGTGTCGGCCTGCCCGGCATCAGCGAGCCGGAAACGGTCCGCCATTATGTCCGCCTGTCGCGGATGAATTACGCCATCGATGCCGGGCTCTATCCGCTGGGCTCCTGTACCATGAAGCACAATCCGCGCCTGAACGAGAAGATGGCACGGCTACCCGGCTTCGGCGATCTGCATCCCCTGGCGCCCACATCTGCCACGCAGGGTGCGCTGGGGCTGATCAGCGAGTTGATGACTTGGCTGACGCGCCTCACCGGCATGCCCGCTGTCGCCATGTCGCCCAAGGCGGGCGCTCATGGCGAGCTTTGCGGTCTGCTGGCGATCCGCGCGGCGCTGGAAGCGCGCGGTGAAGGCCATCGCAAGCGCATCCTGGTGCCGGAATCGGCCCACGGCACCAATCCCGCCACGGCGGCCTTTGCCGGTTTCACCGTTGACGAAGTCCCGGCGACACCGGATGGCCATGTGGATGCCGACGCGCTGGAAGCCCGGCTGGGTCCAGACGTCGCCGCCATCATGCTGACCAATCCTAATACCTGCGGCCTGTTTGAGCCCCGAGTTAAGGAAATGGCCGACGCGGTGCATGCCGCCGGCGGTTATTTCTATTGCGACGGCGCCAACTTCAACGCCATCGCCGGCAAGGTGCGGCCGGGCGACCTGGGCATCGACGCCATGCACATCAACCTGCACAAGACCTTCTCGACGCCCCATGGCGGCGGCGGTCCCGGTGCCGGACCGGTGGTGCTGTCGGAACGGCTGGCGCCCTTCGCGCCGTTGCCGCTGCTGGTGCATGACGATAAAGGCTTCCGCCTGGTTGAAACCCGCGAAGATGCCCCTGCGGGTGCACAGCCCTTCGGCCGTATGTGTGCCTTCCACGGCCAGATGGGCATGTTCACCCGCGCCCTCAGCTACATGCTGTCCCATGGCCGCGACGGTGTGCGCCAGGCCAGCGAGGATGCGGTGCTGTCGGCCAACTATGTCCTGGCTTCGCTCAAGGATGTGATGAGCGCGCCGTTTGGTGACGGGCCCTGCATGCATGAGGCGCTGTTCGACGACAGCTTCCTGGAAGGGACCGGCGTCACGACCCTGGATTACGCCAAGGCGATGATCGACGAGGGCTATCATCCCATGACCATGTATTTCCCGCTGGTGGTGCATGGCGCCATGTTGATCGAGCCGACGGAAAGCGAGAGCAAGGAAGCGCTCGACCGCTTCATCCATGTGCTGCGCGCGTTGGCGTTGGAAGCCAAGGCCGGAAAGACGGCCCGCTTCGAGGGAGCGCCACACTTCGCACCGCGCCGCCGCCTGGACGAGACCCTGGCGGCGCGCAAGCCGGTGCTGCGCTGGAAACCCGATCCGCTGAAACAGGCGGCGGAATAGACAAGAAGAAAAAGGCCCGGAGCGCTCCGGGCCTTTTTGCTTTTGATGGCGCTTCAGAAGAAAGCGTCGTGGATCACATCCTCGATCCGGCGTGTGCGGATGTTGACCAGCAGCAGGTCGGGCCCATAACGCACCCAGCGCCGGCCCGGCGGTGGGGCGCCCACGCCCAGCAAGTTCCAGTCGTTATAATAATAGCTCGATCCGAAGAACAGCGACGGCAGCAGCGCCCCGACTGCCCAGCGGCGATAGGCGTAGCCAGGCGGATAGCGGAAGGCAGGGCCGCGATAGCGGTTGAAATTCTGCCCACGCCAGGAGAATTGCGGGCGCGATGGCGGCCGCACCGCGGGCGGACGTACAACAACAGGCGGGCGCACGCCGGGGCGCCCCGGTCCGGGACGGCCAGCCTCGGGACGGCCCGGTCCCGGGCGGTCAGGGCCAGGCCTGTTCGGTCCGGAACGGTCGCCACCACGGCTGTCACGATCCGGCTGGGCACTGGCGGCGAGCGGCAACAGGAGAGCAGCAATAGCTGTGAAAACGATCAGGCGCTTCATGATGATCCCCGTCTCTGATTTACAGTTGGGATATGCTACACACCGTTCGTGACGGGATATTCTGCCGGCGCATTCGGCGGGTCAACCCCAGTCGGGAAGGCGGGGCGGCCTGATGCGATCGAGCACTTCGCAGTATCTCGCGCGCGCAGGCACGGCATTGGGCTGGGCCGCGCTGGCCCTGCAATTGTGGTTGACGCTTGGCAACATCGAGGCGGCGGGCGGCACGCTTCTGGCCGGTGTGTGGCGCTATCTGGGTTACTTCACCGTCATCGCCAATCTTTTCGCCGCCTTCACCTTGACGGGAGTGGCGCTGGGCCGGATTGCGCCGCGCCGCGAATTCGCCGCCGTCACGGCAATGCTCCTGGTCGGGATCGTCTATTCGCTGCTGCTGCGCGGGACCTGGAATCCGCAAGGTCTGCAGAAGCTGGCCGATGTGGCGCTGCATGACGTCATGCCCGTACTCGTCCTGCTGGTCTGGCTGCTGCGGCCCCGTCGCCGGCTTGGCGTCAAGGATACGTGGGTCGCGGTGGTCCTGCCGCTGGGGTATGTCGTCTACGCCATGGCGCGTGGTGCCCTGGACGGCTGGTATCCCTATGCCTTCCTGGATGTGCCGGTTCTTGGCGTGGCGCAGGTGACGCTCAACTGCCTTGGTATGGGGGCGGCATTCCTGGTGATGGCGCTGCTGTTGACCTGGCTGGACCGCGTCCTGCCCTGACGCGTCTGCCTAGCGGCAGAAATGCGGCTTCAGGCCCGGCGGCAATTTCGTGGCCTTGTCGCTGCAGGCGATGTCGAGCTGCTTCTGCGTCAGGCCTTTGACGTTTCGCAGATCGGTGCCGACGAACGAGGTGATGGAGGTGACGGCGCCCGTCAGGTCGGCGCCGTCCATCTTCGCGCCTGCCATATTGGCGCCCGACAATTCGGTGCCACGAAAGCTGGCGCCGCGGAAATCGGCGAAGGACATGCACATCAGCGTCGCGTCGGCGCCGTCGAAATTGGCGCCATGCAGGTCATGCTCCTTGACGCAGGTATTGGCGAGGTCGGCGCCCATCAGCCTGCAGCCGGGACAATCGACGATGTCGGCATGGATGCGCGCCACCGCCACCGGATCGGCACCCTTGGTCCCGACATAATTATCGAGGGCCAGCGCAGGGGTGGCGAAAAACAACAGCAGGCAGAGCAGGCGTTTCATTCCGGCACACTCGTTTTGGCCCCGCACCGGAACAGGTGTGGTGGCGCCGCGTTGTCTTCCTATGTACGCGGAAAATACCGAACAAGCGGTGAAGATGCGGGCCTTGACCCGGCGGCTGCGCCGTGACGCGGATGACACTTGCGACACCTGGTATCGTTGCCAGATGCAGATTGCCGCCCTGGACCTGGAAGCGGAGGCCGACCGGCTGGAACGGGACGCTTGGCGCCTGCCGCCGCGCTGCCTGCACTAGGATTCGTGAAAGGCAAAATTATCGCGGATATGGGCGTTGAAAAAGGCGCCGATGGAATCCGCGAACAGCAGGGCGTCGTAAAGTTCCTGCGGCACATCCTCATAGATATAGGTGCGCCCGCTGTCGCGGAAGGTGGCGATCAAGGCGTGCTGGGCTTCGTCATAGGATATGGATTTCAAGGCGGCGGACTGCAGATACGGCATGACAGAAGAACGAAAGGAAGGACGCGGGGTTCCCGCGCCCTTCGCTCCATTGCGTGCATACTTCTTACGAACAGCCCGTGGTGGAACCGCAGGTATTGCACTTCATGCAGGTGCCGTTGCGCACCAGGGTGAAGTTGCCGCAACTGCCGCAGCCATCGCCCTCGAAGCCTTTCATCTTTGCCTCTGCGGCCCGCCTGGCGCGGCTGTCACGCCCGGCCATCGCCGTTTCCAGCGCTGCGACCTGGGCCGAAACGCCGCCCGACAATTCCGCCTGTACGACGGCGGCGATGGCGCTGACGTCCAGCATCTCCGGCGCGCCGCCGCCATCGAAATCACTGTCGCCGGAATGGAACTGGGGATGATCGGCATGATCTTCGTCCAGTCGCCGCGCCGCGCCGCCATTGACCACGGTCATGGAGCGCCCGCGCAAATAGCCGCGTGACGCGATCTTGGTGATGGCGGCCTCGGCCACCGGAGCCGCGGCGGAACCGACGCCGATATCCTCGTCCTGCTGCGGCGGCACATGCGCCAGATCGGTGCGGCCGAGATAGGAGATGCCCAGTTCGCGGAAGATGTAATCCAGCACGCTGGTGGCGTTCTTGATGGAATCGTTGCCGATCACCAGCCCCGCCGGTTCGAAGCGGGTGAAGGTGAAGGCGTCGACGAATTCCTCCAGCGGCACGCCATATTGCAGCCCCACCGAGATGGCGATGGCGAAATTGTTCATCAGGCTGCGGAAGGCGGCGCCTTCCTTGTGCATGTCGATAAAGATTTCGCCCAGGCGGCCATCCTCATATTCGCCGGTATGCAGATAGACCTTGTGGCCGCCCACATTCGCCTTCTGGGTATAGCTCTTGCGGCGATGCGGCAGGCGTTCGCGCTCGTGGGTGCGGATTTTCTCGATCACCCGCTCGACAATTCGCTCGGTGACCACCGTCTGGTGCGCGGTGGCCTGCGCCGGGACGGGTGCGCGCGGCGCCGGTGCCTCGGCGGCGTCATCCTCTTCCTCGTCGATGATGTCGAAGATCTGGCTCGCCAGCGGCTGGCTCAACTTGGAGCCATCGCGGTACAGCGCGTTGGCCTTCAGACCCAGCTTCCAGGACAGCATATAGGCCTCGCCGCATTCGGTGACGGCGGCATTGCCCGGCATGTTGATGGTCTTGGAGATGGCGCCCGAGATGAAGGGCTGCACCGCGGCCATCATGCGGATATGGCTTTCCACCGACAGCGAACGGCGGCCGGTGCGGCCGCAGGGATTGGCGCAGTCGAACACCGGCAGATGCTCGGCCTTCAGATGTGGGGCGCCTTCCAGGGTCATGGCGCCGCAGACATAGAGGTTGGCGGCGTCGATGTCGGCCTTGGCGAAGCCCAGTGCTTTCAGCATGTCGAAGTCGGGCGCGTCCATCGCCGTGGCATCCAGCTTCAGCGTTTCGGTGCAGAATTGGGCTCCGAGTGTCCACTTGTTGAAGACAAAGCGGATGTCGAAGGCCGATTCCAGCGCGCCTTCGATAAGGTCGATCTGCTCATCGCCGAAGCCCTTGCCGCGCAGCGCGGCATAGGTGAGCCGGCCGCGATATTCTTCCAGGCTGCCATAGCCCACCGCATAGGCGACGATGGCGTCCACTTCGCTGTCGGCATAGCCCAGGCTGGTCAGGGCCTCGGGAACGCAGCGATTGATGATCTTGAAATAGCCGCCGCCCGCCAGGGTCTTGAACTTGACCAGGGCGAAGTCGGGCTCGACGCCGGTGGTGTCGCAATCCATCACCAGGCCGATGGTGCCGGTGGGCGCAATCACCGTTGCTTGCGCATTGCGGAAACCGAACTCCTTGCCCATCGACAGGGCATCGTCCCAGGCACGCATGGCGGCCTCGGCCAGCGCCTTGTCCGGCACCGCCTTGGGGTCCAGCGCCACCGGCAGGGTGGCCAGTTTCTCATAGCCATTGGCCTCGCCATGGGCGGCACGGCGATGGTTGCGGATCACCCGCAGCATGGCGTCCTTGTTGGCGGCATACTCGGGGAAGGCGCCCAGTTCGCCGGCCATTTCGGCGCTGGTGGTATAGGAAACGCCGGTCATCAGGGCGCTGATGGCGCCGGCAATGGCGCGGCCTTCGCGGCTGTCATAGGCGATGCCGCTGCTCATCAGCAGGCCGCCGATATTGGCGAAGCCCAGGCCCAGGGTGCGGTAGTCGTAGGATAGCTGCGCGATTTCCTTGGAGGGGAACTGCGCCATCAGCACCGAGATTTCCAGCACGATGGTCCAGAGGCGTGTGGCATGCTCGAAGGCATTCACATCAAAGCTGCGCGCGCCGGCTTCACCTTTGCGGAAGGCCATCAGGTTCAGCGAGGCCAGGTTGCAGGCGGTGTCGTCCAGGAACATGTATTCGCTGCACGGATTGGAGGCGCGGATATCGCCGCCGGCAGGGCAGGTGTGCCAGTCATTGATGCTGGTGTGGAACTGGATGCCCGGATCGGCGCAGGCCCAGGCGGCATAGCTCACCTTCTGCCACAGTTCGCGCGCCTTGACGGTGCGGGCGACCTCGCCGCTGCCGCGACAGGTCAGGTCCCAGTCGCCATCTTCCTGCACCGCCCGGAGGAAGGCGTCGGTGACGCGCACCGAATTGTTGGAATTCTGGCCCGAGACGCTGGTGTAGGCGTCGGAATCCCAGTCGGTGTCATAGGTCTTGAACTCGATTTCCTTGAAACCCTGGCGCGCAAAGCTGATCACCCGCTCGATATAGTTGTCGGGGATCATGCTCTTGCGGGCGGCGCGGATTTCGCGGCGCAGGGCCGGGTTCTTCGCCGGGTCGAAACAGTCATTGCCGGAGCCGTCGCAATTGATACAGGCCCGCATCACCGCCTTAAGATGCTTCTCGGCCAGCTTGGAGCCGGCCACCATGGCGGCGACTTTCTGCTCCTCGATCACCTTCCACTCGATGAAGTCCTCGATGTCGGGATGGTCGATATCCACGATCACCATCTTGGCGGCGCGGCGCGTGGTGCCGCCCGACTTGATGGCGCCCGCCGCGCGGTCGCCGATCTTCAGGAAGCTCATCAGGCCGCTGGACTTGCCGCCGCCCGACAGACGTTCATCGGCGCCGCGCAGGGGCGAGAAGTTGGTGCCCGTGCCTGAACCATATTTGAACAGGCGGGCCTCGCGGGTCCACAGGTCCATGATGCCGCCTTCATTGACCAGATCGTCCTTGACGCTCTGGATGAAGCAGGCATGCGGCTGCGGATGCTCATAGGCGCTGGTCGATTTGGTCAGCCGCCCGGTCTTGTGATCGACGTAATAGTGGCCCTGGCCCGGGCCATCGATGCCATAGGCCCAGTGGAGACCAGTGTTGAACCATTGCGGACTGTTGGGAGCGCATTTCTGCGACGCCAGCATGTGGCAGAGTTCGTCATAGAAGGCGCGGGCGTCGTCCTCGCTGTCGAAATAGCCACCCTTCCAGCCCCAATAGGCCCAGGTGCCGGCCAGGCGGTCGAACACCTGCTTGGCGGATTTCTCGCCGGTGGTTTCCTTGGTGGCGGGCTGCTTCTTCCAGAGGAATTCCGGCACGCCGTCTTCGGGCACCGGCTTCACCGCCTTGGGCACGCCCGCCTTGCGGAAATACTTCTGCGCCAGCACATCGCTGGCGACCTGGCTCCAGCTTTCGGGAACTTCGATGCCGTCTTGGGCGAAGACCACCGAGCCGTCAGGGTTCCGAATCTCGCTGCCCCCCGTGCGGAACGCGATGCCCTCGTAAGGCGAATGACCTTCGACCGTGAAATGACGACGGATGCGCATGGCGAACCCCGGAATTTGAGTGTTGATCGGCCCCAGCCCCACCCAAAGCGCCGCATCCTTGGCCGCTCCGGCTCGCGCCGGGGCTCCGTTGAGGGGGCAAAAAGCCGTCCGCGGGGATGAGTTCCGCCGCGGCTGGACCGGGATTCTACCGCCAGATGTGGTGTCGCGGGTGGCGACTGGCCCAAAGTATGGACATGGGCATAAGGCGGGCGCAAGCGGGAAGTGGTTAAGGCTGAAGGAACCCACCACATCTTGTGGCCTGCAACCCTCTGAAAAGCCGCGAGTCAAGCGGGCCGCCAGGGCCCGTCCCAAAAATATTTTCCCGCCCTTTTCATCACAGCGTCACGCCGGGCTTGGGGCCGATTGTGGATAGGTGAGTCCGGCGGCTGCGGCATGGCTTTGTCTTGGCGGAAAAAGGCGGTCCCCCTATAGTCCCGGCCTTGAGTCTGACGGTGCTGACAATGATCTTTTCCTGGTGGAACTCGCAGACGATGGGGACCTGGCTGAACACGCTGCTGCGTGGCGAGCTGGTGGGCACCGACGCCTTCGGCAACCGCTACTACCAGAACCGTGACGGCTCGCGCCGCTGGGTCACTTACAACGGCACCGTCGAGGCCAGCCGCGTGCCGCCCGATTGGCATGGCTGGATGCATCACACCTATGCCGAGCCGCCGACCAAGGCGCCGTTCAAGAGCAAGACCTTCGAGGCGCCCTACCAGCCGAACCTGACCGGCACCGAAGGCGCCTATCGTCCCGATGGCAGCCTGAGCAAGAGCGGCGTGCGTCCGCCCGCCACCGGCGACTACCAGGCCTGGAAGCCGGAATGACGGCGCCCATCGCCCCATCAAGGGCCTTGCCGCAGAACGGGACGACAGCGGAAACGCTGATCGGCGCCGCCGTGGTGGTGGTCACCATCGCTCTGCTGGCCATCATCTATGTCTTCGGCCATTCCGGTCCCGGTGCCGGCTATGAGGTCAATGCCCGCCTTTCCAAGGTGGACGGCCTGGGCATCGGCACCGAGGTCCGGCTTTCCGGCATTAAGGTCGGCTCGGTGACGGCCCTGGACCTCGACCCCAAGACCTATCTCGTCAATGTGCATATGCGGCTGCAGAACAGCATCAAGCTGCCCACCGACACGTCGCTGGCGATCAATTCGGCGGGCCTGCTGGGCACACCCTATCTTTCCATCACGCCGGGCGGCGACGACACCATGATCGCGCCGGGCGGTTTCATTGAGAACACCCAGTCGCTCAACGCCAACGACATCATGGGCCTGGTGGGCCGCTTTACCAGCGGCGGCGGCAAGTGAAGCGCCTGCTGCCGGTCCTGCTGCTGCTGGCCGCCGGTCCGGTTCTTGCCCAGACCCAGGGCGTGAAGCTGGACCTGTCAAAGCCATCCGCGCCCGGAAAGCCCGCCGCAGCACCTGCCGCCGTGGAGGCGCCCGCGGGTCCGATGACCCTGATGCTGCGCGGCCTGGACAAGATCACCGGCCGCCCCACCGACATCACCGCTCCCATCGGCAAACCAGTGAATTTCGCCACCCTCACCATCACGGTGCGCTCTTGCTATTCGACGCCGCCCAGCGAGCCGCCGGAAACTTCGGCCTTTGTGCAGATCGAGGAACGCCGCCCCGACCAGGCGGCGCGGCGGGTCTTTTCCGGCTGGATGTATGCGTCCAGCCCCGGTCTCAACGGCATGGAGCATCCGCTCTACGATGTCTGGGTGATCGCCTGCCGGGGCGGCGCGTCCGCGCCTGTTGCCGTTGCCGCCAGCGGCCCGACCAAGGTGGCCGCGCCGGATTCCTCCGACAAGGAAAAGGCCGTCGAACTGCCTCCGGGCGCGGGGCAGTGAGGAGCGGCGCGCCAAGCGCGTGAGCAGGTCCGGTGGACCTGCGAGGGTCCATGGCGACAACGCATGGACAACGCCGTGAGCGTGGGCGAACGGCCTAGACGCCGTGCCAGAAGGCTTCGCGGCCAAGGGCATTTTCCAGCAGCACGAGATAGCGGTCGCGCGGCACTTCCACCGCGCCGAAGCCGGCCAGATGCGCGGTGATGAACTGCGTGTCCAGCAGGGCGAAGCCTCCGCGCTTGAGTGTTTCCACCAGTTTCACCAGCGCCACCTTGCTGGCGTCGCGTTCGCACGAGAACATGCTTTCCCCGAAGAAGGCCGCGCCCAGCTTGACACCGTAAAGGCCGCCCACCAGCTGCCCATCCCGCCAGCATTCCACCGAATGGGCATGGCCGCTGGCCGCCAGCGCCGTGTAGAGCCGCAGAATCTCGCTGTTGATCCAGGTATCCTCGCGGCCCGGGCGCGGCGCGGCGCAGCCCTTCATGACCGCGGCGAAAGCGCGGTCGGAGGTGACGGTGAACCTGGCCGAACGCACGGTGCGGGCCAGACGGTGCGGAACATGAAAACCGTCGAGCGGCAGCACACCGCGCTTTTCCGGCGATACCCAGTAGAGATGCGGGTCATCCCGCTTCTCTGCCATGGGAAACAACCCGCGGGCATACGCCGCGAGCACCAGTTCCGGCGTCAGGTCGGTGCCATGCATGAGATCAGCTTAACGCGAAACCGCGCCCGAGCTAGTGCCCCAGACCGGCGAGATATTTCTCCAGCCAATGGATCGAATAATCGCCATTTATGATGTCGGGGTCGCGCACCAGGCCCTGGAAGAGGGGGATGGTGGTTTCGATGCCGTCCACCACCAGTTCGTCCAGCGCCCGGCGCAGGCGCAGCAGGCATTCGTTGCGGTTCTTGGCATGGACGATCAGCTTGCCCGCCAAGCTGTCGTAATAGGGCGGGATGCGGTAGCCGGCATAGATGGCGCTGTCGAAGCGCACGCCCAGGCCGCCCGGTGAGTGGAACTGGGTGATCAGGCCGGGCGAGGGACGGAAGGTATAGGGATTTTCCGCATTGATGCGGCATTCGATGGCATGACCCTCGAAGACGATGTCCTTCTGGGTGAAGTCCATCGCCGCGCCGGACGCGATGCGGATCTGCTCGCGCACGATGTCGATGCCGGTGATGGCTTCCGAGACCGGATGCTCCACCTGCAGGCGGGTGTTCATCTCGATGAAATAGAAGCGGCCGTCTTCATACAGGAATTCGATGGTGCCGGCGCCGAGATAGCCCAGCTTTTCCAGCGCGCGGGTGCAGATGCCGCCGATATCGTCGCGTTCCGTGGCGTTGAGGGCAGGGCTGCCCGCTTCTTCCCACACTTTCTGATGGCGGCGCTGCAGCGAACAGTCGCGCTCGCCCAGATGCACCACCTTGCCATGGCTGTCGGCCAGGATCTGGATTTCGATATGGCGCGGCTTCTGGAGATACTTCTCCATATAGACGGTATCGTTGCCGAAAGCGGCCTTGGCCTCGGTGCGGGCCTGGCTGAGGGCGAAGCTGAGTTCGCTGGCGTCCTTCGCCACCTTCATGCCGCGGCCGCCGCCGCCGGCGGTCGCCTTGATCAGCACCGGATAGCCGATTTCCTCGGCGATCCTCGCCGCGTCGGCGTCGCTGACCTCGCCATCCGAACCGGGCACGGTAGGAATGCCCAGCGCCTTCACCGTCTGCTTGGCGGTGATCTTGTCGCCCATCATGCGGATATGCTCGGGCAGGGGCCCGATGAAGGTCAGGCCGTGCTCCTTGACGATGTCGGCGAACTTGGCGTTCTCCGACAGAAAGCCATAGCCGGGATGGATCGCTTCGGCGCCGGTGATCTCGCAGGCGGCGATGATCGCGGCCATGTTGAGATAGGACTGGCCGGCGGGCGGCGGGCCGACGCAGACGCTTTCATCGGCCAGGCGCACATGCATGGCATCGCTGTCGGCGGTGGAATGGACCGCCACGGTGGCGATGCCCATTTCCTTGCAGGCGCGGATGACGCGCAGGGCGATTTCGCCGCGATTGGCGATGAGGACTTTCTCGAACATCTAGCTCAGAACTTTCGCGACAGGCAAAATTGATACTCCGCCATGGCCGGGCCCCGACCCGGCCATCAGCCGATGACGCAGAGAGTCTGGCCGAATTCGACCGGGTCCTTGTCGGAGACAAGGATTTCCTTGACCGTGCCGCCATGGGGCGCGGTGATCGGGTTCATCGTCTTCATCGCCTCGACGATGAAGAGCGTGTCTCCCGCCTTGACGGCCTTGCCGACGCTGATGAAGGCCGGCTTGCCCGGCTCGGCGGCGAGATAGACGGTGCCGACCATGGGCGAGGGCACGGCGCCCGCGACGGGGCCCGAGGCGGGGCCCGAGGCGGCCTGGGCAGCAGCGGCGGGCGCGGGGGCAACCGGCGCGGCGCTCGCGGCCACGGCGTTCACCGCCGCACGGCTGACGCGGATGCGCCCGCCATTATGCTCGATCTCGATCTCGGTGAGGCCGGTTTCGTTCAGCAGTGCCGAGAGTTCGCGGATCGCATCGGCGTCCACGCCTGGCTTCTTGGGAGGGACTTCCTTGCTCATTTCTTATTTGCCTTGAGAATTTGGGCGATAGTGTCGACGGCGCGGACGTAACCCTGCGCCCCGAAGCCCATGATGACGCCGGTGGCGGCCTTGGATACCCAGGAGTGATGCCGGAATTCCTCGCGCCGCGCCAGATTGGACAGATGCACTTCGATGATCGGCATCTTGCACGCCAGCAAGGCGTCCAGGATGGCGATCGAGGTGTGGCCATAGCCGGCGGGGTTGATGATGATGGCGCTGGCCTGCTTGCGGGCTTCCTGAACCCAGTCCACCAGGTCACCCTCGCGATTGGTCTGGCGGAAGACCGTGGTCAGGCCATGGCTTTTGGCTTGCGCGGCGCACATGTCGCCGATCTGCGGCAGGGTGGTATGGCCGTA
>Ga0316220_1001827_pt1 | contig 21705 bp, 23 predicted proteins | sample TBH18005metaG_FD_203632 | JGI IMG/M metagenome (GOLD analysis project Ga0316220, IMG submission 203632) | Freshwater microbial communities from Trout Bog Lake, Wisconsin, USA - TBH18005 | ecosystem: Environmental > Aquatic > Freshwater > Lake > Hypolimnion/Profundal zone | place: USA: Wisconsin...
TAAGGGGTTGTCGGAGAAATAAAATTCCGAAGAAATAGTTGATTTGGAGTGAGCTTAAAGTTGGTGGGTGCACACTCGGTTTGTGGTGCGTTTGATGTCTTGTTGAACTCTTTCTTGTTATATATCTTGTCATAAAACTCGGGGTCAGCATATTCAGGATACGGAATATAGTTGTTATTTTTATTGTCAACAATGGTTGATGTGTTGGCCTCATTTTTGTAAGTCTCTAGCTCGGCCTCTATCTTTTCAATTTTTTCTTGGTGGAAGTTGTTAAATTTATAATAATCAAGTTCTTGTAACAGCTGTTGAAGGCGGCGGTAACGCGGAGTTGACATAATTATAATGGTTGGAGAAATGTTTGCCATTGGAGTTTTTCATGATGAGCATATGTACCCGCTTCAACAACTCCTTGCGCTCAATGTTGTGGTCGCGGATCATGCGTTGGGCATTGTCATAGCAAAACCACTGGACGTCCTTTACCTCGCGACTTTGAAGCTTGTTGTGGGGGTTGAAGATCCCCTTTTTACTGTTCAAACAGTATCCTAGATAGTAAACGTGGCGATAACGCACCTTGTTGGTTCCCGAAAACACCTCCTCGAACGGCTTCAAGTTGTTGACCACGTGAATTTGATGTGGCTCCACTCCTGACTCCTCCTTGCACTCGCGTAGGGCCGTGACCAGATCGTGCTCGTTGATGTTCCTGCGGCCCTTGGGGAAGCCCCACTCTGGCTCTGCGAGAAGGCAAGTGGTGTTGTCCAGAATAAAGTTGATGTCGAAATAAAAGATCTCGTTGTTGTCGTTCTTCATGATGCACCCCCGTTTCAACATCTCGAAACGCATTTTGGCCTCGTGGAACTCGCGGATAAAGGCACGGGTGTCTTCTGTGACCCAGAGCGCGCGCCACAACTCCTCAAATGTCTTGTTCCTGAGCCCGTCCCTTTCCTTGGGTGTCATGTTGCTTATTAGGCGCATCAAATACGCCTTTTGGTCAATCGTGTATTTTCCGCGAATGAACTCGACAAAGGATAACGAGTCCTTTCGTTGCACCATGAGATATCTTGGGTAAACGTTCATCTGGTGGTCATACATGAGCTGGAAGCAAATGACACCGTAGCTGGTCACGGGGTGGTTACAATTTTTGTACACATGGCCGTTGCCACCGCAGTTGGCACATTGCACGTTGCGGGGTGTATCGTCGATACGTGAAACTTTCATATTGGATTTTATTTTATTCATCAGTCTTTAATATGGGGCCAAGGCCGCGGCACACTACATATTTTACTGTGTATTTCATGTCTAAGTAGTCTTTTGAATACTTTTTTGCTTTTCTTTTATTACCAATTATAATTATAAGAAATATGCTACCGCCAAAGAAATGGGGCAAGTACTTTTGGACCACTCTTCACCTCACAGCCCTCGGGTTTCCTGAGTCACCCACTACCGAGGACCGATTGATTTATAAACAATATTTTGAAAAGTTTGGGCAGGTGCTGCCTTGTATCAAGTGCAAAAATAATTACGCGCGCCATTTTGGCGAGCTGCCAATAGACGTCTACCTATTTGGCAGGGCTCAACTCTTTGATTGGTCGGTCAAGTTTCATAACATTGTGAATAAAGAGCTGCATAAACATGTGTGGACGTATGACGAGGCGTGGAATTGGTATACCCAGGACCTTTATAACGTGGGGCTCGAGAAGGAAGTACAAGGTGGGGGCAAGATGGATTACAACAGTGCGTTGCTCCTACTCAACATCGTATTGCTCATTGTCTTGTGCATCATGTTTGCCTACAAGTGTCATGCTCTGCGAAAGTAAATTCAAATTTATTCTTGTAATTTATTTAAATAGTGGTATTCCAATAAATAAAATGAAAGTTTCAATTGATTTTGTAAATTCAAAAGACGAGTTGTCAAGTCCTTTCTCAAGCCAACCATTTGTGATCGAGGCTAAAAGACTGGGCGATGTTGTAGAAGCAGTCAAGATAGGGGATGGGTGTAGAAGCAGCCTTTACTACATGACAGATGATGGCCAGTGGAGTGCATTGTGTATGGCCTACGTGTGGGGTGATGATAAAGATGTTTTGAAAGTAAGATCCTTTCCTGCTCCGTATACACAATTGCACGTAGTATATATCATTGGGCTCTTTGTGAAACCTAGGTTTATTTATTTTTCTAATTTAGAAATCGCACAATGTGTAAAAGATGCTGCAACTGAATACGCTGCAACGACTTGGTCTGAAAAAGTAGGACTCGTGTCTGAAAAATGGACAACCGGGTCAACACCGAATATTTGCTACACACCGCATGTATCATTCGGGTGTGACTGCAAGGCAATCGCCGAAGAATCCAAGTTGATTGGCAAAGCTGAACACAATGACTTGGCATTTTCCAAAACAAGTCATGCCACCATGTTTGAAATAATAAAAAACATGGACGCCAATTCTATATATTGTTCGCGTTTTGATCATATTGTATATTGCAACACCACCATGTTGTTCTTGATTGCTTAAAGTTTCCAAGCCACGACATACTTGGCGGCAACTCCCTCGATCATTTCGTCCCACGAGTTGTAAATACCCATATTGAATGTTGTCTTTCCTTCCCATCCATATTCATCGACATGAAATGCAAAACGATCATCTTGATCGCAATATACTTGATGGAGGTTGAATGCACGTCTGAAATCATGTGTCAAGTGCCAAATTGTCCCACAAGAGTCAACCATTGGTTTGCCTTTTACTTTTTGCAGCCACGATGTCAAGTATTCTTTGACATGACTGACTGTTTCAGGTGGGTTCTTGTAAAAATTATACATTTACTTATATGTTTTTTTCGTTTAGCTTTATTCTTTGATTGTATTATGATGATTATTTATACCTTATGTTTTGTTTTACAGTTGCTATGATACTTTTAGTAAACTCGTCGGTTGTTCTATGATACAATTCATACAACTTCCAATGTATATATTTATTCATTTTGAATACGTTATTGTTGTTGAAAAAATGTTCCATCTTGTTATCCAAGTTAACTAAATCGGTTTCTTTCAAATTATACCGCTCAAGCACTTTTTTACCAAATGTGATGTATGCAAGATTTTCATCTTTCATGTCATTGATATCACCCACATTGATGTATCCAATATCTGAATCTATATACTTGGTATGTGGTATATTCAGATTATATCGTACATATGGTAAAATATCACAATTTTCAGATATACAATTTACAATATTTTTTGCCTTGTTGGTATATTGTTGATCGTTACACTTTTTACGTACACTCAACCCAGTGAATAATGGAACACCTAAATGTCTATAAAATTCACTGAATTGAATGTATGCCCTTTTACGGGCCTCGACCCGCTGTTTTTAACGGGGAGTTTTATAAACAGGGTCTACTTGATAGATGGAGTTGACCTAACAAACACTTCTGGGCGGCTACGCCCTTCAATGTTGTCACTCATCCACAGCATGCCAATGTTGATGGAACCGTTCACATCTCTGTCGACGAACTTCGTTGTTGCCTGGTCTTGGATAAAGACTCGAAGTCCCCTGACGTACTTGCAGGTGAAGCCTCCCTCCTGGCGTTCCTGCTTCTTATCAGCTTTCACTTGAGCTGAATCTTCTGAGTGCCCTTCATACTTCCATCTAGTTTTCACTTTTGGTTTTTTGGAACCTTGCTCGTCCATCAAACGCAGTATCTTCCCTTTCTCAATGCGCCGGATCGCATGTTTAGCGGATAGCGTAGCAACCCAACCACCCCTCACCCTGTTGCCAGCTGTCTCGTATCTTTTCAAGCAGCGATACTTGACAAACTGTACACCTCTGAACCTTGGTGCAATATTCTTTTCGTGCGGAGCGACAAATGACAATGCGGACGTCTTGTACTCATCACCTCTCACAACTTTCCATCCAAGGACACGTTCAGCAAGCTTTGCACTGCGTTCTGTGGGTGCTGACAGGTTGCCCACTCCGGTTGACTTGACCTTGCACCCCCAGACAACCGTTGCGTCGTATAGCCCAGTCAAGGATCCGATACTTTTCTTGACCTTGTAGAACCACTTCAGCAGCACACCATCCTTGATAGACTGCCTCCTCCACCGTTCGGTGGCTGCGCTTTTCTTGAGGGCCCTTGCCCACTTCTCGTCACTGGCCACAGCGTGGTCCATGCTTGCCTTGATGTAGGCCTTGATTTTTTTATAGTTGCCAGTTCTGAGGCTAGTAGCTGACTGCTGGGTCCTCAGCTCCTTGCCCTTGGCGTCCTTCTTCTCACGCCTCTCTCGGATGATCTTTCGCTTTGTCATACCTGCGAGGTTGTAGTAATGTCTTGTGGTAAACGTAAACTTGAGAGGACAAGATCGCTTCTTGTGAATCCGCATCAGAACCTTTCCGTCCACCATGGCTGTGACTGTCATCAGATTGACCCTTCCAGGATCGACGAGCAGCAGGAGCTTAGGAACTGTCTCTATCTTGGAAGGTATGACTTTGGGCTCCTTCAAAATCTCAGCAGCCTTTTTGTGGCGCTGGAAGTGAGGGTGAATGGAGTAGCCATCCGTGTCAAACGTCCCTGTCATGTACCAGGCATCTCCTGACTTGGTAACATCGTCTGGATGGTGAGCCATCTTCTCTCCAAAGATCTTTTTCACGTTGGGCATCAACATCTCACGCACTATTTGAGCGACCAAGGTATTTTCAGAAGAGGGCAGTTTCAACACTTTTGCCATGTCTGTAGCATCAATTGTCACAAAGCGCCGCTTCAAAGCATTTAGCGGCACAAAGGACAATCCTGTGGTGATGCCTTTCTTCAACTTGGGACAGTTGTTCTCATCTGGAAACTGACGTTCGATATCCTTTTGTACCTTTTCAGCCTGCTCCCTGAGACCATCAAGCACATTGACTGTGCTGAAGCTGAACCGAATTGACGCGTGGATGTTGGTCCTAAGCCAGTTTGTGTCGAGCTCTGTGCCTTCTGGCAACTCTAACAACGTCCGAATCTCCTTCAACACCTCCCTCTGCCGGGGGTGCATTGCTGACACATCAAAGCCCTTGCACTCGAGAGCGCTGACAATGTTGTACAGAGGCTTGTCACCAACCTCGGGATTCAGGTCAAGTCCAATCATGACCAACTGCTGGTTCTGGTCTGAGTCCTCCTCGCCCTTTTCCTCCACCGGGGCCACACCAAAAAGCTTGGCAGATGCGTAGCGCTTGATCCGCTGCTTGACTGTGTCAATGTTGGCAAAGTGACGCCTCATTGCTCCACCGTAGGCATTGGCTGCATGTGTCACAATGTTGACGTGCTCAGGACGAGGCAGAATAGGAAATAGCTTCTTGTTGTTATCAAACGTTTTTTTCAGTTCTTCGTCTTTCAGATTGCTGCCCACTGTTTGGAACGTGTAAACCTGCCTCACAAACCGGTCTAGTTGATCACCTTTCATATCAGGCAGCGGAAGTCCCTTTCTGATGAGCCTTGCCAAGTGAAGCCACACAAGGAAGGACCTCTGATAGAACAAGCGAGACGCGTCATCTGAGATGCGGATCAAGGTAGCTTGAATGGCTTCAGCATTGGGTAAGTCTTTCAGCAAAGAGACTACACGTGTGCATCGAGTCACCTGATTGGACACACGTGCAATTTGCATTGCCTCAGCTCTGTCTTGACGGACTCCTTTTGCTTCCGCTTCGGCCTTTGACAGCTTGCCCACCCTAACAAGGGCCTCAATGAGCTCCTCTCTCTTTGTCAGCTTCTCATTTTCTTCCTTGTACTCTTTCTTGTACGCATCCCACATGTTCTTGAGAGCGATCGTTGTCACCTTGACCGGAGCAGGAATATTCGCTTGCTCTTTGCTCACGAGATTCAAAGTCAAAGCCTGATTCAGCATATCACCCCGATTGATCCTTTCAGGCGAGCTGACCTCGAGATACTCTTCCAAAGCCGATTTCAGCTGAGAGTCGGTGACAAACTCATCCCCATCGAACATTGGTTCTCTTCTTGGCTTTGCCTGATCCACTCGCGTCTTCCAGCTCTTTGGGCTTCCCGTTTTACGTGGAGCGGACTTTTCAGCATCCTCAGCTGAGACAAGGTTGAGCTCGCATGCGACTTCTAGCAGGCGATCTCTCTCGATGCCCTTTGGGCAGGATGTGGGGTTAGCTCCCATAGCTTGACGGATCATTTTTTTCAGTTGGGCATCAGAAACAAACCCTTGATTTTGTGGCGGCAGTTGATCATCCAAAACGGCAATGTTCTCCACACGGCGGTTCCATGCATCTGTCATTTTTAACAGTTGAGCATTATGTTATCAAATAGTAGGTTTTTATCCTTATATATTTTTTTAGGTGTTCCATTATTCACTTGTCAGAGTGTAATATAGCTCGTTTTTGTTTTTCTTACATACCCTCTTCCAAAGTCAATAAACAGAGGATGAACACCATGCGTTTCAAATGTATATTTTTTCTTACCAATCCTAAATTTCTGAATTGACGAGTATCTTAGTGTAATCAATACATTTCCAGAGTTGAAATCTCCTTGACTTACTTCAAATTTGTGTGCCATATCAATAATTGCCAATGCACATTGAATAAACAATGCTTTTATTTGTTGGTCAGTCGCAACTTTTAAAAAAGATACGACATCGCCATTTGGAATATAATCCATGACCATGAATGTCAGCTTGTCGATTGATTTAGAGTCCCCACATGTACGTTGAGGTTTTGTGAGAGCTTCCATCCATCGCGTTTTGTCATCTAGACATGAGTATGTACAAATGTGTTTAATAACGTATGGACAATTGTGGAGTAATCTCATTATATTTATTTCCCTGTTGGTGAAAACAGAATCAGTAAAATGAACTTTTATGACACATTGTCGATGGAATGTTTTTAACTTGCCCAGTGCAACATGCACAAATTCATTGAGACCACTTCCTACTTCATTTGCAGATTTTAAAGTGTGTACAGCTCGAATATATTTTTCAGGATCTTCACATACTTTGTAGGTATCTTGATATGCAAATCTAGAACCAGATTTCTTTTTTAATTTTGTGACATTCATTTGTAATTCCTTATGGTTTTTAAACAACAAATCAAGGTACATCTCATTTTCCTAAAAACTGATTTTTCTAGTTTATTCATGTCAACATCATTGATTAACAATGCAGACCATCTCCCAGTTCCTCGGGCACTCTGACAACTGTAGCACCATGTTCTTTTTCAAAAAGGACCAGGTGATCAACGACATGCCGGACGTTGGCATTACAACCTTTTTGCTCGAGACTGATCACAAGTCAGGGACACTGGTCAAAGAGTTGCAAGTGGACACGTGGTCGCTCCGCATTCACGCCCGGGTCATCATTGACCAGGCCCACAAGATCATCTACTTCAAAAACCTGTTTTACGAGTCATACGACCTGTCTGAAGACGAGATCAAGCTTGGTGGCTTCCGCTACATCAAAAATGCAACACGCGAGTACAACATGGACCCGTTCCTTGAGGACTTTTTTGGGAAAGAGTGGCACATGCACTTTGGCTTCAAAGCCAACCACCAGAAGCGCATGATGAAGCGGTGTGTGAAGCGTGCCAAGGCCATGGACCCCAAGGGCATATTGTGTACCGAAATGTACGAGTTGATTGCGGCACAGGCCATGGGCTCTGACTTCAAGGCAAGCACCATTGCCGACTACAAGAAGCACGTCGAAGTGTTGAGATTGTGCAAGGCATTTGTCCGGGAGGACACGGTCATTGCATTGGCCATTTAATGTATGCGTTGATTGACACATTTACATTTACTCTTTTGCAAGTCTCAAGAAATTTGATTATTCAAATGAGAGTTCAATTGTATACAACGAAATGGCGTGGATCAAGGACACTTCCCGGGTGCTGTGCGAAATGTGTCACGAGCCAGGTGTCCAGATGGGATGCATAGCCTGCAAGCAAGTCTACTATTGCTCAAAGGCGTGTAGCATTGCACACTGTGCCAAGCACCTCGGCGACTGCGACCCAATGGGCCTCGTTCTGCCCCACTCGCTCGGGCAGCAGTGCGACCACTGTGGCCGCTATGGCAAGGTGCACAAGTGCAAGGGCTGCAATGTGGCTTTTTATTGCGACCGAAAGTGCAGCCAGGATGCGTGGGCCAAGCACAAGGCCGAGTGCAAGGCGATCAAGAACGAGGACTCGACAGCAGTTCAGCGCGAGTGGTGGAAGGAAAAGCGGATGGGCATGGACTTGTTGTACGCTGCCACGACAACAATGACCTCTTTTGACCCCCAGCAGAACCTGATCGTCATGATGCTGCGCCGCAACCTCACTGGCGACCCGGCCAAGGTTGGATTCACATTGATCTTTTCGCACATCTACACCTTTGGTGAGTTGTACATAAAAGACATGGAGATTTCCAAGGTCTTGGATGAGCACCGTGCTAGAAGCGCGGAGGCGTGCTGGATGGTGGCGCACTTTTATACAGATGCCCCTACCACCGAGTCAAGGTTCAACACGGACATTTTCAGCTTGTCACCACAGATGGTGGTCTCGATGCAGGATGACATCCTGAGGGGTGTTGTGTCGGTTGACATGTTTACCAAGTTTCTCGCGAGCAAATAAAACAATTCAATATTATGTTATTTTATTTTTTGCAACAATTTTTTTAAATGACACATTCATAAATACATTTCACTTGTGAGAGTGTTTATTTTTATATAGTATAAAGAAAAATGAACGTTCTTACTGAAAATATTAATAAATTAACTATACATATTGATAATGTAACTAAAAATGTTGACAAATCATCTATAAATATTGATAAGATTTTAGAGAATTTATCCATATCATCTATAAATATTGAAAAGATTATGGAGAATTCAACAAAAAATATTGATAAATTTATTGCTGAAGGTATAAAACATCGAAAGATTTCAGAAAAACTTTTAAATGAGCAGACAACCTCAATACAAACTATGAATGCTGCAATAAATGGCTATATTAAAAATGAAGCCAATTTAATTGAAAACGAGATAAATAGACAAATTACAACATATTTAAAGAATGATATTAAATTTAAAGATTGTAATATTTTTGATATACAGAAGAATTGGCAATATTTAAACAAACCGACAATAGATCCAAATTTTCCTACGCATACATTTATTAATAAAACCCAACATCCAATCACTGAATTTGATGGAATATATATTATTACTAATGACTTAGGGTACTGTCCTGGATTTCCTGAAATTAAACAAATTCGATATAATTCGAATCAACCAACAAAAAAACCGCAACACGAACTTTTCAAACAATTTCTAATAGTAGAAGCCAAACATAGCATAACAAGACAAGAAATAATTAAAAAAGTTAAACAAATACAAGAACTTCAAAAGTATATACAAATTAAACCAACACAATTAAATTTAACAACTGAATTTAAAAATATAAATAGTTCCCTTTTATTGAACGAATTCAAGGGAGAAATCATTTTGATATTTGGATCAGAAGATATGGATGATTCAAGAGCTACACAAATTGAAACAGGTCATGAAGATTGGAAAAAATTAGGTATTTTAGCAGGATATGTCAAATGTAGTGGTGAAAGATATGAATTATATGAAAATGAAAATAATTTCAAGGCAAAAAAATTGGTATACGCTCAAGCTGTTCGAACAGGTGAATTAGAAATTGCAGGTGGTAGAAAACGTAAACTTGGTAAAAAGATATAAAAACATTATATTCATTTTGCAATTAAAAAACAATTGAAAAATGACAGCATAATGGGCTTTTATTATAACATGGTAGTTATCTCCTGGCGATCGCTTCAGTGCGGCATGTCCTTCAATGGACCAAGGATCAACAGGATGAAACCTTCAAACCTTTATTAGGTCAGGAAACTATGAAGGACATCGCGATGTGGGGATCTTCCGTCACATTTTACCCATCCACAAAAATCATTGGAGCGACAAGACCACTTGTAGTCGCCAATGGAATTTATATTGTGAATCTCGTGATGTAGATGCATGGTTCGTCTACCTAGGACAGTTATGCCGTCAAGAACTTGGTTCATTTTATACAATCATTCGAAATTATTTCCTATTTACTTCCGTCAAACAAATGACATCAAAACTTATTGAGCCTTTGTATAGCAACTAAGGATCCAAGGCCATACTGAACTACATCGAGTTTTAATGTATATTTTTTTATCAAGAACACAAGAAAAAGATGGGTTGGAATATGTGTCTGTATGCGTACCGCAACCCAATGTGTCACGACATTAACAATCCTATATGTTTACAATGGGAGCAACAACTTCCTTTGCATGCAGCCAACTGGATGTTGGCATGGGCTGTCACAGAAGGATCAGAGGCAGCCATCTCACGTGCAAACAACTATTTCATAGACATGAATTACAGATTGCCTGAACAGTCTCATATTGACTTGGACAAACATTCTGAAACAATGTGCGATTTATGCAAATGGTTTTATGATGGCCCTTGCTCATCAAATAAAATAGTTGTCGATCATATGTACATACATCCAAGGTGCCGAGATTCTAAATGGTGTATTGATAATTTCCCCATTGGAGAAGATCTGAAAGCATCTGAAGAAACACGTGCAAAACTTCCCGACTGGATTCAAATAAAAAAAGAAGATGCATCATTGTTTTGTATTGAACAAAGGTCGTGCCGTATGTGTTCATGGACTTTAGAAGACATCAGCAGAGTCAAAGACTGGTTTGGAGAACCCATCTTTGATGACGATATTATCGCATTTGAAGACACAAAAGAAATAATGCAGTGGGCAGAGCATCATCTGCTCGCGGGTCTTCATATTGTATGCTCAAGCGATTTCTGAAAAATATAAATTAACTTGAATAAAATAGTTTCAAGAGTAAAACATGACAACCGAAGACTTTGTGGATTCCACAATTGCGAGTTTGAAAATCATCGGCATGGTTCCAAAGAATGGCAAGCTCTGTATACGCAAGGGCCAGTTGTGCATCGAGTCGTCCATCAAGGCCCAAGGATTCTGGAGGTTCTTCAACGGTGACTCGCGCGACATGACCTTGATGCATGCGAAGAATACGATCAACAATGCCATGAAGATTACACGAGCCCTCATGAACTCGACAACCAAGGACGAGATCAATACATGGACGATTCAGCGAATACATGACGAGATGGAGGGGGCTCAAGGTGGTCTGCAAAATCTCAAGACGACGTATGTTAATGACTCGATGATGATTGCCAATCTCGAAGTAGTTATAGATAGGCAGCGCGCGCATGGCGAGGAAATTCGCAAGTACATTTGCGAGCTCACCTATGAATCGCCTACTGCCCTTCCTCTCGACCTTGTACCTAACAAAAAACCCATTAGCAATACCAATACGGATAGGGAAAAAAAGTAATTACATGTTTCACCTTTTAATTACTTTCAAATTCCTTTACAGTTTTCCATAATAGTTTTGAAATTATTCCCTAAAAAGATGGCAAAGGCTTACATAAAAGGGATCTATATGACAATACATAAAACAAGATGATGACACTGAATCAGCTCCGCGAGCATGATGGCACCCTGCAAACTATGGCCAGGTCTGGCACACAGTTCAAGGACATCCCAGGGTGGGTGTTGTATGTCACGCAAAATGACCAAACGGGCAACTTTGACGCCCGCGGCTACCCGCCGGATTCCGAAGAAATGAAACAGATCAGGTGTGCTTCTGTTCACAAGCACTATGCAGCGAAAAAACAATGGTTTGCAAAGGGCCTAGACGGTTACACACCCTCTAGGCCTTATGGCGAGAGATACGGATACACGTGTCTCGCGCGAGCTTTACATATACAACTACCCGGTGGTATTCGATCTGACTGAAACAGATATCGGGACGTGTGACATCCCTATCGGAGACAAATGTTTTGATGGATATGGGGGATCAAGAAGACGACGACAATTACCGACGCTTGGAGGACGGCATGTCGGTTGCGGCGGATGCGCGTTCAGCACACTCATCGTGCTCAAGGGCAACATGAGGGGCACTGTGTGGCGCAGTGATGGAGACATAGTGCATCTTGATCATCTATCTACGTTGCAATTCGACACTTGGCTATTTTCACCATGATGTGACTTCATACAAGACCAGCGATAAGTTGTTCGGGGTCAATGCAGTTGATCTTGCATACGCACAATCAATCCAATACAATTCCACACTGTAAAAAATACGTTTCCTGCAAAAAGCACGCGATTACTCAAATAAATGTTGCTTCCATACATGACTCCTGTCACAATTGCACCAATACTCAGTGCAGCAACTTGCATAATATGAAGCTCCATTTGTCATTAATATTTATATTTTCCTTTTATACCGTTTTGAGTTTGCTCACTTGGACTAAATTCCTTGACACCAGTGTTGACCCTGAAGTCGCACGTCCAAACGTGACCATTATAGAAATGGCGATGAGGACAGCCGAGCAGGGTGTGCGAATGACACATTCCAGACGGCACACATCTACATGCGACACCGTCCCTGGTCAAACCTCTGATTACCTCTCGAGATGCATCAGTATCTGCGCCCATCATCTTGCATCATGCAACAATATTTACCACCTTTTTTGGCCGAACTCTTTCTGAAAACACATCATTCGTCATCGCCCATGAATATTGGCATCTCTCCCACTACCACGTCTTTTCCTTTCTCGTCACTGTCACTGTCTTCAAAGTCCTCGTCATCGAAATCATCCTCGGGCAACACATCAAGCCGAGTCCCTATGCTCATGGTTTCCAGCTCGTATATGAGTTGCTTCGCAGCATACGGCATTTTAATAGTGCTATACGGTTCGGGCACGATCTTTTGTGCCGCATTCACAGGGATGATCATTCCTGTTGCCTTGGACACACACACTTGGTACTTGTCTGAACGCTCCATCATTGATTCTTTTGTAAACGCAGACAGACCATGAGAGATCAGAACGTTTGTTTCCATCTCGCCCACTCTCAGTCCTCCCCCATTACTTCGTCCCTTTGTGGGTTGATGGGTCATACCCACCATTTGACCAGTCTCTCGCGAGTTGATCTTGTCTGCTACCATGTGCTTCATCCTATAATAATAAGTTGGGCCAATAAAAATCTCGCATGCCATCTGATCGCCTGTCACGCCATTGTACATGATCTCATCCGCGTTTTTGTCGAGTCCATGGGCTTCTAGTGCGCTGCTCATGTCCTTCCAGTCCTGATCCTCGAATGCCGTGCCGTCTGCATAGAATCCACCTGCTGCTCCTGACTTGGCCAAGATACACTCGATAAGGTGCCCAATGGTCATGCGCGTGGGGAACGCATGAGGGTTAATTACAATATCTGGCACGAGCCCGTCCTTGGTAAACGGCATCATTTCTGGCGGAAAGATGGCCCCCACAACTCCTTTTTGACCATGGCGCGAATTGCCACAGAATGCCGCCTTTCCATGGCGTCTCACATAAACCACTCCCTGCGGCACCTCACAACAGTAGACACGTCCCGAGTAGGGCACCGTCGTATTCTTTGCCTCGATAAGTGGAAAGTTCTCGTAATCAAGTGTGACATTAGATCCGCGATATGTGGCACTGTGTAATGCATGAAGTGCTAGTTGTTGGATATCGATAATGGAGCATTCAGAGTTGTGCACAATGGTCTGGTCGTCCAAGATCGTGTACAAGAGTGTTTTGCAACAGCGGGGCGACAATGTCCAAACAAACTCGGGCAGTCGCCTATTGCACGGGCTATCATACAAGGCAACCATCATGGCATAGTATATTTCCCTTTTAGCAAATTCCGATGGCCATATCTTGACATATTTTTCGTTAACTACACCAACGCTACCGCTATCACTTTCATTTTCTGTAAATCTAATATGAAACCTTTTCAGTTTATTTACATGTTGGACATCAAAAAAAATCTCGTCTGTCTTGGTGTTCTGAACGCCGTAACGATGAAGCAGGCCTACCAGCACAAGGTCTTTGGTCACTTCGATATTATTAAAGGAAGATGCATATGAGCTCTTGGCCAACATGTATGCAGGTGGTGTCGTACTAGACGTGGTGAGGTCGCCAATCTCATCAGCCCGAATATAATCAAAATGATTCGTCTTGGGATAGCCCACAAACATGTTGTGATTAGGGGTCACCAAGAAATCCATGTGGTCGCTGGTAAAATAGCGCATATTACCATCAAAGTCATAGTGATATAGCTGACTGGGTTTCACATAGGTCAATGCAAATTCAGGTGTCAAGGATGCGACCAAGTCATTAATGGTGAGCTCATCCCATCCTATCCAGCCACGTGATGTGAGCACTTCGGTATCTGCCGAATAGCACGCCATCTTGTCGCCGAGTTCGGGACTTCTGACTTTACGCATCCGGATCTTGGCAATCTTTTCCTTGTTTTCGTTTTCAAACATGACCAACTTGTCAACAAAGCCGACCGTAGTCTTGTCCACGATCTCGCATTTGCTCTCGTATGACACGGATTCTTCTTGAGCCACGTAAATGTCTTTTTCGGGATTACCAAGGAGTTTAATATCCGTCTTTTTCAGGCATTTGCCAATGATACAATCGCCCTCGTCCATGTAAGATTCGAGAAGGGGCATTCCGTTTTCATCTAGCTTGCTATAATCGGCAAACTTGGTGAGTTTCACATCCCGGGTCACTTTCAGAACGTTGGGATTCGCAAACAATACTTCAATACCTTTCTTTTCATCTCTAATCTCTTCTGAAATATAGGATTTGAAATACGTCAGATTAAACATGCCGCGTTGAACAGAGGCCGCATTGATGGCGATCGAGTCTTCTTGGTTGTAGCCAAAACATGTGGATATTGCCACAATCAGGTTTTCGCCATTGGGGAGCGAGTTGGCATTGAGATAATCCATATATTTTGTTGTCACAATGGGCCGCTGGGGATAGTGAAGAAGATAGGACATGGTATCGATGCGATTGTTGAAACTGGTGGAATATACACCAATGGCCTGCTTGCCTTGGGCCCCCGAAAAGATGTTACGCGGTGCCTGGTTGTGATTGGAAAAGGGAATGGTCGAGCTATAAACACTGAATATGGTCGACGGATGAATTTCACAATGGGTCGTCTCGGGGGTGATTTCGGCTTCTGTCATGGCAATCAGGGAGCAGTTGGTCTCTTCAACGTCGAGGAACTCGATCACACCTCCTGTGCTTTTTGCATCACGTAGACCCGGATCAATAAACGATTCATGATATTCATTATCAAGGCCACTGTCGCCAATTAAAAGCTCCCGCCACGTCTTTGACCCATCTCGGCTTGCTTTGTAAACAAGAGAGCCATCCTTGACAATATATAGGGGGCGGCAACAACGCCCTGCCTCGGTCAACACATTAATCCGCCTCTCGGGAATGTTCCATGACACTGATATGAGCACATTGATAAACCCACCACGCCTTAGCATACGTATATACTCAACAATCTCTGCAGGCTTGTATACAATGCCCAACCAGTTGTTATTGATGCATAGTTTTGTGGCATCAAGATTGCTCATCATATCATATTCCACATCTATCAGTTTTACAATTTCAAAATACTTTTCAATAGCGGCAAGCATAATCTTGAACGACACACTGAAAGAAATGTTGCAGAGTACAGCCATGTTCTTCAGTAGGCCAATGCTCGCGCCATCCGGACTCTCGCAGGGACACATCATGCCATATTGAGAGGTCTCGAGCTGATGTGGAGACCTGATCTTGATCGAGGTATCCATAGGGGCATTGACACGGCGCAAGTGAGATATGAAACCCATGTAGGAAATGCGGTTCAGATCTTGGACAATGCCTTGCTTAGTGCTATCGTTTAGCAGGCCCCAGTTGCCCTTGAGCGATTTGACAAGTCCAAACTGGAACTTTTCAGAGGCTCCAAAGATCTCGGCCTTGTTGTGTTCGTTGATCAGATTCATAATGTTGTCGAGATTGGCACCAAACTCGTACTTGTTATCAATCTTTTTCATGGTCTCGACTCGGAAATTATTGTAGAAATCTTTGAAAATATCCCCCAAAAGAAAGCCAGAGATGCCAACACGTTTGGCAATATAGTTGTCACGATCCGATTCTTGACGTAGGCCACTGCCCACCTCGATTAAATGGCGAACCGTCTCACCCAAGATCTTGGCCTTGTCAGAGAGGGATGAGGGTACATTTGGGAAAAAGTCCTCGAAGAATACATGCAAAACATTTTCAATCGTTTTGAAATCCGTGTGGGGTTGAATGAATGCCAGGGCCTCTGTCTGACCAAAGAGGATGCTCCCTTCAATAACACTGGGGCGGAGATAGTCGAGGAGTTTTCTCCCATTCGCTGTTTCGTAGTCGTGGACAATGAGTTTGATAATAGCAAGGTCACTCTCAATACCCAGGGCACGGAAAAGAACAAATAGCGAAACGACAACACTAATATGGGGCACTTTGACATGGACTTGACCCTTGTGAGTGATGTATAACCATAGTGTCTTGGGGAATACGGAATCCGTTTCCGAAGTGCATCTCATAAAGGCCTGGAAAGCGTAAGTGTCGTCACGGGCGCTCGAGACAAATAGGCGGTTGTTGACATTGCGTTCTTGGGCCACGATAACTTTCTCCTTGCCATCGATGACAAAATAGCCACCCTGGTCGAACTGGCACTCTCCTGTCTTGCGAATATCCGCGGCCCCATACAATTTGCACATTTGTGAGTGCAGCATGACTGGAATATGGCACATGAATACATCTTTTAGCACTTTCGGCTTGTGCACCTGCAACTTTGTTCCCATATTCTCCGTAATAGATATGGTAACATCAGCATGCATCGCGTATACGTAGGACTTGTTTTGAATACGGCATTCGTTTGGCAGCAGCTTGAGTGTATCAACAAACGTAGGGGAGCCAATTGTGACGTCGATGTTGTGCTTGAGCCTTCCTTGCTCGTTCTTTTTAATAATCGTAAATGGGTTCATGCTCTGAATGACAGTATCAATTGTCGAATTAATAAATTGATTGTACGAGTCAAGATGATGCTTGCTTATAAAATATTTATTGTTGGAAAAATAAGTGTCGAGTACCATGACGACCTTGCTTCTTATACTAACTTTTTATTTTTGCAACGTCTACCGCCACCAGCGGCGCCATTTGTCAACAGGGGGTTAAAGTGACCATACATGTCGGCAGGAAACTCCATGACATTTGTCTCGGGTATGTATGCCGTAAGGGGTTGGGCAAAATGGGTCGCCATACTGCTCGACATGTTTGCTGCCGGTCCATCAAGAGTGGCAGCAGGCAGGGTTAGACTTGGATCGCCACCGGATCCATTGAATAGCGTATAATGGCGGCCGCCACCTTTCTTAACTTGTACCTCGGTTGCAAATGAATCAAAAAATTGTTTAAAATCGCGTTCCATTTATTTACAAAAAGCAAATAAATTACAATGCAAAGGCAAAATAGTATTTGAAAAGCAGCAGTCGAATGACTTGATCCTCGAAAGTATTTTCCCCATAAGCATAACCCAAATCTTTATAACATTTATAGCAAAACGTGTCGAATACTTGGTGTTTGCCACACTCTGTCATGTACGTGTTATATCTTGCCACATTGATGTGTTTGGCAATGTCTTGGTGGTCAATGAGTCCGGGCATCATTTAAATCTGGTACATTTAGAGTTGTCCCGGACAAACGTGTCAGAGGTATTTAGTAGATGTCCCGTGGGTCCGCCGTATTGGCCGCCACGGGATAGGTATATGGCAAATCGTACTTGACAATGATGACTTGTACGTACTTCCAAGTACACTCTCCGAATCCTACAATTGTCTTTTCAGGAACATCTATTCCTGAAATGGTAATATACGAAAGCATGTTGAGAATCTCGCGCCGCAGGTCAACCATTTTGGAAAAAGAATCATTTGCTTCGCTTGTAAAACATTCCAGGTAGAGCCCGATATAACGATACACATTATCATTTAATTGGGTCCACGTCCACTGATCCCGCTTTTTCAAAAAAGCAACTTGATCGAGGAGCGACACCAATTGGGCATCATGGCGCATGAACTCGACAATGGCGTCTGACGACTTGGTTTGTTTCTTGATCCTTTCGCCGCCACTAGACCAGTAGAGATAGGCTACTGCCACCATGGCCAATATCCAATACAGTTGAAGACCCACCAGTTTGTACATGATCATGGCCACAAATGCACATACAGCCAACAAGACCAACATGTTTTACTTTTCTTTACACAGATATTGCAAAAACTGATAATTGTAATAAACGTAAAGAACGTCAGTATAAAGATATAAATATTTATAAAACCTAAAGAGCAGCATGATCATTCCGGTGAGGTGCTTTACGTGTGGCAAGGTCATTGGCAACAAGTGGGAGGCGTTTGAAAAGGAAGTGGCCAAGTTAGAGAACGGTGGTAAGAAGAACCCCTCGCTCCACAAGAATTTCGACTCTGACGCCAAGGGCAAGATCATGACTGACCTGGGTATTACCAAGATATGTTGCCGCCGACACATGTTGGGCCATGTTGAGATCGTGGACGCCATATAGGGCTAAGAACCCGCTCTATTTATTTGCTTTTGTTTGTGCCATTGATGTAATATGGCATCAAAAGTGCAAACACAATCCCATGTCACAACTGACCAGGCGTACTCTGAATACAAAAAGCTTCTCGCCGATTTGAAAAACGAGGATGCGACAAAAGAGACGATTTACGAACAACTCATGGCCAAGGAAACCAATGTCCTCGACCTCATAGGTCGTGTTGCCAATCAAAAAAACACGAGCATGTTCAAGGAGACTGTCCTTTACAACAAGTCCATGTTTGAAATTGCCATGCTGTTTGCCAATACGTGGAAGGCTATTATCAGCGAGGTCTTTATAGAAAAGCAGCCGTTGCGCAATTATCCGCTCATCTTTTACGAGGGTGAGCGCAAGATATATGCGGGGTTAATGCTAGTCCTAGTCGCACTTTTCTTCTATTTTGTCGATATTAGCTAAATTGTGATCAAATCACAACACAACAAGGGAGGAACGTGTGGAGGATTATTCACATTTCATATATAGTGCGCCAAATTGTACATGATAAATGTATCATTTTTTGTAATAATGGCACAAGTGTTGAGGGACATTCTGATTCGTCAAGCAATGTTGGAAGGAAAACTGGCTGAAATATCTCAAGCCATTGATACTTTCAAGGCACAGAAACCCATTACCCCTGCCCCTGTTGGTCCTACTATAGCCAATGTAGAAACATTACAAGACCAGCTGCGAGCGCTTGCATTCAAAGTGGAAAAGCATATAGATGATGTCAAAAATGCCAAGCAAGTGACAGAGCAAGTGCTATCGCTCAAGTTGGAAGCCATTGTCAACAAAAAGCTTGCAACATTTGAAAAGAAATTTGAACAGCCTTTGCCTTCCTCTCCCCCTACTAGCGTTTCTGAGATTGTCATCACGGATTCATGTCAAGTAGTTGGTAAGCCATCTGATGCGCTTTGGGGTCCATACGATGTATATGCTTCTCAAATAGTCAAAACAGAAATTGAGAATATTCCCATTGTAGAAAAAGAAACAGTTGTGCCAGCACCAATTGCAAGCAAGGATGATAAACAAGTAACAAGTGCGAACAAAAAGTCCAACAAGAACAAGAAAACTACACTCACTCTTGAATAAACTTGTAAAGCCTCATGTAGGTGCGAAGGAACTCGGTCTCGTTGTTGACAATGCACCCGTTTTGGGTCGAGATCTCAAAGATGCTCTCGAGCAGCTTCTCCGCTTTCGCGTACTCGCCCTTGCTAATGGCGTAAATGGCCTGCATGTGCATGACATCCGGGTGGTTCTTGAACTTGATGTTCTCAAACGCCGCCGCAATCGCTTTTTCATCTTCTGCCCCGGGCTTTTGGCTCTGGAGGAGATTGGCCAGCTGAATAAACTCGGGATTGAAGAGTAGCTTGTTGTTGGGGTCGATGGCACTGAGATATGCACCATACTTGGAGCCATCAAGGAACACATTGGGCACTGCCATCGATGTCTTGAACTTGTTCGTGTCCGCGACATATGCCAGCTGAAAGTTGGTAATGAACTTGATGGGAAAGTACACATCGGCGATCTTTTGGGCATCAGCGGCCCTGATAAGGTACGAGTCGCAGCAGGGGAACATCTTGTAAAACTCGCTAGTTGCCTTGAGCACAATCTTGTCCTTGTCCTCGATGGGTGCCAGTGACGGGAAGCCAAGGAAGAGCAGATCCACATCCTTGTCCGCTTCCATGGCGGCAACCGTGGCATTCAGCTTTTGAATCACATCGTCACCATAGAGCACATCATCCTCGATCACGAGATAGTAATCATATGCGCTGCCTGATGCTGCGGCCTTTTTGATGGCCATACCGTGCTTCATGGCATTGCTGATCTGGTTGATATGCATGTTGCGCACCAGGTTGTCGTAAAACTCGCCATTGTTTGCCTTTGACAGATTCACTAGAGTCTGAATATCCACGGGGGTGATGGAACCAGGCTCGTACCCCTCGACATACTCGTAATCGATCGAGTTCTTCTTGAAAATCTCCACGAGTGTATTCAGGTGTTGCTTCCTGATGTCCATAAAGGACGCATGGACAATGTAAGCTTTGATAGAGGGAGCCATTTCTAAAGGTTGGGGACAAATAACTCTTATATGACATTCAAAAAAGGAAATGGGAATAAAAGCAACAATCAAACCCCACAAAAACATTGTCATCGCCAAAAGTGCTCGCAGTGGCAGCAATAGTACATGTACTTCATGTTGATGTGGTCGTGCTTGACATAGATGACCTTGTTTTCCTCTTTCTTGTCCCGTGTGCACTCGGCGTTGGGGCAGTCGATGTTGCTCACACGCGGCAGGGTGGGGTCGTACTTGATGAAGCGCGTCATGTACTGCTTATAATTTGTGGCCTCGTCGATGTTGTGGTTGGTGTCCAAAATGCACTCGGCTTTGGTCGCAAAGCTCTCTTCGATGGAAAAGGCACAGTTCTTGCAATAGTACTTGAGATTGTCATTCGAAACGTTGATGTACAACATATTGAAACAATTTTCGCAAAACTTCATGGTGCTGACTTGTATTTGTATATTCACAGGTAATCTTTATGTTGTTTCTCGAACGGTTTACATTAATCAATCTTTTTTGAATTGGCTAATTTTCTTTAGTTGAAGAGCCTAACTGTACAAGTTTGACGTTCCAAGGTTGACAAGTCAACCGCATGCCTTTACGGCTAATAGAGAATACGCACGTGGAAATCTAAGTGTTTCATTTTAGATTTTTTACGAGGTGTAATGTAAAGTGAAATGAGTCAAACTAGTGATACCATTAAGCGTGTTGAAACTCGTGAATTTGAAAGCATGATGGGGCGATTGAATGCAAATAGATGCATGGTTGTAAATGATTCCCAACAAATTGAAACATATTCAACTAACTTTGTTTCAAAACTCACATTCGTACCAAATTTAAATGCATACAAGAGTGGAAATGTTGTCGACATTTCGAACGATAAAAAAGTAATGAAGGCATATCAACTTGATCTTTTTAAAGAAATACAACAATGCATGCAACAATCTAATTTTGATGCCAATAAAATGTTCTTGGTAGGTACACCTCGTAAAATCTAAAATGAAACACTTTAAACTTCACGTGCGTATTCTCTATTAGCCGTAAAGGCATGTGGTTGAAAAATCAACCTAGTACGACAA
>Ga0316220_1001829_pt1 | contig 21684 bp, 11 predicted proteins | sample TBH18005metaG_FD_203632 | JGI IMG/M metagenome (GOLD analysis project Ga0316220, IMG submission 203632) | Freshwater microbial communities from Trout Bog Lake, Wisconsin, USA - TBH18005 | ecosystem: Environmental > Aquatic > Freshwater > Lake > Hypolimnion/Profundal zone | place: USA: Wisconsin...
CAATTGGTGGTCTGCTTGCAACTATCTACCGCCTTGGCTAGGTGCAGCAGCAAGCAACTATGCTGTGCCGTGGTCTAACTTGTCCACGTTTGCGGCGCCATGGAACTTGTCCAATTATACCCCACCGTGGACACAAGATTCCAATTATGTTGCACCATGGTTACACTCGCCATCCACATTCACAGCTCCATGGCAAGGCAACTCGAACTATTCAGCGCCTTGGATGCAAGGTGTCGTGTGGTCCAACTATTTGCCGCCTTGGCTAACCACAACGTATACAGTGCCATGGTCTAATCTATCCACCTTTGCCCCACCCTGGTATGGCTGCAACTATACTAAATGGTCACCGCCGTGGTCCGTGTGCAATTATACGGCACCATGGACCGGCTCAAACGCTAGCACATTTGTCCCACCGTGGTCTAATAACACGTTGTTTGTCCCTCCGTGGCTTAGCGCTACTTTGACGACGCAAGGCAACTCGTTTGTACCGCCATGGTTGGCATCAAATGTTGGGACGGCATACACAGTGCCATGGTCCAATGTTGCGACGTATGCCCCACCATGGCTAGGATCAAATGCGAGTGTATACATCCCCCCGTGGACCGTTTCTAATTATACTGCACCATGGTCAGGGTCTGGAGCTAGCACATTTATCCCCCCGTGGTCTAACAATAATGCTTTTACTCCACCTTGGGCATCATCGGGTTTGAATTTATCAACTTATAATTCATATGTTCCGCCATGGGTGTCAAATGTGGCCGCGTTTTCCGTTCCGTGGTCCAACATTGCGACCTATGCCCCACCGTGGCTAAGCTCGACGTACATTCCACCGTGGACCGTGTCAAACTATGCGGCACCATGGGCAGGGTCAAATGCGGCCAAGTATGTTGCACCATGGATGGGCAGCAATGCCACGGGATATGTAGCGCCTTGGATGGGCAACACTGCGAGCAGCAGTAGCCAGTGGGCCAGCAACTATACACCTCCTTGGGCTTTGGCAAGTGCGGCCTTTTCTGTACCTTGGTCGAATGTGGCCACTTATTCACCCCCTTGGTCGGGCTCCAATTCGGCCTTGTATACGCCCCCATGGATTGCTCCTGCCACGGCGTCTGATTTTATAACACCTTGGTCTAAAACAGCTAGCCAATACCAGCCTCCGTGGTGGCAAAACTCGAATTATTTGCCGCCTTGGTCTACATCTGGAGACCTCACAGTAAATCTTTCAAATTATACCCCCCCTTGGATTTCTTCGAGTAATGTATATACAGCGCCATGGTCGAATGTTGCTGCCTATATGCCGCCTTGGGTTGGTAACAGTGCGTATATACCACCGTGGCTTGTCACTTCAAATGGCGTCTGTACGTCGTTTGTAGCTCCATGGACTGTTTGCAATTATGTCCCTCCTTGGATGTCGAATGCAAACTATATTCCGCCTTGGGTTTTGCCTGTTGCAAAATCAGAAATAAATCTTTCAAATTATACAGCTCCGTGGATTTTGGATTCTAATGCATATGTGCCACCTTGGCTTTCATCAAATGGTACAGAGTTGCCACCGTGGTACAATAACACGTCCTATACACCGCCATGGCTTGGGAGCAATGTGGGAGCATATACGGTTCCGTGGTCCAACATGACATCCTACGTGCCCCCGTGGTGGTCAAATGCTTCTACGTATGTGCCACCGTGGTGCTCCAACAAAAATATTGTGAATGCGTCATTGTGGTCAGCACCTTGGGAAGGATCAAACGCATCAGCCTATGTGCCACCTTGGCTTTCCACTAGTGAAGAGCCACCATGGCTTTCGACCCCCACCGTATTTATCCCACCTTGGACCATATCCAATTATACAACACCGTGGAGCGGTTCTCAAGGGTCGGTATTTATCCCCCCATGGACCGGCTCTAACGCCGTCATATTCTCGCCACCTTGGGCCAATCAAACAATCTATAGTGATAATTATACGCCACCGTGGATCTCCTCGGCCGCAGCTTATACCGTTCCGTGGTCGAATAGCGATGCGTATGCGCCACCTTGGCTTACACAGGGGCTTCCCCCATGGGCCGTTTCCAATTACGTGGCGCCGTGGATAACCGACGCTGCCCTCTATAAGCCGCCGTGGCAAAACACTAGCAACTACCTGCCACCGTGGTCTTCTGTGGCAAATACCGTTTGGAGCGGTTACGCACCACCTTGGCTTTCTGAAGGAGGCACGTCTCTTTATACTCAACCCTGGGCGGGATCCAACGCTATAAAATATGTTGCACCGTGGCTAGTTGGGACCGGTTATTCAGTCCCATGGTCGAATGCTACCGACTTTATTCCGCCGTGGGTATCGAATCCGGGTGAATATGAAACCCCTTGGTATCAGAATTCTGATTTCCTACCGCCTTGGCTCGCGTTGACACAATCAAATTTAATCAATCAAAAATATGTTGCGCCATGGATCTTGTGCAATGCGGCATACACTGTCCCATGGTCCAATGCTAGTGCCTATGTGCCGCCGTGGATTTCCAACAGCAATGCATGGTCTGTCCCGTGGTCGAATGCTGCCGATTATGTTACCCCTTGGTCGGTGTCAAATTACCTCCCACCTTGGGCCACAACACAAATCAATGTCGACTCGTTTACACCGCCGTGGATAACCGCTGCCGGCGCATCTGTCTTTAATGTCCCTTGGTCGAATGCAGCCACATATGCCCCACCGTGGACATTGGCTGCCAACAAGACAGTGTTTGCCGCACCTTGGACTATTACAGATTATACACCGCCGTGGTTGTCAAGTGCGGCCGAATATGTTGCACCCTGGCTGAACAATTCCAATTTTTTGCCACCATGGTTGGGGCTTGACGAGATATCTTTATCAAATATTGCGACACCGCCTTGGCTTCTTGATAGCAAAGCTTATGTGGTTCCTTGGTCGAATGCGGCAACATATGCACCACCTTGGCTCGGAAGTGCAGGTTCAAGTTATACACCACCATGGTTGTCATCGCCCTCATCATATGTGGCGCCTTGGACAGTGAGCAACTATATACCCCCGTGGTATGGTTCGAATATTGCAGCATATGTTCCGCCATGGTCATCCACAACTGTATTGTCCAACAACTATTTGCCACCATGGACATATGATGCAGACCTATATGTTGTACCGTGGTCAAACACGTCATTTGTCCCACCTTGGGTGACAGATCCCCTTTGGACAGTGCCCTGGTCGGGATCAAATGCGGCGAAATATGTGGCGCCCTGGAGCACATGTAATTGGACACCACCTTGGCTCGCCGTTGGTAGTGCGAGCAATTATATTCCGCCATGGCTTTTATTAGGCGCCTCGAACATTAATTTTATAGATTCAAATAATTATTTACCACCCTGGACATACGCAGCTTCTAATTACAATGTGCCTTGGTCAAATTTGGCGGCATTTGCTCCGCCTTGGTCAGTGGCCGGCATATATACGCCGCCATGGCTCAAGTCAGGAAGTGAGTATACAGTTCCATGGTCCAATATTGCGACATATATGCCGCCGTGGACGAAATCAAGCTTTGCACCGCCATGGTGTAGCAATGGTGCAACGGTTGTAGACTCGAACAATGTATTTGTTCCCCCGTGGCTAGTCGATAATGCAGCCTTTCAAGTTCCGTGGTCTAATATTGTCGAATATACACCACCTTGGTCTACAGGAGGCAAAAATACATATACGCCGCCTTGGCTCGCATCGGGTTCGGAAAGTGAATATATAGTGCCGTGGTCCAATATGGCAATCTACGCACCACCGTGGATCAAGGACAGCGCATCATTCGTGCCACCATGGTCCACGCAAGGTGATGCTGACATGAGCAATGCTCTTGGTTCCTATCTTCCTCCATGGACCCTCACCAACGCCTACCAAGTTCCGTGGTCGAATGTCGCTGTTTATACGCCGCCTTGGACTTTAGATTTGGCCGAGTATGTACCGCCTTGGACAGGTGCAGGGTCAAACTCGTATGTTGCACCGTGGACCAAGAGCCCATCCGCTTTCAAACCCCCATGGCTTACTTCCCCCACCAAGTACGTGCCTCCGTGGAATCCGAAAATGGCCGCGCCCTCTAACTATACGCCGCCTTGGACAGGTGTCGGGTCAAATGCATACGTTGCACCATGGACTGTTACCGACTTTACAGCGCCTTGGGCTGGGTCCAATAGCACATTGTATGTCCCGCCGTGGAAAGGTAAAGGTAAAGCAAGTATTGATTCGGAGTATTCTGTGCCATGGGCAGGCATTGGCCTTTCAAACTATGTCCCGCCCTGGCAAAACAACCCCGAATATATTCCTCCTTGGTTTAGTTATATCTATAAATATTTGGGAAATGGAAAATGTAGCACAAGTGGTGAAGCATATTATCCATCGTGGTACAATCCAGACGAGTACTTGCCACCGTGGCTAAACAATGATCACTTTAACGCACCATGGTCGAACATCAAGACGTTCCAACCGCCGTGGCTAAACAACAAAGACGTTTCATATGTACCGCCTTGGTCGGGGTCAGGCTCGTCCAATTATACACCACCATGGCTAGGTGTTTCCAAGGAAGATTACGCGGTTCCCTGGCACAACAATAGCAATTATGTTCCGCCATGGCTGACGAGCGCAGATGTTGATACGTCCTCTTATGCACCGCCTTGGGCTAGCGATTCTAACAAGTACTTGCCACCATGGGCCCTGTCCAACTTTGTTCCACCTTGGTTAAGTGGGGTGAGCTCGTATGTGCCACCGTGGCTAGGCTCCAACGCGGCCAGCTGGGTCCCGCCATGGAAAGACGAGTTGGCGTCTGACTTTGTAGTGCCGTGGACAGGTTCCAATCTTGCACAATATCAACCCCCTTGGCTACCTGCTGTTTCTAAAAGTTGGTTGCATGCAAATAGTAACGAAAAAGAATACTTGCCACCATGGTATGGTGTTGGGGCAAGCAACTTTGCAGCACCGTGGTCACTACCGACATTCATGCCACCTTGGCTCTCTGAATCATCAAACTATACACCACCATGGTTAGGATCTAGAGGTGCAGAATTCGTAGCCCCGTGGTCGGGATCAAATGCAATTGCGTTTGTGCCACCTTGGATGGGGTCCAATGTGGTTGCCTTTGTGCCACCATGGCTACCATCATTGTCGCTGGACCCTTTACAATATGCCCCGCCATGGTCTGACAAGGGGGAGTCTTTTGCAGCCCCATGGCTTGTGGATTCGTCCTTTGTGCCACCATGGACCTTGTCAAACTACATTCCACCTTGGTCCACGTCCACGTCCTATGATGCCCCATGGTCGGGATCAAATGCGGGTGTGTTTAGACCGCCATGGTTTCAGAGCTCCAACTATGTCCCTCCATGGATTTCTATGAATAATAGTAATTTGTACTCTGAATATTCTCCTCCTTGGATAACAAATCCAAATAGTTTCAGCGTACCTTGGTTGGGATCATCTTGGGTAGCTCCGTGGTCCAAAAGCAATTGGTCACCGCCTTGGTCACAAAATGATGCGGAAGCGGTGCCATGGGTAGGTTCTAACGCGGCACTTTGGGTTCCTCCGTGGATGAACAGCGTGGACTATACGCCTCCTTGGATTTCATATTCTAATAATTATATCGGAAATGGCTTGGCTTGGAGCAATTACGCACCGCCTTGGATGACGGGCGGGGCGAGTTTCAATGTGCCATGGGCTGGATCCAATCTGTCCAGCTATATAGCTCCGTGGTCGGGGTCCAACGAAAAGAAATACGTTCCTCCGTGGCTGACAAATAACAATGTGGTGCCGTGGGCAGGCTCTAACGCTGACTCGTTCATCCCACCTTGGTACGGAACATGCAACTTTCTACCCCCGTGGGTTTCGCTGGGTCGCGTTTCAGAACCGTGGTCCAACTATGTAGCTCCGTGGGGTGGGGCCAGCGGCAACAAGTACATCCCGCCATGGTTGACCACCCCTGAACTCTTCTTGGTACCTTGGTCTTTTAGCAACGAAGAGTATACACCACCGTGGCTTGCGAGAAGCAACAATGCGGTGCCGTGGGATGGATCCAACGCTAGCTCGTTTATCCCACCGTGGTACGGAACTTGCAACTATCTACCCCCGTGGGTGTCTCTAGGCAAAACGTCGGATCCGTGGTCCAACTATGCAGCTCCTTGGGCTAGTATGGAGAGTAATTATGTCCCACCTTGGTTGGGAAACCCCGAGCTCTTTGCAGTTCCGCCTTGGGTCAATAGCAACGCAGATTATGTGCCGCCTTGGGTCAATAGCAACGCAGATTATGTACCGCCTTGGACAGGCTATAGCGGATCTGATTATACACCGCCCTGGTTTGGTTCCAATGTCTATTCCTTTGTGCCGCCATGGGCCACATCGTCTAACTGGGCAAGTGAGACAAGCTACACACCACCCTGGGATGGAATCGGTGCGAGCAATTACACCGTCCCATGGTCCACAAGCGTCGACTATACTCCGCCATGGATCCTTGATAGCAACATTTATAATGTGACTTCATTTCCATGGATTGAAAACCCTGCACTGTTCATACCGCCATGGACTGGCAACTCGAACTTTACTCCGCCTTGGCTAGACAACCTGATCTATATTCCGCCTTGGTTGTCGAACGGTGTCCTATCGTCTAATTTATTAGGTTATGAAGCTCCCTGGCTAGTTGACAGCAACGCCTATATTCCACCATGGGATCTTGCAAATTTCCAACCACCGTGGTTGCTTTCGCCTTCCAACTATATACCTCCATGGCTCACTACTTGCAACATATCCTTTTCAGACTCGTATGTGCCGCCGTGGATCGCCGATTCCAACTACTTTACACTTCCCCCATGGCTCATCGCGCCTGCTACATTTATCCCGCCTTGGATATCTGATCCTAATTGGATAAAAACAATAAATAGCTTGGGGCCATCTACAATTTATCCCAATCCCATGCCTGGGGATGGCACGTCTAACTGTTGTCAGCCTTGGAACAACCCGGGATTCTACGAGGATATTGTCATCAATGAATTTGATTCTTCGGTGGCAGTGACAGGTAATGTGACTGTTGAAGGCTATATTTCGTCAGCACTTCAAGTGACCCAAGGCATTCAGATTAAATCGGGCAATGCCTTTTGGGAGTTGTACATTGAAAATTGCACATCGAGCAACCCTATGCTTGTCATTGGAAGCGCAAATGGTGCGTTTGTCAAAATGGACGGTTCCAATATGTATTTCAACGGAAATATTGTATTTACAAATCAGAATCTGCCACCTCCTTGGTATAGCACTGTGCCCGGGAACTGTGATTGTCCGGATGAGGCATATAACAACACGTTTGAAGGGTCGCTTCTCGTCGAATGCAACTTGAAAGTCAAGGGAAGTATATGCGCGACCAATATTTCAGGCCAGCCCCGTTATGATCTCTTGTACATCACTGCCTCAAACGGGGTCAATAGCTATTGGACTGAATATTTAGATGCAAATAGTAATTTGATATTTCAATCTAGCAAGGGATCCGTGGTGGAATTTTCAGAGATGTTCAAGCCAGAGGTGCTAAATTTCACGGGGAAGCATAGATGCAAGTTGGCCAAGGGGCAACAGACGCCAGAAGTGGGCATGGTCGTTTACGCCACCGGTAAATATGCCGACCTCGATGACAAAAAAGAGATTAGCATTGATGAAGCTTTGCCGATTGTCAAGATGGCGTATCGCAAAAACGATGCGCGGGCTTTTGGGGTGGTGGGTGGTTTTGATGACGAGGGGCGCTTCCAGATAGGAAACATTTGCTTTGTCAGACCACAGATGACACCGCGTATCATTGTACAGTCACAAGGCGAAGGCGGTATTTGGGTGTGCAATGTTGGTGGGGCGTTGCGCAATGGGGACTTTATTGCCACATCGGACGTCCTTGGTTATGGCATGAAACAGCGGAGCACCCTTCGGCATAACTATACCATTGCCAAGATTACATGTGACATGGACTTTCAAGGGGGGAAATGTAAGAGGAAAGTTATCGGTGGGCGCCGTGTCTTGGTGGCATTCGTGGGATGTGTTTATTGTTTCTAATGCTTTAGATTTGGGCAAAGGGTTAAAAAAAAAGCTTCTAGTTTATATCCCTTAATAATTATAAATGTCATATTATACCAATCCTGGAACTCCATTGCTGGGGGGTGGGGGTGCAATCATGTACAACAGTATTAGTGCGCCTGATACAATAGGGCCATCCTATCCTGATCCGACTTATTACACAACTCTTGGCCCCGTTTACCTACCCCGCATTTACGGGTCAAATCTGAGCACCCTTGAAGTGGGCTCTTCCGGGACCATTTCGTACACTCTTTATGATGTCCACTCACTAGACATGACAAGAAATTCTATTACAAATACGGTGTCCATGAATACACCGACTGCAACCGACTCTTTCCAGATTAATGTGGCGAATTGCAACATGTCGATGACCATGGACGCAAAATCCAACAATGTCAACATTTACGGTTCTAACAGTGTCAACTTGTCGTCATCCAACCAAATTAATCTTGTGGCAACAAACCTCAACATCAATACCAAGAACAATCTCATATTCGGTGCAAGTGGGGGCTCTTTCAATGCCAATGCGAATAGTTGCAACCTTGTGTTCAACCTGGATAGCAACACCAACTCGGCATCGCTATCAGCCACATGCAACATCAACTTGCTGGCGAGTAACAACCTTTACGAACGGGCCAACTCTAATGTGACCATCTCAGCGGGACAAGCCGTTTCGATCACGGCTGTTGCGTCCAATCTTGTGCTGAATGGCGCAGGCAACACTGGCTCGTTCACCATGAACGCCCTTGATAGGTCTGCCTATTGGTACTCGGCTTCCAACATCACAGTGGGAGCGTCTAATAACATGTACGAAACGGTTGGGCAATCTTTCGCAGTGTCGGCAACAGGCGGTGCTAATACCCTGCTCTTTGACAACTATACCCTTAATGCGACAATGAGCACCCGATCCAATATGGCCCTAAATGCGTCCAATGCCATGACAGTTAACGCGGCCAATAGCTTTTACAAGCTCACCGCTTTTGCCGGATCCAATCTGCAACAAATGGATGGTGTTGGGATCACCCAAAGCACCCAGGGGTCATTCTATGTCAACTCGTCGAACGATTTCGTGGGCAGTGTATCGTCCAATATTACCCTAGTGGCTTCGAATACCAACTTTTCAGCCACTGCGGGGAAAAAAGTCTTGATCACCGCCCAAGCTGACCTCTATAGGCTGTCTGCCTACCTAGGTTCCAACGTGCAACAACTTGACCAGGTTGGAACCACACAGAACACCCTCGGGTCCTTCTTTATCAACTCTTCCAATGACTTTATTAGTAGCGTCACTTCCAATATCAAGCTTGTTGCTTCCAACAACAACTTTGTTGCCACTGCCGGAAAGCAAGTTCTAGTCACTGCCCAAAACGACCTCTATAGGCTGTCTGCCTACCTAGGTTCCAATGTGCAACAACTTGACCAGGTTGGAACCACACAGAGTACCCTCGGGTCCTTCTTTATCAACTCTTCCAATGACTTTATTAGCAGCGTCACTTCCAATATCAAGCTTGTTGCTTCCAACAACAACTTTGTTGCCACTGCCGGAAAGCAAGTCTTGGTCACTGCCCAAAACGACCTATATAGGCTGTCTGCTTACCTCGGTTCCAACGTGCAACAACTTGACCAGGTTGGCACTAGTCAGAGCACTCAAGGTTCGTTCTTTGTCAACTCGTCCAATGATTACGTTGCAAGTGTGAGCTCAAATATCAAGCTTGTTGCTTCCAACACCAACTTTGTGGCGACTGCCGGAAAGCAAGTCTTGGTCACTGCCCAAAACGACCTCTATAGGCTGTCCGCCTTTTATGCCTCTAATGTCGAGCAAATGGATGGTGTTGGGATCACCCAAAGCACTCAAGGTTCGTTCTTTGTCAACTCGTCCAACGACTTTGTTGCAAGTGTGAGCTCAAATATCAAGCTTGTTGCTTCCAACACCAACTTTGTGGCGACTGCCGGAAAGCAAGTCTTGGTCACTGCCCAAAACGACCTGTACAGATTGTCTGCATTTTATGCATCCAATGTTGAGCAAATGGATGGTGTTGGAATTACACAGAGCACCAAGGGTTCTTTCTTTGTTAATTCGTCTAATGACTGGGTGGGTAGTGTTAGCTCCAATATTACCTTTGTTGCCTCCAACACCAATTTCAGTGCTAGTGCTGGTAAAAAAGTTTTGATCAATGCCCAGACTGATATGTACAGATTGTCCGCATATATTGGTTCCAATGTGCAACAACTTGACAACGTGGGAACCACACAAAATACCCTTGGGTCATTCTTTGTCAACTCTTCCAATGATTTCGTGACTAGTGTGACATCCAATATCAAGTTGGTAGCTTCCAATACCGACTTTACGGTGATTGCGGGTCAAAAGATCAACCTTGTTGCCTCGAACAACTCCTTCAGTGTCAATGCCACAGGTGGTTCCAACACTTTTGTCATGGACAATGCTACATCAAGCGCGACTTGGAGCTCCAAGAACAACATATTTGTCAACTCTTCAAATGTAATGAGCAGTGTAGCAACATATGGTTTCAACTCGACCACAACTGGAGGTGGCTTCCTTGTTGCTGCCCAAAATAATGTATGGATGACTTCTAGTAACGCCGCAGTTGTGCTTACTGCCAACACTGGGGTGAATTATAGCAAGATGTCCATGGATAACACGGGTGTGCTTCTAACCACCACCAAGAATGCCACCTTTACCACACCTACTGGCTTTAGCCTCACTACCTCGACCGGAACTGGCGCTGTGACCCTGGCTCGCAACAACAATGCAGACTCGTTCGCGCTTGACACCGCAGGTAATGCCGACCTCAACGTTGAAAATAATGTCAACTCGATCGCAGGTCAAAACCAGAACATCGCAGCCACTGCAGGCTCTGTGAATGTGAGCGCTGCAGGAAGCAACATGACCTACACCATGAACCAGGCTTCCACCACAATTGCCCAAGTTGCTGGTACATCTGTTGTGTCTGGTGCCTACACCCGCACTACCTGGGGCAATGAGACTGCATACACTGCTACATCGGTGACCTACAATGCAGGTCTCAACATGACCTATGCGGCGTCCAACAATACCCTTGTGACTGCCAACAGCGGCTCCACCAAGATCAACATGAATTCGAGCCCCCATGTGGATGATATTTCCACACAGAGTACGTCTTTCAACATGTACTGCACAAACAACACCATCTTCAGTGCCACAAGCAACACTGTGATCATCAACGGTAACTTGCAAGTTGCAGGCGTGATTGACAGCATCAATGTGACACAATCAAGCCTACTAGTCGAAAATAAGATGATTTACCTGGCTTATAGCTCCAACACCCAAGTATCGGATGATCTTGTTGGACAAGCAGGTATTGTTGTAGAAGGTATGGGTCTAAAGACACTTGCCATTCCCACTGCGGCGAGCAACATTGCGGCCTTTGAAAAGTCGGTCAAGTGGAACAATGGTTCCGCGGGCATGTACATCAACAACACCGCCGCTGCCGAGAGCTTCTGGGAGGTCAAGGGCGGTGGCGTGCGCATCACCTCGAGCTGTGCACAACTTGACAATGCCACGCAGTCATATATCACAGCGAGCAACCCAATTAGCTTTGGTTTCAGGATCAATACCTCGTCTGGAGAATTGGAAATTTACAAGATGTATATCCCTTCAGGTCAGTCTACAACTACCACTACCACTGTCGCCAAGTTTGGCCGCGTCATTATCCATTAGATTTGTTCATTTTCTAAATAACTTCCCCATCATCCATTTTGATATTGAGCTTAGAGATGCATTTTGACTTTGTGTCATAGACTATAGTGAGCAACTTGTTCCCCATGAATAATTCTTTTATTTTTACGAGTGTCATCTCGGGGTCAATGCGATCCAGACTCGAGACGTAATCTAGAATGTGCTTCCACTTGAAACACATATCCATCATCTTCCAGCTCTTGTTCTTCATTGCGTGTGCCGATTCTTTTTCGAAAACGCAGTCATCCACTTCAGTGTCCTCCACAAGGAGCTTGCGCTTCATCTGAAATTCCAAAGTGGCAAAGTTGCGCTTTAGATCGCGCTCGTTGCCTCCCTTGATCTTGTCCGTGGACACAATGTTGTCGAATATGTGGTTGTAGGACAACATTTGTGTTTTGTTTGCTTTTATGTTGATAAAGCGTGTTGCTCTTATATAAAGAACAATTGTTCTTGTTATTGTAGTAGAAAAGTGACAATTATAAAAAGCATTAATTTATATCGGTAAATATTGTGAAAATGGTGGACAAGCAAATGCACTATATCAACATGCACGCCTTGATGGACAAGTGCATGGTCAAGGGCTACACGCACGCCGCGATTGCCGAGACTGTCAACATGGTGTTGAACACGTCACTCACGGTTGCCAATGTCGATGAGCGCGCGTTGGTGGTGGCCGGATACAGGAAGCAACTGGACAAGCTCAAGGAGTTGCCGAGGATCGACCAGCGCACTCCCGAGTGGTATGCTGCTCGCCAGACACTGATCACAGCATCTGATTTCGCGCAGGCCCTAGGCGAGGGAAAGTTTGGGACACAAAAGCAGCTCATTCAGAAAAAGTGTGGATTTGAAGAGGACAAGTTCAACAATGCGCTGCCAGCACTGCGGTGGGGCACCATGTTTGAGGACGCAGCGTGCACGATCTACTCCCAGAGGTACGGGACACACATGTACGACTTTGGCCTGATTCGCCACCCCACCATAGATTCGCTCGGTGCAAGTCCCGATGGTGTCAACGAGTGTGGCATCATGGTCGAGATCAAGTGCCCGTGGCGGCGCAAGATCGATGGTACAGTGCCTATGCAGTACTATTACCAGATCCAGGGGCAGCTTGACGTATGTGGCCTGTCCGAATGCGACTACTGGGAGTGCGAGTTCATCGACAGCGAGGACGTCGAAGAGATTTTTGCTGGTGCGTCTGCGTGTCTTGGAGAGCGTGGGGCCATTGTGGAGCTGGTTGACAACAAGTACATCTATGGACCCGTGTCAAAGGACATGACAGCTGCCGAGCTTGTGAACTGGACAGATGCGACAAAAAATGAGTGTGAGAGCGAGGGCAACGACGTGGTCAAGCTCCATTACTATCTGTTGACAAAGGCCTCCATGATCCGTGTCTACAAGGACCCTGACTTTCTCGCCGAAAAGCTAGATCAGCTCAAGGTGGTGTGGGACAGGATCAAGGGCTACCGTGCTGACGAGGAACTCTACAACAAGGAGGTCAAGTCGACCGCCCCAGCAGCCAGTGCAAGCGGTAAGGCGTCATACAACACAAGGCTGCAGGGTTTTGCGTTTGTCAACGTATAAATTTTCATTATGATTAAATTTATTTTTCAAATATTGTATCCCAAGTTCTTTGCCAATATGCTGAAATTGGGTACACTGGTCATAGGACAAGCTGCGTCGAAATATTTATAGTGATTGTTCAGTATCTTTTGAGGTGCAGTGGACGTGCTAGCTACATTCACATGGCCGTTGGCGTCCCCCTGGAATTGGATGTAGTTGGGTGAGTTGGCACTGTTCAATGAGGTCTGGGTCATGTAGAAATAGGTCTGGTTGGTGTCAAGATCGCGTAACATGGCCACCACTATGACCATATCAAGTGTGCATGTAACCACAATGTGATAGAACAACTTGGGATTGTTATACAAGTTGGGTGGGTTTTGTTGCAAATAGCCCTTGAGCCGGTTTGAAAAGTCGGTGTGGACATTTACAATTTGTTTGGTTGTGGTGCTCGTCTGGAATGTTAGTGTCATGAAGTTGGGTGACTCGGTCAGGTTGATCATGACATTGACACTCGAAATAATATTGGTAAGGTCTACCAAGTCGGTTGTGTCATTGATGAGTGAGATTGTCTCGGTATAGTTTGGTGGGGCAGGGCTATTGTTTGCCACGATACTGTTGATCTGATTGTAGTCGACAACGAACGAAAGTGTGTTGTAATAACGGTTGGAAATGAGTGGGAACGATGGACTTTCGTAGTTCATATAGTAGACTGTGGACAAGATGTTCCAGTTGGAGTTGTTCGCCAAGTTATTCATGGCATTGTTGATATTATCAGGATAAATTTTGATATTGGTTTGTATATTGGTGGGATATTTCAAGCTGGACAAGACAAGTGTGTGTGAGGAGGCTTCTGAGCTGTAATTCGTATACATGTTGTCTGCGCCTGACTCGAGTGGTTCGATATGATAAAGGCCATAGTTTCCAAATGAAATCATGTTGGGACGCATCAAGGCCAAGAGGTCGATGTTGCCGTTAAGCTTGATCACGTAATTGTCACCCGAGGACGCAGTCACACTCGATATATTGGCTGTATCGCCCGCGCCACTATTGTATGCAAAGGTGCTTTGTTTGGCGGTGTTCATGCGAATGCATTTTTTGCGCAGGGTGTAGAGGTTGTTAAGAAACCGCATCATGGTCTGTTCCTTGTCAAGGGACACGTTGGTCTCGATGCTGTTGCAAACAATGGGCGATTCGAAATTGTAATTGTCAGCATACGCAATGTTGTTTATGAAGAAATTGCTACAGTTTGTGTTGATATTTGCATTCCAGCTGCAAAGACTATCAGCGTAAGTTGGCAAGAACTGCATCATCTGTTGGAGTTGATCCGATGTGAAACTGTTGTAAGCTGTTGCCGAGCCTGTGTAGACAAAGTTGCCAAGAAAGGGCAGATATGCTTGAGATTTCGCCTGGAGGAGTGTGACATCTACCGTCTGTTGAGCTGCACCATTATTGTCAACATAATGTTCCGATTTTTGCACTTGAAAAATGGTCGCCAAGATTGCGCATACCACGATAATTACAAGCAATACTACTGTAAAACGGCACAACATTTCCTTTTTATAAATTGTTATTATATTTATTGAAAAAAATAAAAACGGTATAAAGCTTGTCCGCACTTGTATTGTAAGAAGCCGGTCAAGGCATCATGCAGGTGCTCAAACGCAACCAAGACCTCGAAGATGTCTCGTTCGACAAGATCTTGAACCGCTTGCAGACCCTGAGCAATGCTCTTGTCGGTGTCAACTGCTTTGAGCTTACCCAAAAGTTATGTGCACGCATCTACAATGGTGTCAAGACGTCCGAGATTGACGAGATGGCAGCCTACATGTGCAGCTCGATGATTGTGGACCACCCTGACTATGGTGTGCTTGCATCTCGAATCAGCACGTCCAACCACCACAAGAACACTTCGCCCTCTTTCTCAGAGACTACGCAGATCCTGTTCGAGGGCGAGCTGGTGTCGGAACAACACTGGGAGATTGTGCAGGCCAACAAGGAAAAGCTCAACAGCATCATCGACTACAAGCGTGACTATGCCTATGACTATTTTGGTTTCAAGACAATGGAGCGGGCCTACCTGCTCAAGATTGGTGGACGGGTGATCGAGAGGCCACAACACATGTTGATGCGTGTGGCACTGGGCATCCATGGCTACGACATCAAGGACGCACTGCAGACCTATGACCTCATGTCGAACAAGTACTTTATCCACGCCACACCCACGCTCTTCAACGCGGCCACTCGCAGGCCCCAACTCAGCAGCTGCTTCTTGGTGCACATGGAGGACGACTCGATCGAGGGCATTTTTAACACGCTGAAAGATTGTGCGCTGATTTCCAAGAATGCGGGCGGCATCGGCATGCACATCCACAACATCCGGGCCCGTAACTCGGTGATCAAGGGCACCAACGGCATCTCGACTGGGATCATCCCCATGCTGCGTGTCTTTAACAATGCGGCCAAGTATGTCAACCAGGGAGGCAAGAGGAATGGATCTATTGCGGTGTTTCTTGAGCCCTGGCACGCTGACATCGAGGGCTTCTTGGACATGCGCAAGAACCACGGAGTCGAGGAGGAGAGGGCGCGCGATCTGTTTTACGCCATGTGGGTGTCTGACCTCTTCATGCAGCGTGTCAAGGAGAACCAGATGTGGTCGCTCATGTGCCCCAAGGCGTGCCCTGGTCTTGCCGATGTCTATGGTGACGAGTTTGTGAAGCTGTATGAGGGCTATGAGGCGGCGGGCAGCTTCATCAAGCAGGTCAAGGCGCAGGACATTTGGTTCAAGATCCTTGAGGCACAGATCGAGACTGGGGTGCCCTACATTGGCTTCAAGGACGCGGTCAACCGCAAGACAAACCAGTCCAACATCGGGATCATCAAGTCGAGCAACCTGTGCATGGAGATTTGCGAGGTGTCCAAGCCTGACGAGATTGCGGTGTGCAACCTTGCCAGCATTGTGCTCAAGACCTTTGTGGTTGCGAGCGGAGTGGGCAACACGTCCGTGTTCGATTTCGAGAAGCTGTACGAGATTACCAAGGTAATTGTGAAGAATCTGAACAAGGTCATCGATGTGAATTTCTACCCTCTGGAAAAGGCAGCCAAGTCAAACAAGGCGCACCGCCCCATTGGCATCGGTGTTCAGGGACTTGCCGATGCGTTCGCTCTGTTGCGGGTGCCCTTTGACAGTGACGAGGCTCGCACTCTGAACCGGGACATTTTCGAGACCATGTACTTTGCGGCGGTAGAGGCGTCGATGGAACTGGCCAAGAAGCACGGACCCTACTCGACATTTGCCGGGTCGCCCATGTCGGAGGGCAGGTTCCAGTTTGACATGTGGAATGTGACACCGAGTGACAAGTTCGACTGGGACAACCTGCGTCAGTTGGTGATGAAGCACGGCATCATGAACTCGCTGCTCATCGCACCCATGCCTACCGCTTCGACATCTCAGATCATGTCCGCCAACGAGTGCTTTGAGCCCTTCACTTCCAACATGTACAAGCGCAAGACACTGGCTGGCGAGTTCATCATAATCAACAAGTATTTGATGGACGATCTCATTGCCAGGGACCTGTGGACTCGCGAGGTGCGCGACAAGATCATGTTTTACGAGGGGAGTGTGCAGAATGTGGACGAGATTCCGGAAGACATCAAGAGCCTGTACAAGACTGTGTGGGAGATCAAGCAAAAGGTACTCATCGACATGGCCGCGGACAGGGGACCGTTCATCTGCCAGTCGCAGAGCATGAATCTGTTCATGGAGCAACCGGATTTCAAGAAGTTGTCGTCGATGCACTTTTACGCGTGGTCACTGGGCCTCAAGACTGGAATCTACTATCTCAGGTCCAAGGCAAAGGCAAAGATTCAGCAATTTACTTTGGACCCCACCATGACCAAGTTGGCGAATGTGGAGGCGTGTGAGTCGTGCTCGGCATAAATTGATTTATTTCAGTCTAGTCATTTATTTTTTTTTAAAGTGTTGTAAAAAACATATTTTGAACCCTAAACCTTGAAAAAAAGAATATAAACATATGGCACAATGATATTATGTTTACACTCCTCCAATTGAATAATGGAACACCTAAAATGTCTCAATAATCTTTTGACGGTGTGTATAGAATGGCTTGTCATAGACAACTTACGTTCAATTTGCCAATACAAACTTGAAACCACTCCATCGCCGAAACTTGTTAATTAAACTTGTTGTTACACAATTTAATCATGCTTTCGGTGATAAAATTATCCTACCAAGACGCTGGTGAATCTTCTTCAGACCTGGGCTCATTTGAAGCGCAAGCGGCCTTGTCGGAAGCGTCGCACAGTGAAGGATGTTGATGGCAGCATTCAGATCGCGGTTAACGTATTTGCTTTTTTCAATAATGGTGGAACGACACCATAGCAAACCCCTCACCACGGTCAACTGACCATCAACCGACTCCTTCTTCACAAGGTCCAACACGTCTCCTGTCTTCCAATAAACCGAGTGGCCGTCTTTCCCATTTCAGAGCACTACACTACCAAGGCGTGCTGCGAGTGTGGGTCAGTCACAGAACCACCCCTTGTGAAAAGGACCTGGTGTACAAGAGACGGAACGAGGATGATTGTGGATGGAGAATCTCGTCGCTTACGATGCTGCAGAACCTGCGAAACCATCGGAAAGTTGCGAGACAGGGACGTTCAAGCAGCTCGTAATATGCACCGAGCGACAGTGGCACTGGTCAACGGAAGGGCTCGCCCAGCACATTTGTGTCGAGCGGCTCATGTAGTTGAAGAGCCTACTGTACAAGTTTGACGTTCCATGGTTGATTTTCAACCGCAAGCCGTACGGCTAATAGTGAATACGCTCGGTCTAAAGTGTTTCATTTTAGATTTTACGAGGTGTAACAAACTTTATATTGCACATGGAAAAAATATTACACAGCTAAACAACAATTGGAGCTGCTCAACTTGGTGGCAAAACAAATGTCAAAGTTTTAGGTAAAGTCGATGAGAGTATAAAAAGCCATGTTCAAACCATTTCATATTTTACCTCTACGTGAAGGCGAAGCTTGGGTTTATTTATGCGCACCCTTGCCTTCCGATTCCGAAGCTTGTAGTGAGGTATTTCTTCTTCAAGATCTATTGTGACGTTTTCTAGTTCGGGTTTGCTTACCTTTGACCCCATGACTACATGTAACATGAAGGGATACTATATTATATAAATCAATTTTTAGGCATTTTCAGTGATTCATTTGTTTTGATGTTTGAAAAAATAGTCTCAAGAAAAACAATTAATGCGCATCAAATTACTTGACTGGCTTTAGTTTTTATATTTGTATTTGTTTTTATTTTTCTACGTCATTTAAAGGTGTAACACTGCCACCTTGTAATGTTGAATGAGCACATGTGGCAAGAAAACCCTGGATATTTATCACAATACCCATCTGGAAAAGCTAAAATCATGTCGCTCAACTGTGGCGGATATCGAGGGCGAAATGTGTTTTTTGGAAAGGGAAATAGCTGCCATCGAGGCGCGAAAGCCCAATCATGTAGGCGGGATAACAGATGCCGAGTTGGACAAGCAAATGAACATGATAGACAAATGTATTGAGTTGCGAGATACTTTAAAAAAGACACAGGCAGACATGGACGAGGACCTGTATTATGTGAATACCTCGGATATTCTATTCAAATATTACGACCTGATCGAAAAGGGAAATGTCAACCAGCTGCTCATGGACAGCGATGCCTATCACAAGTCGGGGTCGATTCTGCGCTTTTTTACATCGAGTGCGGCGAAACCGGCCGTGGTGGCTGCCCCAGGTCCAAAGGCCAAAGGTGTGTGCGAAAAGTCGAGGGGGTCACTGCTTGATAACTACATGTCGATTGTAAATGAGAATTATATCAATGAAAAAGTCAAGGACCTTGATGATACGTGCAAATGTTGTGGCTCTTCTAATATTACCATCATGCTGAACGATGGCTATATTTTTTGCAACGTGTGCCATACCATGGAATATATGATTGTCGATCATGATAAACCCTCGTACAAAGACCCACCCAAGGAGGTCACGTACTTTAGCTATAAAAGAATTAATCATCTCAATGAATGGTTAAATCAGATACAGGGAAAAGAGACAACTGAAATCCCTGAAGAGGTTTATGACAAGATTCTCATGGAAATAAAGAAACATCGTATAACAAATATGGCCAATCTATCTTATGACAAGGTCAAGCGAATCCTGAAACAGCTAAAAGCGCATAAATACTATGAGCACATTCCCCATATAATCAATAGGCTTAACGGCCTACCCATGCCGAGTTTTTCACCCGAGTTAGAGGAAAAACTCCGCAATATGTTCAAGCATATTCAGACGCCATTCGTGAAGAACCAGCCGGTCCAGAGAAAAAATTTTCTTTCGTACAGCTTTGTTTTAAATAAGTTTCTACAACTCCTTGATAAAGATGAGTATCTTGTTTACTTTCCATTGTTGAAAAGTCGCGATAAATTGGCTGCTCAAGACAAGATTTGGCGCAAAATATGTGAAGAAGTTGGTTGGCAATTCATACCATCTCTCTAGGTTTTTCATACAAAAGAGGAAAACCCCAAAATATCATTGGTATTTGGTGGGAGCAAAATATATGCTATAAGTTTTGCATAGATACAATCACAAATCTTGCTCCTCTTTCCGGAGGACCAAGTTTGCCAAATACAGCACAAACAATGTTACTTAAAGACAAATCAATCTACCTTGTTAATACCAACATAAATCATGTCGGAAATCTCACTCAAGAGCATGCTGGAGAATGAGTTGTCTTCTGAAGAGCAAAAGATGTTCCTTGATAACTTTCAAGGTTTCATCATGAACGATCCGGAAGTTGACTATTGTCAACTTTATGACTGTACACTATGAGAGGTTCAACTAGGTTGTGTATTCATATCTTTTGATTTCTTATCCAATTAAAGGGGAACTCATGTGTAATATGTGAATCCAAAAAGAATGGACATTGTCAACACGCTTCAATGCGCCGGAATAAATCTCGATGTCCACGGCACCCCCAGCAATCCCCTGTTCAGGGCGACGCATATTGCAAAGGTGCTGGGCATATCCAACATTGGCTCGTCCATCAGGGACTTTGGGATGGATAAGAAAGTGCTGCAACAAGTCCACACTCGAGGCGGATATCAAACCGTCATTTTCCTCACATTGGTCGGACTGCGGCATCTTGTAACTGTCTCCCGCAAACCCAAAGCCATCGAGATTGCCAAGCTACTTGGTATTGATGTGATTCCATGCAAAGTGTCAACATTCGAGGCTTCCACACTACGCCAAATCATGGAGGCGTTTGATGGAGAGGTAATGGACCTGCAATATCCCATTGGCCCGTTCTTCATAGACCTGTATTTGCCACGCTACAAGTTGGCCATCGAGTGTGATGAGCAACAACATGATACCAACTTCGAAAAGGACAAAGACGCGACACGCCAAGCATATATTACGTCCCAATTGTGTTGCACGTTTATACGGTACAAGCCCCATACCGATTGCTTTAGCATTTTTCAAGTGATCAACCAAATTTACACGCACATCAAGCAAGCAAAATAAGTATAAAGGTGCATTTGTGAAAAGTCGATATAATCAGTATACCTACCACATATATCACTATGGGTGCCCGCCAATCTGTTCCCGAGCCGCAAGTCATCAAGTCGGTTGTGCCTGCCGAGCCTGAAAAGGCCAAAAGCAAGGCAACAACACCCTTGTTTTCAAAAAGCCTGCTCAGCACAATCGAGCGCCAGTACCCGGGCATGCAACAGCAAACCCGTGCCAAGATACAGACCATGTCACCCGCCGAGAGGCGTATGCTGGCTCGTGCTCATGGCATGTAAAGCTTGCACCGTTTTCACACATCATATCATATTTTTACAAGCAGTGACAATAAACCGTCATTTCTTCTATTTTATTTATAGTGAATTTTCAATGAGTGAAAAATTAAAGAATTTATTTTTCGAATTTCTTGTTGAAGTGAGAACAAAATATTTTAAAGTTCCTTGTGATTCTGCAATATTTGAAGCAAAAGCAAAGGCATTTTTAAAAGAGATAGTAGCATTACAAAACACGAATCCACTTCATGTGACATATCTCAAGGAAGAATTCTATGATGAGCTCTTGAAAGTTAAACACATGTTGTCTGACATAAAAGATAATCCGATACTGTCCGTACAATTTAAAATGGAAACAATGGAGTTGTATAGTAAAGTTTTCTTTTTAATAAATAATGTACGCTGTAGATTTTAGAAAGGCTGTTCTACAAATGTATCATTACTTTCAAAGCT
>Ga0316220_1001840_pt1 | contig 21570 bp, 11 predicted proteins | sample TBH18005metaG_FD_203632 | JGI IMG/M metagenome (GOLD analysis project Ga0316220, IMG submission 203632) | Freshwater microbial communities from Trout Bog Lake, Wisconsin, USA - TBH18005 | ecosystem: Environmental > Aquatic > Freshwater > Lake > Hypolimnion/Profundal zone | place: USA: Wisconsin...
TTTGAATACATTTTCTCGGTGTTGGGCTTTGCCTACCCAGATTGAATGCGTTTTTTCATGAAACGCCGATCCCATCTGGAGTCGCAAAATCGATACGTTTATTTTAAGTGACCTATGAATACAAATTTGCAAAACCGATTTCGCCAAATGATGCCTAAGAACGAGATCACTGAAGCCTTGGTGAAGTTCAAAAAGGTGTTCTACACGATTGCGATTTTTACGGCCTGCATCAATATTTTGATGTTGGTACCTTCTTTTTACATGTTAGAGGTCTATGACCGGGTTCTTGCCAGTCGTAATGAAACCACCTTATACATGTTAAGTTTTATGGTGGTGGGTTTTTTTGCTTTGATTTCAGTATTGGAATACATCCGTAGTATGGTCGTCATTCGCATTGGCGCCAAGATGGATAGTTTTTTAAATAACCGTGTGTATACGGCTGCTTTTGAGCAAAATTTGCGCAGCACGGGTGTCAATGCTGGTCAAGCCCTCAATGATCTAACCACCATTCGTCAATTTGTCACTGGCAACGGCATGTTTGCCTTTTTTGATGCGCCTTGGTTCCCTATTTATTTGATTGTGATTTTTGTCTTTAGTTTTTGGATGGGTATGTTCGCGCTCTTTAGCGTGATTTTATTGGTGGCTTTGGCATGGCTTAATGAAGTTGTTTCTCGCAAACCTCTGGCAGAAGCGAACACCACGGCAGTTCGCTCGAGTAATGTAGCTACCAATAATTTACGCAACGCTGAAGTGATTGAAGCGATGGGTATGTTGCCCAATATGCGTAAGCGCTGGTATGCAGAACATGTCAAGTTTTTGCGCTTGCAGGCTGAAGCAAGTCAAAAAGCGTCTCAGGTCGGCTCGATTACCAAGTTTGTGCAGATGGCTGTGCAATCCCTGATTTTGGGTGTTGGCGCTTTGTTAGTGATTATGGGCGATGTCACGAGCGGCATGATGATTGCGGGTTCTATCTTAATTGGTCGCGCTCTGGCCCCCGTGCAGCAAATTATTGCCGTATGGCGTCAGTGGAGTAGTGTCGTGAGCGCTTATTCACGCCTGCAAAAATTGCTAGCAGACAACCCGCCGCGCGTTGCCGGTATGGAATTGCCTAAACCTGCGGGGCACTTGAGCGTAGAAGCAGTGACAGCGGCCCCTCCTATGGTGGGCGTAGCAGTATTAAAAAGTGTCACCTTTCAAGCGAATGCCGGAGACTGCTTGGGCGTGATTGGTCCTAGCGGCTCTGGAAAATCGACATTAGCTCGTTTATTGGTTGGGGTGTGGCGTGCTCACGTAGGCAAGGTTCGTTTAGATGGCGCCGATGTCTTCTTGTGGAATAAAGATGAGCTCGGTCCTCACATGGGCTATCTGCCACAAGATATTGAACTCTTTGCTGGCACGATTAGTGAAAACATCGCCCGTTTTGGTGAACTTGATGCTGAACAAGTGATTGTGGCTGCCAAATTGGCTGGTGTGCATGATTTGATTTTGCGCATGCCAGAAGGCTATGATACCCCGATTGGGGATGGTGGCTTGGGGCTATCCGGTGGTGAAAAGCAGCGGATTGGATTGGCCCGTGCACTCTATGGTGACCCTTCTTTAATTGTGCTTGATGAGCCCAACTCCAACTTAGATGACATTGGTGAAATTGCCCTGACGCAAGCCATTATTCGATTGCGTCAATTGCGCAAGACCGTGATTTTGATTAGCCATCGCCCGAGTATTATTCGAGAAACCAATAAGCTTTTAGTCTTGCGTGAAGGCATGGTCTCAGCCTTTGGGCCAACTGATCAGGTCCTCAAAGACTTGGCGCAATTTAAAGCCCAGCAAGAATCGCAAGCAGCTGCTAGAGCGAAAGCAGAAGCCGATGCCAGGGCGCAAGCTGCCAGTCAAGTCAGCACAGGTACAGCAGTAGTCGATCCTGCTGCTGCAGATGACTCTACCGATAGCAAAGCGTAATTGAGAAAAACGATGTTAAAACTACCCTACGAAAATTCGAAAGCCTGGTTAAAAGAGCGGGTTGCTACCTTGCAAGAAGCAAGAGCCAATCGTGAAGATTACATTGAGCATGATGAAAGGCATTACGCTCGTCTTGGCTGGATTATTCTGGCCATTGGCTTTGGCGGATTTATGCTCTGGGCCTTATTTGCTCCCTTGGATAAAGGGGTACCAGCACAAGGAACCGTGATTACCGATGGTCAGCGCAAAACCATTCAAGCACCACTTAATGGTGTGGTTGAAGAGATTCTGGTTAAAGATGGCGACCAAGTCAAAGCCGGTCAGGTTTTGGTGCGTCTCAATAAGTTACAAGCTAGCGCCCAGGCTACCGGTGCAGAGCAAGCCGTTTTCGGTTTGAGTTCTCAAGTGGCTGGTTTGAAAGACTCCATTGCCAATAAAGAGATGCAGGCAAAAGTGCTCAAAGAACAACTGACCAATTTGCAGGACTTAGCCAAAGATGGCTATGTGGCGCGCAACCGCGTACTAGAGCTGCAGCGTAATTATTTGCAAGTTGTCGGTTCCTTATCGGAAGATCGCGGCAATTTAGCGCGTTACCAATCACAGTTGGTAGAGCAGCAGGCTCGACTTAAGGCCTTTGAGTTTGATCTGAATAACGCGGAGATTAAAGCCCCGGTTGATGGTTCAATTGTGAATTTGGAGCTTTTTACCAAAGGGGCGGTAGTACAAATGGGTATGCGACTAATGGAAGTTGAGCCAGCCGATGGAGCCTTGATTGTTGAGGCGCGTATACCCGTGCATCTGATTGATAAAGTACATCTGAATTTGCCGGTGGAAATTTTATTTCCTGCCTTTAATCAGCGCAGCACTCCTAATATTCCTGGAGTTGTCACGGTGGTGCCCAACGATCGCACGCAAGATCCTAGAACGGGTGAGCCGTATTACAAGGTTCAGGTTCAGGTGACTGAAAAAGGCATGCGTAAGTTGCAAGATAATAAGATTCGACCAGGTATGCCGGCTGAAGTATTTGTCGTTACTGGCGAGAGAACCATGATGACTTACCTCTTAAAGCCGATTGCTGATCGCATGCACAGTTCATTGCGCGAGGAATAGATTTGAAAAAGATTTTCACCGCCAGCGCTCTGGTTTGGTCGTGTATGGCGACCAATGCGAATGCTTTGGACTTAATGAATTCGTATGAAGCAGCACTGGCCAGTGATCCTACCTTTCGCGCAGCGGTTAAAGATGCTGAAGCAGGGCGAGCCAATTTAGAGATTGGACGCTCTGGCTTATTACCCCAACTCTCGGCCAACTACTACGCAGCGATTAACAATAGCCATATCTCTCAGCCGCAGTACGGTAGTTATGGCGGCCCCACAGTTATCACCAATCAGGCTTACCCAAGTAACAATTCCTATTTCCAGGTCACCCAAGCACTATTTAACTTGCAAGCGATTGCGCAGTTTCGCCAAGGAACTGCACAAGCCAATTTGGCCCAAGCGCGCCTGGCTTATAACACGCAAGATCTCTTAATTCGGGTGGTGCAAGCCTATACCGATTTACTCAATGCGCGTGATCAGTACGCCTATGCCAGCGCGCAAAAAGAAGCTTTTAAAGAGCAAATGCAAACCAATGCTAAGCGCTTTGAAAAAGGTGAAGGAACCATAACCGATTCTTTGGAGACTAAAGCGTCTTATGAGATGGCCGATGCCTATCTTATAGAAGCACGCGATTTGATCGAAAACAATAAACGCAAATTAGAGGCTATTACGGGTATTGAACTCAAATCGGCTAACGAGGTTAAGCCGATCTATAAAAGTTTTAAGGTAATGCCGCTCAACCCTCGTCCATTTGAGGCTTGGAAAGAAATGGCGCTCGCTGGTAATCCGGAGATTTTGGCCAGCCAACATAATGAAGAGGTCGCACGTCAAGATTTACAAAAAAACGTCGCAGGAAACTATCCGACTATTTCTGCGGTAGCGACCTGGGGACAACAAAATTCGTATTACATTTCTACGATTAATCAGCAGGCCGTTACCTCCACAGCGGGTTTACAAGCGCAGTGGGCCATCTTTAATGGCGGTTACACCACGGGTATGATTTCCCAATCACGTGCCAATTATGAAAAAGCGCAGGCTCAAAGCGATGAAGCGCGTAGTCGGGTGATTACGGAGCTGCGCAAACAATATGACGCTACTTTATCGAGTGAGCAAAAAGTCGCGGCATTAACCCGTGCGGTGGAGTCGGCAGCCGAATTAACCAAAGCGATGCGCAAAAGCGTTCTCGGTGGCGAGCGTATTAATTTAGATGTGCTGATGGCCGACAAAGGATTGGCTACTGCCCAGCGTGATTTAGCGCAGGCTAAGTACAATTATCTCCTTGCTTACCTGCGCCTTAAGCAGCAGGCTGGCAATCTGACATCAGAGGATTTGCAGACGGTAGCGAGATTTTTTGAGCGCGACTCCTCTGGTAAACCGATTGTCTATGATCCCAATAAAGGGGTTGCCGATAAAGCAAATTCTGAGCCCAGTGCTCAAGTCAGTGTCAATGCGGTAGGAGCTAATTCCCAAAATCCAGCACTCAATTTGCCAGATTTACTTGGCCAATAAGTCAGATCGGGTTACATTTCAGTGTGCTAACTCGTTCTAGAGGCTTTGTTGAGTAATACTTTAAACCGCCTTTGGGCTTACCGGGGCTTTATCTGGCAATCGGTCAAGCGTGAATTTACCCTGCGCTATCACGATTCGGTCTTGGGTGCCGCTTGGATCATTCTCAATCCCTTGGCGATGATTTTGATTTACACCATCATTTTTGCCAAAGTGATGCAAGCAAGGCTTCCGAATGCGCAGAGCTCTTTTGCCTATAGTATTTTTCTCATGAGCGGGATTTTGCCTTGGGGTCTATTTTCAGACCTAATTTCTAGGGCGCCTTCATTATTTATAGAGCAAGCAAGCTTACTAAAGAAAATCCAATTTCCCAAATTGGCATTAGTGGCCATGGCCTTACTCAATAGCTTAGTGAACTTTGCGGTCATTTTTTCGCTCTTTATGATTTTTTTGATCGTCTGTGGTCAGCTTCCCGGTTGGTCTATTGTGGCTGTGATTCCTTTGTTGTTATTACAGCTTTGGATTGGCACGGCTCTATTGGTGATCCTGGCTATTCTCAATATATTTTTTAGAGATGTCGCACCCCTAACCAATATTGGCCTGCAGTTTGGTTTTTGGTTAACGCCCATTGTCTATTCAGTAAGCATGATTCCCGAGGCTTATCGAGACTTTGTGTTTCTCAATCCTTTGAGCGCGATCTTTGATGGCTATCATCAAATTTTCGTCTATGGCATAGTGCCCAACTGGAGTGGTCTGATTCCAGCGGTGGTTCTGGCTTTCGTGTTAAGTGCTGTGGCTGGGCATTTGTATACGCAGCGCAGTGCTGAGATGGTGGATGAGCTCTAATGAATGCCATTATCGTTCAAGGGCTTGGCAAAGCGTATAAGCAATACGGTAGTAAATGGGCGCGCCTTCGCGAATGGTTAAGCCCTACCAGTCGCTCGCGGCATCATTTGCATTGGGTTTTGAGAGATATTTCTTTTGAAGTACCCAAAGGACAATCACTAGGCATTATTGGTATTAATGGCGCTGGTAAAAGCACGCTCTTAAAAATGCTCACCGGCACTACTCAGCCTACTGCCGGATCGATTGTGATTGATGGTCAAGTTGCTGCGCTCTTAGAGCTGGGCATGGGATTTCATCCAGATTTTACCGGTCGGCAAAATGCCTATATGTCTGGGCAGTTACTGGGCTTAACAATTGATCAAATTGATCAATTGATGCCTGAAATTGAAGCCTTTGCTGGAATTGGTGAGTATATCGATCAACCAGTGCGTATTTACTCTAGTGGCATGCAGGTGCGCTTGGCTTTTAGTATTGCCACAGCGGTTCGTCCTGATATTTTGATTGTGGATGAAGCCTTGTCAGTGGGTGATATTGAATTTCAGCATCGCAGCTTTGATCGTATTCGTCGCTACCAAGCTATGGGTACGACCTTGCTGTTTGTCTCGCATGATAAGCAGCTCATCACCAGTATTTGTGATCGCGCAATTTTGCTCGATGGGGGAAAAGTAGCTTTTGCAGGTGATCCAGAAGCAGTGATGGACTACTACAACGCCATGCTCTCTGAAGATGCTAAGCCTGTGATTTCGCAAACCCTAGATCAGGAAGGCAAGATTCAAACACATTCGGGCTCGGGAGAGGTGCAGTTATTACAAGTGCATCTATTAGATGAACATCAGCTGCCAGTTGAGCTGGTGAAAGTAGGTCAGCTAGTTCAGATTCAATTATTGACTTCTTGTAAGGAAGATATTGATTCTCTGGTAGCAGGTTTTATGATTAAAGATCGCTTAGGGCAAGTCATTTTTGGCACCAATACCTTTCATCATCAATCCCAATTGCATAATCTGAAGGCCGGTCAATCGTGTCGTTTTTCCTTTAGCTTACCTCTAAATATGGGTCCAGGGAGTTACTCCATTTCGATAGCACTACATGCCGATGATCAGCATATTTCGAAAAATTATTTGTGGCAAGATCGCGCTTTTCTTTTTACGGTGGTAAGTGCTAATGAGCCCGTATTTGTGGGCTCACACTCTTTGCCAACTGCGGTTCAGGTTACTTTAGTATGAAACAGCACATCAAAAGGGCGCTGGCTCATGCGCGTTTTACGATCGCTAAAATTCCGTATCAGTTAATGCACCATACTTTGCGTCATCCGCGCTTACGCAAACAAATCGTCAAATGCATCAAGCCTTTTCCAGGCTTAGATCGTTTTTTACGCGGTGTGTTTGTGGGATCTCAGCAAAAACTGGCGCAAGAGCGTATTGTGTTTCAGCGCTATAAGATGCCCAGTTTGGTGATTGCAAAGCACCGCAAATTATCTCCTGTAGATCCTGTGGATTTAGCTAAAAGCCATTCGCAACCCTATAGTCTTGAGCAAATTTTGAAAAATATCAAAAAAGAGCTCTCTTAACATGTCCGACTTGCCAAATCCTAATTTGCTTGAGGGTAAATCAGTCGCCATTATTGCGGCAGGTGCTCCTCAAGAAAATCATGGCGGTGCTGAGCGTTTCTACGAAGGTCTTTTATCGGGTTTTCGGGCAATGGGTTGTCATCCCGAGCTGATTTTTGTCCCCGCTCAAGAAACGACTGCTGCGCAGATTCTAGAAAATTATGAGCGCGCCAAAGAACTTGATCTTTCTCACTTTGATTTTGTCGTCTCTACTAAGGTGCCTGCTTATGCAGTCTCGCATCCCCATCATGTGCTGTATTTAGTACACACGGTGCGGGTGTTTGACGATATGTTCGAGGCTACCTTTACACCGACTGCGCCAATGCATTATCAAGAGCGAGCTGCAGTGCATGCCGCCGATTTTGCTGCCTTACAAAAGGTGCCCAAACGCTTTGCCATTGGTTATGAAGTTTCTCGGCGCCTACAGCGTTGGCGCGGCTTAGATGCCAAGGTGATTCACCCACCTTTAGTGAGCAATCCCTTTGAGCCAGGACCTATTGGCAATTATTTTTTTATTGCCGGGCGCCTGCATCCTTGGAAGCGTTTGGATTTACTGATTGAGGCTGTCAAGCGTTCTTCCTTGCCTTTGCGTTTGTTAATAGCCGGAGTCGGCGAAGCGCAGGAGTCTTTGCGCGCATTAGCAGGTAATGACTCACGGATTGAATTTTTAGGACGCATCAGCGACCAACAACTAGTTAAGCTTTATAGCGGCGCGCTAGCAGTGCCATTTGTGCCGGTGCGCGAAGACTATGGCTATATTACGCTTGAAGCATTTGCAAGCGGTAAAGCAGTGATTACGTGTACGGATTCGGGAGAGCCAGCCCATTTAGTGCGCCATATGCACAATGGTTTGGTTGTTGCCCCCAATGCTGCAGAGCTGTGTAGCGCTTTAGAGTGGGCGTATGCCCATCCCGATGTATTGCAAGCAATGGGGCAAGAAGGCCAAGCTTGGGTCAATAGCATGTCTTGGGAAAAAGTAGCCATTCAGTTAGCTAGTGCTGCGCTAAATTTAAAGGCTGCTGAGCAACAAGAGCAAGTTCAAGAAACGCAGGTTGCTGTCATTGATATGCAGCCCATTGATCCACCCATTGGCGGTGGGCGTCAGCGTTTACTGGGGCTCTATCATGGTTTGGGTGCCAATTTGCCCACGCGCTATGTAGGATCATATGATTGGCCAGGAGAGTCTTATCGCTCGCATGCTTTAAGCCCGACCTTAACTGAAATCGATGTGCCCTTATCTGATGCCCATCATGAGGCTGCGCAAGAACTTGCCCGGCAAGCAGGTTGCGGCGTTGTGATTGATATTGCTTTTAGTGAACAAGGCAAGCTTTCTCCCCAATATTTAGCCGCAGTGCGCGCAGAAATTGCGCGCGCTGACGTGGTGATTTTTTCTCATCCCTGGGTATATCCACTGGTGCGCGATGATTTACGCGCAGATCAAGTGGTCATTTACGATGCGCAAAATGTCGAAGGGTACTTGCGCGCGCAATTACTTGATGCCAAAAATAGTACTCAGGCCAAACTCATTGGGCAAGTATGCGCTGATGAGGCGGCTTTGGGGGCGCGAGCCAATTGGATCTTGACGTGTTCGCATGAGGACTTGCAGCGTTTTTATCGCGTGTACGGATTTTCGCCAGCCAAGATGCGAGTCGCTCCCAATGGCGTGATGGCCTTTACTGCCGAGCGTCAAATTCATCCTGAGTTAAAGCTGCGTGCACGCCAAGAGCTGGGCGTCTCAGAGCATTCATTGTTAGCCTTATTTATTGGCAGTAGTTACGGGCCAAATGTGGAAGGAGCGTATTTTATTGTGCAGGAGTTAGCGCCTGCGATGCCCGATATGCAATTTGTGATTGCTGGCGGCGTTTGTGATCAAGTCGCTTGCAAGCTGCCCAATGTGCGCCTAGTGGGCACTATCAGCGAGGAGCAAAAACATACTTGGCTCCAAGCAGCTGATCTGGCGATTAATCCGATGTTCTCCGGTTCAGGTACCAATATTAAGATGTTTGATTTTATGGCTTCTGCTTTGCCGGTGATTACTACGGCAGTGGGTGCACGCGGTATTGAATCGAGTTACAGCAAAGCCATGAAAATCGCAGATCCTAATACGCCCGCTTTTGTGAAGGCTATTGAGGAGCTCAGGGCACCAGAGCAGCGCGCATTATTTGGTCATGAGGCGCGCCAGTGCGTGGAAGAAGGATACGCTTGGGAGCGCATCTCAGATCAATTGGGGCACTTTATTACCATGCGTGCCAAGATTGCAGGTCAATCCTTACCCAAGTTTTCGGTGATCATTCCCAGTTACGAGCGTCCCGATCATTTAAATGCCTTGATAGCCAATTTGCAAGCGCAGGTGGAGCGCGATTTTGAAGTGATCATCATTGACCAAAGTAGCCACCCATGGGAGGGTGCCAATCACGATTATGGCTTTGCGCTGACCTATTATTTCTCTCCCATTAAAGGCGCAGTGCGTGCGCGCAATACGGGCGCTATGCTAGCCCAAGGGGAAATTTTGGCTTTTGTTGATGATGACTGTTTGCCTCAAGGAGATTGGTTACTTAATGCCCGCCTCTATTTTGCAAGGCCAAAAGTCGTGGGCTTGGAAGGCAAGATTTACTCAGATCACTTTGATGATCCCAATTACCGACCCGTCAGTAATGTGGGCAGCGAAGGGATTGGTTTTATGACCGCCAATTTGATGGTGCGCTCCAGCGTCTTCCAATACCTCGGTGGTTTTGATTTGCAGTTTGATCGTCCGCATTTTCGCGAAGACACTGATTTTGGTTGGCGTATGCTCGATTTAGGTGAGGTCCCTTACGCCGAGGATGTTGCTGTATTTCATCCGGCGCAAAAGCGAGAAATTGAACGCGAGTCGCATGCAGCGCGCGCGCATTTTTTCAAAAAAGATGCGCTACTTTGTGAAAAACATCCCAAACGCTATCGCATATTGTGCGAATTTGAGCAGCACTATAAGCGCACCCCCGGATTTATTGAGCACCTACTCATCGGCTTTGCTGAGCTAGGTAAAGAGCCGCCCGATTGGCTTCAGAAAAAAATCCAGTAATACAACATTCACGCGCGATGTTGTTTTTAGGATCCCTCAAGAACCCATTGATTGCTAATGGGCTAGGAGCTGGTGATTGGTAAGCCAATCATTCAAACTGGGGTAAAGCAGCCAATTGGCATAGTTGCTCAAGTGATCGCCATCAAAAAATAAAGGCCGACCCTCTAAAACCGCCGTGCACTGATCGCCTGGACACAAGGCATCAAAAGGATCCCAGATCCATACTCTGGGTAATTGTTGACTGAGCGTTTGCATTTGCTCTAGTACCGGTGTACGCAGCAATACCATTTCGGATTTGGGAATCTCAAGACCACCAGCGCAAATCGGATTGTGCTGATTAAACCAATCCACACAGCGAAAGGTGGGACTTTTGAAGATCGGGGGCGGCGCCACAAACACGACATTGAGCCTGGCATTTATAAAAGGGGCAATCCACTGCTTTGCATCATTCGTTGCCGCTGCACGCGCCTTATTGGCTTTTTCGTTATACATTTGCTCGCGCATACTGGTAATGCCAAAATTAGTCCATTGATCGGTATAGCGCCTCATGCGCAAACTCGGTAGTAATACCAGATCACCTGGCTTAGCTTGCTTGAGTACCTGGACACTTACTTCTCGATTAAAGACATTGCAATCTGCGCCAAAGCCTTGCTGCATGGGGGCGCGAAAATCAATAAAACTACAACCTGGATAGGCATACAAAAAGACTGGTATTTGGTGCTGTGCACTTAGCTCCTCTAGAGCGGGAAAGAGGGCATCGGCATGGGAGTCTCCTAGTACAAAGATCTGCTTAGATGGATTTGCGGCGGCAGTAGGCGCGTCACTGGGGCAGTCCTCTTTGGGTTTGAGGGCAATATAGTGCCCTCCAGAGATGGGCCCCATTTCTCTTTCGGGTTGGCATTCATAGGGCACCATATTCGGAAAGGTGCTTAGTCCATTGCGATACCAGTCTTGCTCATGCTGCATCACCGTGCTTAGGCTATAGCGTGAGGCATGCCTAAAAAGGTCATTGGATAATTTGTAGATGCCTGCCGTAAAGCTTAAGAAAATCACGATCACCACAATGTCAGGCCGTTTTTCTAAAAAGCGATTGTGACGCAAGGGCTGCTCAATAAAGCGATACGAAAACATGGAGAGCAAGATTGTCAGTATCAGCGCAATAGCATATTGCCAAGTTTGATCCAAACCCATCGTCCAGCGCAGCAACACATAAATAGGCCAGTGCCACAGATAAAGCGAATAAGAGCGTTTGCCAATCCAAACCGCAGCTGCACTACTTAACCAAGATCGTATGCAATCGTTCGGTTGCAAATGAGCGCCACCAATTAACAAGACGGTACCCAAGACGGGTAACAATGCCCAAGGCCAAGGAAATTGAGTGCCATTAGCAAAGATAAAACCCAAACCAATGAGTATCAGGCCGGCCCCTGCAGTCAGTGCTGGCGAACCAAGAGTGTTCATGCCAAATAAATGAGGCATGAGATGGGGCGTGCGCCGTGTTTGGTGTTGATGGCAAGTCGCAATAAATAATCCAGCACCGGCGGCCAGCTCCCAAAAACGCGTGCTAATGGAATAAAAGGCCATCGTGGGAAGATGACTCGTTGCCCAAATACACCATAAGAATGAAGTTAAGGTAAGTAGCCCTAATAGAGTTTGAATTTGGGCAATGGCGCGGTGATGTTGCTTGCGCGTCGCTTTAAGCCAAAAATAAATGAGCACTGGAACAATTAAATAGAACTGCTCTTCTACTCCTAGTGACCAAGTATGCGTGTAGGGGTTGTATTCAGTGCGCGGCGCAAAATAGGTATCGACATTATTTTGTAACTTAATGTTAGATAATCCAAAAAAAGCAAAACGCGCCGTCTCTTCGCTAAATTGGCTTAGCCAAGCTTGCGGTATAAAAAGCGTGGCGCAAATAATGGTGGTAAGTAACACAAACAGCAGTGCAGGTATGATGCGCGCAAGACGCCGTGCATAAAATTGGGTAATAAATTGCCAGGCATTGATTGCTGAACTTTGCGCCAGCGAGCTTGTCACCACAAAGCCTGAAATCACAAAAAAGACATCAACCCCAGTAAAGCCGCCTGGTAACCAGGCGCCATTGAGGTGATAGAGCATCACCGAAATAACTGCGATCGCACGAAGACCATCAATATCAGGCCGGTATGAGGTGCTCAGTTTCATTGTGGCGATTTTCTCATAGGAAGTTGGGGCGTATAAAATGGCCCATCACCCCTATATTGAATGCAGATCCATTGTTTGCTCTGTTTAGCTCACACTTACCCATAAAGCCTCGCCAAGCTCTCCAATGGCTCGCGGTGCTGATGGTAGCTGTACTCATCGTCCCCATTGTTTTTGAGATTTTTCCGCTCGTGCAAGGCATGGCAAGCAATGCCGACAGTCTGGTGTTGTTTGATTTAGCGCATGATGTTTTATCTGGCAAAGTCTTGCGCTATTGGAATTTACCCAGGGCCCCTTATCTATTTCCCGATACCGTGATTGCGCTATGGGTGATGAGTGTTGGTTGGTATGGGAAGTACTCTATTTGGGCTGTTGCAACTATTAATTACCTATTGCTCATCTTAGTCGTTCACCAATGTTGCAAACGCACTGCATTATTTAAGCGGGCCTCGTTAATCCAGATTGAATTGAGTTTAAGCGTAGCCTTGATTTTGATTGGGCTATGTTTTCCATTTGCAATGGTGAACATCTACTGGCAATTATTTGCCTCAGGAGCACATTTTGTAACAGTCATCATGGTGCTTGCCATCTTGTTGTTATTGCAAAGTTGGCATGAGCGCCCACGAACAGCCTTATTGCTATTGATTTTTGCCCTCGTGTTTTTGGAGGCCTTATCCGATTCAATGGCGACTTTGTTGCTCATTATTTGGGTTGCCAATCAATCCTTATGGCGTTACGTGATGCCAAAGTCCTTTGCTATACCTGCAGGCGATTTGGTGCGCAATAAAGTTGGGATGGATTTATGGCTTACGGTATTGGCGATGGTGTTGGGTACTTTGCTGGGTGCTCAGTTACCGCGCCAGTCTTTACTGGAGAGTTTTTTCTCATTCGATAAATTTATTGGCGCAGCCACCCTTTTTGTGCAGTGGGCGATTGCCGCGCCAATGCATATTCTGTTTTTACTATTCATGGTGCTCGGTTCATGGATATACCCTAGAGTATTTGAGCTAGATGGTCCAAGTGATCGTGATACTTTTTCTGTGAAAGAAGATGCAAATAATCACTGCAATCCGCATAGAAATAGGTTGATTTGCTGCCTGCGCTCGTCTACGCTTTGGCCAAGCCTGGGCATTATGGTGATTACGCCATTGTTTTATCAAGAGCTTGGGAGCTTGCGCTACTTAGCCTTTCCAGCACTGTTATTTTGGATGGTGGTGGCAGCACTCTTGATGCGATTGTTTCAAGCAATAAGGCATGCCAGATTTGCTGCGCAGTTGGCAATAGCGATTGGTTCGCTCAGTTTTTTTGGTGCTGTTGCTTATTGGGATTTTCGTCTTAATCTCATTGGGGGCTCGCATGTAAACAGCGGGCGTGGCGATATTGGTTTATCGGTTGGCGCTGATGCTATCAGTTCCCTTGCATGTATTGCTCAAGCTGCAAAACAATATCCACTAGAAGATGGAGTTGCAACATATTGGAATGCACGTCCAACTCGTTTTGCATCTCATTTTCAATATTACTTAGCGCAGATTAATCCTTGGAGGCCAAGAGAAGGATATTTTCTATGGGGTAACAATGGCGTTGATTTTGTCTATCGCAATGCACAGCGCGCCACTTTTACTTCAATGTCAAAAAAAGAGAGCGTTCAAAATTTTGATGTAAGCGCCAGCGAAATTCAAAGTAAAAATAGCGTTCGGCGCTACAATTTTGTATTGGCTACAAAATCAGAATTAAATGAACGTTTATGGGGTAGCTTAGCTCTCCAAGCAACACAAACTGTAGATTGTGAAAATCACAGTATTTTCTATTTCAAAGACCCCGCTGTTTTGTGGCAGTACCTCTTTCCATTGGGGTTAATCGGGGACCTAGCAAGCCTAGGTAATTTGGATATTGATAAAGCTAATATCCGGACATATCTAGGCGATGATTTATTTACCCAAACTGGTGCGCGAGAGGGCTCCGCTATTGTGACTAATGGACAGCTGGGTTTTTTAGTGTACGGGCCGTATGTTTCATTACCTCCAGGACATTATCGCTTGATGGTTATGGGGCAATTAAATCAACTCAAGTTGCCCTCACCGGCTAATATTGGTTTGATCGATGTAAGTACTAATTTTGGAAAAAAAATAATTGCCAGCAAGCCGCTTTATGCCACTGCAAAATTTAATCAAAAGATTACTCAGATTGAATTTACCTTGGAGCGGAATACCCCTGATATTGAGTTCCGGATTCAGTTAAATAGCGAGACGACAGGTCGAGTAGAGGCATATCATTTGGAATCTATGACTAGCAAATAGAGTTGAATATGCCTGACGGCATCAGGAAAAATGGAGATGAAATTTATTCTTTGTGATGGGGTAATGCATCAAGACCGTCAGCCGCTAATTTTTTAAGCGCTTCACTTTGTTGAATGTGCAGTTGATGGCCGTTTTTCGTGAGTACGCCGTTCTTAATCAGTAGTTGTAGGGCCCGCGATACCGTTTCGCGACTGGTATTTACCATGGCGGCAATATCTTGTTGGCGGGGTACATGGTGAACTTGTCGTTGTGTCGAATTATTGTTTACTAATAAATTTAGTTGCACAAAAATGCGATGAAAAGCATTTGGCAAGCTGAGCATTGAGCGCTCTTTCATTGAGTGACGCACCGACTGCGCCAACAAGTGCATGACACGCTGCGAGATCAGGGGTTGTGTATTTAGCAAAGACTTTGCAAGCACCATGGGAACAAGAAGCATTTGTGAGTCTTCGAGTGTGCGCAAAGAGTTGGTGACTGGTTGTCCATCAGCTAAGGTCAGACAGCCAATAATATCCCCTGGGACGAGGATGGTGATGCCAATCACCCGTCCATCGTCAGTAATTTCAGTTGACTGAATGCGTCCTGAGACCACAAAAGTTAAGTAACTCACCACCGCGCCACGAGCCAAAATCTCTTGACCTTGTTTTGCCGCGCCTAATTGCGCATTTTGTGCAATTGTTTGCAATTCAATATCTGGTAGCCCCTGAAAAAAGGGAAATTGTTTAATTAAATCAACGGCTACAGCCATTTTAAAAAGCTCCCAGGGTGCTGATACCCAAAAACGAGGCACAGCTTATGTTGCTAAGTCTCGAATAACTTATGGTTGGCCACATAGGTGAGCTCGACCCTTTCTCAGTTAAGGGTTTGGTGGTTTTGGCGCCAAAAAAATCACATTTTGACGCTTGCCACATGAATTTGGACCTAGAATAGTGACGTAAACTTTGGTCTAGAAGGTCCATGGTCATTAAAGCCCCATTTTTAAGAGCTTTTTGATACATAACTGTGCTTTGGAGGTTTTTAGCAGACTGGCCCAAATGTGCTAAGATCGGTGACCAAGAGGGGTTGCGGCCCAGCTTATTGCCTGCAGGAGAAGCAATTTGTTGTTTTTTTTCACACAAGGCAGGTAGATAATTATTCATTTGTATTAAAAGTGATTTATATCACATATCTAACCGGTGTGGTTTGGTTATCATTCATTGTCAATATTGGTTTTTTGACCGATTTGCCTTTATTAATTATCAGGAGAATTTTAAATGGCCGTTCCAATTACAGCTGCAATACAAAACACTATTGCCCAAGATTACATTTCTATCTTGGGTCGCAATCCAGACTCGGCCGGTTTCGGCTACTGGACAAACGCATTAGCAAACGCTGGCGGTACAGCTAATACCGCGATCGTTAATGGCTTTTCAATTGCTCCTGAGTTTGTATCAACATACGGTGGATTGACAACTGCGCAAGCAATCAACCTTATGTATTTGAATATTTTAGGCCGTAGCGCTGATTCTTTAGGTTCAACATATTGGCAGGGTATTGCAAATGCTTTGGTTACAGGCGGTGCAACTATTTCCCAGGCGTACGCCCAAACAGCATCACAAATGATCACTGCAGCAGCTGCGAACGCTGGTACGGCTGATGCAACACTAATTGCTACTAAAACAGCAGCAGCTGTCGCTGCTGGACAAATTCCAGCACAGACCGCAGTTATTTTGACAACAAGCCCTACGACCATTACTACAAGCAATGTGGCAATTACTGGTCTAGCTAATGGAACTGGTCAAACTTTCGTTGCTGGAGATCAAATTACCCCAGGAGGCACAAATAACTCCTTAAGCCTTACTGATATTACGCAAACAACAGGAACTACTTGGGCTGCGACGACTTTAACTGGTGGTCTAGTATCTAACGTACAAGCTGTAACATTGACTTCGTTAGAGGCTGTAACTGCTAATACAAGCGCAACAGGTACTATGGGCTTCTCTGGCCTGACATCTTTAACTGTAAACAGCCAACAAAATAGTAGCTCTGTTGACACAATTACTGCTGCCGCAACAACTGCAGTTACAGTAAATGACAAGGTTGTTACTAATGCATTGGCAACGAATAACCCGACTGTAAACGGTGGTAGCACTGTAACTATTAACGAAAACAATAATGGTCTTGACAGCAGCGCAATGACAATTACTGTGAATGGTGTATCAGGTACATCTGCGGTTACAGTTAATCAAACTGGCGCATCAAACACCAAAGGTATGGTAGTCGCGATTAATGATGTCAACTCAGGTAATGCAAAAGCGGGCACAATTACTTCCGTAACCTTGTCAGGCTTGGATACTCAGGGTGCTACGATTTCAGACAACTCCCTTTCAACATTGACAATTAACGGTGGTGTAAACACTTCTACTGTAGCAATTACTGCGAATGCGGCTTATATTGCAGCATTGCCATCAGGTTCTGCAGTGCCTTTGACATTAAACGTGAACTCTGCAGTTGGTGAGACTGTAACTGATACCAACAACGAGATTACTGCTCTAACAATTAACACTGGCACCTCAACTGCTTCCGGTGCTAAGACATACTCTACTCTTGCCGCGTTGAATGGTTCAGGTGTTAAAGCTGTTACTGTTCAAGGAACAGGTGAATTGATCGTATCTGGAAATGGCCTAAACGGCTTAAGTGCTGATGCATCTCTAAACATTACAGGTACCGCTGGCTTGAGTGCTAACTTATCTGGTATCACAACTCTAACAGCGATTACTGCTAACAATACTGGTAGCAATATCAACAGTTTGACTTTGGGTGCTACTAAACAAGCTTACACTAACACTGGCTCTGCAACTGACATCATCACCATCACTGCTGCGGCAACTAAAGCTATTGCAGCAGGTACTGCAACTAATAATGAAATTATTTGGAATGCAGCCGCTCCAAGTGGTTCGTTATTTACTGGTACAGGTGGTTCACTGACTGGCTTTACTGTTTTAGGCGGAAATACGTCTACAACTGGTACCTTTGATATGTCCGTGCTAAGCAACATCAAGGCAATTGATGTTGGTACATTTAATACAGCTCAAGGTTTAACAACATACACCAAGGTTGCTGCGGGTACTAGCTTGTCATTGGATGGCGCAACAAATGCTGCGATTACTTACACAGCAGCTGATAGCACTGGTGCATCCGATAGCTTGAATTTGACTTTAGGTATTGCTGCAACTGACGCTAAGGTTGTTGCTGGTCTAGCAGCCGCTACTTCTGGAGCTGTAATTAACGATACAACATTGACAGTTCAAGATGCTGCTTCAGTTGGTTTCGGAACAATTAACGCTACTGTTAATAATGCCGTCACAACAGCTGCAAATACCATCTCCACATTGACAGATACTGTTCTTGCGAACTTGAATGTGTCCGGCACTGGTGCTCTAGTAGTAACAAACTTCACAGATACTGCTGCTACATTTACTTTCGGCAACACATCTTCTAGTTTGGCTACAAGTTCATTTGGTACATTGCTTGACAACTCCTTGACATCTTTGACATTGACTGGATCAGGTTTGTCTGGAATTACTACATTGAGCGATACAAATGCTACCTTGGCATTGATCAACAATGACACAAATGCTGCTGGTGTAACAATTGGCACATTGTCCGATGCAAACTTGAGCGCATTGACTGTTTCAGGTACTAATAAGTTAACTATTTCAGTTAACGCTGAAACAAGCCCCTTATTTGCCTTAACTAACACCAATACCTCAACAGCTGGTGTAACTTTCACAAGCATGACTGATAGCTCGGCGACGACGTTCACCTTTGCAGGTACAGGTGTAACAACCTTTACTACATTGACTGATCAATTGGCCGGTGCAATTACAATGTCCGACACTTCATCAGGCGCTGTAACTATTGGCACCTTCGCAGCATCAGCCGCTACTTCTGAAGTTATTCAAAATAGCGGTACAGCTGCACTCACAATTGGTGCAAACACTGGTGCAACAGCCGTAACAACGTTAACATTGCTCGGTAGCGTTGCTTACAACACTACTAATGCACCGGTTTTAGCTACGCTAAGTGGCTCCACCGATAATGCGAACTCCTCTATTACGCTTTCACACTCAACGGCGACTCCTGTAAATATTACATTGGGTAATGGTAACAACGTGATCACTGATGCAGTGACAACTGGATCATCAACCACTGCTGATACTGTGACATTTGGTACAGGTAACAATACGTTTACAGCAGATGCAGCAACTACAGGTAAAACGAGTGTGACATTTGGTGCTGGCAGCAACACCTATTCTGCAAGTGCTCAAACAACTGGTAACTCAACTATCAGTCTTGGCGCTGGCATTAATGGCGTTACTCTGTCAGCAACCAATGCCCATAGCGGTACCGCAGATGCGATTTCGTTTAGCGCAGCAAATGGTGGAAGTACAACTAATTACACCACTATCACCAATTGGTCAGGTACCGGTACACTCTCAGCAGATACCCTTACTTGGAAGACAGCTGCAATTAATACAACCATTACCAATGGTGGTACTGCAACTAGCGTTGCTGCTGGCGTAGCATCTGCAATTGCTGCGAATACTGGTTACTACCTATTTGCTGCCAATAATGCTGCCGGAAATGCTTCAACCTTTGTTTATGAAAACACTGGTAATGCGGCAACGAGTGAATTGGTCTGCTTAGTGGGTACACATACAGTATTTACTGCAACTACAGCTGCACTTACTGCGAATGGTTTAGCATAACCTTAGGTAGTGAGGGATATGTCTCACAAGAAATTGTGAGACATAAATCTAACCTCTATAAACCCCATCCCACGAGGATGGGGTTTTTTTTTGTTCAGTGTATATTGTTAAATGCAAGCTAGTTAAATCTAATCAAAGTGAAAGCTCATTAATAAGTCGAGGATTTCATCAAAAGGATTTCAAATAAAATAAACTAGCCCACTAGGTTCATTAAATAAAAAATCTATCTATGAAGTCGGTTTTATTTGGGTATAAAAATGAGTTTTAAAAATTCTAGAAAGTCAAAAAACCATTTAAAAAAGAGCACAATTATTTCTATGCCTGATAAGGTGGAGATAGATGAAATAACCCTCCTTTTTAATAATTGTCACCATGAAAAAGCTCACAAATTAGCAATTGAATTCACAAAAAAAAACCCGCTCCACCCTTTTGGATGGAAAGTAGTTGGGGCCACGCTTTGTGAACTTGAAAGGTATGATGAGGCAGTTGGAGGCATGCTGAAAGCTGTAGAGTTGTGCCCACAGGATGCTGAATCACATAATAATTTAGGATTGCTTCTTTATAAGTTGCAGAGATGTCAAGAAGCTAAATTTCATTTTAGGGAGTCGATAAAATACAAAGAAGATTATTCAGAAGCCTATAATCATCTAGGAATCGTACTAAACATATTGGGCGAACCTCTAGAGGCTGAACTTGCTTGTAGAAAAGCAATTGATTTGAAGCCGAATTTTATAGAGGCTCATAACAACCTTGGGAATGCCTTAAGTGCTTTGGGCAGATTCTCAGATGCGGCATTAAGTTATCAAACTGCTATAAAGTTAAATTCTAAATATTCGGAAGCTCATAATAATCTTGGGGTTACGTTTAAAAACCTAGGAAAATTAGTAGAGGCAGAAAAGTCGTATAGATTAGCAATTGAACTAAAACCAGATTATGATGATGCGCTGGCAAATTTAGGAAATGTATGTAGAGATCTTGGGCGCCTTGATGAGGCTGAGGAGATTTATAAAAAGGCTCTTACATTAAATAATATAACCAGATTTCAAGACAACCGCCTCTTTGCCCTGAACTACCATCCCGATAAAAGTGCCAGTGAGATTTACGCAGCCTATCAAGAATACGACCGCTGTCACGGGTTGCCTTATCGCAAAGCTTGGAAAGCCCACAGTAATGTGCGCGATTCTGGTAAACGTTTAAGGGTTGGTTATGTTTCTGGTGATTTTAAGCAGCACTCTGCAAGTCATTTTATTGAACCGATCTTAGCAAATCATAATCACCAGAATATTGAGGTCTTTATCTATGCTGAAGTAGTTACTGCCGATGCCGTGACTGAGCGCTTAAAAAAATATGCTGACCATTGGTGCCGTACAGTTGGAATGAGTGATGAAGATTTGGCAGAAAAGATTCGTGCTGATGGAATTGATATCTTAGTAGACTTGTCTGGCCATACCGCTCAAAATAGACTCGGGGTATTTGCCCTCAAGCCTGCGCCTGTTTCTATGAGTTATATGGGGTATGGTTACACAACGGGCCTAAGGGCAATTAATTATTTTCTGGGGGATGCTGTATTTTTACCCAAAGGCTCTGAGGAATTTTTTTCAGAGCAGCCTTGGCGTTTGCCGCGAGTCGCTTTTGCTTATCGCCCGCGTGACAATATGGGTGATGTTAGCGAGCTGCCTGCATTAAGTAATCGCTATGTCACTTTTGGCACCTTGACAAGGTCGGTGCGCATTAATCATCGAACTATTCGTGTATGGTCTGAGATTTTAAATCGAGTGCCAAACTCTAGATTGGTCATTAATAGCCGCGACTTCCAAGATCAAGATTTTCAAACTGATCTTAAGAAAAAATTTGCACAATATGGCATTGATGGCGATCGTTTAATACTTGGGTTTACAACGCCTCCGTGGGATGTATTAAGGGGTATTGATATCGGATTTGATTGCTTCCCGCACAACTCCGGAACTACCTTACTGGAAAGCTTGTATCTTGGAGTTCCCTACATCACCCTAAGGGGGCGTCCCAGTGTTGGCACTCTAGGAGCAAGCTACCTTTATGGCCTTGGCCATCCTGAATGGGTTGCTGAAAATGAGGATGAGTATATTAGTAAAGCAGTTCAGCTTGCTGAAAACTTGCCTGCGTTAGCGGAAATCAGAAAATCATTACGTCATGAGATGTTAAATGGTCCGCTGATGAATGAGCAAGATTTTGTATGGCATCTAGAGGAAGCCTATCGTCAAATGTGGCAAAAGTATTGTAAAGAGGAGGG